>Ga0207757_100131_pt1 | contig 63845 bp, 73 predicted proteins | sample A23P3SouthBayCA_2_FD_187752 | JGI IMG/M metagenome (GOLD analysis project Ga0207757, IMG submission 187752) | Aerobic enrichment media microbial communities from Eden Landing Ponds, California, USA - A23 P3 (2) (SPAdes) | ecosystem: Environmental > Aquatic > Marine > Unclassified | place... | reverse complement strand
CCATCCGCTCCGCGGTGGCGAGTCCGGACGACCGGCAGGTGACGATGTTCGCGGGCGTCGGCCTCGTCGCGGACTCGGACCCCGACCGCGAGTGGGACGAGGTCCAGCTGAAGTACCGGCCCATCCTCGACGAACTGGAGTAGCTGACGACACCCAGCCCGGACCGCCGCGCCCGTCCGGTGGTTCTTAGCGCCGACCGTTCGTAGCCGGAGGTATGCACCAGGCCACGCACGACGGCGACGGAGGGACAGCGTGACCGACGGCCCACGCGACGACGACCCGCCGACGACCGACGCACCCAACCGGAACACGCTCTGGGGCCGCGTCATCGTGCAGGAACTCGTCCGGAGCGGCGTCCACGAGGTCTGCCTCACGCCGGGCAGCCGCTGTACGCCCCTCACCAACGCCTTCGCTGAACACCCCGACGTGCGGACGTTCACCCACATCGACGAGCGCTCGTCGGCGTTCTTCGCGCTCGGCCGGGCGAAGGCCACGGGCCGGCCGACGCCGCTTGTCTGCACCTCCGGCACCGCGCTCGCGAACTACCATCCCGCGGTGATGGAGGCCGCCAACGCCCGGGTGCCGATGCTCCTGCTGACGGCCGACCGCCCCCGCGTACTGCAGGATTCGGGCGCCAACCAGACCGTCGACCAGGAGAAGCTGTACGGCGACGCCGTCCGCGCGTATCGCACCCTCCCAGAACCGGAGGTCGAGGACCGGAAGGTCCGGGCGCTCCGCACGGCCGTCGCGCGGGCCGTGACCACGTCGACCCGGGAGGCGGGGCCGCCCGGCCCGGTCCATCTCAACGTCCCGTTCCAGAAGCCGCTGGAGCCGACGCCCGTGGCTGGCGACGTACCCGGGGACTGGAGCGACGACGACCACGCGCTGGCCGCGAGCGGGCGCGCTGACGAGCGCCCGTACGTGGCGACGACGCCCGGTCGACCGGACCTCTCGGCGGCCGACCGCGCCCGCGTGGTCGAGGCCGTCGAGGACGCCGAGCGTGGCCTCGTCGTCGCCGGGCCCGCAGACGCGCCGACGCCCGACCGCGACGCGCTGCTCGGGCTGGCCCGCGCGACGGGCTTCCCGGTCCTCGCCGACCCACTGTCGGGCCTCCGCTTCGGCGAGCACGTCGATACCGACGGCGTCTTCGTGTGCGGCGGCTACGACTCGTTCCTCGACGCGCCGGCGTTCGACCCCGCCGCCGACGCGAGCACCCATCCGGCTCCGGACCTCGTCCTCCGCTTCGGCGCGTCCCCCACCTCGAAGACGCTCCGGCACTACCTCCGGGACGCGACGCGTGCGGCCGGCACCCGCCAGTTCGTTGTCGACCCCGCCGGTGGCTGGCGTGAGGCCGAGTTCGTCGCCTCCGACCTCGTCGTGGCGGACCCGACCCGGCTCGCGGCCACCGTCTCCGGCCGTGTCGAGGCCGGCACCGACCCGGCGTGGCGCGAACGGTTCGTGGCGGCCGAGCGAGCCCACTGGGCGACGGTGGCGGAGGCTCCGGACCCGGACGAGCCGCCTCACGAGGGGCAGGTCCTCGCGACGGTCGCCGACCGCATCCCGGACCCGGCAACGCTGTTCGTGTCGAACTCGATGCCGGTCCGGGACCTCGACCGGTTCGGCGAGCCACGCATGACGGACCTGCGCGTGCTGGGCAATCGCGGCGCCTCCGGTATCGACGGTATCGCCTCCTCGGCGCTGGGGGCGGGAGCCGACGACGACCCGCTCGTTCTGGTGACGGGCGACCTCGCGTTCTACCACGACGCGAACGGCCTGCTCGCGCTCCCGCGCAACGACCTCGACGCAACCATCGTGGTCATCAACAACGACGGCGGCGGCATCTTCCACGTCCTCCCCATCGAGGAGTACGAGGGGTTCACGGAGTTCTTCCGGACGCCGCTGGGGGTCGACCTCTCGCACCTGGCGGCCATGTACGGCTACGACTTCGGGCGCGTCCACGCCGAGCGCGACGGGCTGGACGCCTTCGCGGACCTGTTCGACGCCGCCGTGGGCGCACCCGGCGGTCACGTCGTCGAGGTGGTCGTGGACGGCGAGGCGTCACACCGCACGCGAGAGGCGCTGCACGAGCGCGTCCACGAGGCGGTCGAGGAGGCGGTTGGGGAGGCGGTTGGGGAGGCTGTCGGCGAGGAGTAACGGGCGTCGAGGTCAAGGAATCAGCTCTATGGCGTCTCGATGACGATGGCCTCCGACCCACAGAGCATACAGCCGCCGGCGTGGCGCCGGGCGACCATCTGCCGGCCGCAGTCCAGACAGTGGAGGAGCTGGTTGTCGCTATCGCGGAGTTCGGCCACCACCTCTGGAGTCTGCGGGGGGATGCAAGCGGTCGGGCCGTCCCCGGTGTCGACCCGCTGGTCGGTTTCGTCGGGCACATCCGGATTACCGGCTCTGACGGTAAGTGTCTCCCGGCCATCCCCCGAGCGTCGGACTTAACCGCGTGCACCGTACCTCACCGGACGTGTTCGCGAGCGACGATGCCGACGGCAGCTGGCTCGGTCGGTGGCGCCGACCCCTGGCACTCGGCGGACTCACGCTGGTCGGAGCCGTCGGTGCCGGACTGGCATGGGCCCACCACCGCGACCTGTCCCCCGAAGAGCTCGAACCGGAGTACGCCGAGGGCGAGGACGACTTCCTCGACGTGGCCGGGATGCGGGTCCACTACCGCGACGACGGCCCGCGCGACGCGCCGGTCCTGCTGTGCCTCCACGGGACCTTCTCCTCGCTGCACACCTGGGACGGCTGGGTCGAGGAACTGACCGACGAGTACCGTGTCGTGCGCCCGGACCTCCCGGGCCACGGCCTGACTGGCCCTCACCCCGACGACGACTACACGATGGCCGCGTACGTCGCGTTCGTGGCCGCGTTCCTGGACGAACTCGGTATCGAGGAGTGCGTCGTCGCCGGGAACTCGCGGGGCGGCGAGATCGCCTGGCAGTTCGCACTCGACCACCCCGAGCGCGTCCCCGCGCTCGTGCTCGTGGACTCGATGGGGTTCCCGATGGCCTTCGACAGCCCGTTCGGTATCATCGAGTTGCCGTGGGTCCCGAACGCCATCGCCCGGCTGACGCCCCGGCGGCTCATCCGCCGGAGCGTCCGCGACATCTACGGCGACCCCTCGCGGGTCTCGCCCGAACTGGTCGACCGCTACCACGACCTCATCCGGCGCGAGGGGAACCGCGACGCGGGCGTCGAACTCGTCCGGCGCGACGTGAACGCCGTCCACCGCCACGGGGAACTCGCCGACCTGCGGGTGCCGACGCTGGTGCTGTGGGGCGAAGAGGACTACCTCATCCCGCCGTGGTTCGGCAAGGACTTCGCCGAGACGCTCCCGGACGCCGAACTCATCACGTACGCGGACGCCGGTCACACGCCGATGGAGGAGATTCCCGAGCGGACCGCGGCCGACGTGCGGCGGTTCCTCGGTGCGCGGCTGGACGGCGAGGGATGACCGGTGCGCTCCCGGCCGTCACCCGGGTGCGCGCGGTCGGTCGAGGGCGCCTCAATCCAGGTACGTCGAGACGTACGGGCCGTCCTGGAAGTAGCCCAGCTTCTCGCGGTAGTACTCCCGGACGCCGATACCCGAGATGACCGAGAGCTTCGAGTAGCCCGCGTCGCGGGCGCGCTGCTCGGCCTCGCGCAGGAGCTTCCGGCCGTACCCCTGGTGCTGGTGTGAACCGCCGTCGCCGCCGCCGGCCTGCCCGACGCCGACCTCGTTGCCGTAGACGTGCAGTTCGCGAATCAGCGCCGCGTCCTGTAGCTCCCGGCGGACGGGCTCATCTGGGAACCGCAGTCGGCAGAACCCCACCAGCAGGTCCTTCTCGAAGTCCTCGTAGCTGATGAACTGCTCCGTGCCGCCGGCGGCCTCGTACTCGATGGTGTCGCGGGTCACGTTCTCGGGCTGTTCGTCGTTCATCCCGACCTCCCGGCAGCGGATGCACTCACACTCCCAGCCGTGGTCGTCCATGACCTGCCACGCGAGCTGTCTGAGGTTCGACTTCTGGACCCCGGCCTCGATGTGGCCGGCGGGGATGTCGCGTTGCACCCGCTGGAGGCGGACGTACCGCGGCAGGTCCCGCATCACCTCGGCGACCAGTTCGGCCGCGCGCTCGCTGGACAGGGGCTCGAACTCGCCGCGGCGGTACATGTCGTAGGTGACGGTGTCGTCGACGATGAGGGTCGGGTAGATCTTCAGGTAGTCCGGGCGCCACGCAGGGTCGCTGAACAGCTGCCGGAAGTCCTCGACCACCATCCGCTCGCTCATCCCGGGCTGGCCGGGCATCGTGTGGAAGCCCACCTTGAAGGCGGCGTCCCGGAGCCGGCGGTTCGCGTCCATCGACGCCTGCACGCCGTGGCCCCGGTGCATCTCCCGGTTCACGCGCTCGAAGGTGGTCTGGACGCCGACCTCGACCTTGGTCCCGCCGAGCGACAGCATCCGGTTCACCTGCTCGGGGTCGCACCAGTCGGGCTTCGTCTCGAACGTGACGCCGATGCAGCGCACGTCACCGGTCTCGTTCTCGGCGATGACGTCCTCCAGGTACGAGAACTCGGGCGGCCCCTCGGGCGCGAAGCTCTCGGACTCCGAGGGCGTCGCTTCGGCCCCGGGGTCGAACTCGTTCATCGCCTCGAGCGCGCGCTTGACGAACCACTCCTGATAATCGTGGGAACGGGCGGTCATCGTCCCGCCCATCACGATGAGTTCGACCTTGTCGACGGGGTGGCCGATCTTCCGGAGCTGGTTGAGCCGCAGGGTGACCTGCCCGTACGGGTCGTAGTCGTTCTGCTGGCCGCGCGCCGCGGCGGGCTCGTCACCGGTGTAGCTCTGCGCGCTGGAGAACTCGCTGTCCGGGCCGCCGGGGCAGTAGAGACATTGCCCGTGCGGGCAGTTGTGGGGCGCGGTCATCACGGCGACCGGGGAGACCCCCGACGCCGTCCGGACGGGCTTGCGCCGGAGGACCGACTCCAGCTCGTCACGGCGCTCCGGGATGGCGTCCATGATGTCGCTGTTGCGCGGCACCTTCGGCGCGCCGTGGCGCGAGCAGGCGTCGAGCTTGGCGCTCTCGACCTCGTCGCGCTCGAGGTCGCCCGCGAGGACGCGCTCGGCCAGTTCCTCGATGACGCGCTGGAACGCCTCGGTCTCCTCCGGTGGCTGGTCGGTGTCGGTGCTCATCGTCCGCTGGTTGCTGGTGTTCGGGTGGGCGCGGGCAAATGTCTCCCGGTCCAGACCCCCGGCCCGGTAGACGCCCCCATTCTTGTGGGTTCCGTGAGTCACCGCGCCCATGAGCGACGACGACGCACCCATCCCCCGCGGCGTGAGCCGCGACACTCTCCTCGATATCCTCGCGGGCTGGTACGAGGCGGGCGCCGCCGAGGAACCGGCCCACACTGGAACCGTCGCCGACCGTACGGGGCACCCGGACGCGACCGCCCGGCAGACGCACTTCTTCGAGGCCATCGGTGCGCTCGAACCGGCCGACGACCAGCGACACCGCCTCACGGAGCGCGGGACACCGCTCGCCGCCGCAATCGCCGACGGCGAGGACGACCTCGCCCGCGAGCGCGCGTACGGGCTGCTCGCGGCCTGGCCGCTCACGGCCCGCGCCCGTGACCTCCTGCGTGGCGACCCGCTCGGCGAGGACGACCTCCTCCCGCGGCTGGCGTCGTTCGCGGACGCCGACCTCGACGCCTCGCGCGACCGCGTCGGCCTCCGGACCCTCGTCGACGTGTGGACGTGGGCGGGCGCGCTCGACCGGGCCGACGACGGGCGCTACCTGCCCGGTCGAGTCGACCCGGGGAGCGGTGGTGGGGGGCCGGGAACCGACGCGGGTGGAACGGCGGACGAGACGGTCCGTGTCGGCCTCGAACTCTCCGTCGACCTCGACGCCGAACAGGTCTCCGAACTGGTCGCGGGCGTCAAACGCGGTCTCGAAGCGGGCGAGGGGCCCCACGTCGAGACCAGCATCTCCGGCGCGGACGTGGCGGTCGGGCCGCCCGGCGCCACCGACGGCGAGGAGTAGCTACCGTCCGCCCTGCACCACACTCGCGGGGTACGCGACCGAGAGCGCCTCCGGGACCACCTCGCAGTGGAGGTCGGTCAGGTCCGGCAGCGGCGTGCCGTCGATCTCGGCGGGCAGGGTGCCGCTCGCCGCGCCGGTGCCGGCGCCCGCCCGCACGTCGAACGTCCCGCCGGTGAAGTGGTGGACCGCGGGGTGGTCGAGGTGGTCGCCGTTCCGGGCCGCCCGCGCGATGGCGAGCGCCTCGCGCCCGCCCACGGGTTCGAGGACGAGCGCGTGGAGGGTCCCGTCGCCCGGGCGCGAGTCCGGCAACAGGCGTGTCGTGCCGCCCCGGTAGCGCCCCCCGCCGACGGCGACGAGGCGAGCCTCGCCCGCGAACAGGCGCTCGTCGGCGCGGCCCACCCGGACCGCGACGGGGTCCGCGAACAGCGCCGCCGTCGCCGTCCCGAGGAGGTACGCCAGCGGCCCCGGGAGCGCGCGGAACCGCTCGGCACCGTCCAGCGCGTGCCGGAACAGCCCGACCGTCACGCCCAGCACGGAGTACCGGGCCTCGGTCGGCGGCTCCGTCTCCACGGCCGCCAGTTCGAGCGGTCGCCCCACGACGCCCTCGCCGAAGCGGGCGGCCAGTTCGCGCCAGTCCGTGTCGCCGTACAGGTGCCGGTAGACGCTGTTGCCCCGACCCGCCGGGACGACGAACAGCGGCGGCGGGTCCCTGCCCGTCTCCTCGCTCCACGCGTACAGCGCGCTCGCGACCTCCCGGAGCGTGCCGTCGCCGCCGACGCTGACGAGCAGATTCACCTCGCCCGCGAGCGCCCGCGTCGCCCGCGGCACGTCGCCGGGCCCCTGCGTCACCTCGCGCTCGACCGTGTCACCGTAGCGTGCCGCGAAGGTCCGCGCGAGCCGCCGGCCCTCGCCGTCGCCCGAGGTCGGGTTGACGACGGCCCCGACGCGGTCGGGGAGGGTCGGGGTCGCACCCGCCCGGGCGACCGCGTCGGCGTCGGTGTCGTCGCTCATGGTCCCAGCACCGCATCCACGTCGGCGAGCGTGGCGTCCGTCTCGTGGACATCCCGGACCGCCCGGGCGATGCGCTCGGCGTCGTCCGTCTCGGCGCCGCGGGCCACCATCGCCTCCGAGAGCTTCCGGCGGGCGATGGCGCGCGTCTCGTCGAGCGCCCGCCCCGCGAACCCGGGCGGATGCTCGCACGTCTCGCTGAACTCGCGGCCGTCCGCGAGCCGGACGGTCACCCGCGCGCCCATCGCCTTGTCCGCACCCGAGAGGTCGTCGGGGAGCGGGCGCTTCCGGACGAACCGGAGCAGCGTCGGGAGGTTCTTCAGTGCGGTCACGGGCCCGACGCTCTTCGCCGAGTACGGGATGACCTTCCAGCCGACCCGTCGGAGCATCGCGCCCAGCGGCACCTCCGACCGGAGCGCCCGCATCGTGAACTCGGGGTCGTGTTCGATGTGGACACGGTCGGCCAGTTCCCAGACGGCCTCGTCCCCGACGCGCTCCGGGCGCAACTGCCGGGGCGTGTGCTCGCCGTCCCGGAGCGCCACGGCCACGTTGTACGGGATGGAGAAGTTGAGCGAGGCGAGCGGGCTCTCCGTGCGGTCGGTGTATCGGTTCGCCAGCTTGTCGACCTCGTGGCTGAACAGCGAGCCATCGACGCGGACGCCCGTTATCTCGGCGCGGGCGTCGCCGCCTCCCGTGGCCGTGCCCGCGACGGCCTCCCGGACCTGCTTTCGGACCTGCAACGCGGCGTGAACGGGCGCCGTCACGTACGCACAGCCGGGGTACGGCTTCACTGTCACGGCGCGGGTGTGCCAGCGCTCGCCCAGCCCCCCGAGGAACTCGGGGAGTGGCAGGTCCGAGAACTCGGCGAGGAAGCCGTCCTCCGCCGCGACGATGTCGGGGTTCCCGGTCAGGCCGTTCCGCGCGGCCGAGACCGCCGACAGGCCCGTGAGGGTCGGCTCGGCCGCGGACAGCACCTTCGCGTCGGACCCGAGGAAGTCCGGGACGAGCGGCCAGGGCGGTTGGCCCAGCGCGATGGCGATGGCGTCGGCCAGCGTGTCGGCGTCGTCGCCCTCGACCACGCCGCGCGCGACGGCGGCGCCGACGCTGTGGACGTAGGCGGTCTGCTGGCCCCGGAACGGGCCGACCGCGGCCGCGCTGGCGATGCGCGCGGCGATCTCGTTGGCGGCGACGTGGGCCCGGAGCGCGCGACGCCCGGGGTACTCGAGATCGGCCGCGTGGGCCTCCGCGAACAGGTACGGGACGAGCGCGGCGCTGTGGCCGGTGTGTCCCCCGAGAACCGTGTCGTCGAAGTCCATCGCCATCGCGAGCGCGGCCGCGCCGTAACACGCCCCCCGGACCGGCATCGGCCCGGCACCGGGGAGCGTCGCGGTCGTGCCCTCGTCGGCCGGGAACTCCGCCCGGACGGTGTCGAGGACGTGCTCGCCGACGGGGTGGTCGAGCGTCCAGACGGCCGCGCCGACGGTGCTGGTCAACTGCGCGGCCGCGGCCCGCCGGACTGGGGCCGGGATACGACCGAACCGGAGCCCCGCCGCCCACTCCGCCGCGGTCTCGACGAACGGGCGCTGCTCGGGGTCGGCCTCCTCGGGTGCCTCCACCGCGTCCCCGGCCGACACCGCACCCTCGGGCGCCGCGTCGTCGCTCGCCACCGTGGACTCGCCGGGCGCGTCCGTCGCCATCAGGCCGCCCTCCGTCGGTGTCGTAACGGGGTCGTGATACGGCGTCTCATACCGGCTGGTGCGCCGAGAGTGACTAATCGGTGTCGGTCATGCGGGCGTGGGGCGGGCGGCGGGAGCGATGGGGGCGATGGGCGGGCTCAGGCGGTCTCGAGATAGATACTGACCGACCCGTCGGCCACTCCGGACTCCAGCTCGCCGCCAGCGCGCTCGACGAGCACGTCCGCGACCGAGAGGCCGACATCGCTACCGACCCCGCCGAGCATCGGGTCACCGCCGTCGGGCGTCGTCTGCCCGGGGACCGTGACGCTGACGACCACGCCGTCCCCGTCGAGCGTCGCCGAGAGTGTCGCCCGCCCGCTCGTCGCGAGCGCCTCCGTCAGCAGCGAGTTGACGGCCTCCCCGAGCGCGGGCGAGGAGCGGACGGTCACGTCCGGGAGCGGCTCCGCCACCGAGACGGCGGGGTCGCCGTCGGCGTGGGTGGCCCGGAGCTGTTCGACCTCGGCCCGGAGCAGCCGCGGGAGGTCGATCTCGCTGGCCGGCTCGTCGTCGGGGCCCGCGATGGCGCTCACCTGCTCGACCAGCGTGACGATCTCCTCGCCCCGGAGGCGTGCGTCTCTGAGGTCGTCGTCGACCTGCGGGTCGTCGCTCCGGTCGCGCGCGAGTTCGACCTTCGCCAGCAGGATGTTCATCCCGTTGAGGAGGTGATGCCGGAGCAGCCGGTTGAGATGGTCCAGCTTCTCGCGCTCGCGCTCCAGTTCCTCCCGCTGTTGCTCGGTCCAGACCTCGTAGAGCCCGATTCCGAAGCCGGCGAGCGCCCCGCAGACGACGGTGCTCGTCAGCACGAACACCGGCTGGTCGATGACGTACCCCTCGCGCTGGAGGAACAGCGCCAGCCCGCCGAGCGTCCCGATGCCGGCCATCCCGGCCGTGCTCCACTCCAGCATCCGCGTCGCGGTCCGCTCGTCGAGCTCGTCCGTCAGCAGCACCCAGAGCCCGGACCCCACGAGCGCGATGGCGAGGAAGGACGGGAGGACCGTCCCGAGCGTGATGGCGAGCCGGCTCTCGGTGGGGTCGTAGGCGCTCCAGATGACGAACAGTCCGGTCACGCCCAGCCCTGTCAGCACCGTAGCGCTCCCGAGTCGCCGGGCGCCTTTCATCGTCTGAGATGGAAATCACGCGCCCATAAAAGTGAGAGGGGCGTTATCAGTTCGTGAAAACACCCACCTACAGCCGCTCGCCGCGGTCGGCTGCCCGGACGACGACCGTATCGGCCGCCAGGTCACCGAGCCGCTGTTTGTCGTCCGTGAGGTAGATGGCGACGAGGCCGACGATGTAGAACACCGGCAGCACGTCGACGATCCGGAGCACCGTCCGGATACCGGCGTCGGTGTAGTCACACGCCTCGCCCCGTTCGGTGACGACGACCAGTTCGAAGACGTGTTTCCCCACCGTCTTCCCGTACGTCCCTTCGAACACGAAGAAGTAGAGGAGGAGCAACAGCCCGGTCAGGCCGCCTCCGAGTTCGGAAGGGAGACTGAACGCCCCCGCCACCAGCCCCCCGACGATGGCGACGAGGATGGCGTCGACGACGAACGCGCCGACGCGGCGTAACACCACGTCGTCCTGCGTTCCCATCTGCGGTTTCGGTCGCTCGAACAGCTCCATGACGCGCCGTGCGTGACGGCCCATTATAAACCCCGGCGGGTCCGTCCGACGCGTGTCCGCCCTCCCACGCGTCGCCCACGTTGCCGTCCCCGCCCGCGGTCGTTCGCGACTGGCGCCCCACCGCCGAACCGGTTTGAGTCCCCGGGTCCTCCACGGCGTATGCGACGACGACGGCTCCTCGGCGTGCTCGGCGCCGCCGGGGCGACGGGGCTGGCGGGCTGTACTGGCGGCGGTAGTGGCGCCCCCGGGGGTGATGGGTCGGGGAACGGGGACGGAGCCTCGACGACCGGCACCGGGACGCCGTGGGGGCTTCCCGACCACGCCTCGCTGCCGGGACTGGACGCGGAGCCGGTGGTCGGCCCACCCCCCGGCGAGGCCCCGGGGCTCGTGGTGGCCTTCGAGGACCCGTCCTGCACCGTCTGCCAGCGGTTCGAGAAGAACACGTGGCCGAGACTGGAGTCCGAACTGGTCGCGGGCGGGCAGGTCAGCTTCGTCTACCGGGTGATGCCCATCACGTACCAGTGGGGCAAGCCGGCGACACAGGCACTTGAGTCGACGTACGCGTTCGCCCGCGAGGCCGGGCAGGACCGAGACGCGCCGGCGTTCTGGGGGCTGAAGGCCGCCTACTACACCGAGCGCGAGCGGTTCGCGTCGGGCGACGTGCTCGCGGAGACGGAGGCGTACCTCGCGAGCGAGACCGACCTGGACGCGGCGGCCGTCGTAGCAGCCGCCCGCGAGAAGCGCCACGATGCGGCCGTGCAGGCCGACCTCGCGGCGGGGAACGAGGCGGGCGTCAGCGCGACCCCCACGTTCTTCCTGTTCCGGGACGGCGAGTTCCGGACGGCCATCAGGGGCGCACAGAGCTACGACGTCTTCGCTACGGCGCTGGGGTTCTGATGGTGGGCCCCACGCGCTCGGCATCGTGGTCGCTCCCCCGGCTGCCGACCCGGAGCGACGACTGGCGGCTGATGGCCCTGACCGCACGGCTCGTCCTCGGCGGGCCGGCGTACGCCGCCCTCGCGCTGGGGGGTGCGGTCGTCGCGCTCTCACTGTTCGTCTTCTCGCTCAACCTCCCGCTCGTCGGCTTCGCGCTCTCGCCCGGCATCCCGGTGGCCGACCGGCTGACGCTGCTCGTGGAACTCTACCCCTTCCTCGGCCCAGGGTTCGGCGTCGTGCAGGGCGTCCTGTTGCTCGTCGTGGCCGCGCTGGTCGGCGTCGACGTGTCCATGGCGGTCTACCACGTCCGCGAGCACGACCTCTCGGCCGCGAGCGGCAGCGGCCTCGTCGGGGTCGTCCTCGGGACACTCGGCGCGGGGTGTGCGGCCTGCGGGTCCGCCGTGCTGGCGGGACTGCTCGCCCTGTTCGGCATCGGGTCGCTGACCATCCTGCCACTCGACGGGCTGGAGTTCGCGATCCTCGGGCTGGTGGCGGTCCTGCTCTCGATATTCTGGTTGGCCGACGGGATGCGTGGCGGGGAGATACGCGGCTGTCCGGTCGACCTGTAGCCTCGTGGGCCGCCGACCCCTGGCGGCGGACGCGTCGAGCGGGTTCCGACGTTCGAAGCGGTCGCGGGGTTTTTGCTCGGTCGTCCCCGTTGCCGGGTATGGAGTCACGGGAGCGAGCGTTCCGGGAGTTCGCCACGCTCGTTCGGGACCGGGAGGGGTCGTTCGTCGACCGCATCGACGAGGCACTGGAACTGGGTCGCTCGGCGCTCGGCGTCGAGTACGGCTCGCTCGCCCGCATCGACGACGGGGAACACACGGTCCTGGCCGTCGCCACGGCGGGTGAGGCGCTGGGCACTGTCGGCGACAGCCGACCGCTCGGGGAGACGTTCTGTGAACTCCCCGTCGCGGACCGCGAGCCGGTCGCGTTCGGACGCGTCGAGGACGGACCACCGGGCACCGCCGACCGGACGGTCCACACCGCCGACGGGTTCTCCTGTTACGTCGGCGCGCCCGTCACCGTCGACGGCCGTGTCTACGGCACCTGCTGTTTCACCGGCCGGGCCCCACGGGACCCGTTCGCCGACTGGGAGCGCGAGCTGGTCGCGGCGCTCGCGAGCTGGATGAGCGACGGCCTCACCGCCCGGGCGCGGGAGCTCGCCCTCGCCTCGGAGAGCGACCGGCTCGACGGCTTCGCCGCGATGATCGACCACGACATCCGGGAGCCGCTCTCGACCGCGCGCGGTCACGCACAGCTCGCACACGAAGCCGCGGCCGACATCGACGGGGACGTTGACGAGGTCGCCCGGCACACCGAGGCCACCGTGACGGCGCTCTCGCGGACCGAGCGGCTGGTGGCCGACCTGCTCCGGCTCGCCAGCGATTCCGAGCGCGCGGGCGGGGCGGGCCCGGTGGACGTCCGCACGGCCGCCGAACACGCCTGGGGCGAGGCCACCGACGGCGAGCCGCGCGGCCGGCTGACGACCGAGCCCGGCGTCCGCGTTCCGGCCGACGAATCGCTGTTGAAGCGGCTACTGGCGGAGACCTTCCGGTTCTGCCTCGAGACGGCCGGCGAGAGCGCCGACCTCGACGGCCCGGGACGGCTCCACGTCCGGGTCGGCTCGCTCGGCGACCGACCCGGGTTCTTCGTCGCGGACGACGGCCCGGGGTTCCCGGGCGAGAGCGAGGACCGCCCGGCGGCGGAGGAGCGTGGACTCGGCCGCATCGAGCGTATCGCGGCCGCGCACGACTGGGCGGTCACCGCCGGGCTCAGTGCGGAGGGCGGCGTCCGTATCGAGGTCGAGACCGACGAGGGGGTCTGGCCCACATCGGCGACGCCGGAGCACGTCCGGCACGAGGCCCCGGCCGGGCAGGACGATATCGAGGGCGCGCCCGACACGGGGGAGGGGGAGCCGGAAACGGACGCCGACGAGAGAGAGCCGGAGGCCGACACCAGGGAGGGAGAACCGGAAGCCGACACCGGTGCCGGCTCCGACTGAACGGGGGGACCGGAGAACAGGAGAACGACGGTACGTCGGGACGAGAGCCCCGGATCCGCACTCAGACGCTCGCATCGACCGCCCGGCCTCCGTCCGTCAGTTCACCGCGGAGCACCGAGAGGAAGGCCTCGGGGAACTCCCCGTGCGGGAGCAGGTCGGCGTCCTCCAGTACGACGAGTTTCACGTCGGCGCGCTCGGCCAGTTCACGGCCCTGTGAGAGGGGCGTGACCTCCGAGACGCCGCCCCAGCAGACCGTGACGGGCGTCCCCGACTCGCGGATCTCACCCAGCAGTGCCCCGAGGTCGGCGTCGAGGTTGAGGAAGCCGCTGAGGAACGACGCCGGCGCGTAGCGGGCGCCCGGGACGTGGGTGGTGGCGTAGTCGTACGCGACCCACTCCTCCGGGACCGCGGCCGGCGAGGAGAACCCGTGGTCACCGAGGAAGTAGCGGATGGACGCCTCCGAGCTGATGAGGTTGTGGACCGCCTCACCGACCAGCGGCGCGCGCAGCAGCGACCGGATGGCCGGGGAGCGCCCGGGGAACGCCGATGCGGTCGGGGAGACGAGGAACAGCTGGCGGACGGGCGCGCCCTTCTCGGCGACGGCGGCGGCCGTGTAGGCGGCGACCAGCGAGGACGCGACGACCGCCGGCGGCTCCGGCTCGTCGCGGGGGGCCGCGCCGTCCCCGCCGACCGTCCCCTCGGCCACATCCCGGAGGAAGTCCGCGACGAAGGTGACGTACAGCGTCGCCGAGTACAGCAGCGGCGGGCGGTCGGAGTGGCCGAAGCCGGGCAGGTCCGGCGCGAGGACGTGGTGGTCCTCGGCGAGGTCGTCGACGACGTAGCGGAACTCGTGGCTGGAGCCGGCGGCGTTGACCCCGTGCAGCAGGACGAGCGTCGGGTCGGCGGGGTCGCCCGCCTCGGTGTAGGCCACATCGAAGCCACGCCAGCGGTAGGTCGCGAGCGGCCGGCCGAGCGGCGGTTCCAGCTCGTCGGCGTCGCCACGGAGGAGCGCGTTCCCGCCAGCGACCGCGCCGACGGCACCAGCGGCCCCCAGCAGGGCGTTCCGGAGTTTCATACACGTTCGGACGGCCGCCTGTCGGGTAAATCCTGTCGACCCGCGGCGACACGTGCCGTCGCCGGCCGGTGGTTCGTACGTCGCCGCAAGGGAAACGGCCGACGGCAGATATTATCGAGTTATCGTAGATGATGACCGCGAGACCCACTCATGGACATTCTATCCCGAGAATAATCCGAGAATTAGAAGTAGAAGAGTACTATTCCGACTCGCCGAGGCAGTCCCGGAGCGGCTGGACCACCTCGTCGGCGACGGTGTAGGGGTCCGTCTCGCGGGCCATCACGTCCTCGACGAACGTGTCGATGCCGCCCTGTGCCTCGAGTTCGCGCTCCAGCAGCGCGCGCGTGTCCTCGCGGAGGAGCCGGCGGATCTCCTCGGCGTAGCGCTTGTGGGTCTTCGCTTCCAGCTGTCCGGTCCGTTCGAGGAAGTCGCGGTGGTCGTCCAGCGTCTCGAGGAAGCCCTCGACGCCCTCGGCGGTGTTCGCGACGGTCTGGACGACCGGCGGCACCCACGCCTCGCCCTCGTCGGTCTCGACGGGGCCGCCCTGGTCGGTGGTCGAGCCCGGCGTCCCGGCCGAGCCGGGGCCGGTGATCTCGGCACTCGGGTCGGGGTCGGCACTGTCGCTGCCCGCGGTGCCTCCCTCGTCGGGCCCGTGGTGGCCCGTCGCGTCCGTGCCCGCGCCGTGGTAGCCGCCCGTGCCGGCCGCGGGCGAGGCATCGCGCATCATTATCATCTCCTTCAGCTCGGAGACGGTCCGGTCGGCCCCATCGAGGTCGGCCTTGTTGACGACGAACACGTCGCCGATCTCGAGGATGCCGGCCTTCAGCATCTGCACGTCGTCGCCCGAGGAGGGCGGGACCAGAACCGCCACCGTATCGGCCGTGCGGACGATGTCGATCTCGTTCTGCCCGGCACCGACGGTCTCGACGATGATCTTGTCCTTGCCGAAGGCGTCCAGTGCCTTCACCGCGTCCGTCGTCGCCGTGGAGACGCCACCCAGTTGCCCGCGGGCGGACATCGAGCGGAAGAACACGTCCATGTCGCCGACGTTGGACGCCATCCGGATGCGGTCGCCCAGGACGGCCCCACCGGTGAACGGGGAGGACGGGTCGATGGCGATGACGCCGACCGTGAGCCCGCGCTCGCGGTAGGTCGCGGCCATCTTGTCCACGAGCGTCGACTTCCCGGCGCCAGGGGAACCGGTGATGCCGACCACGTCGGCGTCGCCGGTGTGCTGGTGGAGCTCCCGGACGAGGTCGCGGTAGCCGGGCGAGCGGTTCTCGATCTTCGTGATGACCCGCGCGAGGGCACGGTGCTGCCCGTCGAGCAGGTCGTCTATCAGTTCGCCCATCCTCTGGCTACCGGTCGTGAGCGTTCTCGCGAACGAAGTCGATGGTCTCCTGCATCGACGCGCCCGGCCCGAAGATCTCGGCGACGCCGGCCTCCCGCAGCGCCGGCCGGTCGTCCTCGGGGATGATGCCGCCGACGATGATGAGGGTGTCCTCGAAGGCGCCGTACTCCTTCAGCCCCTCGACGATCTTCGGGACGAGCGTGTTGTGCGCGCCCGAGAGGATGGAGATGCCCAGCACGTCGACGTCCTCCTGAACGGCTGCCTGCACGATCTCGTCGGGTGCCTTGTGGAGTCCGGAGTAGATGACCTCGAAGCCGGCGTCCCGGAACGCCCGCGCGATGACGTGTGCGCCGCGGTCGTGGCCGTCCAGCCCGACCTTCGCGACCAGGCACCGGATGTTCCGCTGCTCGGGTTCCTGTTCCGTGCTCATATGCCCCACTGCGGGCGGGTGGCGTTTGACTCTAACGGAGGTTTCGGCCTCCTCGTGGCTGTTTGTCCTGATGCAACCGTGGTTGTGGTCGAGGGGCGCCGTCGCGACGTCCGGGAGATGGTCTGTCCGTCTCTGGTCCGTTACCGCCCCTGTGCCAGCCGTTCATCGGTCTGCTCGGGGAGCCCCGCCTCCCGGCAGGCCGCCTGCACCGCGGCGATGTCGTACTCCACGCGGTGCAGGTGGGCGGTCATCGGGTCCGGGGCCGTGTCGACGACGGCGTACGCGGCCCGCGGGTCCCCGTCCCGGGGCTGGCCGACGCTCCCCGGGTTGAGGATGAGGCGGCCGTCGATGGTCGCCTCGTGCTGTTCGTGCGTGTGGCCGAGGATGCAGGCGTCGTGGTCGTCGAGGTAGGGGCGCATCTTCGGGAACGAGTGGGGGCGGACGTACTGGTCGACGTGTTCGGGGTGGTCGTGGACCATGAGGACGCGGTCGTCGGCGAGGTCGACCGACCGCGGGAGGCTCCGGAGCCACTCCAGCTGGCCCTCGTTCAGCTCCTCGGAGGCGAGTTTGAGCCCCTCGTGGGCCATCTCGTTCATCGAGTACCGGTTCGGCGTGTCGGCGTTCCGGTCGTGGTTCCCCTCGACCGTCGCCGAACACCGCTCGCGAACGAGGTCGACACACTCGGCGGGCCAGGGGTTGTAGCCGATCACGTCGCCCGCACAGACCAGCCGGTCCACGGGCGGCATGTCCTCGAGCACGGCCTCCAGCGCGACGAGATTGGCGTGGATGTCGGAGATGACCCCGAGTCGCATACGGCGGGCTACTGCGGGCGGTGATAACGGTCTTGGGGTGGCGTGTGACTCACCGTATCACGTCCAGTCCGGGACTCGTGTCGAACTCGTCGGTCACCGGGTCCTCGCCGCGCGTGAACAGGTCGTCATCGTCGTCGAGGTCATCGTCGTCGAACTCGACGTGCGGGAGCCGTTCGGGCTCCGGTTCGTCGGGTCGTTCGACGCGGAACAGGAACAGTTCGTGCGTCCGCGTCGCCGTGAGCCGGTAGCTGGACAACGTCGCCCGGGTATCGCCCGTCTCGCCGTCTTCCGTCCCATCTCGGTCCACCTTGCCGTCCTCCGCCCCGTCCCCCTCCCCTTCAGCCTCGTCGAGGGCGTCCCGGGCCGTGTCGATGGCTGCGTCGATGGCCGCGTCGTTCGGCGAGTGGGACCGGAGGTGCGCGAGGACCGGCCCGCCCGCGCGCCAGTCCGACGGTTCGCTCGACACCGGCGTCGCGAGGGTGTCTCCGGCGAGGGCCTCGGCATCGATGGCGCGGTGCTCCTCGTCGCGACCGACGTGAGCCACGACACGGCCCCGAAAGCGGTGGAGGTCGTCGGCGAGACTCCCGAACTGGGTCCGTGTGCCCAGCGCCTCGGCCAGGGCCGCGGTCACGTCCTCGGCGACCCGTTCGACGGGGTCGTCGGTGGTGTCCGTGGCCCCGGCCAGCGGGCCACGCTCGTCGTGCCCGCCGGGCGCCAGCTCCGTCGCCCGGCCGTGTTCGACGGGGACGACGGCGTCGGGGCCGAACCGGTCGCGGGTGTCCGGGAGCCAGCCCGACTCCGCCTCGAGCAGCGGTGCCGGTGGGTTCGCGGCCTCGATGGTCGGAACACAGACCGCGGGACTGGCGATGCCGCCGCGGAACGTCGCGGCCAGGTTCGCCGCGACCGTGACGGCGGCCGGGTCCGTCCCGTCGACGGCCGCCACGAGCACGTCGTACCGGGCGAGTTCGTCGCCACAGAACCGCTGGAGCCGGCCCGCGCTCTCGAGCGTGAGGTGCGGGCGGCCGCCACGGCTAGGACGTTCCAGCGACTCCACGACGTGCCACGCCGTGGGCTCCCACTCCTCGACCTGTGTCTCCTCGCTCGGCAGGTCCACGCCCACCGCGTCCACGTCCGTCGGGACCTGCCCGGCGAACGCGTCGCCCCGGAGCCGTCGGCCGATACCCGTCAGCCGCCCGGCGCCCGCCGCGCCGACACCGACGACGGCGACCTGGACGTCCTGTACCTCGCCCGGTGGTGTTGCCTCCCCTTCCCCCTCGAGAACCTCCTCGACGATATCCCGCATAGGTGGGTCATGGGCCGCCACCGACAAGAATCTGCGTCAGACGATAGCACGGCCCTCCCACCGACCCGTTCGGTAAATTCTTGCCCCGGACTCTCGCAACGTGGGATGTATGATCGACATCGACGACTCGCCGCTCTGCCGGGACGGCAAGGTGCTCATCCTCGCGTACGACCACGGCCTCGAGCACGGGCCGGTCGACTTCGAGGAGGTCCCCGAGAGCGCGGACCCCGAGCGGACCTTCGAGGCCGCGACCCACCCGGCCGTCACGTCCATCGCGGTCCAGAAGGGCATCGCCGAGGCCTACTACGAGTCCTACGAGGACGACGTGGACCTGCTGATGAAGCTCAACGGGACGTCGAACCTCTGGATGGGCGAGCCGGACTCGGCCGTGAACTGCTCGGTCGACTACGCCTACGACGTCGGCGCCTCCTCGGTCGGCTTCACGCTGTACGGCGGCTCCAACAACGAGATCGAGATGGCCGAGGAGTTCGCCCGCGCCCAGGAGCGCGCCCGCGAGTTCGAACTCCCGACGGTCATGTGGTCGTACCCGCGCGGCCAGGGGCTGAAGAACGACACGAAGCCCGGCACCATCGCGTACGCGGCGCGCCTGGCGCTCGAACTCGGCGCGGACGTGGCGAAGGTGAAGTTCCCCGGCTCGCAGGACGCCATGGAGCAGGCCGTCCGGATGGCCGGCCCGACGAAGGTCGTCATGTCCGGCGGCTCGAAGACCTCCGACCGTGCCTTCCTCGAGGACGTGAAGGCGACCATCGACGCCGGCGGGAAGGGCCTGGCCGTGGGCCGCAACGTCTGGCAGCGCGAGAACCCCCACCGCATCCTCGATGCCCTCGAGCAGGTCATCTTCGAGGAGGCGACGGTGGACGAGGCGCTGGCGGCCGCGGAGTAACCCCGGATGGCCGACCAGGACACGGACCACGCGCTCGCGCGGGCCGGCCCGACCGTCACGCGTGTCGTCGAGACGGTCGCCGAGACCGCGCCCGACGTGCGCGGTGGCCTCGCCGGGCGCCGGATGTACGACCCGGACGCCGACGAGAACCCCAGCGGCGAGCAGCAGCTCGCGGCCGACCTCTACGCGGACGACCTGCTGGAGGACCGCCTGCTCGCCATCGACGGCGTCGGCGGCTACGCCAGCGAGGAGCGCGAGGAGATGAGCCTCGCTGACGACGAGGGGTACCACGTCGCCTGCGACCCGCTCGACGGCTCCTCGAACCTCAAGTCCAACAACGCGATGGGGACCATCTTCGGCGTCTACGACGCCGCACTCCCGGCCGCGGGTGACCACCTCGTCGCGGCCGGCTACGTGCTGTACGGTCCCATCACGACGATGGCGCTCGCTGTCGAGGGCCACGCCAGCGAGTACGTCGTCGCGGACGGCGACCTCGAACTCGACACCGCCGACCTCTCGCTCCCGGACGACGCCGTGGTCTACGGATTCGGCGGTCGGGTCCCGGACTGGCCCGACGACTTCGCGGCCTACGTCGACGCGGTGGAGGACGAACTCAAGCTCCGGTACGGCGGGGCGATGATAGCCGACGTGAACCAGGTCGTCACCTACGGCGGGGTCTTCGCGTATCCCGCGCTGGAGTCGGCACCCGACGGGAAGCTCCGGCTCGTCTTCGAGGGGGCGCCCATCGCGTACGTCATCGAGGCGGCCGGTGGGGCCTCCTCTGACGGTGGCCGATCCCTGCTCGCCGTCGAGGCCGAGGAACTCCACCAGCGGGTACCGGTCCACGTCGGGTCCACGGGGTACATCGAGCGGCTCGAGGCCGCGCTGGACTGACCGGCGACCGATTCGGCCCGGTCGGAGGGCCCCGGAAACACTCAATTCCGGGAGAGTTCCCGACGATGGAAAACCCTTTCTCCGGCCCCCATGAGGGGCGGCACATGAAGGTACGCATCTCCGGGGATGCCAGCGCGGACGAGGCGGCGGCCATCGCGGACGCCTTCTCGCGCCACTCCGGGAGCGACACGGTCGAGGTGTACGTCGGGGACGCCGAGGAGCCGGCCGCCACGCACGAGGTCACCGAACCCATCGACGACGGGAAGGAGCCGACCGAGCGCGAACGGGAGCTCCTGGAGCAGATCGAGGAGATCGAGTCCGGCGGGAAGGAGAAGTACAAGGAACGCCTCTCCGAGCAGGGCAAGCTGTTCGTCCGCGACCGCATGGACCTCTGGTTCGGCGAGGAGGCCGGCGACGACAGCGAACTCAAGTTCGAGGACGGCAAGTTCGCCGAGTTCGACGCCGACGACGTGCTCCCGGCCGACGGCCTCCTGACGGGGGCGGCCACGTTCGAGGGGCGGGACCTCCACTTCATGGCCAACGACTTCACCGTCAAGGCGGGGTCGATGGCCGAGAAGGGCGTGGAGAAGTTCCTCCGGATGCAACAGCGCGCGCTGAAGACCGGGCGGCCCGTCCTCTACCTGATGGACTCGTCGGGGGGCCGCATCGACCAGCAGTCGGGCTTCTTCGCCAACCGCGAGGGCATCGGGAAGTACTACTACAACCACTCGATGCTCTCCGGGCGGGTGCCCCAGATATGTGTGCTGTACGGCCCCTGCATCGCGGGCGCGGCCTACACGCCGGTGTTCGCGGATTTCACCATCATGGTCCGCGGGATGAGCGCCATGGCCATCGCCTCCCCGCGGATGGTGCAGATGGTCACCGGCGAGGACATCGACCTGCAGGAGCTGGGCGGCGCCGAGATGCACGCGAAGTACTCCTCCTCGGCCGACCTCATCGCGGAGAACGAGGAGCACGCTCGCGAACTCGTCGCGCAGCTGGTCACCTATCTGCCCGACAACAGCGACGAACAGCCACCTCGGGCGGACCCGAAACCGCCGAAGTACGCCCCGAAGGGCATCGACGAGGTCATCCCCGAGGACCCGAACCGGGCGTACGACATCCGCGAGGTGACCGACCGCGTGGTCGACCGGAACTCGCTGTTCGAACTCCAGCCCGACTACGGCGCCGAGATCCTCACCGCGTTCGCCCGCATCGACGGCCGCCCGGTCGGCATCGTCGCCAACCAGCCCGACGAACGCGCCGGCGCCATCTTCCCGGACGCCGCCGAGAAGGCCGCACAGTTCATCTGGAAGTGCGACGCCTACAACATCCCGCTGCTGTACCTCACGGACACGCCGGGGTTCATGGCCGGCTCGCAGGTCGAGAAGGAGGGCATCCTCGAGAAGGGCAAGAAGATGATCTACGCCACCTCCAGCGCGACCGTCCCGAAGCAGTGCGTGGTCCTGCGGAAGGCGTACGGGGCGGGCATCTACGCGATGTCCGGCCCGGCGTACGACCCCGAGTCGACCATCGCGCTCCCCTCCGGCGAGATCGCCATCATGGGTCCCGAGGCGGCCATCAACGCCGTCTACGCCAACAAGCTCGACGCGATCGACGACCCCGAGGAGCGTGCCCAGCGCGAGGCCGAACTCCGCGAGGAGTTCCGCGAGGAGATCGACGTCCGGAAGATGGCCAGCGACGTGGTCATCGACGAGGTGGTGCCGCCGAGCAGCCTCCGCGAGCAGCTGGAGCGGCGCTTCGAGTTCTACGAGGGTATCGAGAAGGACCTGCCCGACAAGAAGCACGGCACCGTCCTGTAGCGGGTCCTCGGCGGCCGTCAGCGGCGTACTGCCGTGTTCGCTCGACGACCCGGATCAGCCGCTGGTGACGCCGCTCAGCCACCGATGACGATGACCCCGTCGTCGGTCTCCGTGGCTTCGGGTGTCGGTGTCGCGGTTCCAGTCGGCGTTGGCGTGGATGTCGCGGTTCCAGTCGGTGTCGGCGTGGGCGACGCCGTCTCGACCGACCCGCCGTCATCGGGCGTCGCAGTCGGGGTGGCCGTCGAGTCGCCCGGCGCCGTGGGCGTCGGGCCGGCCGGCGTCTCGGGGCTCCCGGCGGCCGAGAGGTCGCCCACGCTCCCCACGCCGGCGACGGCCGCCATCCCGCCCACGAACAGCACAGTGCCGACCAGGAACAGCAGGCGCTGGTCGAGGTCGCTACCCGTCTGCGGGGCGTCTGCCGCGGACGAGTCCTCCGACTCTGTGGACGGGGGCATCGTCCCCCTGTTGGGCACCTGTCCGGTTTACGATACTGTGCCTAATCGGGGATTAGGGACCGGATAGCACGGACGCAACTCCATGCTCCCCGCCGAACAGATCCCATCATGTGTTTTCTGATGGGTTATATGCAGAATATTTGACCGACTACAGCAACATCGTCATTTATCGCTCGGTTTCCGTTCGGTCGCTCGGCCACTCCTCGGCGTCCAGTGGTTCCCCGTCGAGGAACGCCGCGATACCCTCGCGGGCGTCGTCGGTGGCACAGAGCCCGGCGAAGTGCTCGTTCGAGCGGTCCAGCGCCTCGCCGTACTCCAGCCCGGCGAGTTCGTTCACCGCGCGCTTGCCGCGTCGCAGGGCCTCGGGGCTCTTCGCAGCCATCGTCTCGGCGAGGTCCATCGCTGCCTCGACGTGCTCGCCCTGCGGCGCGACCCGATTCAGCAGGCCCCACTCGCGGGCCGTCTCGGCGTCGACGAGGTCGCCGGTCAGCAGCAGTTCCGTCGCGCGCTTCTTCGGGAGGCAGTCCAGCAGCGGCACCGCCGGACCCATGCAGAACAGCCCGACCTTCGGTGCCGTCGCACCGAGCATCGTCCCTCTCGCGGCGACTGCGAGGTCGCACGCGGCGACCAGCCCGATGCCGTTGGCGGCGGCGTGGCCGTGGGCCGCCGCGACCACGGGCGTTCGCATCCCGTGGATGGTGTGGAACGGCTCCTCCATCCGGGTGACCCACTCCTCGTGGGCCGCTTCGCTCGCGTCCGGGTCGTACTCCGAGAGGTCGATACCCGCGGAGAAGGCGTCCCCGGCGCCGTCGACAACGATGGCCCGGATGTCGTCCTCGTCATCCAGTGCGTGGAGGGCCTCGTCCAGTTCGGTCGCCAGGTCGGTGCTGAACGTGTTCATCGCCTCGGGGCGGTCGAGAGTGATGCGCCCGACGGAGGCCTCGCGGCGGACGGTCACGGTGTCGTAGCTGCCGTGTGCGTCGGTGCTCATGCGAGCGTGTACCGGACGATGGCGTGTTAAAGTGGGGCGCTAGTCGGGCCGAGGGAGGTCAATCGCTCTCGGCTTCGCCGCGAGCCATCGCCTCCGCGACGGGGCCGGCCATCTCGATACCGCCCGAGAGGTCGACCTGCGGGTAGGGGATGTTGATGTCGTTCTCGTCGAACCGCTGTTTCACGTCGGTGACGTACTCGCCGCGGGTGCGGACGAAGTCGGCGCGCGAGGGGTTGGCGATCCAGAAGCGGCTCTGGAGGCCGACGTACGAGTCGGCCAGTTCGGTCAGCCGCACGGACGGCGCGGGGTCGTCGAGGATGTCGTCGTGCTTCTCGGCCTCCTCCAGGATGATGTCGGTGGCCTGCTCGATATCGTCCTCGTAGCCGATGCCGAAGACGAACTTCATCCGGAGCTTGTCCTTCGCGACGGGGTTCTTGATGACGCCGTCGGTCAGGGTGGAGTTGGGGACGGTGAGGAGTTCGTTGTCGAAGGTCCGGACGCGCGTGACGCGCAAGGAGATGTCCTCGACGATTCCGGACCGGTCGTCCCACTCGATCCAGTCGCCGATGCGGAACGGTTTGTCCGTGTAGATGAAGACGCCGGCGACGAAGTTCGCGATGACGTCCTGCATCGCGAAGCCGATGGCCAGCGTCGCGGCCGCGGCGACGGTGGCCAGCGACTGCAGGATGCTGCCGAAGCCGGCCAGCCCGAAGGCGATGCCGATGGCGATGAAGACGATGACGCCGCCGACCACCTTCTTCAGCGGCCGTTTGGCATGCTCGTCCAGGTCACGCCGGTCGAGGAACCGGCCGAACAGCGGCGTCACGAGGACGCGCCCGAGCAGGTAGATAGCGACGAAGACGACGATGAAGACGACGGCCGCTGCGATGGGGGCTGCCAGCGAGGCGCCCACGCCGAGGCTCTCGATGAAGCTCTGGACGAAGCCGGTGGGGTCGGTCGCACCTCCGGTCTGAGCGGGGACCAGCGGCAGCGTCATCGCCGGAACACCCCGGTGTGCCCGCGGGTGCGGAACAGCGTCGCCCCTGCGCGGTCGGCGAGTTCCTCGGCGAGTTCCTCGGTGGTGGTGCCGCCGCGGGCCGACCGCAGGAACTTCACCTTCACCAGCTCCTCCGCCTCGAGCTGGTCACGCAACTCATCGACCACCGGGTCCAGCCCGGCCTTGCCCACCCAGACCGTCACGTCCAGGTCGTGGGCCCGCTGGTTCAGGTCGTCCGTCATGTGTGCCGGCGTTCGTGTGCGTCCGGTTTAAAGGCTACACACCTGGCCGAGGCACGAACGGCGTTTCACGCCCCCGAACGGCGCTGCGTGGTCAGTCGTAGGGGTAGCGCGCGTGCTCGCCGCAGTCGCAGGTCACGACGACGTGGCCGTCCCGGGTCCGAACGCGGGCGTTCCGGCCAGGGATCAGGTACGCGTCGCAGCGGTCGCAGGTGAAGCGGCGGAACCGCCGGGGAAGGGTGAGGCGATGGCGCTCGGCGACCCGGCGGGCGAGGCGGACGTACCGCTTCGCACGGTCCTGTCGGTCCGCGCGGGCGGCCTCGCGAGCGAGGTCGTGTAGACGCTCGACCCGCTCGGTCGCGATGGTCCGGTCGCTCGTGTCCACGACCGCATTCCGACCGGCCCCGGGTTGTGCGTTGCGGGTCCGGCCGACCTCTCGCTCCAGGTCTCGGAGGGTATCACCGGACCCCGTACCGGGCCGGTGGAGGGTGCCCGGATGTGACGGGTCGGCTTCGAACGGGCATGCATCCGTAGCGAAGAGGTTTCCCCGGTAAGAACCTTGGAGACGTATGAACAAGCACCCACGGACTGTCGTCGGTCACATCGTCGAGTTCGTTTCGCTCACCGAGCGCCGTCGTCTGCTCGTGGTTGTTGGAATCCCGGTCCTGTTCGTGGCGCTGTTCGAACTCACCGCCAACTTCGGAGTCCTCGTTCTCCTCCTGGCCGCGGGGTTTGCCACGTTCCTCTACACCCGAACGACGGCCCGGAAGACGCTGGCGGCCAGCGTCTATGGAGCTGGAGTGCTGATGTGCGGGCTCTTCGTACTCGAGCTGTACCTGAACGGGGCGCAAGGCAGCACGGAGCCGTTGATCGGCACTGCGACACGAGTTATCTGGTGGGCGGTTGCGGGTACCTTGCTGATCGGGCTCGGGCTCTGGGTACGGCAGGTCGAGCTCTGAGACAGCCTCACGGGGAGTACCTGCCCCGACCACGCACTCCGCTCTCTGGACCGGACTGCAGGCGCCGATTCCTGCGCCCCCGCACCCGTCCGTTTCAAGCCCCCGCCCCACGACGCGACCCGCATGACGGGTCTGTACTACGAGGAGTTCGAGGTCGGCGAAACCATCGAGCACGGGAAGCGCCGCACCATCAGCGAATCCGACAACCAGCAGTTCTGCGATATGACGATGAACCAGCAGCCGCTGCACCTCGACGCCGAGTTCGCCGCGGACACGGCGTTCGGCGAGCGGCTCGTCAACGGGCTCTACACGATGGCGCTCGGCGTCGGGCTCACCATCCCCGACACGACGGACGGCACCATCGTCGCGAACCTCTCGTACGACGAGGTCGAGCACCCGAACCCGACGTTCCACGGGGACACCATCCGGGCGCAGTCGACGGTGACGGACAAGCGCGAGACCAGCGACGGCGAGCGCGGTATCGTGACGATGCACGTCGAGATATTCGCGGTCAACCGCGAGGACGACGAGGGGGAGGACGTGCTCGTCTGCGAGTTCGACCGGACGGCGCTGTCGCTGAAGCGGGAGCACACCGAGGACTGACGGGGAGTCCGACGACGGCACAACGGTTATTCGCCGCGCCGACGAGCCGCCGCCATGGAGCCCTCCACAGCGCCCGACGGGGGCGCGCCCGACAGCGAGGAGTTCGACTGGTTGGCCCTCGACGAGGACGAGACGGTCGTCTGGGCCGACACACCGCACGAGATGTCGCTGGTGCCGGCGTTCATCGTCGGCATTCCACTCTCGCTGCTGCTGGTCGGTATCCCCATCCTCGTCGGTGCGTACCTCTCACACCGGAACACCAACTACGTGGTCACGACGACGGCGCTCTACCGCAAGACCGGTATCCTCTCCCGGAACGTCCAGCGCATCGAGTTCGACAAGGTGCAGGACACCTCCTACCGGCAGTCGTTCTTCGGGTCGCAGTTCGGCTACGGGACCGTCGACGTGAGCACCGCCGGCGGGACCGGGGTCGAGCTCTCCTTCACGAACGTCGCGGACCCGCAGGCGCTCCAGCGCCGCATCAACGAGCGCATCCGCACGGACCGGGACACCGGCGAGGACCGCGACAAGGCGGCCGTTCTCGACGACATCCTCGCCGAGCTACGGGCCATCCGGACCGCCGTCGAGGATGACAGTGGCGCCGGCACCCCGGCGGTCGACCCCGCCGAGGACCGCGAGACATGACCGACGACCTGCTGTTGCACGCCGACGAGGAGGTCCTCTGGGCGGGGTCGCCCAGGCTGTCGGCTGCCATCGGTGCGGTCGTCGGTGGACTGGTGCTCGTCTCGGGGGGTGTCGCGGGGGTCCTCTTCCTCCCGCCGGAGGCATCGCTCTTCGCACGGGGGCTCGTGGCGCTCCTGATTCCGGTCGGGCTCGCGGTGCCCGTCTACCGCGTCGTCGAACTCCGGCGGACCCGGTTCGCGGTCTCGGATGCGGCCGTGTACGCCCGCTCCGGTGTGCTCTCGCGCGAGGTCCGGCGGGTCGGCCTGGAACGGGTGCAGAACTCCGCGTACACTCAGAGCATCACCGGGTCGCTGTTCGGCTACGGGACGGTCACGTTCGAGTCGGCCGGCGGGCCGTCGGCGACGTTCTTCCGCATCGAGACGCCCCGCGAGGTCCGTGCGCTGGTCGACCGACGTGCCGAGCGCGCACGCGACCCGGTTCCCGGAACCATAGAGCAGTGGACCGAAGTGCTGGCCGAGGTCAGGGAACTGCGTGCGGCCATCGAGCGGCGCGGCGGGGTACGGGAGTGACCTCGGTCAGACGAACAGCGTGGCGTTGACCAGCACCGCCAGGACCGTCGGGAGCGAGAGCCCGGCCGGGACCGCGAGCTGCTGGTGGCGCGGCAGGACCCGCCAGAGGGTGACGCCGATACCCAGGACGGCCAGTTTCGCGGCGACGAACCCGAGGTAGCCGGCGTGGCCGAGCAGCATGCGGACGAGCGGGTTCCCCTCCACGGCGGCGAGATACTCCAGCGCGTAGATGGTGGTCGCGAGGTCGAGCACCGTGGCCACCACCAGCGTCCCCCACAGCGCGGCCGCCAGGTCGTCTCGCTCCACCGGAAGTACGTTCGACAGCCCCCGTTCTTCGAGCGTCAACACCCCCGGCCGGCGTCGAACCGGCCCCCGGGCCAACCCGTAGGGGTCCACCACCGAATGCCGCTGCCGCGACCACCACCGGACCCGCACCACGCACACCGCGACCACCACCGGACCCGCACCACGCACACCGCGACCACCACCGGACCCGCACCACGCACACCGCGACCGCGCCCGTCGTCGTGACGGTGCCCACCACGGCGACCGTCTCGCACCACCACCACCACCGCACTCCCTGCTTCCGACGGGATGGAAAAGGGGTTTCTGACAATTCGGTCAAAACGACCGGACCGGTTACGGCCGTCCGGCCCCTGTCGGCCGGTATGGAGGTCCTCGATGCGGTCCGGGAGCGAGGCGTCGCCGCGGCTGCGCGCGCCCCCGACGCCGCGACGCTCGCCCGGGTCGGCCTCGGCCTGATGGTCCTGCTCGCCGGCATCCACAAGCTCCTCGCGCCGAGCGCGTGGGCCGTCTACGTGGTCGACTGGCTGGCACCGTTCCTCGTCGTCTCGCCGGTCGAGTTCATGCTCCTCAACGGCTGGCTCGAACTCGCCTTCGGCCTCGCCATCCTCGTCGACCGCTACACCGCGTTCGCGGCGGCCGTCGCGGCGGTCTCGCTCACCGCGACCGTCGGCTATCTCGGCATCGTCTGGGCCGCGGCGGGTCGGTTCGGGGACGTGCTGGCCCGCGACGTGGGGCTGGCGGCGCTGGCGTGGGCGGTGCTGGTGGAGGCGCTCCGGGAACCGAGCGGCTGACCGCACCCGCGTGAGAACACCTGGCGTGCTGTTCCCTGCATTCGGGCATAAGCCATGGGCCGGGGCCCATCCGATGACAACGGTCCCCACGGGTTTCCACCCTCGCGTCGGAAGCGATGGCTGGTCCCCATGGACGAAGACAGGTATCCGCCCGAGAGCGGTCGCCGGCGGTTCGTGAGGGGTGTCGTCGGTTCGAGTAGCCTCGCAGCGATGGGCACCGGAACGATGGGTGCGCTCAACATCGCCACCAACACCGGACCCTCGACCGGTGGACCGACTGACTACATCGGCATCGAGAACACCGACGGCCCGGCCCCCCGCGGGATGCCGATCGTCCCGCTCACGACCGACGACGAGGGGTATCTGAAGGGCGTCTGGCCGGAGACGACGGTCAGGGAGTATCCGGACGGGAGTACCGCCACCGTCACCGCCGAGGACATCGGCAACGTGACCTACAGCGGCCGCTGGTTCCAGTACTGTGGCATCCAGACCGCCGCCGGTCTGGAACCGGAGGCAGACCAGGACAACTTCCTCCGGTCGAGCCCGGGCCTGTTCGACTGGCAGGCGGACATCGAGCCCGGGACGAAGCTCACCCTGGAGCATCTCGACGATTACGAGGAGTGGCAGGGACCCGTCGGGTCAGCCGGCGCCGGGAAGGCCGCGCAGGCGACCTGGCGCTCCGAGGCTGGCGAGGGGGAGGAGGTGAAGCAGCTCCCCGTCCAGGTCCTCCGGTCGCCCGCGGTCTCGGACCTTCCCGACGGACACGAACACGGTGCCTTCCTCGAGGCGGCCACGGAGGCGGACTGCATCGCCTGGCTGGACAAGTGCACGCACTTCTGCTGTACGCCCGGGTTCAACAGCTTCCCCGATGCCCCGAAGTTCGGCGCGGCAGATGCCGTCTACTGCCAGTGCCACCAGTCGGTGTACGACCCGCTCTCGCCCGTGGCGTTGTCGTTCAACGCCTTCCCACGGCCGGACTGAGCGCGGGACGGCAGCTCCTCGTGCCCGGTACGGCCGCGTTCAGTACGAGCGCGGCATCCCCAGTTCGTGCTCGCCGAGGTAGTTGAGGATCATCTCGTTGGAGACGGGTGCGGTCTTCGTCAGCCGCAGGTTCCGCCAGATGTCGAACACCTCGTACTCGGGGGTGAAGCCGTTGCCGCCGTGGGTCTGGATGGCGCGGTCGGCGGCCTCGAGGCCGAACTCGCTGGTCAGGAGGCTCGCGGAGTTGGCCTCCGTGCCGCAGTCCTCGTCCTCGTCCCACAGCTTCGCGGCCTTGTAGGTCACCTCGCGAGCGGCCGTCAGCTTGGCGTACGACTCGGCGATGGGGTGCTGGATGGCCTGGTGGGAGCCGATGGGGGCACCGAAGACGTTCCGGTCGTTTGCGTAGTCGACCGCGAGGTCGACCGCGCGCAGGCCGCCGCCGAGCGCCGAGGCGGCGCCCGCGATGCGCTCGGTGTTGAGCGTGTCCCACAGCAGGTAGAGCCCGCCGTCGACCGTTCCGAGGACGTCGTCCTCGGTCACGCGCAGCCCGTCGATGTCGACCTGGTACTGCTTCTCGAACCAGGGGAGCTCGACCTCGACGTGGGTGAGGTCGATGGCGTCCCGCTCGGCGGGGTCCTCGACGAGGAACAGGGTGACGCCACCCGTCGGGTTCGACTTGTCGAACTCCGCGGTCCGAGAGACCAGCAGCATCGTGTCCGCGTTCTCGACACCGGAGATGAACATCTTCTGGCCGGAGACCTCCCACTCGCCGTCGCCCACCTCCTCGGCCATCGTGTCGATGTTGAGCGTGTTCGTCCCGGCGGCGGCCTCGGTCAGGCCCATGCAGAACGTCACGTCGCCGTTCGCGATGCGCGGGAGGTACTCCTCCTTCTGCTCGGGGGTACCGTGGCGCTGGATGCCGATGCCGCCGAACACCGGCGTGAGGACGAAGACGATGCCACCCATCGTCCCGGCCCGCGACAGCTCCTCGATGACGATGGTCATCTCCAGCATCCCGAGGCCCTCGCCGCCGTACTCCTCGGGGATGGCGACGCCGAGCCAGCCGGCGTCGGCGAGCGCGTCCCAGTACTCCTGTGGGAACCGGTACTCCTCGACGCACTCGCGCCAGTACTCGCGGGGGAAGTCCGCCGCGAGGTCCTGTACCGAGTCACGGATCATGTCGTGCAGGTCCGCTTCACCTGTTGCCATGTCCCGTGAGAACGAGCAGCACAACTTAGCGGTTGCCCCCGGCAGGATGAGGGTCTTTATGGCCCGATGGGACTACCCGATGGTGGCCCGGCCGACGAGCGACGCCACCTCGAGTTCGAAGATCCGGATCTCGACCGCCGAGACCGACTCGTCGAATATCCGGACGGGGCCGAACCAGTCGTTGACCGTCGCGGCGTCGATGCCGTGCTCGTCGGGGTCGACCTCGTGGAGGTCGCCCCGGGCGAGGATGCTCCAGGACTCGTAGTCCCCGCCGTGGCCGTAGACGAGGAACTCGGGGCGCTCGGTCGCCGCGAGGAACTCGAGCTTGTCGCTCTCCCCGTCGTCGGTCAGCCGGACGTAGAACTGGTCGCCGTCGTAGTGGTAGTCGACGGGGACCGCGTAGGCGTCGCCGCCGTCGGCGAGCGAGAGGACGCCGACGTGGTGGGTCGAGAGCAACTCCTCGACGTCCTCGTCGCGGAGCCCTCGCGTCGTGGCGTACTGGATGTTCTCCATGTCCATACGCGAGAGGACACACCACCGCGGCTTCAACACTCCCGCTGTTCTCGGGGAGTGAGAGCCATGGCGGGGCCCACTGAGTGCTCGGCGCTTCGACCCAGGTCCACGATCAGCGGATGCGCGGCTGGCCGGGTGATGGACCGCGATGAATGGTCGGACTCCCGAGGTTGCCTGGGGGTTCCAGCACGGGTGAGGCCTGCTCGCCTTCTCCACCCCGCGACCCCACGGGCGACAGGTGTCCCCGATACCGATGCTCGCTTCCGCGCCTGACGGGGTTCTCGGGGTTAACCGGGCTCGTACCTCCCTGCAGAGGCCGGTGCCCGGACCGCTGCCCTCGTGGGACGAGGCTTCTACGTTGGCTCGCAGGGCCCGCACTGGTTCTCCCAGACGCGCCCGGTGTTCGGTCCCAACATGAAGACCGTTGGAGGCGATGGAGCAGTGGCCTAACTGCCCGACCTAGTCCGATCTGAAGGTATACCGTTCCGGCTTAAGGGCCTTTCGGGAAGTCGCCGCGAATGAGCTGTCGTGCCCCGCGCCGAACCACTGCACGGCGGTGGGTTCAGAGTAGCCCCAGCGTCCGGGCGTACCAGGCGGCGCTCCCCGCGGGCACGATGGAGACGGCGGCGAGCACCCACCGCTGGTAGGTGAGTGACGCGGCGTTGCCGCCGATGACATCGACCCGAGCGGTGAGGGCGAAGGAGACATCGATGACGAGGATGAACAGGCCGAACACGAGCGCGGCGCCCGCCACCAGCGCCGGGTCCGAGCGCTCCTCGCGCCCCGCCGCGAAGACGATGATACTCACGAACGCGAGCAGGCCAGCGGCCAGCGGCGTCACGGCGCCCGACCCGTAGTACGTCGACACCGACGACGCCGTCTCCTGCAGGTACGGCCACACCAGCGCCGCCAGCACGAGCAGACAGCCAACGATGCCCAGCGTCGGGGCCGCCTTCGTCCGGTCCATGTCGGGCGGTGCGGGCGTCCGCGTCTTAACGACGGCGTCTCGGGGTGCGCGGGCGGGCTGTGGAGCCGTCGCGCTCGGCCCCCCGAGGCACAACGGATAGGGTCCCCCGGACGGAAGGGCTGGTATGGCCCTCGGAGGCGCGACGAAGAAGCTCCAGCAGATCGTCGACATGGCGGAGGAGACGTACAAGCGACTGAACGAACTGCGCGACCAGGTCCAGCAGATGCGCGAGACGGTCATCGACACCAACCGACGGGTCCGCCGGCTGGAGCGGGAACTCGACGACCAGGGGGCGCTCGTCGAGGCGCTCGCCCGCGACGCCGACGTGGACGTCGAGCAGGTGCTCGCGGAGGCGGCTATCGAGGAGGCCGAACCCGGCGAGCCGGACCCGGCACCCGACGCGCGCGCCGACGCGGGGGAGGATGGGTCCGGAGCCGACGAGGGGGTCGCCGACGCCGAGGGGACCGGGTCGTAGAGCGCCTGTGGGGGCGCTCCCCCCGGTGTGGACGGGAGCCTGATGGGACCAGCTAGCCCAGAAGCCGCTGGTGGACGACCTTGATGCAGCGGTCCTGGACGAACTTCCGGCCCGACTCCTCGACACGCGCGCCGGCGTCGTCGTCGCGGATGTTCAGCTGGAGCCACACCGCGGCCACGTCGTCGCGCGCGAGTACCTCGTCGACGATGCCGGCGACCTCCTCGCTTGGCCGGAACACGTCGACCACGTCGACCTCCTCCTCGACCTCCGAGAGCGAGTCGTAGGCGGGCCGGCCCTGTATCTCGTCGGCGGTCGGGTTGACCGGAATCACGTCGTAGCCGTGTTCGACGAGATAGCGCGGGACGCCGTGTGCGGCCTTCCCGGGCGAGTCGGACATTCCGACCACGGCGATGGTATCCATCTCGAGTATCTCGCGCAGTGCCGCATCGGAGTTGACTGGCATGTGTAGAACAACTCCCGGACGAGGGTAAAGGTTGGCGCGGCGGTGCGTCACGGGAGCCGACGCCGTCGAGGTGCGGAATCGTCAGAACCGGGGATTCCGCCGCTTTCATCGGCAGTCCACGGCCGTTCGCCGGCCGGGAGCGGTGGCAGTGTACCTCGCAGTTTTTATCATCCACGCCGGGCGGAGGTAGTGTAGATGACACGGCCGGGCGCGATAGGAGTCGTCGTATTCCTCGTGGTCGCCAGCGTCGCGCCCGCGCTGGCGCTGCCCGCCACGGCTGGCGGCGCCAGCGCGCCGGGCGGCCCCGCGGTCGCACAGGTCGGGAACCAGGACGTCGACTCCACCGAGTTCCGTATCAGGGTCTACGAGAACACCTCGGCACGGTGGACGTTCGTCTACAAGGTGAACCTGAACAACGAGTCCGAGCGCGAGGACTTCCGGGCGTACGCCGACCGGTTCAACTCCCAGGAGACGGAGCTCTACACGAACTTCAAGGAGCGCGCACGGAGCGTCACCGCGCAGGGGACCAACGCCACGGGCCGGCAGATGAACGCCTCCGGTTTCTCGAAGGACGCGCAGGTCGTCGCGCTGACGGACAACCAGGGCATCGTCCGGATGAGCTTCCGCTGGTCGAACTTCGCGACACGCGTCGACGGGACGGTCGAGATAGGTGACGTGTTCACGGGCGGCTTCTACATCGGCCCGGGCCAGCGGCTCGTCGTACAGCACGGGCCGAACCTCCGGTTCCAGTCAGCCGCGCCGCAGCCGATTCTCGACGAGGACTCGCTGGCCGCGAGCGACACGCTGACCTGGGTCGGCGAACGCTCGTTCGTCGACGAACGGCCGCAGGTCCGGCTCGTCTCCCCGTCCAGCCCCACGCCGACAGATGGACCCGGCGACCCCACGGAGTCGACGACCCCCACCAACGGCTCAACGGGCTTCCTCCCAATCCTCGGGCTCGGCGTGGTCCTGCTGCTCGGCCTCGGAGCCGCGCTGGCCTACGGCGCGGGCGCGCTCCCGGGCCGCGACGACGATGGGGGCGCGGCGGCAGACGACGCGAGCGGCTCCGGCGGTTCGGGTGGCGGCGCCGCGGCCGAGGCGGGCGACGCGGGAGCGGCGGGCGCAGGAGCCGCGGGCGCGGCCGGCCAGTCCCCCGAGCCGGCCGTCTCCGACGAGGAACTGCTTGAGGACGACGAGCGCGTCATGCGCCTGCTCGAGGAGAACGGCGGTCGGATGAAGCAGGTCAACATCGTCGAGGAGACCGGCTGGTCGAAGTCGAAGGTCTCGATGCTCCTCTCGGACATGGAGGAGGAGGACCAGATATCGAAGCTCCGGGTCGGACGCGAGAACATCATCTCGAAGAAGGGGATGGAGCCGGACGCCGCCGGGTCGCCGTTCGACGACGAGGAGTGACCGGCGCTCACCGCCGTCCGATACTCGTCGCGAACAGTACCCCGCCGTCCGGGGCGTGGACCTCGACGGTCACCTCCTGCCCGAGTGTCCGCGCCGCTTCGAGCGAGGGCGGGTCGGCGGTGGCGCGGAGGGTACCGTCGGTCGCGACCCAGAGGTAGCGCCGGTCGTCGCCGAACGGCTCGTCGAGCGTCGTCTCGTACAGCGTGCCGTTGGAGATAACCGTCACGATGGCGCCCTCGGGGACGGCGTCCCCGTACAGGTGGACCAGTTCGATGCTGGACTCGTTGAACCCGAACACGTCGAGTTCGAGCTGGAGCGATGCGCTCGGCGGGACAGCGTCGACCCACGCCGGTCGCTCGGGAGCGGCGGCGCCGAGCTGGACCACCTCGTAGGTGGTGTGGTAGGTCTGGCCCTCGCCGTAGTCCACGCGGACGTCGGCGCTCCGGATGATGCCGTTCTCGTCCACGACGAGCGTGGAGACGGTGTCGGTCACGCCGTCGTTGCCGACGCGGTCGATGGTCGCCGTCAGCGTGATGTAGTCGAGCCCGTCACCGCTCTCGACGCTCGTCACCTCGTGGTCGGTACCGGCGAACTGGATGTCGCGCTGGAGGCTGCCGAACCAGACGAAGTACTCCGCGGGGTAGAGTCGCTTCTGCAGGTCGTATGTCGTCGACCCGCTCTCGATGTGGCGGTTGTACTGGTGGGTGGTGTTCACCCAGACGCTGTTGACGATGACGCTCTCGTCGCCCTCGAAGTCGACCCCGGAGGAGGTCCCGTTCATGTAGGCGACCTCACCACCGGGTCCGGCGGTCAGGGTCAGGGTCAGCCGGTTGCTGACCGTCCCGTTGTAGGTACTGGTCACGGTCTGGTTCACGACGAACCCGTCGGCCAGGAGGCCGCGCTGATGAGCGTCGATGAGCGCGACCGGGTTCTCGATCCGCTCACTGGTGACGCCCGGGGCGAGCTCCTCGGCGGGGCCCGGCGTGGGCGTCGGGGAGGCCGTGGGTGTGTCAGTGGGGGTGGGCATCGGGGTCCCTGCGGGGCCGCCGGTGAGTGAGGAACAGCCGGCGAGCAGGACGAGCAGCGCGACGAGGCTCACGATGGCGCGGTTCATGCTGGTGGTACGTCACCAGCTGGCGTAGATTGGCGGGTTGATTCTCAGCGAATGGGACAGATATATGCGAGGTACTGTCTCTCTACGTGAGAGTGGGGATTTATTCGTGTCAAAGATAGACAACCCCCATTTTGTGTGTGTTGTGTGGAGAACTGAAGAAAAATTCTCGCGGGGCGCCCGGACTGACCCGTCGATGCTGGTGTCGTCGAAATCGCAGCGGGCCCATCGCCCCGGCAACGTATTTCACTGTGGCCCACGTCGTTCGACGTGGCGTGGAACAGCGCCAGTACCATGACCTACACACTCGAGATCAGCGACGAACTGAAAGAGCGGATGGAGCGGCATCTGGAGGAAGACGAGACGATGGAGGAGTTCGTCGAGGAACTCGTCGCGGTGTACGAGACGGAGGGGTCCTTCCTGCGGGAGGGCTACTCGGAGTAACTCCGCACCGACATCGCTGGCCGGGCAACAGCGGTCTAACAGCTCACTCCTCGGTCCCGTAGTCGCCGCCGTAGCGCATGAAGAAGTAGGCCAGCCCCAGCACCGAGAGGCCGGCCACCAGCGTGCCGACGACGAGCGACCGTGCGCTGTCCGGCACCTGCGGGACGAGGCCGCCACCGCCGCTGGTCGGCGTGCTGCCGCCGGTGCCGACGTTGACTGTGCCGAGCATCCCGGCGCCCTCGTGGGGGATGCAGAAGTACTCGTAGGTGCCCTCGACCTCGAAGGTGTGTTCGTAGGTGCCGCCGCCGCCGACCTCACCATCGGGGTAGGCGTCGCGCGCGGCCTGCTCGCTGTCGAAGCCGCCGCTGGCGAAGAACTCGGCCTCCTCGGGGATGTCGTCCTCGTACGCGGTCACGCTGTGGCCGATGGAGCCGACGTTCTCCCAGACGACGGTGTCGCCGGGTTCGATGGTTATCTCGTCCGGGTCGAACACGAGCCCATCGGTCATGTCGACCGTGTGGGTGGTGCCGTCCTGCGCGGTGGCGGCGCCAGTCGCGCCGGCGAGCGCACCGGCACCGGCTGCCGTTCGGAGGAACGTTCGACGCGAGACGGCGACTGACTCTGCGGACATACACGAAGGTAGGCGGCTCTGGGGTATGAGGACTTCTGCAGTTCCGTCCAGCTGGCAACCTGGGAAAGGTTCAAACCTCCCCCCCGGAACGGTTCTCAATAGTGGGGAACGGTCGTCGCTTCTAATCCACTCCGGGTCCCATGGTCGGGCGAGCACATGTTCGACAGCATCCCCCTACCGCCACTCGGCCGCCGAGCCGGGGCGGGAACGGACCGATGACGCGACACGTCCTGGTCCCCACCGACGGGTCGCCGCTGGCGCGCCAGGCGCTCCGGCACACCCTGCGGGAGTTCCCGGACGCGGACATCACCGTCCTGCACGTGGTCGACCTGTTCGAGCCGACCTACGGCGAGCATCAGGGGTTCGAGCCGACCTACGAGCACATGATGGGCACGGCGGAGTGGTACGAGGCCACCGAGCGGGTGACCGACGCCATCCTCGGCACGGCGCGCGACCTGGCAGCGGACTACGACCGGGAGGTGACGACCGACTCCGACATCGGTGACGTCGACCGGGTGGTGTTGAGCTACGCCGAGGAGGAGGACGTGGACCACATCGTGCTGGGCGCCCACGGCCGAGAGGGAGCGGACAGGCCGTTCTTCGGCAGTGTCGCCGACACCGTCGCCCGGCGCGCGTCGGTCCCGGTGACGCTGATCCGGTGAGCGTACGCGCCCCGTGGACGCCCCCGGCCGTCACCGCGCGACGGTGACTGGGACGGGCGACCGGCGGACGACCGTCTCCGCGACGCTGCCGAGCAGGACGCGCTGGACTCCGGTTCGACCGCGACTTCCGACGACGACGCGGTCGACCTCGTCCAGCGCGGCGTACTCGAGGATGGTCCGTGCGGGGTCGCCGAACGCGACCTCCGTCTCGACGGTGACCCGACGCGACTCGGCGAGGGCCGTCGCCTCCTCCAGGATGCGCTCGGCGGCATCCTGTGCGGCGTCCATCGCGTCGTCGAGCCCTCGGTGACCGTGGGTGGCGAGCGCGCGTGGCGGGTCGACGACGTGCAACACCAGCAGCTCGTCGGGAGCCCCCGCGAGGGCGAGTTCGAGCGCCGCCCGCGCCGGGTCCGAGTCGTCGATGGGGACGAGTACGACCATGGCCGAGGCTCCACGTCGGGGGTGAAGAATCGGGGGGTCGATTCCGAGGGCCCGGGAAGCGGGACGGCGTCTGGCACGGGACGGCGCCCGCGGTCCGGACCGGAACCGGGGAATGACAGGTAGCGGGAGCAGGGGGTTGGCGGCCGGGGACGGCCGCCGGGACTACGGGAGCAGGCTCAGACCAGCAGCTGGATGTCGGCCTCGACCATCTCCTGGAAGGCGCTTGCGGCGCCGACGCCGGTCTCGACCTCGTCGAAGAAGTCGTCCTCGTCGTAGTCCATCAGGTCGATGGTCATCTGGCAGGCCTGGAACTCGACGCCCTGGTCGATGGACGTCTCGATGAGCTCGCGGACGGTGGCGACCTCGTTGTCGGCGATCTGCTTCTCCATCATCCGGGTCGTGACCCGGTCCATCCCCGGCAGCGCGCCGACCACGTTGGGGACGGGCATGTTGGGGTTGCCGACGGAGCTGAGCTTGAGGTCGTCGGCCTTCTCCTCGTGGAGGATCTCGAGCCCCCAGAAGGTGTGGAAGACCGTCACGTCGTAGCCGAAGGCGGCCGCCGTGCTCGCGAGGATGAGCGGCGGGTAGGCCATGTCGAGGGTCCCCTTCGTCGCGATGATGACCATCTTCTGGGGGTCGTCGTCGACGTCGCTCCGGACGGCCGCGAGTTCGTCCTCCAGTTCGTCGATGCGGGACTGGAGTGCCTCGAACTCCTCGGCGGATGGGGCACCGTCGGGGGTGGGCTGGGTGTCAGTGCTCATCGTCACTCGGTCTTGCGGATGTAGTGCTTGTAGACGGCCTCGCCGTCTTCAGTGTCCTCCTGCTGGTCGACGAGCTCGGCGTCGTCGGTGGAGTCGGCCCAGCCCTTGATGTCGCTCATGCTCCCGGAGTCGGTCGCGACCACCTCCAGCGTCCCGCCGGGGGCGAGCCCGTCGAAGGCTCCCTTGGTCTTGACGACCGGCATCGGGCAGTTCTGTCCCTTCACGTCGAGCGTCTCGGTAGGTGTTTCCGTACTCATGTTTCGGATGTCCTCTATTGGGACTATCGCACAATATTGGCTTGCCCGTGATAAGGATATCGATTATTGCCCAAAATGGGCATAACTGTGGCAACGAGTGCGCACGCCTGAAACAACTGTTGTGGAGGCAGATACCCAACAATATGGTCTTTATGGGAGTTCTGAGGGTTATGGCGACGGACCGTGAGCTCGAGACCGACTGTCGCGACCATTCTGCTCGCGGGTGGTATTGCGTTAGATTGGAAATACTATGCAAAATCTTAAGTCGGTCACTCCAGTACGAGGGAATGCACACATGAATCCGGAAGAGTTGGGCGTCGAGATGCCCGACGTGACTGTCGAATCGACCAGTCCCGAGCAGCTCAAGGCCCGTATCGACGACGGGGAGGAGGTCACCCTCCTGGACACCCGGATGTCGAGCGAGTTCGAGGAGTGGGCCATCGAGGGCGAGAACGTCGAGGCCATCAACGTCCCGTACTTCGAGTTCCTCGACGAGGAGATCGACGACGCTGTCCTCGACCAGTTGCCCGAGGACGAGCACATGACCGTCCTCTGCGCGAAGGGTGGCTCCAGCGAGTACGTCGCCGCGGAGCTGCAGGTGCGTGGCTACGACGTCGACCACCTCGAGGACGGGATGAACGGCTGGGCCTCCATCTACGAGGCCGAGGAGGTCACCGACTACGACGGCGCCGGCACGGTCGTCCAGTACCAGCGCCCCTCCAGCGGGTGCCTCGGCTACCTGGTCTACGACGGTGACGAGGCCGCCGTCATCGACCCGCTCCGCGCGTTCACGGACCGCTACCTCGAGGACGCCGCGGAACTCGGCGTCGACCTGACGTACGCCATCGACACCCACATCCACGCCGACCACATCTCCGGCGTGCGCGCCCTCGCCGAGGAGGGCGTCGAGGGGGTCGTCCCCGCGGCCGCCGCCGACCGCGGCGTCACCTACACCGACCAGGTGACCCTCGCCGAGGACGGCGACGAGTTCGCCGTCGGTGACGCGACCATCGAGACCGTCTTCACGCCCGGGCACACGACCGGAATGACCAGCTACCTCGTCGACGACAGCGTGCTGGCGACGGGTGACGGCCTCTTCATCGAGAGCGTCGCCCGGCCGGACCTCGAGGAGGGTGACGACGGCGCGCCCGACGCGGCCCGGATGCTGTACGAGAGCCTGCAGGAGCGCGTCCTCACCCTGGACGACGACGTGCTGGTCGGCGGCGCCCACTTCAGTGACGCCGCCGAGCCCGCCGAGGACGGCACCTACACGGCTCCCATCGGCGACCTCATCGACCGGATGGACGCGCTGTCGATGGACGAGGACGACTTCGTCGACCTGGTCCTGGCGGACATGCCGCCCCGCCCGGCCAACTACGAGGACATCATCGCCACGAACCTGGGACAGCAGGAGGCCGACGACGAGGAGGCGTTCACCCTCGAGCTCGGCCCGAACAACTGCGCAGCCAGCCAGGATGCGCTCACCAGTGACTGAGGCGAGATAGATGCTCAGTGGACTACTCGGGCTGGAGGCGTTCTTCCCCAACGGCGTCAGTCACTACGCCATCGGCGGCCTGCTCGTCGGACTCGGGACGGCCGTCATCTACTACGGGACCGGGATTCCTGCCGGCGCGAGTACGTTCCTGGAGTCGACCCTGTCGTACGTCTCCGACCGGGACCGGTTCCAGCAGTACCGCGCCTCGCGTGACTGGCGTGTCGTCTTCACCGTCGGCATCGTCCTCGGGGCGGCCGTCTACGCCGTCGTCTTCCAGGGCGGCGCGTGGACGACCGAGGTCGCCCCGTGGCGGCTGTTCGTCGGCGGGACGCTCGTCGGCGTCGGCACCCGCGTCGGGAAGGGCTGTACCTCCGGCCACGGCATCTGTGGCGTCGGCTCGGTCTCCCGGACGTCCATCGTCGGCGTGGCGACGTTCATGCTCGTCGCGATAGTGGTCGCGAACATCGTCGCCGCACTGGGGGTGACACCGTGAGCGCGAACGCGGGCCGGCATCCGCTGTTCCTGCCGGTCATCCTCGTCGGCGGCCTGATCTTCGGCTTCGGGCTCGGCTTCAGCCAGATGGCCCGCCCGGAGGTCGTGCTCGACTTCCTCACCTTCGAGGACCTCGGGCTCCTGTTCGTGATGGGTGGTGGCTCGGTCGTCGCCGGTCTCGCGTTCTGGGTCGTCCCGCGCTTGCGCGACGGGGCCCCCCTCACCGGCCGCTCGTACCGGCGGCGGCTGAAGTCGTTCGACCGGCGCGTCCTCGTCGGTGGGAGCATCTTCGGCGTCGGCTGGGGCCTCGCCGGTATCTGTCCCGGCGCGGCCTACGCCAGCCTCGGGGTGGGCAACTGGCCCATCCTCTACGCCATCGCCGGGATGTTCCTCGGCGCGTACGCGCAGGGGGTCTGGCGCAGCCACCGCGCCGACGATTCGGCCAGCCCCACACCGAGCGACGACTGACGCGGCCCCCGATTCTCCCTCCTCCGGATGAACTGAGAATCACCCCGTACAGCAAGGGTGCTCCAGTTCCAACCGTCGGCAATGACAGCTCCCGTGCCCCCCTCGCCGACTGCACACCTCTCCGGGGAGCGCGTCGTCGACATCGCGGGTGACCTGCTCGGGGTCGACTCACAGAACCCGCCGGGGGACACCCGCGAACTCGCCGCCCTCGTCGAATCGTTCCTCGACGACCTCGGTCTCGCGACCGAGCGTGTCGCGGTGGACCCGGCGAAGCCGAACCTGCTCGCCACCATCCCCGGCGAGCGCGACCGGACGCTCCTGTTCAACGGCCACCTCGACACGGTCCCGTTCGATGTCGACGAGTGGACCCACGACCCGCTCGGCGAGCGCGACGGCGACCGGCTCTACGGCCGCGGCGCGACCGACATGAAGGGGCCGTTCGCGGCCATGCTGCACGCCGCAGAAGCGTTCGTCGAGACCGACACGACGCCCCCCGTCGACCTCGCGTTCGCGTTCGTGAGCGACGAGGAGACCGGCGGAGGCGCCGGGGTCGGCGCACTGCTGGAGCGTGGGGCCGTCGACGCCGACGCCTGCGTCATCGGCGAGACGACCTGTGCCGGCGGGAACCACTCCGTGACCGTCGCCGACCGCGGGAGCATCTGGCTCACGCTCCGGGCGAGTGGCGAGGCCGCCCACGGCTCCCGGCCGATGCTCGGGGCGAACGCCATCGACCGGCTCTGGGCCGCGATTACGGCCATCCGGAGCCGCCTCCCGGCCCGTGCCCTCGACCTGCCGGCCGCGATGGACGCCATCGTCGAGGAGTCGGTGGCCTACTACGAGCCGACGATGGGCGCAGAGACGGCCCGGACGCTGTTCGAGCACCCGACGGTCAACCTCGGCACCATCGCCGGCGGCGAGAGCATCAACACGGTCCCCGGCTCGGCGACCGCCGAACTCGACATCCGTCTGGCGGCCGGCGTCGAGACACCCGCGGTCCTGGCCGACATCCGTGACTGTCTGGACGACTACCCGCACGTGGCCGTCGCGGACGCGAGCTGGTCGGTCGGCACCTACGAGCCGCCGGACAGCCCGCTGGTCGAGGCGGTCGCCTCGCTCGCCGCGGACGTGACCGACGAGCGCGTCTACCGCCGGAGTGCCACCGGCGGCGGCGACGCCAAGAAGTTCCGCAACGCCGGCATCCCGACCGTCGAGTTCGCGCTCGGGACCGACACCGTCCACGCCGTCGACGAGTACACCACCGTCGACGCGCTCGCCGGGACCGCCGAGGTCTACACCCGACTGCCGGCAGCCTACGCCGAAGCGGTCGACTGAACGGTACCCCTTTCCCCACCATCTTGGAATTACCACGCAATACTATACCCAGTGGGGACCGAGATGAGACCAGACCCATGAGCGAGACACAGGCGGAGAAGACGGTCGATGCGCGCGGGGCGGCCTGCCCCGGACCCCTGATGGACCTCGTCGGTGCCATCCGCGAGGTCGACTCCGGCAGCGTGGTCGCACTGCTGAGCGACAACGACCAGTCGCTGGTCGACGTGCCGGAGTGGGCCGACGAATCCGGGAACGAGGTCGTCGCGACGGAAGAGGAGGACGACTACTACCGTATCCTCGTGAGGAAAGCATGACACAGGAGGTCGTCATCGTCGGCGGCGGGACGGGTGGGTCCGTCCTCGCCAACGACCTCGCCGACCGGTTCGCTGCGGAGATCGACGCGGGCGACGTGCGCGTCACGCTCGTCAACGACAGCGAGGACCACGTCTACAAACCCGTCTGGCTGTACGTCCCGTTCGGCAAGCGCGAGCCGTCGGACGGCCGGCGGCCGCTCCGCGACCTCGTCGACAGCCGCGTTGACGTCGTGGTCGACCGCGTCACGGACATCGACACGGACGCCCAGCGCCTGACCTACCGCGACGGTGGCGGGCCGGGCCGGTACGACAAACTGGTCCTCGCCACGGGGTCGACGCTGGCGCCCGACGAGATTCCCGGCCTCGCCGAGGGCGGGCACAACTACTACACCGAGGAGGGCGCGCTCGCGCTGCAGGAGGAGTTGCTCTCGTTCACCGAGGGCCACCTCGTCCTGAGCGTCATCGGGTCGCCCCACATGTGTCCCGCGGCGCCGCTGGAGTTCGTCTTCATGGCGGACGACTGGTTCCGCAAGCGCGGGCTCCGCGAGGACATCGACATCACGTACACCTACCCCATCCAGCGGGTCCACGGCAACCCCCACATCGCGGAGTGGGCGGCACCGCTGATGGAGGAGCGTGACATCAACGTGGAGACGTTCTTCAACGCCGAGGAGATCGACGCCGAGAACGGTGTGATGACCTCGATGGAGGGTGGCGAACTCGACTTCGACCTGCTGGTCGGTATCCCGCCCCACCGGGGCATCGACCTCGTCGAGGAGGCTGGCCTGGGCGACCGCGGGTGGGTCGAGGTCGACAGCGAGACCCTGGAGGCCGAGCATGCGGACAACGTCTACGCGCTCGGTGACACCGCCGACGCGGGCGTCCCGAAGGCCGGCAGCGTCGCGCACTACCAGGCCGGCGTGGTGGCCCAGCGCATCGCCAGCGAGTTGCGGGACCGTCCGGCGACGGAAACCTACGACGGCAAGACGCTCTGCTTCGTCGAGACCGGGATGGACGCGGCCTCGTACGTCGAGTTCGACTACGAGAACCCGCCGTCACCGGCCACGCCGTCGAAGAAGCTCCACTGGGCGAAGCTCGCGTACAACGAGTCCTACTGGCTGACCGCACGGGGGCTGCTCTGACGATGGCCGACGACGAGACTCCCCGGACAGAGACGGACGGGTCCGGCGAAGCGGCCGAGGCGTCCGAACCGGTCGAGAGCGAGGCGGCAGAGGAAGCGGCCGAGGAGACGCCGGAAGGAGCGGAGGAGCCGACGGGTCGCGAACAGCTCGAGGCGGCCATCGAGGAGAACCCCGAGGCCGTCGCCGAGTTCGTCGACCGGCTCGACGCCGTCAACGAACTGCTGGACGTGCTGGCACTGGGTGAGGAGGCGATGACCGACGAGATGGTCGTCGAGCTGGCCGACACTGGGTCGACGCTGGCCGAGTCCGCCGACGGGCTCGCCACCGAGGAGACCGTGCGGCTCGCCGAGGGCGTCGGTGCGAACGGGGACGAGCTGGCCGACGCGATGGAGACGCTGGTCGAGCTCCAGCGGAGCGGGGCGCTCGACGAACTGGCCGAGCTGGCGGACGTCCTCTCGCTCGCGACCGACGCGATGACCGACGAGATGGTCGTCTCGCTCGCCGGCACCGGGTCCAGCCTCGGTGAACTGGCCGACACCGCCGCCGAACCGGACACCCGGGACGGCCTCGCACGGCTCCTGTCCGCGGTCGGGACCGCCGAGCGGACCGAGCCGGAGTCGCCCAGCACGCTCTCGCTCGTGAAGTCGCTCCGCGACGACGATGTCAAGCAGGGGATGGGCTACGTCGTCGCCCTCGCGAAGGCCATCGGCTCGGGTGCCGGCGACCCCGGGGAGGGAGTCTGACCCCGGCGGAACCGCCTCGACGCCACAATAGATTTGTATGTATTGGGAACTGCCAACAATACTATGAACGCGCGCCGCCACGTTACACGTATGCGCGCCGTGTACGCCACAGACCTGTCCGACGCCATCGAGGCCGCAATGAGCTCCCGTATCTGTCTCGAGTGTCTGGAGCGGTACGGAATCACCGAGATCCACCTCATCAACGTGACCAGCCCGAACGTGACGACCGGAATGCCCGGGAGTGACTTCGGCAAGCGAGCCCGGAAGGGCCTCGACCGCCAGCGCGAACTGCTAGAGGCCGAGGGGTTCGACGTGGAGACCCACGTCGTCCGCGGGACGCCCCACCGGCGCATCAACGGGCTGGCCGAGCAGGTGAACGCCGACCTCATGATCGTGGGGTCACGCGGGAAGAGCCCGCTCCGCGAGCGGTTCATCGGCGGGACCGCCCGGAACGTCGCCCGGACCGCCGTGCGACCGCTGCTGGTCCAGCGCATCGTCGAGACCGACGAGGCGGGCCACGAGGTCGCCAACGAGCACCTGTTCCAGCGCGTGCTGTACGCGACGGATTTCTCCGAGAACGCCGAGCGCGCGTTCGAGCAGTTCCGCAATCTCAAGCGCGCCACAAAGGAGGCGACGCTGGTCCACGTGACCCCGCCGGAGCGCCGCTCGGAGCCGGAGGTCGTCGAGGACGCCGAGGAGCGCCTCGCCGAGCTGGCAGACCGGCTCGAGGGGATGAGCATCGAGACGCGGACGATGGTCCGAGCGGGCGAGGCCAGCGAGGAGATTCTCGCGGCCGAGGCCGAGGTGGACCCGACGAGTATCCTCATGGGTTCGCGCGGCCGGAGCCGCCTCCGCCGGCTCCTCCTGGGGAGCACCTCCGAACGCGTGACGGCACGGGCGAACTCCAACGTCCTGCTGGTCCCGCCGGTCGCCGTGCGCTGAACGGCGCTCGGGGCGACGACCTGTCGGGGAGCGGACGGCTATCACAACTCCCTTGCCCTCCCCCCGAGTGGAGTCGGGTATCAGGTGGTTCACGTGACCAAGAAGAGCGAGTACACGGGCGATTACCCCGACAAGACGCTGTATCTCCCCGGCCCGACCGAGGTCCGCGACGACGTCATCGAGGCGATGTGCGAACCGATGTTCGGCCACCGGATGGACCGGATGACGGACCTCTACACGACCATCGTCGAGGACACGAAGGAGTTCCTCGGCACCACGAACGACGTCATCGTCCTGACGGCGTCGGGCACGGAGTTCTGGGAGGCGACGACGATGAACCTCGTCGAGGACCGGATGCTGGTCCCGACCTCGGGGAGTTTCAGCGAGCGCCAGGCCAACGTCGCCGAGCGCCTCGGCAAGACGGTCGACCGCATCGAGTACGACTGGGGCACGGCGGTCAAGCCCGAGGACGTGCGCGACGCGCTGGAGGAAAGCGACGAGGGCTACGACGCCGTCGGGATGGTGATGAACGAGACCTCCACGGGAGTCCGCAACCCCGTCGAGGAGGTGGGTGACCTGCTCGGTGACTACCCGGACACCTACTTCGTCGTCGACGCCATCTCCTGTCTCGGCGGCGACTTCGTCGACGTCGAGGCCCACAACATCGACTGCATCTTCACGTCGACACAGAAGGCGTTCGCCATGCCGCCCGGCCTCGCGGTCTGCACGGTCAGCGAGGCTGCCCGCGAGCGCGAACTCGAGAAGGACTCGGCCTCGTGGTACGGCGGCTTCCAGCGCTGCCTGGACTACTACGACCGGAAGGGCCAGACCCACTCGACGCCGGCCATCCCGCTGATGCTGGCCTACCGCAAGCAGATGAAGCACATGCTCGACGAGGGCCACGACGCGCGCGACCAGCGCCACCGGGAGATGGCCGAGTACACGCGCGACTGGGCCCGCGAGCACTTCGGGCTCTTCCCCGAGGAGGGGTACGAGTCACAGACCGTCACCTGCGTCGAGAACACGCAGGGCATCGACGTGGCCGCGACCATCGACCAGGTCAGCGAGGAGTACGACATGGTCTTCTCGAACGGCTACGGCGACATCGGCGAGCAGACGTTCCGCATCGGTCACATGGGCGAACACGACGTCGAGAGCATCAAGGCGCTCACCGACGCCATCGAGGACATCGCCGGGCTGTAGTCGGTCCGTCCGGTGCCGTCGGCACCCCTGGGGCGGGCCCGTGCGGACCCTGCTTTATCACGGTCCCGGCTGTAGTCGTTCCATGCTCTCTCGAATTCTGGTGCCGATGGACGACTCGGAGATGGCCCAGCGAGCGCTCGAGTACGCCCTCGAGAACCATCCGGACGCGGAGGTCACCGTCCTGCACGTCGTCGGGGAACCGTCGTCGATGTGGGGGGCAGCGACGGGGCTCGCGCTCGAGGAGAACGTCGAGGAGGCCGCCGAGGAGCGCGCGGAGACGGTGTTCGACCGCGCCAGGGAGCTGGCTGCCGACCACGACATCGAGATAACCACCGAGGTCAAGCTGGGCGATCCGACCCGGGCGATTCTGAACCGGGTCGAGGACTTCGACGCGGTCGTGATCGGGACCCACGGCGGGTCGATGGCCGACCGCCTGTTCGTCGGTAACGTCGCGCAGAAGGTGTTCCGCCGGTCCCCTGTCCCCGTAATCGCCGCCCGCTAGGGGCGGCTGCTAGTGGTACGCCTTCTCGCCGGCCTCGATGGGCACCTCCAGCCAGTTCTCGCCCGGCGGCAGCGGGCACTCGTACCGGTCGGAGTAGGCACACGTCGGGTTGTACGCCTGGTTGAAGTCCAGGAGCCACCCGTCCGGCGAGCGGTGTTCGTCCGCCTCGAGGTCGATGTAGCGCCCGGCGCCGTAGGTCTCGTCGCCGCTCGTCGCGTCACGGAACGGGACCCAGAGCCGGTCCTCGTCGGGGTCGCTCTTGTAGGCCTGGACGACGACTTCCTCGCCGTCGATGTCGACGCGGAACTCGCCCCAGCGGAGGTACTCCTGCTCGCCGTCGGTGCTGGTGGCGACCGTGACCCGCTCTTTCTCGTCGTGTTCGTGGAGTGGGACCCGGAACCGGTAGTCCTCGTCGGGTGGATAGTGTGAGAGGCCGTCGAAGTCAGCCCGTTCGTGCGGGGCGAGCGGCGAGTGCTCGCTCTCTGCGAAGTACTCCTCCTTCCGCTGGCGCTGGGTCTGTAGCTGCTGCTTCCAGTTGGTGCTCATGTGGGAGTGTAGGGGCTCCACCGGAACAAGTCTTTTGCAGATTCTACAATACTGGGGCTGTTGCCGTCTCGCTGTCTCACTGCCACGGACTCCTGCAGGTCACGGGCTGGAAGAAGCCCCGGATGCCGGGGTGGAAAACGGAGCGGTCGGAGTGCCTCCCCGTTGGAGGCCGGCTTCAGTCCGCGGTCTGTGCCGTGGTCGAGCTCTCGGCGGTCCGCAGCTCGCGGATGGAGCTGACGACTACCGCGCCGCTGACGAGCAGCGCCGCGCCGATGATGATGACCAGGGCCACGGTGTCGAGGACGGGCATCTCGATGATGCCACCGATCTTGCGGACGGCGACCGCGATGGCGCCGAGCAGCAGCATGATGCCGAAGTAGACCTTGATGTCGTCCTCGTCGACGAGGCTCGTGGCCGCGGCGCCGAGTCGGGCGCCGAAGGCGCTCCCCGCCAGCAGCGGGACGACGATGGCCAGGTCGACCGCGCCGTCCATGGCGTACAGGAAGCTGCCGATACCGCCCGAGAAGACGATCTCGAACAGGTCCGTCCCGACCGCGACCGGGACCGGGACGCCGATGAGGTAGAACAGCGCGGGCATGCGGATGAATCCGCCGCCGACGCCGAGCAGCCCCGACAGCAGCCCCGTGGCGAAGGCCACGCCGAGAATCATCCAGAGCGACACCCTGATGCCGCCCTTGAGCTTCATCATCGGCGGGATGCGGTAGGACTGGATCTTCTTCGCGATGTCGGGGATGTCGTCCGGGTCGATTTCCCCGTCGGCTTCGTCGTGGCTGACGCCACCATCACCGTCACCCTTCAGCGCGGTGTAGGTGACGAAGAGGCCGATGCCACCCAGCAGCGCGACGTACGCGACACTGACGAAGGTATCTGCCAGTCCCGCATCCTGGAGCCAGTGCAAGCCGATCCGTCCGACCTCGATGCCCGCGGTCGTGCCGGCGATCATCAGGACGCCGAGCTTGTAGTCGACCTGCCCGAGGTCACGGTGTTTCAGGGTCGCGATGACGGAGGTCCCGAAGACGAACGCGAGGCCGGACGCGACCGCCACGTCCGGCTTGTACCCCATCACCAGCAGTGCCGGGGTGACGAGGAAGGACCCGCCCATCCCGAAGAACCCGAACAGGAGGCCGATCAGGACGCCGAAACTCGCGAACATCGCGAGCAGACTCGCGGCGATGCCGAACACCTCCATGTTCACTCACCCCGGAGCATCTTGGCGATAGTCGGGCCGAGCACGCGCTCTAGCGCGCCGTACCCGACGTACAACACGAGTGCCTCGAGGAGCACCGCCCCGATGAGGATGGCGGCTCCCGTCGGCCCCGTCAGGCTCTCAATACCGAACATCGTTGCACACCTCGTACAGTCTTGTGTATTCCATGGGAATCTGCGCAGCCGAGGGTAACCGATGTCCGGACTTAACGGTTTTGGGTACAGTGCACAATACAAGGTCGGGATAGGCTACACATGGTTGGGCATAACTTATGGATAACTACGGCCCGAGAACGGCGTCTGGGAGCACCAAGGGATGGATCCGGTGAGTTCTCGCGCGCGCGCTGCTCCTTCCCGAAGTCGGCAAGATATATCTCGGAGAATTCCCATCACCATACATGGCTGTCGAGAAGACGTGCCCCGACTGCGAGGTGTCGCTCGAACGGATGGAGCTGCAGGGGACCGACCTGGCGGGTGAGCTCGCCATCGTCTCGGCCTCGTCCTCCGAGGGTTTCCTCGGGAGCCTGCGCGCGGACGAGATACTCACGCCCGTCCCCTACGTCTGTCCGGAGTGTCGCCGGACGCTGTGCTACGCCGAGGACTAGCCCGGTGACCGTCGACGGGTGACTCGCATGCGTCGTTCGAATCTGGCTGTATTGGGAAATATCCACAATTTTATACTGCTCGAACCCCTCGTCTCGAACACGAATGCCCGACGCCATGACGGACTACCTCCAGCAGGACATGGAGTGCGAGGGGCTGCTGGAGTGCTTCCACGGCCTGAAAGGACTGGACCGCGAGGTGTTCGGCGTCCTGACCAACGCCGATGAGGCGCTCACGGTCGACGAGATCGCCGCGGCCGTCGAGCGCGAGCGCTCGACCGCCTACCGGTCGATCCAGCGCCTCCTCGATGCTGGTCTCATCCGGAAGGAGCAGATCAACTACGACCAGGGTGGATACTGTCACGTCTACCGGCCCGCTGGCGGGTCGGAGATGGCCGGGGAGATGCAGCGGCTGCTCAACGACTGGTACGCGAAGATGGGCCAGCTCATCCGCGAGTTCGAGGACAAGTACGAGGGCACGGAACCGGAGCCCCCTATCGAGCAGTAACGGTATCCGCGCGACTTCCTCTCGGCCTCGGCTCGGGACCGTCTCCGGTGTCTTGTTGCTTGTGCAAAAATCGCGCAAACATTTTAACCGCACAACTCCAACTGTTCTCCGATACTGATGCCAGACCCGATGTCAGAGCAACTCCAGCAGGACATGGAGTGTGAGGGGCTGCTGGAGTGCTTCCACGGGCTCAAGCAGCTCGACAAGGACTGCTTCCAGGCCCTCGTCGACGCGGAGGAGGCGATGACGGTCGACGAACTCGCCGACGTGGTCGACCGCGAACACTCGACGGCCTACCGTGCGGTCCAGCGGCTCCTGAAGGCCGGCTTCGTCCAGAAGGAACAGATCAACTACGACCACGGCGGCTACTACCACGTCTACTACCCCACCGACGCCCAGCAGATGTCCGCCGACATGCAGCGGATGCTCAACGACTGGTACGCGAAGATGGGCCAGCTCATCCGCGAGTTCGAGGACAAGTACGAAGGTACCGGCAGCGTCGAACTCCCGAGCTGAGGCTGCGAACGTTGTTGCCAGCCGGAAGATGCGATTATATCAGCTGCAGGGGTCGAAGGGGCGGGTTAGTCTGGCTGCTGTTCGGATAAATACATTATCTGCGATTCAATCGACCTTTCCACTCAGTACGCGTGCAGCGGTGGCGACGGGGTCCCAGACCGGGCTGAACGGTGGCGCGTACGCCAGGTCGAGGTTCTCGACGTCTTCGACGCTCATCTCACCGTGCAGCGCGGTGGCGACGGTGTCGATGCGCTTCACACCCTCACGGCCGACGATACTGGCCCCGAGGACCTGCCCGCTCTCACGGTCGGCCATGAGCATCACGGTCAGTTCCTCCGCACCGGGGTAGTAGTGCGCCCGCGAGGACGCCTGTATCTCCACGGAGACGGGGTCGAAGCCCGCGTCGCGGGCCTGCTCCTCGTCGGTCAGGCCAGTCCGGGCCGCGCCGATGTCGAACGCCTTGACGATGGCCGTCCCCGCCATCCCGCCGACCTCGGTCGGCGTCCCAGTCACGGTCTGCCCGATGGCGCGGCCGGCGCGGTTCGCGGTCAGTGCGAGCGGCACGTGGTCGGGCGCGTCGGTGACCACGTTGTGGGCCTCCGCGCAGTCGCCGGCGGCGTAGATGCGGTCGAAGTTCGTCCGCCCGTAGGCGTCCGTGGCGATGGCGCCCGTCTCGCCGACCTCGATGCCGGCGTCCTCGGCGAGTGCCGTGTTCGGCGCCACGCCGACGCCGACGACCACGATGTCAGCCGGAACCGTCTCCGCCTCCAGCGCCACGCCGTCGACGGCGCCGTCACCGGTGAACCCCTGGACGGCCGTGTCGAGGTGGAGGTGGATGTCCTGCTCCCGGAGGTGGTCCTCGACGACGGTTGCCACGGACTCCCCGAACGGCTGGAGGACGTGTGGCAGCATCTCGTACATGTGGACCTCGAGGCCACGCTCGTCGAGCGCCTCGGCCATCTCGATGCCGACGTACCCTCCGCCGACGATGGCGGCGGTCTGTGGCTCCGCCTCCGTGACGTAGTCCTGGATGGCGTCGGCGTGGTCCATGTCGTGGATGGTGAACACGCCGTCGAGGTCGATGCCGTCGAACGGCGGCTCGATGGCGTGCGCGCCGGTCGCGATGAGGAGCTGGTCGTACGGCTGGTCGAACGTCTCACCGTCGCCCTCGACCCGTACGGTGCGGGCCTCGGGGTCGATGCCGACGACCTCGTGGCCCGTCCGCAGGTCGATGTCGCGCTCCTCGCGGAACTCCTCGGCGGTCACCTGCACGAGGTCCTCCAGCTCCTCGATCTCGCCCTTCACGTAGTACGGCATCCCGCAGGCCGCGTACGACACCCACTCGCCCTTCTCGAAGACGACGATGTCGAGGTCGGGGTTCTCGCGCTTGGCCTTGCTCGCTGCGCTCATTCCTGCCGCGTCACCGCCGATGACGACGAACGTCTCTGACATAGTCGGAGGGAAGCACGGAGGTCGGTAATGGAGTACAGGTGATCCGCAGTGTTTTGGAAACAGCGAAAGACTGTTTGTGGATGCGAGTCCGAGTCGTCACCCGGGGAGGAAAACGTTGACGACGGCCACCACGAGGCCTGCGAGCGCCATCCGTGCTGCAGCCACGTACCAGCGCTGGCCGGAGATGGAGCCCATGTAGGCACCGAAGACGCCGAGGACGCCGATACCGAGCCCGACGGCGATGACGGCGGATTCGACCATCGTCAGGAGGCCACCCTCCAGCAGGAACGGCGAGAGCGGGATGAGGATGCCGAGAATCGGCCCCATACCGCTGGCCACTGCGTGGAGGAGGCGGGCGGTCGACCGTTCGCGCTGGATGCGGGTGTCGTCGAGGTCGGTGAGCATCGCCTTCTCCATCCGGAGGATCTCCGCCTTCGTCTCGGCGCGTTCGATCTCCCAGACGCTCCAGACCGCCGAGGTCCCCAGCCCGACCGCGGCACCGAGGCCGATCTTGATGACCGTCGCGCCGTCCGGGATGCCCGACAGGACCGCGCCGACGACGACGCCGATGCAGGTGAGGGTGCCGTCGAACCCGTTGGAGACGAAGTAGCGCCGGGCGATGGGGAGGACGTCCTTCCGTCCGAGGATCTGTGACAACCGCTCTCGGAGTGGCGGCACGGTTCAGCGGTCCTGCGGCGTCGGTCGTTCCTGAACGACGTAGTCGCCACAGGCCACCTGGTCGACGGAGTGGACGGTGCCGCCCTGTCCCTCGATGGCGTCCCGAACCGAGTCGAACTCGAGGTCCGTGCCCTCGAACGTGAGTTTCAGGTTCTGCACCTCGTTGTCGAGTTCGATGAGCGAGGCGTTGACCGCCTCGACACTCTCGACGTCCCCGACCCGTCGGCTGAACTCCAGCACCGAGGGCTCGTGTGGCTTCAGCACGTCCAGCACCAGCCGGCGAATGGGCGCCATACCCCCGGGTGCGCCCGGACGCATCTAAAGCGTGGTGTGTCTTCCGGGCAGTGGGTCACGAGCTGTGGTCGACGCCGATGGTCACGTCAGCACGTGCGGCCAGAGGAACCGGATGAGCAGGTAGGCGGCGCCGGTCGTCAGCAGGATGACGACGGCGTCCAGCAGCACGCCCGCTCGCAGCATGTGGTCGCGCTCGACGTAGCCGGCGCCGAAGACGATGGCGTTGGGTGGCGTCGCGTCCGGGAGCAGCAGGACGACCATCGGCAGCCCGATGGCCAGCCACTCGACGAAGGTTATCTCGAAGCCGAGGAGCTCGTTCAGCTGGCCGACACCTGGACGGGGTTTATGCCCTCCGCCGGCTCTCGCCCCGCGAGAACTGGAACCGTAGCGAAGTTGTCCCCCGCCACAGTCGAGCATGGATATGTCGTCCGAACCGGGTCACCGTCGCCATCACGGAGGAGACGAGGGGCGTACGCGCGTGGATGGTGGGCGTCCGCGAGGGGACGGCGGTGGTGTCGCGTGAGCGCGCCCGAGGGCCCGGGCGCGAGCGAGGCCGCTACTCCCTCTCTCAGCCGCGAACTCGGGCTGTTCGAGGTCACGGTGTACGGTGTCGGTCTCATCCTCGGGGCGGGCATCTACGCCATCCTCGGCGAGGCCACCGCCGTCGCCGGGGAGTCCGTTCCGCTCGCCTTCCTCGCGGCCGCCGTCGTCGCCGGCCTCACCGGGCTGAGCTACGCGGAACTCGCCTCACGGTACCCGAAGGGCGAGGGAGACTACGTCTACGTCCGGGAGTCGCTCCGGAGCAAGCGCCTCGCGGAGGTCGTGGCGGTGCTGCGGGTGTTCGTCGGCGCCGTCTCGGCCGCGGCCGTCGCGCTCGCGTTCTCGGGGTACCTGACCGCGTTCACCGACGTGTCGCCGGCGCTGACCGCGCTCGCGCTGGTGGTGCTGGCCTCGGCGGTCAACTTCTGGGGCATCGAGCTGTCGGCGAAGCTCAACGTGCTGTTCACGGTCGCCGAGGTGGGCGGGCTCGCACTGATCATCTGGCTCGGCCGGAACACGTGGGGCTCGGTCGCGGTCCTGGACGCGCCGTTCGGCGGCTCGGGCATCGTCGCCGCGACCTTCCTCGTCTTCTTCGCCTACCTCGGCTTCGGCTCCATCGTCAACGTCGCCGAGGAGACCCGGGACGCGACCCGGACGGTGCCACGGGCCATCCTGCTCTCCATCGGTATCACGACGGTACTGTACGTGCTGGTGGCGTTCTCCGCGGTCGGCCTCGTCGACTGGCGGGCGCTCGGTGCGTCGGCGTCGCCGCTCGCGCTGGTCGCGGAGGCCGGGAGCGGCGCGGTCGCCGGGTCCGTCGTGGGCGCCATCGCCCTCACCTCGACCGCGAACACGGTCCTCATCCTGCTGGTCTCGACCTCGCGGCTGCTGTACGGCGTCTCGAAGAGCGAGTACCGCTCGTTCCCCACAGTGTTCTCGCGCATCCATGCCGGCCGTCGGACCCCGTACCTCGCGGTCGCGCTGGTCGGTGGCCTGACGATACCGTTCGTCCTGCTGGGCGACCTCGGGCAGGTGGCGGCGCTGGCGAACGCCGCGCTGCTCGTCGTGTTCGTGATGGTGAACGTAGCGCTCCTGAAACTCCGCTTCGACCACCCCGACGACCGGTCGGGCTTCACCGCGCCGCTCACCGTCGGGCGGCTCTCGGTCACCGCGCTGGCGGGGCTGGTGACTACCGTGGCACTGCTTGGGGTCTACCTGTACGGGCTGCTGTAGTCGGAATATTCGGCAATCCGAGCTGCAAAACCATAGAACCCCAGATATTTATAAAATCGCCAGAGATAAATCGGGTATGTGGACGATATCGAGAGCTCGCCGTGGGCTCCCCCGCGCCTATATCGACTCGTAGATGTCGACGCCCGACGAGGCACCGATACGGGTCGCGCCGGCCTCGACCATCTCCACGACCTCCTCGAAGGAGTGGATGCCGCCGGAGGCCTTCACGCCCATGTCGGGGCCGACGGCCTCGCGCATCGCCCGGACCTCGTCGGTGTCACAGCCGCCCTCGTAGCCGACGGCGGTCTTGACGAAGTCCGCACCACCCTCGTCGACGAGTTCCGAGGCGTGGCGGATCGCCTCGTCGCTCAGCGTCGGCGACTCGATGATGCACTTGAGCGTCTGCTCCCCGACGGCCTGCTTCACGGCCCGGATGTCGTTGACGACGTACTCGTAGTTCCCGTTCGTGAACGCCGTCCGGTTCATCACCATGTCCAGCTCGTCGGCGTACTGGAGCAGTTCCTCGACCTCGGCCCGCTTCGCCGACGAGTTCTGGACCCCGTACGGGAAGCCGACGACGACCACCACGTCGGCCTCGTCGCCGAGGATATCCGACGCCAGTTCGGCGTGATACGGAACCACGCAGGCAGCGTTGAAGCCGTACTCCAGCACCTCCTCGCAGAGCTCGCGGACCTCGGCCTCGGTCGAGTCCGGCTCCACGTTCGTGTGGTCGATGAGCTCCACCACCCGCTCGGGCTCGGCGCGCAGGGTCTCGGCATCCATGCGCGAAGCGACTCGGGCGAGCGGCTTCCGTGTTTCGGGGGGACGGTGCCCCTCACTCGTCTCGCATGCCGCGGGTGCCGGCCGGCCCAGCAGGTCCGGCGGTTCGAACACGAGGCCCGACACCGGGTGTCACGGAGTCACCTCACCACCAGACTCGTCCGTGTCCCGCACCGCCGCTCTCTGCTCGGGAACGAGGTCGAGGTCCGACTCGATGTCGCCCAGGACCAGCAGCGAGTAGTAGCGGAGGTAGGTCACGACCGGAACCTGCGCCAGCGCGAACGCGGCGAGGACAGCCAACAGGAACAGGGCGCCCAGGACGACGAAGACGGCGAGACCGACTGGTTCGGCCACCAGGAAGACGCCGAAGCCGACCGCGAACAGGATGCCGAACGGGAGCAACAGCACGAGCGCGGCGAGCGCGACCACGATGCCGACGAGGACGCCGGCGGTCGCCGAGAGGAGGAACCCGACGACCGCGTACGCGAGGTACTGCTTCCACTCGCCCCGGAGCGACGACCAGAGCCGCCGCCACCCCGAGAGGACGCCGCGGTCCTCGGCCATCATGATGGGGACGACGAAGGCAGTGGTGAACGCATTGACGAGGGCGGCGACGAGGGAAAGGACCAGGAACACCGGGATCAGGAGCAACAGGAACGCGAGCGAGACGCCGATGCTGGCCGGTCCGATATCCAGCGCCGAGAGAACGACCGGGCCGATGACGAGCAGGAGGCTCCCGAGGACGACGACACCGAGCACCAGCCGGAAGCCGAACAAGCGGGCGCCCTGTCGCCACCGGTCGGACCAGAACCGGCGCAGCGCGACCGTCTCCGACCGCACCGCGTCCACCAGCACGAACTCCATCACCGACGAGACGAACAGGAAGAGAAGTCCCAGGAGGAGAACGGCAGCGACGACGGCACCCACGACGAGCCAGAGCTGTGGCCCGATATCGACGTTCGGGGTGGATCCCGGCGGGATGGGCTCACCACTGCCGGTCCCGCTCCCGGAGGTCTGGAACCCGGGGAAGCTGGCACCGGGGACGCCAACGAAGAACGCGATCAGGGCGAGTTTCAGCCAGGTCCGCGGCTCGACTGGGGTGAGGAACGATTTCGTGGCCTCGAGCGCATCGTCGAGGTCGTCTATGGGATGGAGGGCCATAGGCGGGGGTTTCGCGCCGTCTGATTTAGTAATGGGTGGTGCTGCTCCAGTCAGAACCCCCGCGGGAAGCCTCGCTTCCGGTGCGCCACCTCCGAACCGAATCGCTCGACGATGGGTCGACTCGCCACGGATTCCGGAGCCAGCGGAGCCATGTGGATTCGGGACACGGCGTCGGGGAAGCGCAACGGTTAATAAGGCCAGTCAGTTACGACAAAACGCGCTCTGGTAGTGTAGTCCGGCCAATCATATTGCCCTCTCGAGGCAATGACCAGGGTTCAAATCCCTGCCGGAGCATTTCTCCGCGGACGCTGTTCCAAGAGCGGTAGGGCCGTCCAGGGCCCCAGGCGGCGTCAGTTACCGTCCTCGTCCTCGAGGACGACCGTGATGGTCTCGTCCTGAGCGACGCTGTACGGGATACCCTCGGCGTCCACGGCGTACGTCAGCCCGACGGTGACCGTCTGCTGGTCGGGCGTCTCGCCGTCGGACCGGTCCCGGCCGAACTGGGATTGGGAGACAGCCAGGCTTGCGACGGCGAAGCTACCGTTGGGTGCCTCGCGGACATCGAGGGTCTGGATGTCCGCCGTCGAGCGACCGGCACCGATGCCCGCCCCGGACCGCAGCGAGCCGGTATCGAGCGCATCGGTCAGTTCGAGATCCAGCCTGAGCGCTGGCTGTCCTCGTCGTTCCGCATCGATTCGGATGGCACGCAGGCCGGCGTCCGTGCCGGCGAGCGTCAGGTCCGTCGTGGCCGTGCCGTTCTGCGGGACGCTCAGCGTCCGGTTCACGGGTGTCAGCGTGACGTTTCGCTCTTCCGTCACGACGACGAGCGTGGCCGTCGCCGGTTCGGTGGCGTCGGCGGTTCGGTTACCGGTGAGCGTCACCTCGTAGAGTCCGGCCGGGAGCGCACCGGCATCGAGCGTGAGGTTCCGGTCATCACGGAGTTCGACCGTGCCGTACGCACGGTCGCCGACGGTGAAGACGCGGTCATCGTCGACCCGCTCGTCGGCGCCGGGGGCGAGCGCGTCCGCAAGGGTCGCCTGCCCGACGCTGGAGCCGTTCATCCGGGCGAGTCCGACGCGGGCGGTCATGCTGGCCGGGTCCGACTCCACGCGAGCGTGCAGGAGCCGGTCGCCGACGAACGTCTCGAGAACCGACCGCCGGGGCTGGATACGCCAGATGTCCTGCTCCGCGAGCGTGAACGCAGCCGCCCCGGGGTCCTCGACGAGTTCGTAGCGCCCGTCGTCGATACGGTACCAGAAGCTGCCGGGCGCCCGGAACGCGTACTTACCGCTGCGGAGCGTTGCGGTTTCGAACGCCGGGACGCCCTCGGTCGTGGGGCCGACCCGGCGGACGAGACGGGGCTGGTCGAACTCCGTGTACTCGCCCGGGAGCTGATACAGCCCGTACGTGCGGTTCGCGTCTCCGGGGAGCCGGAGGTTCTCGCCCCGGTAGAACGTCCGGTTCGACGTGACCGTGTCGTGAACCGGCCAGTCGGGGGCGGCCGGGCGCGGTAGGTCGACGGTCCGCGCGATACCGGTTGCGGTTCGGTTCTCGCGGTCCAGCGCGAAGCCGTAGAGGTCGACGCTCCCGTCGCCGGTCGGAACCGGACTCGTGAGTCCGCGCTCCGCGGCGACGGCACCGGTGGCCACCTCACCCTCCGCGGTGACGTGTGTCAGGACCGTCGAGCGCGCGCCGGTTCCGGTGTCGCGCGTCGAGAGCAGCAGGATGCCACGGTCCGTCGCGACCGCGGTTCTGGGGTACTCCCGGTCGGTCGTCCCGTAGGTGCGGCTCCAGCGGACCGTTCCGTCGGCGTCCAGCCGCGCCACCCACGGGTCACTCCCGCTGAATCCACGGACCTCCGCGCTTCCGGCGACGAGCAGGTCACCGTCATCAGCCGGCGTGGCACCAACGATTCGCCGGTCGCCGGTCGCGAAGGTCTCGTTGCGGACGATATCGCCGTCACCGTCGAGTCGGAGGTACCAGCCACGTCGGAACTCCCGCTGCCCGACAACGACCAGTCCGCCGTCGTCCGTCTCGGCCAGCGCACGCGGGACGCCGCCACGATACGTCCGGTCGCCGAGGGGCGTACCGTCATGCGCGAACCGTGTCAGACGGGCTGCGGGCGGCTCCGAGTCGACGGTTCGGGCGAGCGCCACGCCGTCGTCGGTCGCCACCAGCACCGGGCCTCGGACGACGCTCGTGGCGTTGCCGAGCGAGCGCTGCCAGGCCAGGTCTCCATCCGCGGTGATGCGGCGCAGGCGGAGCGTCGGTGGTGTCTCGTCCGAGGCCGGACCGGGGCGGCCGCTCACTTCGAGCAGGAAGGCGCCGGGCGAGTCACCGCTGACGACGGCTGTCACACGGCGGGATTCGTTGGGGCTTCCGAACGAACGGGTCCACCGGACCGTCCCGTTCGGGGCGACCCGGGTGACCGTCGAGTTCGTCTCGCGGAGACCGATGGCTCCGACCAGATACCGGCCGCCATCGGTCGCCGGAGCAGCATCGATGATACCGCCGACGCCAGGGACCGTACGGGTGTCGTTCGCTGCACCCCCGGCATCCCCAGCGGCACCGCTCCCGCCGGCGCCACTCTCGACGCCACCGGAGGCACTGCCACTGGCACTACCAGCGGCACTACCGTTCCCAGCGCCGTCCGACCGGGTGCCACCCGCGCCATCACCGCTATCCGGAGGGACCGCCGCCACCGCGGCGACGGGACTCGTGACGAGCAGTACAGCCACGACTACTGCGGGGACCAACCGCCTGAGCATACAGGGAGATTCTGCCGGGCCGTCTGGTATCAGCCTTCCGGTCTCGCGAAACGGAGTCCGTGCGAGCGAGGCTCCGACGGGAAAGTTTGACATACGTTGCCAACATACATACCGACATGTCGAAATCCGACCCCGTGACGCCCATCGAGCACCGAGCGGCCGTCTTCATCGAACAGACGGGGGGATACGTGGATATCGAGCAGGAGTTCGGCGACCACACGAAGTACACGCCCGAGGAGGCACGGGAGATCGCCGAGGAGATCCTCACGGCGGCCGAGGCGGCCGAGGCGGACGGCAGCGTGCGCGTCGACGACCCCTGATACCGACCATCTGTACGACTACTACCGAGGATTCGAAATGTACGGCGGTCGTATCGGTTCAGAAATTATTGTACGTCTGTTCTCTTCCGACTGCCCTGGATAAGTTTGAAGAGATATCGGGTCGAGGGAGGATGTATGTCGAAGTCCCGGTCCGTGACCTCGCTCGAACAGCGTGCCCCGATATACATCGACCCACGAGAGCGGTACGTGGACATCACCCAGCCCCGAGGGGACCGGACGAAGTACACGCCGGCGGAGGCACGGCGGCTCGCAGCCGAGCTCCTGGCGGCAGCTGAGGAGGTGGAGGGAGGCGGGACGGTCGAGCAGTAGCGACACGCTCGGGAGCCAGGTCCGAACTGAGAGTTTTTCCGCTCGTGCCGCGTACGCCGCCACATGAAGATCCGCGGGCAGCGCGAGTGCAAGGACTGTGGCACGCGGTGGGCCTACTACGAGACCGGGAGCGTCGACTGTCCGTCCTGTGGGAGCCTGCGGTCGGTCGGTGTCGAGGACGACCGGACCCTCCACACGGCGACCCCGCGGTCGTTGAACCTCACGCCGGCCCGTGACGAACTGGAGGCAGGGAAACCTCTCCGGCAGGTCGCCGAGACCGCCGCGGGGATCGCCCGCGAGTTCACCCGGGGGTACGGCTTCATCGACGCGGGGGCGTTGCAACCACTGTCGGACCGCTATCTCGCGGCGATGGAGCTTCGCCACGTCGGAAGCGAACTCTCGCGCCATCGCGCCGTCGACGAACCCGAGGAGTACTACCTCCTCTCGCTATTGCAGGGCGACGTGTCCGAACGACCTGGGCCTGAGGCGGTACCCGACTCGTTGCGGGCGGCTCGCGGTCTCGCGTACGCCACCGCTATCGAGGCCTATCGCGGGGACCTCAGAGAGTACCTCGAGGAGCATCCCGACCCGGACGTGGCCGACGTACTCGGGCCGCTGGACAACCATACCAAGCGGATGCAGGCGCTCGACGGCGACGTTCCGCCGGAGGACGCCGAGGTACTCGTGGTGGCGACACGGGAGCTGTGGCGGTATCTCACGGAGGACGACGAGACCGCCCTCGTGAACGCCCAGGACCGGCTCCGCCGACTGTCCGGGTGAGCGCCCAACGGGCAGGTTACAGTTCACTCTCTTCGATTCCAGGCCGGGAGGAATCCAGCTTCTGCTGGCGGTCGCCAGCGATGGCCCGATACCACAGAATGTACGTTCAGCGACTGTAACGTTGGTTTGGACGGGTCTGTCAGAACCCCTTTTGAGGTACGTTCGGGAGTTGCGGACACGCTATGTCAGGGAAGGACGATCCGAAGCTGTCGGACGCGACGCGGCGGGCCGTGCTGAAGGGCACCGCCGGCGCACTCGGTGTCGGCGCGATGGGCACCGCGAGTGCTCACGAGTGGGGCGACGAGAGCGGCCCGGCCGGTGAGAACACCTGGACCAGCCAGCGGGAGAACTCCCGCGGGGAGACCGAGGGCGCGAAGGTCGTCGGCTACCACGCGCTGGGCGACGCCGACACCGCGAACCCGGACCCCGAGGCCGAGGCACAGAACCCACACTACGGGGGCATCACCGAGATCCGCACCCACGGAGACTACGCCTACGTCGGGTTCTTCTCCTCGGGGTCGGAGACGCCCGGCCGCGGGATGGCCATCCTCGATATCTCGGACTACAACCGCATCCCGGCCGATGCCCCGAAGCCCGAGCAGGAGGCGATGCTGGAGAACGCCCAGATCTCCGTCGTCTCCTTCCTCCGGAACAACACCGCCTCGGCGTCCGTGATGGACGTGAAGGTGAGCGACGACGGGAACTACGTGTTCCTCTCCACGCAGCCGTATCAGCAGCTGTTCGGCTCCGCGAGCGGGAACACACAGGACCCGACGGTCATCGAGGGCTTCGACCCCACGCCGAACCTGGAGGACGAAGGGGCCACGACGCAGGTCGCGGGCATCGTCGCCGTCGACGTGACCGACAAGTCCAACCCCGAGGTGCTGAGCAACTTCTCGCTGGAGGGGTCGGGTTCGCACAACGCCTACCATCACCGCATCGGCGGCGACGACTACATCTTCGCCATCAACGACTCGGGCAACCTCGCCGGCGCCGGCGAGGGGATGTTCGTGCTCCGGTTCGGCCGCACGACGGGGACGCTGGAGCTGGTCAACCAGTGGGAGTACGAGCGCAACTTCGCCCAGGGCGAGGCCGGGGCGCAGAACGTTCAGGGCGGCGCGTACATCCACGACATGGAGGTACAGGACGACCCGCGGACCGGCACGCCCGTCGTCTATCTCGCCTACTGGGGCCGCGGGATGTGGGCACTCGACGCCTCCGACCCGTCGAACCTGGAGGCGCTCGGGCAGTTCGAGATGGGCTCGGCACACTTCGCCGCACCGGCCCCGACGCTCGTCGACGGCAAGCGCGTCGCCGTCGCCAGTCAGGAGGTGCCCGCGAACAGCAACCACACCGGCCGCGTCTACCTGGTCGACTGTGACGGGCTGTTCGAGAGCGACCCGAACTTCGACTCGGTCCCCCGCGAGAACGGCGTCGTCCAGATGGGCGAACTCGACATGTGGGAGTGGCAGAACGAGTACGAGAACCCGATGAAGGCCAACACGGGCACCGACACGACGAACGATGACAGCGACATCGACTTCGGCCCGTACGACTTCTCGCTGTCGCCGCACAACTCCGACTTCGCTCGCCACATGGACCGGAGCGGGAAGGAGTCGTTCTGGATCCACCAGGCCCACTACGGCGGCGGCATCCAGTTCCTCGAGGTCGTGCCCGGCGATGACGACGGGCTCGTGGGCGAGGACGCCCGCTTCCAGGAACCTGTCAAGGACGCCGACGGGAACGAACTCTCCGGGGCCGCCGCACCGCACAACACGACCGACTGGCGCATCGTGAAGCGGGGCTACTCCCGGCCCACCTACGACACGCCGAAGGACTCCCGGCTGGAGGGGCTCAACTACATCACCCCGTTCGTCTGGGGGGCGTCCGAGTCCAACGGCATCACCTTCGCCTCCGACATCAACCAGGGCGTCCACGCGGTGAAGGCCGACGGCATCCCCGTCGGTGGCGCCGACCCGGTCGCGAACGTCTCGCGGGAGATGGACGGGCAGGTCTTCCGCAGCGGCGACACGAACCAGGTCGACCTCACGCTCGAGTTCGCGGACCGGGACCTGCTGGTCCGCGACCGCCTCCCCGAGGGCTGGTCGTACGCGGGCGGCGACGGGACGGACGTCGAGGTCGGCGAGGACACCTTCGTCCAGTTCTCCGGGACGCAGTCCGGTGGCGATGCCATGCGGTACTTCGCCGACGCGGGCGGCAGCGGCGGCGGCAGCTTCGGCCCGATGCAGGTGAGCGACGACGGCGGGGAGACGTGGCACACCCTCGGCGGGAGCGCACAGAGCGTCTACGTCCTCGGCGCCGGCGGCCTGACGCTCGGTGCCGCGGGCGGGGCTGCCGGCACGCTCGCCCACCAGCGCGACCGGCTCGGCGACCGCGTTCGGGATCTACTCGGTGACGACTGAGACAGTCGCCGAAGCGGCAAACCCCACCCCCTGACGCCCCCTTTTCAGGGCTCGTCCCCTACCATGGGTATGGAACGACCAACCAGGCGGCGCGTTCTCGCGACGACAGGGTCGGCACTCGCGGTCGGGCTCGCCGGCTGTACCGGCGACGGCGGAGATGGCGGTGACGGCGGTGGTAGCGACGGCGGAGATGGTGGCAGCGATGGCGGTGACGGCGATGGCGGGGATGGCGGCGG
>Ga0207757_100128_pt1 | contig 64614 bp, 66 predicted proteins | sample A23P3SouthBayCA_2_FD_187752 | JGI IMG/M metagenome (GOLD analysis project Ga0207757, IMG submission 187752) | Aerobic enrichment media microbial communities from Eden Landing Ponds, California, USA - A23 P3 (2) (SPAdes) | ecosystem: Environmental > Aquatic > Marine > Unclassified | place... | reverse complement strand
AGCGGGCGCGTGGCCGCACGTCTCGGTATTGGTCAGAACCTGGTCCCGCAGTTCGGGCAGAAGGGCGGTCCCTCGTATCCTGCCAGCTCGGTCCCGCAGTTCGAGCAGGCCTCGTCCGCACTGGTCGAGCCGTCCGACTCGCTGTCCACCTTGGTGACGGGCTCCGAGTCGTCCGTGGTGGCAGCACCGGTGACGGTCTCCGTGTCCGACCCGCCCGCGGTCACCGCGTACAAGTGGTAGTCGTCACTCCCGACGTAGACCGTTCCCTCGGCCACTGTCGGCGAGGAGTGGACCGACCCCCCGGTTTCGAAGCGCCACTGCTCGCGCCCGGTCTCGGCGTCCACCGCGTACAAGTGGTCGTCCCAGGCCCCGACATAGACCGTCCCGCCGGCCACCGTCGGCGAGGAGTTGACACCCTGTCCGGTTTCGAAGCGCCACTGCTCGCGCCCGGTCTCGGCGTCCACCGCGTACAGGTGATTGTCGCGACTCCCGACGTAGACCGTTCCCTCGGCCACCGCCGGCGAGGTGGTGATCCCACTACCGGTTTCGAAGCGCCACTGCTCGTCCCCGGTCTCGGCGTCCACCGCGTACAGGTGGGTGTCGGAACTCCCAACGTACGCCGTTCCCTCGACCACCGCCAGCGAGGAGTCGACCACACCATCGGTTTCGAAGTACCACTCCTCGTGCCCGGTGTCGGCATCCACCGCGTAGAGGCACTTGTCGAAACTCCCGATGTAGACCGTTCCCTCGACCACCGTCGGTGAGGACTGGATCTTTCCCCTGGTTTCGAAGTGCCACTGCTCGTCCCCGGACTCGGCATCTACCGCGTACAGGCAGGTGTCGTTACTCCCGACGTAGATTGTCCCCTCGACCACCGTCGGCGAGGACTGGACCGCATACTCGGATTCGAAGCGCCACTGCTCGCGCCCGGTCTCGGCGTCCACCGCGTATAGGTTGGCATTCCCGACGTAGACCGTCCCCTCGACCACCGTCGGCGCAGAGTGGAACTCATCTCCGGTGTCGAAGTGCCACTGCTCGTCCCCGGTCTCAGCATCCACCGCGTACAGATGGTTGTCCCAACTCCCGACATAGACCGTCTCGCCGGCCACTGTCGGCGGGGACCGGACCCTACACGCGCGCTCGGACGGCGGCGGCCACGGGAACACAGTCCCGGTTTCGAAGCGCCACTGCTCGGTGCCCGCCTCCCCTCGCGTTCCCTCGGTCCCAGGCCCGCTCATCGCCTTCGATGACTCTCCCGTGTTGCATAAAACTGGCCGACGTGCCGACGAGGTCCCCTACCCGGCCCACAAGCATCTCCGCTGGAGCGAGGCCGGCGAGTGCTGGCTGTTCGAGGTCTGCGGAAAAACCACGAGCGACGGCTCCCGGACGGCGTACTCGAACTCCGTCCCGGATCGCTCGCGCTCCCGGATGGTCACGACCACGCCGGGCCGGACCTCGTACTGGGCCCGGACTTCCGGAGCGTACCACGCGTCGGGGGCGTCGGGTGGCTCGGGCGCCGGGACGGTCGGTGGCTCGGTCACAGCGGGTATAGGAGAGTTTTCGGACTTAAATCTATGGAATATGTGGTGGAACGATATCTGGTAGATTCCGTTTCAGGCAGCCGGCGAGATGTCGTGCTTCGGAGCGTCCGCCACTTGCTTGCAGTCTTCAGTCAGCGATGCCGCGTCGCTCTGTCGACGAACGTTAGTCGGGATGATGCTCGCCTGGACAGCTCCCACCTCTTCAATCAGACATATATCTTATCAATATTGAAATTTGATAAGTATAGATTCCTATAATTCACACGGTTATAGAGGAAAATGGGCGATAATGAATATAATCGAGAATTATATACCATTTTGGAAAATTAAAGAAATATGGGTATTATATTTATAAAATAGGTCCAATTTCACATTTATGGGCGGCGTACAAAAACGAAGATAGTGGGCCTGATATGCTCAATAGTGGCGTCCCAATTCATAACTGGCGCGTTAAATCATCAAATAATTTATTATATGGTCGATTAGATGGAATGCTGTTATTAATGCGATTCGGTTACGGGGAGAACCTCGCGTTCCGGTATCTCGCTGTCTTCGGCACATCTGCCTCCCTCGACGTTCGGGGGTATCTTTATATGGTATGAGAATGCATCTCAAGGTGCGGGCTACAAGCGCCTGCCAACGACCGATACGACGTCCCTCGTGTCAACCGGTACCATTTCCATCGTTAGCCGGCGGGTGGAAGGTACCGGTCACTCTCCACCCGTCTCCTTCGAGATCACCACCTTCGGGTACCTGTCCGTAGCGAGACGGCTCGCTCTCTGTGGAGTAGAATGATACTTGACTCCGGGAACTGTTTACGATACACATGTTCGACGATGAGGACCTGGACTCCATCCGAGACTCGCGCGAGGAGTGGGAGTCAGACAGCCTGGATCCGTGGTTAGAGCGGGGTGGCGAGCGCAAGGACGAGTTCGTGACGGTTTCGAACCACGAGATCGACCGGCTCTACACGCCCGAGGACATCGAGGATCTCGATTACGAGGCGGATCTGGGGATGCCCGGGGAGGAGCCGTACACCCGTGGTCCGTACCCGACGATGTACCGCGGGCGCACCTGGACGATGCGGCAGTTCGCGGGCTTCGGAACCGCCGAGGAGACCAACGAGCGGTTCCACTACCTCACCGACGAGGGCCAGACCGGCCTCTCGACGGCGTTCGACATGCCGTCGCTGATGGGGCTGGACTCGGACGACCCGATGAGTCTGGGCGAGGTCGGCAAGGAGGGTGTGGCGGTGGACACGCTGGCGGACATGGAGATCCTGTTCGACGGCATCGACATCAGCGAGGTGTCGACGAGTTTCACCATCAACCCGTCGGCGGCAGTCATCTACGCGATGTACCTCGCGCTGGCCGACCAGCAGGGCGTCCCGCGCGAGGAGGTGCGAGGCACGCTGCAGAACGACATGCTGAAGGAGTTCATCGCGCAGAAGGAGTGGGTCATCCCGCCCGAGCCGTCACTCGATCTCGTGACTGACACCATCGAGTTCGCGGTGGAGAACACGCCGAAGTTCTACCCTGTCTCCGTGTCGGGGTATCATATCCGGGAGGCCGGGTCGACGGCGGCCCAGGAGGCGGCGTTCACGCTGGCGGACGGCTTCGCCTACGTCGAGGACGCGATGGACCGCGGGCTGGACGTCGACGAGGTGGCGCCCCAGCTGAGCTTCTTCTTCAACTCGCACAACTCGATGCTGGAGGAGGTGGCGAAGTTCCGGGCCGCCCGCCGGGTGTACGCCCGGGTCATGGACGAGTGGTACGACGCCGAGGCCGACGCGTCGAAGCGCCTGAAGTTCCACACCCAGACCGCCGGGCAGTCCCTGACCGCCCAGCAGCCGCTCAACAACATCGTCCGGACGACCGTGCAGGCGATGGCGGCGGTGCTCGGTGGGACCCAGTCGCTGCACACGAACTCGTACGACGAGGCGCTGGCGCTGCCGAGCGAGGACGCGGTCCGGGTGGCGCTGCGGACCCAGCAGATCCTGGCCGAGGAGTCCGGGGTCGGGGACACGGTCGACCCGCTGGGCGGGAGCTTCGCGGTCGAGACGCTGACCGACGAGATGGAGGCCGAGATCATGGAGTACCTCGAGGCCATCCGGGAGATGGGCGACGGCTCGATGCGTGACGGGGTGCTGGAGGGGATCGATGTCGGCTACTTCCACCGTGAGATCCAGGAGGCGTCCTACGAGTACCAGCAGCGCGTCGACGCCGGCGAGGAGGTCGTCGTCGGGGTGAACCAGTACCAGATCGACGACGACCCCGACCTGGATATCCTCCACGTGGACGAGGACACGCGGGACCGCCAGCTGGACCGGCTGGAGCGGGTGAAGGACGAACGTGATGACGAGGAGGTCCAGGCGGCGCTCGAGGCGCTCGACGAGGCCATCGAGGCCGACGAGAACACGATGCCGTACATCGTCGACGCGGTGAAGGCGTACGTCACGATGGGCGAGATCATGCAGGTGTTCGAGGCCCAGTACGGCGAGTACCAGGAGAAGATCGGACTCGCCTGACGCCGGCCATTAGTTCTTTTTTGATGTAGTTTTGGCACTGATATGAAGTCCAACCGGCCGGTCTTCGGGGATGGATGCTCCAGCGCTTCGACTCCTGTGTGGCGCTCCGAGGGCACAAGCGGCGTCACTTGCACAAAAGCGTTGGTCGCTATCCATCGGAGGTGAGTGACCAGACTGGTAACGGAGTTGCCGGCTGGAAGCATCTCACGCTGTACTTTCCCCGCGTTCGCATGGCCGATACCTACCTCGAAATCGTCGACTGGACGAGCGAGATGGATCGGTTCTTGCGGTCTTACAGCCTGCACGAACGGGATTACCCGTGCCCTCAACGCTGTACCGGTCGTTCGAGAGGGCACTCATAGCGGTCTGGCGGGCGTTGTTTCGTTCGACAGCGAGCAATTGCGATTCGGGCTCGCGTGGATTGCTGGATGCCACTCTCTTCGATCGCGAGACGGCATCCAGGCACTACCAACACTGCTCGGAGCGCCACATATACACGCTGAAAACGACGGTCCTGGTCGATACAGACCATGTGCTGTTTCGGATCTCAACTGCTTGGTACACTGGCCTCACGACTCCCAGACTGGCCGTCGAGTCCACTCCGTAACACTGGGAAATTATAGACTTCCGCGGGTGACAAGGGATATAACGACCGATCTCTCCGGAGCCCCCTCCGTCCAGGAGGTGCCTGACCACTGATTCGCCATCGGCTGCTCTAGGGTCTGACCACTGCCAACGGTTTATATCAGATGCGCACCGATTGCTACCATGTCGCTCGAGGCTCCGGGGTTCACCCATGGGTATCGGCCCGGGATTATCAGGTTCGGACGAGGATGCGTCGACGACCTGAATCAGACGCTCGCGGACCAGGGATACGAGGACGTCCTCATCGTGACCGGGACCAACGTCGGCTCGAACAAGGCAGTAATGGGACCGGTCACGGACGGCCTCACCGGGCGTTCGGTCGAGGTCTTCGACGAGACGACGCCCGCGAAGACACTCGAAACGGTCTTCGACGGCATCGAGCGGGCCGCTCAGGCCGAGGCCGACGTGGTCGTCGGCGTCGGAGGGGGGAGCAGTCTCGACATCGCGACCGGAATCGCGGCGCTCGCCCGAGCCGACTATACGCTCGCAGAAGCGCGTACACAGGTGATCAAGCACGGTTCACTGCCACTCCCCGAGGATGACGCGCCGCTCCCGGTCGTGTCGATCCCCACGACGTTGGCAGGGGCCGATCTCTCGGTCGCCGCCGGACTGGTCGCCTCGTCGGACGAGGGGCCCGTTGAGGTCATCGTCGCCGACGAGCGTCTCATGCCGGTCGCCCTGTTTTACGACCCTGGCCTGTTCGAGACGACGCCAATGGACACGCTCGCGGGATCGGCGATCAACGGCTTCGACAAGGGAATCGAGGCGATCTACTCGCGGTTCTCGAACCCGATCACAGACGCGACGGCCGTGCGTTCGCTCAGGTACCTCCGGTCCTCGCTCCCTGTCCTCCGAGAGACCGACGACCCGGCGGTCATGGAGCGGGCGGTCGCCGGTGTGATTCTCGCACAGTACGGCGTCTCGGTGCCGAATCGATACAAGATCAACATCGTTCACGCGTTCGGGCACGCGCTTCGGAACCGGTTCGACATCCAGCAGGGTGTCGCCCATGCCGTCGTTGTCCCGCACGTGCTCTCGCTGATTTTCGCGGAAGGGGGAGGACGACCGGGCGTGCTAGCCGAGGGACTGGTAACGGATACGGGCCGGGGTGATACGACCGAAGCGGCCGTCATCGAGGCCGTTCGTGACGTACGGAACGGGCTCGGGCTCCCATCCCGGTTACGGGACCTGGAGGGTACTTCGAAGGATGGGCTTCGGGACGTTGCGGAGTACACCGCCGAAGACCCCCTCCTCGATCTGGGACCGCCGGAGTTCGACCCCTCGATCGATGACATCGAACAGGCGCTTCGTAATACCTGGTGACCTCTCTCGAAACACCTCGCGTACCGAGGGGACACACCAGATCAGGGAGGCGGTGCGTTACTGCATAGATACCTGTCGACAGCCCAGCACTTGAGACGGACCGCGACGATCATGCTGTTCGTCGGGACGTGACTCACGCTGTTCAATCAGGGCGATGTCCTGCTATCTGCGGGGATGACCCCCGCGCTCGCGGGGAAGGTCCTGCTCAACTATTTCACCCATTCGTGGTCCCGAACTGGGGATCGCTCTCGCGGGAAACCGGCTGGGAGGCACTGAGCGGTGGGTACTTCAGATCGCCGGGAAGGGTCACGGCTGCGGTGGTGCCGTCGGAGGAGCAGGCTCTGGACGGCTGCGAACCGGAGGGCCGTGAAACGAGCCCCGGGGCGCCGGCTACGTTCCCCAATCGTTCGATTCTCCTCCCCCGGCCGCTACGTCCGGAGTACGGCGGCGGATTATAAGTGTGGGGCTGTCCTACCTGCCAGTACATGAGCCCACCCGCTGGAGCTGCTCGTCTCCGCCGTGTCGATGGTCTCGAACCCGAGCGACCGGAGCGATCGTCTGCAGATGCGGGGTCGATCGGAGCGGATCCGGAGTGCAGCGGCCGACCAACTGACGCCGATGTGACGACCGTCGCCGAGCGTGGCGGCCGGGCCGGACGGCCCTCCGCGATGCCGTCGCGGGGTGCTGGCGGAGCCCGACCGTTCACCAGATGAGAGGCGCCCAGTTGCCCGACGATGCGATTAGCAGCGTCGGTATCGTGTTCGGGGTCGGGTTGCTGGCCCTCGGCGGGACGATGTACCTCATCGCGCCCGCGAGCGTCCTGCCGGTGGTCCGCGAGGAGCTCGGTATCGGACCGGCAGCCGCCGGCTGGGTCGTAAGCGTGATGTACGGGACGCAGGTGCTGGTGAGTATCCCCGCGGGCATCAGCCTCGACCGGCTGGACAACCGACGGGTCGTCGTCGTCGTGGCTCTCGGGTTCGGTGCGGCGAGCGCTTGGAGCTGGGCCGCTGCGGGTGCCGGCGATTACTGGTCGCTGATGGCCTCCCGAGCGTTCGCGGGCGCGTTGCTCGCCGTCGGCTGGAACGCCGGGGTGAACGTCACCCGCCGCTCGATACACGAACAGCGACGAGCGACGGTGATGGGTATCTACACCGCCAGTGCTCCGGCGGGGTTCGCCCTGTCCCATCTCTACATGCCGATCGTCGTCTCCCGGTTCGGCTGGAGCGGTATCTTCCTCGTCCCGGCCATTATCGCGATCGTCGGCGCTGCCGTGTTCGTCGTGGCAAGCAGACACCGGGATCTCACTGGTGCCGATACGCCGACTGCCAGCGTCGGTGATTTCCGCCGGGTGCTATCGAACCGGCAGCTGTGGAACGTCGGAATACTTGCCTTCCTGACGTACTCGGTGTACGTGTTCGTCAACAGCTGGACTCCGTCGTTTCTCACCGAGGTAGTCGGACTGACGCTGGGGGAGAGCGGCTTCCTCGTCGCACTCTTTCCGGCGATCGGCATCATCTCACGGAGCGGCGGCGGCCTCGTCTCCGACCGGCTGTTCGGCAGCCGCAACCGTCCGGTGATACTCGCCTCGTTCGTCGTTACCGCCCCCGCCATCGTCGTACTCTCCGCCGTTCGGCAGGTCCTCTTCGTACTCCTCGTGCTCGCGCTCGCGGGCCTGTTCGTCCAGCTCGGGATCGGGCTCTTCTACACGTACGTCGACGACATCGTGGCGCCGAACGTTGCCGGTACTGCGGTCGCCTTCCTCTCGATGCTGGGCTTCCTCGGCTCGTTCTCCGCCCCAGTCATCGCCGGCGTACTCATCGAGTGGTCGCACTCGTACGTGCTCGCGTTCGGGTATGCGACGACTGCTGCCCTGCTCGGTGTCGTACTGACGTGGCGACTGGACGAGGAGTCGGCGTAGGTGCCGGATGTCGACCGCTCCGCCGGTCGGTTCACGCGGCTCCGGACATACGTACGCCTCGTCCCCTCCGATGGGCCTCTCGTGGAGGTTCGTGGCGATGGACTGCAATCAACGGTACACTTATTCTCCATGCTCCGTATCCCGCTTAGACGATGGGACTTGACCAGAAATTAGAAGATAGTGCCGGTGTCGGTAACGCGGATCTCGATGCGGTCGTGATCGGCGCTGGATTCGCGGGGCTTTACTCACTGTATCGTCTGCGTGAGATGGGGCTGTCGGTCCGGGTGATCGAGAAAGCCGACGACGTGGGGGGAACGTGGTACCACAACAGGTACCCGGGCTGCCGCTGCGATACGGAGAGTCACGTGTACTGTTACTCCTTCTCGGACGAACTCCTGAACGAGTGGGAGTACAGCGAACGGTATCCCAAACAGCAGGAGATCTTCCAGTACTTCCAGCACGTCGCCGACCGGTTCGACCTGCGGAAAGATATCCAGTTCGAGACGGAGGTGGAGTCCGCGGAGTTCGACGAGGGGTCCGGCAACTGGGTCGTCGGCACCGACGACGGTTCCACGCTCTCGACGAAGCATTTCATCCTGGCTGTCGGGCCGCTCTCGGACCCGTTCGTTCCGGATTTCGATGGGACCGACTCGTTCGAAGGCGACACGTATCATACGGCGAAGTGGCCGCACGAGCGAGTGGACTTCGAGGGAAAGAGCGTTGCTGTGATCGGTACTGGCTCGACTGGGGCCCAGGCGATTCCGAGGGTCGCCGAGCGGGCCGACCACCTGACCGTATACCAGCGCACCCCGAACTACATAATCCCCGCACGGAACCATCGGCTGACCGAGGAGGACTACGAGGAGATACGGGCGAACTACGACGAGATCTGGGAGACGGCGCGAAGCACTCAGAGCGGGCATCCCTACGAATACACGTACCCATCCGTGGAGGGGTTGTCCGAGGAGGAGATCCAGACCGCGCTAGATGAGGGCTGGGAGAAGGGGGGGTTCCGGTTCTTCCACGCGTTCGGTGACCTCCTCTCTAACTGGGAGACGAACGACAGAGTGGCCGAGTTCATCAGCTCGAAGATCCGTGAGCGGCTCGACGACCCCGAACTCGCCGAGAAGCTCATCCCGGACGACCACCCGTACGGAGCGAAGCGTCCGCCGCTCGATTACGAGGGCTACTACGAAACGTATCTGCGGGATAACGTCACTCTCGTCGATGTCAGGGAAGCTCCGATCGAGCGGTTGACCTCCAGCGGGATCCGGACGACCGATGCGGAGTACGAGCACGACGTCATCATCTTCGCGACCGGGTTCGACGCGATCACTGGCGGATTCACGCGACTGGATATCACGGGACGGAACGGGACGACACTCGAAGCGGCCTGGGAGGACGGACCGAGAGCGTACCTCGGGTACTCCATCGACGGATTTCCGAACATGCACATGATCTCCGGGCCGCAGAGTCCAGCGGCGATCACCAACCAGCCGGTCTCCATCGAACGGCAGGTCGAGTTCATCACCGGGATGATCGACTACATGCGGGAGAACGGCTACGACTACATCGAGGCCAGGAAGGAAAGCGTGGACGACTGGGTGGAACACACCGCTGAGATCGCCGAAAAGACCCTCTACACCGAGGCCAGGTCCTGGTACAAGGGTGACAATATCCCCGGTAAGCCCTCCACGATGCTGATGTACGCTGGCGGGTTCGATAACCACAGTGAGAAATGCGACGAGGTGGCCGATAACGGGTACGAAGGATACAAACTGGCCGAGACGATCAAGGGGCTTGCCGATACCGATGTCGAGGTCTAACCACTGGGAGAAATCTCGGCACATACCGATTGAGGCCACGTACCGGCCTGATTTCGCGACGGGGAAATCATCTGCAGGTCGGACTCCGGGAGGCCGCAGAGTGGATAGCAGCCGACGACCTCTTCGGCGCCGGACCACCGGACTTCGGACCCTCGACCGACGACATCGAAACGACTCTCCACGACGCCCGGTGACCCGGAGGCCGGCTGCCGGGACGCTTATCTCCTTGCCCGATGAGACTCCCCTGAAGGCTCGCCATGGAAGTTATAGCACTGTCGAACGACGAGTTCGAGGGCGAAAACAACGTCTACGTGCTCGAGAGCGACGGTGAGGTGGCGCTCGTCGACACCGGTACAGCGGTCCCGAACGTGCGGTCGCAACTGGAGGCGGGGCTGGCTGCGCTGGATCACGATCTCGCGGACGTGACGATGATCGCGCTCACCCACTGGCACCCGGATCACGCGGCACTCGCTGGCGCCATCCAGGACAGCAGCGGTGCCACGGTCTACGCGCACGAGGCGGATGCGCCGCTCGTCGAGCGGGACCCCGACGCCGAACAGGCAAAGCGGGAGCGACAGCTCGAGCTGTTCGAGGAGTGGGGAGTACCGCCGGACGAACGTGCCGAGGTGATCGAGGCGCTGGATGAGGGACTCGACGTTTCGGGAGAGGGCGCGACCGTGACTCCGATCCGTGACGGCGAGGTACTACGGTTCGGGGAGTGTGCGCTACGGGTGTTTCACGCCCCCGGGCACACGGCGGGGCTCTGCTGCTTCGAGTTCTCCCGTGACGGGCGCAGAGAGGCGTTCGTCGGCGACGCGATCCTGCCCGAGTACACGCCGAACGTCTGTGGGGCGGACATCCGCGTCGAGCGGCCACTCGAGACGTACATCGAGACACTCTACCGGCTCGCGGACCGGAACCTCGCCGTCGCGTGGCCGGGACATCGCGACGCTATCGAACAACCCGGTGAACGGATCACGGAGATCCTCGCCCATCACCGGGAGCGGACCCGGCAGGTCATCGAGGCCGTCCGCGCTGCCGAACCGGCCGACGCCTGGGCGGTCAGCGAACGCCTCTTCGGCGACCTCTCCGGGATCCACATCCTGCACGGCCCCGGAGAGAGCTACGCCCACCTGGACCACCTCCAGCGGCACGGCGTTCTCGACCGGACAGGGGAAGGGTACGTGCTCGTCGAACCCGAGCCCGACGTGGCGAGCCTCTTTTGATCCCTACTCCGGTCACTCGCAGCGTAGATAGTAGTAGTCGGTGTACTTCACGAACGTCCCCGTCCTATCGTCGCTCTCGGCTGGAGGCCGCCTCGTGACGTCCTCGACCAGTTCGGGGAAGGACTCCTTCAGCAACGGCGGGAGTTCGTCGTAGTGACGCACTCGCGCACCCGACGGGACGCTGTCCGCCGTGGTCCGATAGACGGCGCTGATACTAGTGCGTGTCACCGTGTCACGGACACACACGCCGTTCATATATATCTCTTGCCAGTGCCGGATGGCCCGCTCCGGGCCTGGGACCTGGGCGGAACGTGTTTACGTTGCGCGGTGTAGCCTCCGGTAGATATGACGAAGTACGTCAAACTCGAGGTCGACTCGCTGTCCGATGCGCCGAGTCCGACCAGCGGCAAGAAGGAGATCGACGAGGCGGTCGGTGCGGAGGCGTTCGGGCTGAACCACTATCTGGCCCGTCCGGGTGAACAGGTCTCGATGGGGTACCACCGGCATCCCGCCCACGAGGAACTGTTCTACGTGCTCGAAGGCGAACTGACGTTCGAGACGCCGGACGGCGAGTTCGTGGTGGGGGCGGGCGAGGTGTTCTTCGTTCCGCCCGACGCGCCACAGAAGGGTCACGCGAGCGGCGAGGAACCGGCCCGGTTCCTCGCGATCGGGGCCCCGAAGGCCGAGGACCACGCGACTATCGTCGAACCGTGTCCCGACTGTGGGACGGACACCGAACGGGACCTGTCGATGGAGGAGACCGAGGAGGGACAGGTCGTAGTGGTCGCGTGCTCGGACTGCGGGACCGTGACCGATCGATTCCGCGCGGGGAGCGAGTGAGCGCGGCGTCGCGTCAGGCCGAGTAGCCGCCGTCGACGGCGAGGTTGTGGCCGGTGACGTATGAGGCCGCGTCGCTCGCGAGGAACAGGACGGCGTCGGCGACCTCCTCCGGTGCCGCGACGCGGCCGACCGGCGTCTCCTCCCGGGCGAAGGTCCGCGTCCCACTGTGGGTGTCCTCGTCGAGCATCGGCGTGTCGACGAACCCCGGTGATACCGCGTTCACCCGAATGTTGGCGGCGGCGTAGTCGACCGCGACCTGTCTGGTGAGCGAAATCACGCCGCCCTTCGCAGCACTGTAGGAGAAGCTGTTGGGCCCACCGACGACCCCGAAGACGCTCGCAACGTTGACGATCGACCCACCGTCGCCGTCGAGCATCTGTTCGACAGCGGCGAGACAGCCGTGGTAGACGCCGGTCAGGTTCACCGCCAGCGCCCGGTTCCAGTTCTCCGGGTCCGTCTCTGCGAGGGCGTAAGACTGGGCCCGTCCTGCGTTGTTCACCATCACGTCCAGGCCACCGAACCTCCCGGCAGCCTCGACCACCTCGCGGACCGACGCCAGCTGGGTCACGTCGGTCTCGACGTACGCCGCATCCCCTCCATTCTCGGCGATGAGTTCGTGGGTCGGCTGGTCATCATTCCGGGGTGTCGGTTGCAGGTCCGCGTTGACTACCGCGGCGCCGCGCTCCGCGGCCCGGAGGGCGATAGCACGGCCGACGCCGGAACTCCCACCAGTCACGACGAGGGTCTTATCTTGAAGTTGCATACCGAGTCCATCCGCCACAGGAGCAAATGTCTTTGGCCACGCCGGGCGGCGTTCTCGGACCAGCCGACCGCCCCGATTTAACATCTTTCCCGCCGTTGGTCGCCCATGGAGATTGACGGCGAACAGTATCTGGGCCCCTTCCATCGGATGCTCGGACTCGAAATCGAATCGGTGGGTGACGGCCGTGCTGTGGTGACGCTCGAACTGGACGAGAAACACTCCTCGATGGAGGACGAGGTCATCGCCCAGGGTGGCGTGGTATTCACCATCGCGGACTTCGCTGGAGGGCTGGCACTCGTCTCGCTGGTGGACCACCAGATCCCGACTATCGACATGCGTATCGACTACCTGAAACCCGCGGTCAGGGACCTGCGGGCCACTGGGACCGTCGTCCGGAACGGTGGCGGCTCCGGCGTCGTCGACGTTACCGTCGGGGATGACGAGCACACGGTTGCCACTGCACGTGGCGTGTTCAAGACGAGCGGTGTCGCCGCGGAGTCACCCTGGGGTACGGATGAGGACTGACCGTTCGACTCCCCTCACCCACCTGTGGTTCACCAGCGGGCCGCCTCGACCGGTTCGTAGGGCTCCTCGAGGTACTCCATGTCCGAATCCGACATGCTGATCTCGAGTGCCTCGACCGCGTCCTCCAGATGCTCGACGCTCGTCGTTCCGACGATGGGCGCGGTGATGAAGTCCTTGTGCAGCAGCCACGCGAGCGAGATCTGCGCCATCGTCACGCCCTTGTCCTCGGCGAGTTGCTGCACCCGTTCGTTGATCTCCCGTCCGGCGCCAACGTGGTAGGGGTTCTCCTGGAGCCACGTGTCCGACTCCGGCCGGTCACTGCTGTCGAACTCCTCGTGGGGCCGGGTCAGATACCCTCGCGCGAGCGGCGACCAGGGAATGACGCCGATGCCCTCCTCCTCGCACATGGGCAGCAGGTCGCGCTCGCGCTCGCGGTAACAGAGGTTGTAGTGGGGCTGCATCGTGACGAACCGCTCCAGCCCCTGGACGTCACTGATCCGAAGCATGCGGGCGAACTGGTAGGCCCACATCGAACTGGCGCCGAGATATCTGGTCTGCCCCCGCCGGACCGTATCGTCCAGCGTCCGCATCGTCTCCTCGGCCGGCGTGTCCCCGTCCCAGCGGTGGATCTGGTACAGGTCGAGGGTGTCCATCCCGAGCCGGTCGAGCGAGGCCTCGAGCTCCTGCTCGATGCTCTTCCGGGAGAGCCCCTGGGAGTTCGGATCGTCGTCGCGCATCCGGAAGTACACCTTGGAGGCGACGACGCTCTCCTCACGCCGGCCCTCTAGTGCCTTCCCGAGGATGCGCTCGGACTCCCCCCAGCCGTACATGTTGGCGGTGTCGAAGAAGTTGATTCCGAGGTCGATCGCCCGCTCGATGAGCGGCATCGCCTCCTCTTCCTCGAGTACCCAGCCCCGCCATTCCTTCGTGCCGAAGCTCATGCAGCCGAGACAGATCCGACTGACAGTCGTCCCTGTTGAGCCGAGTGTGGTGTACTCCATACACGCCTGCATCTCGTTACCACACCTCATAAATCATTTGCGTGGGACGGCGGTCGGACCGGAGACGCCCCCACGGTCACTCGGCTAGTTCGTGCCGTTTGATCTTCCCGGAGACGGTCGTCGGATACTCCTCGACGAACGCCACCTCGCGGGGGTACTTGTAGGCCGCCGCCTGCTCGCGGACGTGTGATCGTATCGCGTCCGCCAACTCCGCCGAGCCCTCGGTGCCGGGTGCCGGCTTGACGAACGCCTTCACGACGGTCCCGCGGGTCTCGTCATCCACCCCGACGACGACAGCGTCGCTGACGCCGTCGACCTCACGGATGTACTCCTCGACCTCCAGCGGGCTCACGCGGTAGCCGCTCGTGATGATGACTTGGTCGGCCCGCCCCTCGTAGTAGATGAACCCGTCCGCGTCCCGGGAGCCGGCGTCCCCGGTCTTCATCCAGTCGTCCACGAACAGCTCCTCGGTCCGCTCGGGGTCGTCCCAGTACTCGAGCAGCATCGATGGGTCCGGCCGGCGGACCGCGATGTGACCGATCTCGCCGTCCTCCAGCGGCTCCCCGGTCTCCTCGTCGATGATCTCGACCTCGTGACCCGGACAGGGTTTGCCCGAGGACTCGAGGTTGCGCTCCAGTAGCCGCTCGTTCGTCGCGACGACGAAGTTGCACTCGGTCATCCCGTAGACCTCCTCCAGCGTCGCCCCCCACGCGTCGTCGACGTACTCGTAGAGGTCGGGGGTGACCTTCTCGCCGCCGCTCGGGATCACCTCGAGATCGAGGTCGTACGCCGTGTGGTCAACCTCCTGGAGCATCCGGATCATCGTCGCCGTCAGGAGGGGATTCGTGATGCCGTACTGCTCGAACCGCTCGTAGGTCGCTTCGGGGTCGAACTGGCTCGCCGTGCCGACGACTGGTTGGCCGTGGTACCACGCTCCCCACACGACGGCGAACAGCCCGCCGACCCAGGACCAGCCGGCCGGCGTGTAGTGGACCGCCGATTCCCCGGGGAAGCCGTTGATCATCTGCCAGCCGGGGATGTACCCGATGAGCTTCCGGTGGGCGTGGTGGGCACCCTTGGGCTTGCCCGTCGTACCACTGGTGTAGATGATGTATGCCGAGTCCTCGGCATCGGTCTCGACGGTGTCGTAGGTCCGGTCCGCGTCCGCGACGAGGACATCCCAAGACTCGTCGCCGATATCCCGGTCGGAGACCGTCACGTGCGTCTCCAGGTCCGGGAGTTCTGACTGCAGCCCCGCGACCGTCTCGGCTCGCTGGCCGTCGCTGATGACGACCTCGGTGCCGGAGTGCTCCAGCCGGTACCGGAGCCCGTCCTCGCCGTACAGCGGCGAGAGCGGCACCACCACTGCCCCGCACTGAAGGGCGGCGACGTTCGCGATCAGGGTCTCTGGTCGCTGGGGCAGGACGATGCCGACCCGTGTCCCTCGCTCCACCCCGAGTGACTCGAGCGCGTTGGACAGCCGATCGGCCGCTCGTTGGACCTGCCAGAACGTGTAGGCCGTCTCCGCTTCGTCCTCGTCCTCGTAGAACAGGGCGACGCGTCGCTTCCCGTCGTCGGCCCGAGCCCACCGACCGCAGATTGCCTCCGCCATGTTGAACGTCTCCGGAACGTCCCACGTGAACGATTCCGCCGCCTGCTCGTAACTGTCGTACTGGGAGAGGTCGATCTCGGGAACGCGCATGTCGGGACGAACTCCCGAGTGGAGAATAAACGTTGTGTCAGATGCGTTGATCATCCGGGCAGGTGGGTACGTGGATTTATGCGCTTGTCGGGGGTCAGTTGGCGGTATGCCGTACGCGACCGTGCAGGACGGCGTGGAACTGTTCTACGAGGATCTGGGCGAGGGGCCACCGGTCTGTCTCGTCCACGGCGGGCTGATGAGCCATCGCGTGTGGGAGGCCCAGGTCACGGCGCTGCTGGAGGCGGGGTTTCGGGTCATCGCGCCGGACCTCAGGGGCCACGGGCACTCGGCGAAGCCGATGGCGCCGTACACGGCAGAGATGCATGCGACGGACCTCAACGCGCTCCGTGCGGCGCTCGCTGTCGACGAGATGGCGCTGGTCGGCTGGTCGCTTGGGGCGACAGTCGGCGTGGCGTACGCAGCCGCGTACGGTGACCGACTCACGCACCTCGTGCTCTCCTCGACCGGCATCTTTGGGGGAATCGCCCAGCCGTCGGGTTCGGCTGACTCCCTGAACATCGACACCCTGCTCGACCAGCAGCGGACCGGTCGACCGGCGGGCGTGGCTGCGTACGTCGACCGCATGTTCGGCGCCGACCCCGACGAGTGGACCCGGCGGTGGCTCTGGGCCATCGGGATGCAGACCCCCCAGCGGGTCGCGCTCAAGACGCTCCGGATCTACGTCGGCGCCGACTACGACGCGATGGAACGGACCCTGTCGTCGCTACAGGTGCCGGGCGCGACGTTCCACGGGGCGCTCGACGGAGCGGCACCGCTGTCGGCGGCCGAGCATGTCGCGACAGACGTGTTCGTAGACGGGACGTTCGTCCCGTTCGAGGGGAGCGGCCACCTGCCGTTCCTGACCGAGACCGAGCGGTTCAACCGGCGGCTCGTCGAGTTCCTGTCGATGTGAGGGGAGCGGATCGACCTGTCCCACTACACCGGTCCGGACTCCGGGGCGAACCAGGCCAGCGAGACCCCGATCACGGCGACGAGAACGCCGTAGCCGAACGCCAGCAGGAAGGTACCGGTGTACTCGATGAGCCCACCCGCGACGATTGGTGCGCTGAACGACCCGAAGACCGAGACGGTCGTCAGTAGCGCCGTCGCCGTCCCGGCGACGTTCGGCTCGACCAGCTCCCGCACGTAGGTGTACAGGACCCCGTGGCTCAGCTGGATGAACAGGCCCGAGAGGACGACGAGGCCGAACAGCAACAGCGGCGTCTCGACCACGGCGATGAGCGCCACGAGCGGCGCAGTTACGACGAACGACAACAGGAAGACCGGCTTCCGGCGGGCGGCGAAGTACTTGTCCGAGATGACCCCCCCGCCGCTTCTGGAGAGGATTCCGACCGCCGGGAACAGCGCGACTGCGAGTCCACTGTCGGCCAGCGAGAGCCCGAACTCCTCTGCAAGGTACGTGGGCATCCAGCTGTTCATGAACACGTACAGAGAGTACGCCATGAATCCCATCGTGGCGACGTGCCAGACACGGCGGTCGGCGATGATGCTTCTCATCTGGAGTCCGTCGATGGACGGTGTTTCGCGGCGCGAGAACTCGGTCCCGGCGGTCGACAGCAGGAACAACCCGAGGCCGACCGCAGCCAGCAGTCCGTACGCGACGAAGATGGCGGGCCACCCGTAGCGCGCCGCGATTCGTGGCCCAGTTATCTGTCCGATGACGAATCCTGCGGGTGCGCTAGCGGTGAAGATTCCCAGCACGGTGGCCCGTAGGTCGGTGCCGAACGCCCGACCACAGAGGTTCGCTGCGGCGTTCCAGGCCAGGACGACCCCGATTCCAGCCAGTGCCCGTGAGACCAGTAGCCAGCCGAACGACCCGTCGGCGGCGACCCGCCACCCCCACACGCCACAGGCCAGGAACAGGGCGGTCGCCCCCGTCGTCGCCACGCGGTTGTCGAAGCGGTCGAGCGCCAGGCCCGTCGGGAAACTCGCCAGCACCATCATCCCGAACAGGACGCTCACGATCCAGCTCGCTGCCGCGGGGCCGATCCCGAGATCCGACATGATGAGCGGCAGAACGCTCGCTGGGGCGATGAGATACGCCATACAGGCGGCCACCAGCACCCAGAGCCCGAGCACCATCCCCCACTGGCGCGGCTCCGTCGTCCGCCCCTCGAACAACCGACGGACCCATGACTGCACGAAACGGAACACGTGCGCCGGCTACGGGAGGAGGTGTAAAATTCCTTCGCACGGGAGCCCCCCGCTCCCCGGGCTCACGCTTCTGCACGCCGACGGACGAGGAGCTCCGCCGTCATCGAGACGAGCTCCCGGTCCTGCTCGTCGAGCGCGGTGAACTCGTACGTGACGTAGCCGCGCCCGGGGTGGCGTTCCGACGGTGCCTTGTCCAGCACCTCGACCCGACACGAGAGCGTGGTATCCGGTCGGAGCGGTCGATGCCACTGCAGATCGTCGGCACCGCGCCCACCCATGTTCGCGGTGTCGCGAATGAACCCGTCGACGAGCATCCGGTTCAGGATGCAGATCGTATGCCACCCGCTGGCGACGAGTCCGCCAAAGACCGAATCCTCGGCGGCCCGCTCGTCGAGGTGGAACGGCTGCGGGTCGTACTTCTCCGCGAAGGAGAGGATGCCCTGTTTCGTGACCGTACGACCGCCGAACTCATGCAGCTCGCCGACCGAGAGGTCCTCGAAGTATTTCGTGCTCACGTCTCGAGACGGTGGGCCGCGAGTAATAAATCCCGGTGTAGCAGGCGCCTGCATCGGGGATAGGGTCCGGGCACCCGCCATCCACGTGTGGGGTGTCCTGGAGCGGAGGTGACGACCCGAACTCCTATGCCACCGCAGCCATGAGGGGAAGTGGCACGATGACGGCACGCAGAACCTTCGAGGAGTTCGAGGAGGGTGAGACGTACGAGACAACGGGCCGGACCGTGACCGACTCCGATATCCGGATGTTCGTCGGGGCGACGGGCTCGGCTGACCCCATCCACCTCGACCGTGAGTACGCCGACGCACACCCACTGATCGACGACGTGGTGTTGCAGGGCACGCTACTGCTGGGTATCGCCGACGGCTTCCTGGTCGACGCGGTCGCCGGCGATGCGGCACTGGCGATGAACTACGGGCACCAGGATGTCAGGTATCTGGAAGCGGTCTCCCCGGGCGATACCGTCCACGGGACAGTCGAGGTGACGGATCTGCAGGAACGGAACGAGGAGTGGGGGGTCGTCAGCTGTCGCGTCGAACTGCTCGACGAGGACGACCGAACGGTCGTCGTCGACAACCATGATCTCCTGGTCGCCACGGTCGCGAACCCGAACGTTGACTGACGTGTCGGCCACGCGGCGAACCGGGCGGATCGGTGGGTCAATGTGACTAACGTTACCAATACTTATGTACCCCCGCGTAACAAGCGGAAGTGAGAATGAGCGAGGCACTGCTAGAAACCGAGAACCTGACCAAGCGGTTCGATGGAGTTACCGCCGTCAACGACGTGAGCACGACGTTCGACTCCGACTCCCTGCACGCAATCATCGGGCCGAACGGCGCCGGCAAGACCACCTTCTTCAATCTCTTGACCGGTGCGCTTCGCCCGACCGACGGTCGGATTTACTTCAACGACGAGGATATCACCGAGCTCTCCCCCGAGGAGATCGCCCGGCGGCGACTGACTCGCTCGTACCAGGTGACGACCGTCTTCGACGAACTATCCGTTCTGGAGAACGTCCGCGTCGCAATCCAGGCCCGGCACAGCATGTACAATTTCTGGTCGAAGGCTTCTAGCATGGGCAACCTCGTCTCCGAGGCGGAGGAGATACTCGAACGGGTCGGACTCCTGAACAAGCGTGACAGCGAGGCGGCGAACCTCAGCCACGGCGAACGCCGGACGCTCGAGATCGCAGTCGCGCTCGGAACCGACCCAAAGATGCTGTTGCTCGACGAACCGACGAGCGGGATGAGTTCGGAGGAGACAAACGAGATGATCGACCTCATCGAGAACCTCTCCCAGGGCGTGACGATCGTCCTCGTCGAGCACAAGATGAGCGTCGTGATGCAGATCTCTGACCGGATCAAGGTGTTACATCACGGAGAAATCATCGCCGATGGGAGCCCCAAGGAGGTACGGAACGACGAGGAGGTCCGGCGCGTGTATCTGGAAGGTGGTGCAGAATGACAATGCTCGAACTACAGAACATCAACACCTACTACGACAAGAGTCACGTCCTCTTCGACGTCTCGCTGGAGGTCCCCGAGGAGGGACTCGTGACGCTGATCGGTCGGAACGGTGCCGGAAAGACGACGACGCTCAGGTCGATAATGGGGATACAACCACCGCGAACCGGAACCATCACCATGCACGGGGAGGATATCACGGATGCCTCACCGCACGAGACGTCCGTACAGGGGATCTCGATAATCCCGGAGGAACGCCGCATCTTCGCCGACCTGACCGTCGGCGAGAACCTCCGGCTCGGGCACCTCGGACACGACCTTGACGACATCGACTCCGCGATGGAGAACGTCCTCGAGTACTTCCCGCGACTCGAGGAGCGACAGCAACAGCGGGCCGGGACGATGTCGGGGGGCGAACAGCAGATGCTCGCCATCGCCCGGGGACTCCTCTCGAGTCCGGACCTCCTGCTCATCGACGAGCCGACCGAGGGGCTGATGCCCTCGCTCGTCGAGCGGCTCCGGGACATCCTCGCGCAGATCAATGACGACGGGGTGGCATTGCTACTGGTCGAACAGAACGCCGAGCTGGCCCTGGACATCAGCGACTACGGGTACATCATCGACGAGGGGCGGATACGGGAGTCGGGCCCGAGCGAGGAACTGCGCGCCGACGAGGAGATCAAAGACCGGTACCTCGCAGTCTGAGACCCGCGCTCGCTGAGGGACGGCTTCGGTGGCCGTGGGCCCGACGATCAGGAGGGGAGTTGTGGGATGACCTCGTCGCTGATTGTCTCCACACACCGCCTGGCAGCCGCTGGATCCATGCCGGGATACTGCACCCGGAAGACGACGTGCTCGACGCCGAGTTCGGCGTACTCCTCGAGTTCGGCGAGTGCTGTCTCGGGGGATCCGATGATGAAGCGGTCCTCGCTCGCCTCCTGAAAGTCGTCGAAGTCGACGCCGTCCAGTCCCCACCCGGCGTAGGTCTCGAACTTCCGCTGGAGGTACGGTCGGACTGTATCGAACGCCTCCTGCTCGTCCGGCAGCACGAACGCCTCCCGCATGACTGGCGGCGTGAAGCACTCCGACTCGCGGCCCGCCTCGGCAACCGCCTGCTCGTAAACCTCGAACTGTCGCTCGAGTTCCGCCTTGTCGGCCAGGTTCCCGTACATCCAGGAGTTGGCGATGTTGGCCGCACGCTTCGCGGCGGCGTCCACGTACCCCCCCACGAGGATGGGCGGATGCGGCGACTGCATGGGCTTCGGGTTGATAGTCACATCTGAGACCGAGAAGTGGGAGCCGTCGTAGGTGACGTGGTCCTCGGTCCACAGCTGCCGGATGAGTTGGATACCTTCGACCAGCCGCCCGACCCGGTCGGACTTGTCCACGCCGAAGACGTCGAACTCCTCGTCGCGGTAGCCGAGGCCACACGTCAACTGGAAGCGCCCGTCGCTCATCACGTCGAGAGTGGCCGTCAGTTCCGCGACGTGAACGGGATTGTGAAGCGGGAGGAGAAGTGCCCCCGCCCCGATGTCAACGTTCTCGGTCTCGCTGGCGAGCGCCGCGAGCACCGGGATGTTCTGGAGGTACTGGTCCTCCGCCGTTACGTGGTGTTCGCCGACCCAGAGTGAGTCGAATCCGCCCTCGTCGACCAGGCGTCCGAACTCGGAGACCGACGACCAGACCTCGGTTGCCGGCACGGACCGGTCGTACTGTGTCAGGTTGAACATGCCGAGTCGCATACTCCCCCTCTTCGGAGGAACCCACCTTACTTCTTGTGCCGCCCTCAACATCGCCGCGCTGAGGAATACACAACTGTTTTTGCCGCTGGAGTGTGAACGCATCTCATGGATGGGTCGGTTCTCGACCGGGTGGACCACCGACGGCTCGGCGTTAGCATTCTCGCCGGTGCTGGGGCGTTCCTTGCCGGGTATGCGGCCTCCGTTCTGCTGGTTGCGGGGCGGGTAGGCGCCACGGAGACGGCGAACAACGCGTCGAGCGGGGTCGTCCAGACACTCTTCCCACCGCTATGGAAGGTGGCGGCATGGGCGTTCTACGGGACGCACGGCGCGCCAGCGCGAACGCTCGTCGACCCGGAGAGCGAGGCCGCTATCGCCGGCAAAATCCTCTTCTGGATGTACAGGGGGAACCGGCTCTCGGCCAGTTACGAGTTCTCCGGCGGCACCAGCGCGTTCGTCCCGGCGGAGAGCGCCAGCCACAACGTAGCGGAGGTCTTTCTCGACTGGCCGCTCTGGCCGCTCGCGCTCGGCATCCCCGCGATACTGCTGCTGTGTACCGGGTTCGCCCTGGGACGACGATACGGGAAGACGATTCGGGAGGGGGCGACCGCCGGGGTGACGGTAGTTGTGGGATACGGTCCGCTGGCCGTCGCCGGGGTACTGCTGACCCGTGCGACCCTCAGTATCTACGGAGAGACCACGGTCCTCGGCCCGTCACTCGGTCCCGCAGTGCTGCTCGCCGGGGTGCTCTATCCCGTGGGGTTCGGCGCACTCGGTGGCGCGCTGGCCACTGGATTCGGGGCCGTGGTGCGCCGGAAGGTGATCGCCCTGCTCATGTGGACCCCCGACGACTCGGCGTTCGAGCGCCGATAGCAACGCCGGGGTTGCCGCTCACGGCTCGTTCGGTCGAACCCCGCCGAACGATCGGGATTCGGACGTCTCCCCGTCGAGGAACGCGTTCGCACGCTCCTGGAACTCCTCGGAGGCCCAGACCCTCGCGGTGAGGTCGCGTGCCATCTCCGAGTGCAGCATCGCGAAGTTCGTCCACGTCTTCATGACCGACTTCATCACGCGGTACGCCTGGGGACTGTTCCGGTCGAGGATCTGCCGAAGGAGTGCTACCGCCTCCGTCTCGGCTGCCCCGTCGTCGACGACCCGGTTGATGAGTCCGATGCGCTCGGCCTCGACTGCGTCGAGGAGTTCGCCGGTGAGCAGGATCTCGCGGGCGCGTTTCTCGCCGACGATGAGCGGGAGCAACTGGAGCGCACCACCGGCTGCGGTCGATCCGACCAGCACCTCGGGCTGTCCGAATCGGGCGGACTCGCCGGCGACGATGAGGTCACAGGCGTTGACGAGTTCGTTGCCGCCCGCCACGCAGTTCCCCTCGACGGCGGCAACGGCGGGTTTTCCGGTCTCCCTGAGGAGGTCCATCGTCTCGAAGTAGCCAGTCAGGAACCGGTTCCCGGCCTCGATGTCGTGTTCTCTGAGCTCCTCGAGGTCCGCGCCGGCACAGAAGGTGTCCCCGGTCGTGCCGAGCAGAATTCCGTCCACGTCGGTGTCGCGGTCCGCGTCCTCGATAGCCGCGTACAGTTCCAGCATCATCCGCTCGTCCAGTACGTTGTTCCGCTCGCCGTGGTCGAGCGCGATCGATCGAATCCGGTTGTCCTCGGGGTGATCCGTCACCGCGAGCCGGTTGTAAGTCACCGACATACCGTGGCAATCTCCCGGTCAGCACATAAATACCGCTGTGTGGTCCGCCGGCCTCTCCGGACCCCAGATATTATGCTAACTGCACACTATTCACATGGTAGTGGTACCGATGAAAGCGATGCGCATGCACGACTTCGGTGGCCCGGAGTCGTTACGATACGAGGAGGTAGACACACCGACACCTGGAGCCGACGAGGTGCTCATCGACGTCGAAGCCTGCGGTGTCAACCGGATGGACAGCGAACTGGTCAAGGGCGAGTACGGCAACCTCAACATCGCCGACTTCTGGTTCGGCGATGTCGACCTGTTCCCACACGTGCCGGGGATCGAGCCAGCCGGCGTCGTCTCCGCTGTCGGCGAGAACGTCACCCGGTTCGAGGAGGGCGATCGAGTCGTGGCGCACTCGCAGTTCACGTGTGGGGAGTGCCAGTGGTGCCGGCGGGGGCTCGACAACGCGTGTCCGGAGATACGCGTCCTCGGCGTCCAGACGCCGGGACTAGGTGGCTACACCGAGGAGATCACTCTCCCCGAGGAGAACGTGCTCGCCCTCCCCGAGGGGATCACGACCGGACAGGCGGCCTCCACCTGCGTCCAGTTCGGCACGGCGTGGTACATGCTCCGGCGGATCGGGCTCGAACCCGGGGACACGCTGCTGGTCACGGGCGCGTCGGGCGGCGTGGGGCACGCACTTACGCAGATCGGCTCGTTCACCGGTGCGACCGTCATCGGGACAACGACGACTGACTCCAAACAGGAGTGGATTGCCGACCACGGCGCCGACCATACCGTCTACGCCCCGGACAACGAGTTCGCCGAGGAGGTGACGGCGCTGACCGACGGTGCCGGCGTCGATGTCGTGGGCGAGACCGTCGGCGGTGCGACCTGGGACCAGAGCGTCGAAGCGCTCGGGATACGCGGCCGGCTCATCCTCTGCGGCGCCCACTCAGGGCTGGAGGCGAGCCTCAATCTCGGCGACCTGTTCGGCAAGCAGGTCGAACTGGTCGGCACGACCCGAGCGCCGCGGTTCGCGATGGAGGAGACGCTCGAGCTCATCGCCGCGGGGGCGTTCGAGCCCGATATCACCGAACGGTACCCGCTTGCCGACGCCGCCGACGCCCTCCAGCGGATGGAGGAGGCCGGTCACGTCGGGAAGATGGTCCTGACCATGTGACGACGGTGGAACTATATGGGACAGCGAGGAACAGACAAACCGATTCGGACCGGACGACGGGCGTGACGGCCATCCCCGTCCGCCTGCCGAACGGAGACCCCCCCGATCCACAGGAGAGAATCCAATGACTGACGACACGGACATCGAATTCGGAGTATCGCTCTGGAACGTCGGCGACGGAAGCTACGTGAACGTTGATGCGTTCGAGCGCATCGCCGCCACGGCGGAGCAAGCCGGGTTCGACTTCCTCTGGGCGGGTGAACACCCCGTGCTGCCGGCGGACATCCCCGACGAGTACCCGTTCACACCCGACGGTTCGGCCCCGCTCGACAGCTCCATGCGGACCTACGACGTGTTCGAGGTGCTCTCGTATCTCGCCGGTCGGACCGACGATCTGCGGCTCGGCACGAACGTCTGCGTCGTCCCGTACCGCCACCCCGTGATCACCGCGAAGAACGTCCTGACCCTGTACGAGCTGGTCGACGGCGCGTTCGACTTGGGCGTCGCCGTCGGCTGGCTCCGGACGGAGTTCGAGGTCCTCGATGTCCCGTTCGAGGAGCGAGGGGGACGACTGGACGAGTTCTTCCGGATGTTCGAGCGGATCTGCGCCGAGGGCGAGATCGCGTTCGACGGCGAGTTCCACTCGTTCCAGGAGACCGGCTTCCATCCGGTTCCCGACGATGGCGAGATGCCCCCCGTATGGGTCGGCGGGAAGTCCGGGGCCACGATCCGCCGTATCGCCGAGTTCGGCGACGGCTGGACGAGCTTCTGGGAGCGCCCGGAGGATGTCCGCGAGATGCAAGAGCGGATGCAGCGTGCCTGGGACGACTTCGACCGGGAGGGCAGTCCCGGTGCCGCGATTTCCCGCCCGGTCCACGTCGGGACGGACACGGAGCGAGATACCGACCGCCCACTGATCGGGCCCGCTGACGACATCGTCGCGGACATCGAGGCGTACGCCGATGCGGGGACGACGAAGCTGCTCATCACGACCTACGACACCTCGACCGAGGCCCAGATCGAACAGATCGAACGGTTCGGGGACGAGATCCTCCCGTCGTTCTAGCGGCGGGGCGCAACACCTCCCGTTCGGTCGTGTGCGTTCTCATCCGGACGGCGTGGGCGCCCCGGGGGAAACTATTTTATGAGGGGGAGTGACACGAAAGCCGTGAACGAACGCTTCAGCGTCGAGGACAGCGTCGTCCTCGTCACCGGCGGCAACCGTGGTATCGGACGGACGATCGCGACTGAGTTCGCCAAGGCCGGGGCCACGGGAGTGACGGTCACCAGCCGGACGCAGGAGGAGCTCGACGAGACCGTCGCGCTGGTCGAGGAGGCTGGTAGCGAAGGCCTGGCACTCGAGGCCGACGTGCGCGATTCCGACCGGCTGGCCGAGATCCGCGACCGGACCATCGAGGAGTGGGGTCGACTCGACGTGGTGATAAACAACGCCGCCGGGAGCTTCGGCGCCCCTCCGGAGGAACTCAGCAAGAACGCGTTCAGCACCATCGTCGACATCAACCTGAACGCCCTGTTCGACGGGTGCCGGCTGGCCGCCGAACACTTCATGGAGACCGACGGTGGCACCATCATCAACGTCTCCAGCGTGGCAGTGGAGGGATACCCGCTCGCGGTCCACTACGCGGCCTCGAAGGCGGGCGTCGAGTCGCTGACCCGGAGCCTGGCGATCGCGTGGGAGGACGAGAACATCCGCGTCAACTGCATCCGCCCCGGCTGGGTGAACACGCCGGGGATCAGAGAACAGTACGGCGTGGAGGCAGAGGACGCATCCGACCGGTTCGACACGTCTCGTCCCGTCGGTCAGCCCGAAGAGATCGCGGACCTCGCGCTCTTTCTCAGTAGCGAGGCCTCGTCGTACATCAACGGCGAGGTCATCACGGCCCAGGGGACGCCCCAGGAACACCTCCGGAAGCTGGAGAACGTGTAGACCGGCCCCCAGTCGGGGGCAGGATCAGTCGTCGTCGGACCGCTCGTCGATCGCGTCGCCCCCGAACTCCATCCGTACGTTCGTGTCCACTGGATGTGGGAACTCCGCGAGCAGGACGAACATCCCGCCGAAGTCACGGGGGTGGTAGAACAGCTCGTGGAAGTCACCCCAGTCGATCCGCCCGACCGGCTCGACGTCCTTCCCCGCGAGATGCGCCTCGGCCTCGTCCAGGTCGGCGACGCGGAATGCAACGCCGTACAGTCCGGGGCCGTGCTCCTCGAGGAATCGGGCGACCTCGTTGTCACCGTCCCCTGGTCCCGCGAGGTCGATCTGGCCGTCGGGACTGATCCGACTCACGAGGTTGTTCTCGCCGGCCACCGTCTCGGTTGTGGCCGAGAAGAAGTCGCCGAACGAGATCCCCAGCAGTTCGTTCAGTCGTTCGGCGGTCTCGTCAACGTCGGGGGTGGCGAGAACTACCCTGTCAACTCCGAGTACCTGCATACCCGAGTCTTGTCGCAGGTCAAGATAAATCTACGGGCGGGGGGTCACTTCCCGCCGGGGCGGAGCCGCTGCAGGACCGACCGTGCGTCGAAGCCGTTTCCGTCCCGGTCCTCGAAGTACTTCTGGGTGATGCCATAGACGCCCTCCGGTGCGAACATCACGATCAGGACGAAGATGACACCGAAGATGATCGGCCAGTTCTCGGTCACCTGCGTCAGGTTGTGCGAGAGGACACCGAAGATGATCGCGCCGATGATGGGGCCGCTGAGCGTGCCGATCCCGCCGAGGATAGCGATGAGCACCACCTCACCGGAGATCGTCCAGAACAGCAGGTTCGGCCCGACGAACGCGAACAGCACCGCGTGCAGCGCTCCCGCCAGTCCGGACAGCAGCCCGGACAGCACGAACGCCAGCAGCAGCAGGCGGTTGACGTCGTATCCGAGGTGTCGGGCGCGCTCCTCGCTCTCGCGGACGGCCATCAACGCCTTGCCGAACGGCGACTGGATGACCCGCCTGACGCCCAGCCAGGTCAGGGCCAGCATCAGGAGTCCGAACAGGTAGAAGTCCAGCCCGGCCGCGAGCGGGTCGATACCGGCGACGGGCGCCTCGAACAGCGGAATCGCCTTCCCGTTCTGGCCGCCGGTCAGGTCGTTCCACTGGAAGACGACGTAGTACGCCATCTGTGCCAGCGCGAGCGTGATCATCGCGAAGTAGATGCCGCGACGGCGGAGGCTCACGAAGCCGAAGACGAGGCTGATGATCGTCGTGAACACCACGGCTGCAATCATCGCTAGGTAGAGGTTCGCGACGGCGATCTCGGCGAAGATGACGGTCCCGTACGCGCCGATGCCGTAGAACGCCGCGTGGCCGAACGAGAGTTCGCCGCCGTACCCGAGCAACAGGTTGTACCCGAGTGCGAAGATCGCTAGCACGATCACGTCGTTGGCGGTCGTCGTCCCGAAGATGAACGGCAGCAGGGCGAACCCGACCACGGCGAGGCCGAACTTGGCAATGCCGGCGGTGCCGACGACCGGCAGCCGCTTGCGGACCGCATCGACCGCGGACATGTTACTCAACCACCTCCCGGCCGAACAGGCCACGCGGCCGGACCAGCAACACGAGCGCCATGAACACGAAGATGATGACGTTCGACATCGGCGAGTAGACGACGCCGGTCATGACCATGAGCTCGCCGATGAGGAGCCCTGCGAGGATACTCCCCCGGAGGCTCCCGAGCCCCCCGATGACGACGACGACGAACGCCGGGATGATCAGGTCGACGCCCAGCGTGGGGTAGGCGCTCCGGAGCGGACCGATGAGCGCACCGGCGATGCCCGCGATGGCGCTCCCGATGGCGAATACCAGGAGGAACGTCTTCTCGACGTCGATGCCGAGGGCGTTGACCATCTCCCGGTCCGCCGTCGCGCCGCGGATGATGAGGCCGGTGTCGGTCCGGGTGAGGAAGATGTAGACCGCCGCCACAATGACTGCCCCGACGATGATGACGAAGATACGGTACATGGGGTAGGTGAACAGGCCGAAATCGAGGGTCCGAGCCGCCCATGACGGCGTCGGGAACGCGGTCCCCGTCCGGCCCCAGATGACCATCACTAGCTCCCTGATGATCTCCGCCAGCCCGAATGTCAGCAGGAGCTGGAGGAGGATGTCGCGGTCGTAGATGGGCCTGAGCGTGAACCGCTCGACCGCTGCACCCAGCACGGCAACCACGATCGGCGCGACGACCAGTGCCGCGAGGAAGCTCCCGGTCATCGTGAACACTGTCAGTGCCATGTACGTCCCGACAAGCAGAAATTCGCCGTGTGCGAAGTTCACGACGCCCATCAGGCCGAAGATGATGGACAGCCCGAACGCGATCAGCACCAGGATCATCCCGAGCGCGATTCCGTTCAACAACTGCGTGAGGAGATTACCGGTACTGATCTGAAGAGGCAACCCACCGACCATCGAGAGTGGAATCATAGTTGGGTTTCGTTGGTGTCGGATGTTCAGTCCATCTGGCAGCCGGTCTCCTCACAGGTCCGCATGACCGATTCGGGATCCTCGGGGTAGTCAAGAATGGTGTAGACGTCCCCGTTGTCGATGTTCTGCTGGCTCAGTCCCTGCTTGGCCTGCACGATCATCGTCGCGATCGAGGTGCGGTGATCACACTCGCGGTACTTCTCGCCGACGCCCCAGAGCTGCGGGTACAGCTCCTTCCCCTCGAGCTCGCTCCGCAGGTCGTCGGGGTCCGTGCTCCCTACCTCGCCGATGGCCCGCAGCAGCGTCCGCGTCCCGGCGTAGTGGGATGCCGAGAAGTTCAGCGGGACGGTGTCGTACTCGTCCCGATAGGCGGCACTGAACTCCTGGGCTGCCGGCGCGGAATGCTCCCAGTACCACGAGGTGCCGCCCGGATAGAAGTTCTCGTTGGACATGATGTCGATACCGATCGCTTTCACGTCCGAGAGGGTGGCGGCGGCGGCACTGACGATGGACTCCTCCTGGAGGCCGAACTCGAACGCCTGATTGACACCGCGAACCAGGTCCGTTCCCGTCACGGCGAAGTGGATGTGGTCCGCACCCGACTCGCGGGCGTTGGTGACCGGCTGTGACCAGTCGTTCGTCCCGAGCGGAACGGCCTGGGTGCCGACCACCTCGCCACCGTTGTTCGGGACGGTGTTGTCGCGGTTCCACTGCATGTACGACTGGGCCCACGCGTAGTCGGAGTAGAGGATGAACACCGACTCGCCACCCCTCTCGTTGAGCAGGTACGGCATCGTCACCGACTGCTGGACGGCGCTGTTGCCCGTGTTGAACACATACGGCCGGCAGTCCGACCCGGTGATGGCGTTGGAGCCGCCGACGCACTGGTAGATGAGTCCGCGCCGCTGTGCGAGTTCGCCGATGGATAGCGCCACGGCGCTCGAGTAGTTGCCCGAGAGGACATCCGCCCCGTTATTGATCAGCTCCTGTGCCGCCTGCCGTCCGCGGTCCGGGTCGCCCTCGGTATCGGCGAACTCGACCTCGATCTCCCGGTCGCCCGCGTCGCCCTCCTCGCGTGCATGTGTCACGGCCAGGTTGATCGCGTTCACGAAGTTCCTCCCGTAGGACGCGAACGGACCGCTTCTGGGGAGCGGTGATCCGATTTTGATCGAGTTGCCGCCACCGCCACCTCCGCCGAGGTTGTTGATGCACCCGGCGAGGCTGAGACCGCCAACGACTGATGCGGCCTGGAGCAGTGACCGACGGTCGGTCACGCCCTCTCTGAGCGATGTGGTCCCTTTTCGCGTGCTGTCAGCGGACCCGTTGTTGGTACCATGGTTGTTACCGTCCGGCATACAATGCGTCTTCCGAGTACGGGTACTAATAAACATCGGAAAATGTATCCAGTCTGGTATGTTCCACATGAAGGGAGATAGGGGACCCTCGACCGGCCCCGAGCGGACGTAGGCCCGGACTGGAGCGAACTGGCTTCAGACGCCGTACGACCGGGGGAGACCGAGGACGTTGTTCGCGATGAAGTTCCGCTTCATCTGGTCGGTCACCGGTGCGATCTGCTGGTGGCGTGCGAGACTCCAGACGGCGGCGATGCCGTAATCGGTGACGGCGCTGCTCCCGCCGAACGTCTCGACGGCGTTGTCGGCTGCCTCGAACGCGGCGTTGCCCGCGAGCAGGTGGCCGACGTTCGAGAGTTCGCCGACGTTGTCCTTGTCGTTGTCGTACGCCCAGGCGGCCCGTTTCACCATCGTGCTCGCGGATTCGAGTTCCGCGTACGACTGAGCAAGGGGGTGCTGGATGGCTTGGTGGGCCCCGATCGGTTCGCCCCACACCTCTCGTTCTTTCGCCCGTTCGACCGCCTTGTCGAGGACCCACTTCCCGCGACCGAGGTGCTCGGCGGCAGTACTGATTCGTTCGGGGTTGAGCACCTCGAAGATCGGCTCGAAGCCACCGTGAACGTCGCCGATCACGTTCGACTCGTGGACCCGGAGATCGTCGATGTGGACGGTGAACGTGTTCTCCCCGGCGGGCCAGTAGATGTCCAGGTCGACGGATTCGTACTCGATGCCGTCGGCATTCGGGTCGGCCAGGAAGACCGTGAGTCCGTCCGTCCGACGATCGCACTCCTCGATCGGCTTGGTGCGGGCCAACAGCGTATATCCGTCGGCCTGGTCGAGCCCGGAGTTGAACACCTTCTCACCGTTGATGACGAACTCGTCGCCGTCGCGCTCGGCGAACGTGTCCGTTTTGAGCATGTTCGATCCCGCGGTAGGCTCTGTTACGCCGAGTGCCCAGTTCAAGTTCCCGTTCGCGATTTTCGGGAGATACTCCTCCTTCTGCTCATCCGTCCCGAACGAGGTGAGCACGACGCCGCCGAAGACCGTGTTCAGCGTGAACTGCGCGAGGGCGTCCCAACCGCCGGCCTCGCCGATCGCCTCGATGGCGTACACCATGTCCAGTATCCCCATTCCCTCTCCGCCGTACTCGACGGGGATCGGGATACCGAAGAATCCGGCATCCGCGAGATCCTCGATGAACTCCTCAGGCTCCTCGTCGGCCAGGCGTTTCTCCCGGAAGTACGATTCCCCGTAGCTCTCCACGATGTCTCGGGCTGTATCGACGAGCATCTTGTGCTCGCCTTCTCGTTCGAAATTCATTGAGAGTGCCTCACATAGACTCGTGATGCCACTCCATTATACATTACGGTGCCACGTATCACGCTCCGTACACCGGCATCAGAACCCCCCGAGCTTCCCGCGCCAGGAGACATCGAGTTCGGTGACGGTGCTGTTGCCCTCCTGCCGCGCTGCGAAGGCGACGGCCTCGGCCACTTCCTCCGGTTCGGTGATTTCCCCCTCGTCGAACCGCTCGGTCAGTGGGGTTCCGAGCACCTCGATATCGGTCCGGACCTCCGCCGGACTCACCACAGTGAGGCCGATACCGTCGTCGCCGACCATCCCCTCGATGCTCAGGGCGAACCCACGGATCCACCACTTCGTCGCCGCGTATAGCGGCGTCGCCGGCCGTGGGTACTTTCCGGCGATGCTGCTCATGAGGATGAGGTTCCCCTCCGTCTCCCGGAGGTGCGGCACCGTCTCGCGGATGGTGAAGAACGTCCCGTCGACGTTGGTCTCCATGAGTGTCCGGTACTCCTCGGTCGAGATCTCGTCGACAGCGGTCCCGGGCGCACCCGCGCCCGCGTTCGAGACAACGACATCCAGGCGGCCGAACGCCTCGACCGTCGCCTCGACCATCGCCGCGACCTCGTCCTCGTTCCGGATGTCCGTGGGCGCGACGACGGTCCGGATATCGTGGTCCGACTCCAGCTGCCCGGCGAGCGATTCGAGTTCGTCCTCGCTCCGTGCGGCGAGTGCGAGGTCCATCCCCTCCGCCGCGAGTTCCCGTGTCGTTTCGCGACCGATGCCCGAACTCGCGCCGGTGACGAGCGCCACACGACTGGCTGCTGACTGGTCTCTCGACATACGCCCTTGCTTCGTAGACGGCACCCATAACTACTGCGCCGGTCCGTGTACGGCGGCGCCTGGTGCCTACTCCCGACAGCATTAAGTGCCGGTATCGCAACCATGCGATTGTATGTCACGGCCCGAGAGCGGCTTGACCGAGGAGCAGCAACGGATAAAAGAACAGTTCGAGGAGGAACGGGGCTACTGGTCGGAGCTGTGGGAGGACATCCTGGAACTCGATCCGCAGTTCCTCGACCGGTATCGCGAGCTCTCCGCACAGCCCTGGAAGCACGGGGACCTCGACCCCAAGACGAAGGAGTTCATCTACATCGCCATCGACTGTTCGACGACGCACCTCTACAACAAGGGCACTCGTGTCCATATCGGGAACGCGTTCGACCACGGCGCCACCGTCGACGAGATCATGGAGGTGTTCCAGCTCGCCTCCGTCCTCGGTGTCCACTCGGTCAGCGAGGGCGTGCCGATCCTCATGGAGGAGGCCGGCCGTCCCGAGCCAGCGAGCGACGAGGTACGCGAGGAACAGGACCGACTCCGCCAGAAGTTCGAGGACGAGCGCGGCTACTGGTCGGAGCTGTGGGAGGACGTGCTCGAACTCGATCACCGATATTTCGAGGCGTACCTCGACTTCTCGGCCCACCCCTGGAACGAGGGGGTACTGGATCCGAAAACGAAGGAGCTCATCTATATCGCCATCGACGTCTCGACCACCCACCTCTACCTGCCCGGGCTCCGGATTCACATCCAGAACGCCCTCAGCTACGGCGCGACGCGGGCGGAGATCATGGAGGTGTTCCAGCTCGCCTCTGTCCTGGGTATCCACACGATCACCGACAGCGTACCGATCCTCATGGAGGAGGCCGAGAAGCGCGGCAAGCTCCCCTCTGACTGACGACGGTCGTCGCGGCGGCTACCGTTCCCAGCCAGTCACTCGAACAGTTCGACAGCGACGGTTCCCTCGGCACACGTCGTCTCGGAGGTCCGTGTCCACGCGTCGAACTCGACGGTCCTCGTCTCCGGGTCGACCGCCGTAACCTCCGCGCCGACGTGGAGTTCCCGGTCGGGTGTCGCGCGACCGACGTTGCTCCAGGAAAGTTCCCTGAGCCGCCCGTCCCCGCCGAGCCAGTCCATCATCAGCTCCTGGATGACGGCCCCGTGGAGGTGGGCCTGGACCAGGATGTTCGGGTGCCCCTCCGTCTCCGCGTACTCGGCGTCGTAGTGGATTCGGTGCGGGTTCCACGTGATGGCGCTGTACCTGAACAGTTGCGGGATGGTCGGGTCCTTGACCAGCTCCGGGAGCTCGTCGCCGACCTCGACCTCGTCGATGCTCGTCATTGTCGGTCCCCCACTATCATCGTCTTGTCACAGCTGAGTACGTGGTCGTCCTCGTCGCCGTAGTACTCGGCGGTCTGTTCGATGAACGTCAGCGTTCCCATCCGTTCGCTCTCGCGCTGGTACACGCCGGTCACCGTCTCCTCGACGCTGATGGATTCGCCCGCCGTAACGTAACGGTGGATGGTGAGGTCCTGCCCGCCGCCCATGAGAATTGCCTCTGGTGGAAGCTCGATCGGGAACCGGCTCGGATCGAGGCCGTCCTCGCGCAACTGGTCGGAGGGAGGACCCTCCGTGTGATCGATGATGGCCGACAGGAAGTTCGGCGGTACCACGATGTCGTCGTAGCCCTGCTCCCGGGCGTACTCCTGGTCGTGGAACAGCGGGTTGTCGTCCTCAACAGCGCGCGCGTAGCGACGGGCCATCAGCCCGGTTACGCGACCGATATCGTAGGTCTCGGTCCGACCGATGCGATCCTCGTGTGCCGACGGGTCGATCTCGCTCGTCATGATGGTCACCCACTCCGCATCTCGTCCGGGACACCATCAAGGTCACGCAGCGTGCTCTTCTCGATCTTGCCGATACTGGTTCTGGGGAACTCCTTGACGAACTCGATGACCTCGGGCTGTTTGAACGACGCGAGGTGCTCGGCCGCATACTCGCTCAGTTCCTCCTCCGTCAGGTCGGGATCGGACCGCTTGACGAGAGCCTTGACCGCCTCGCCGTAGATCTCGTGTGGGACGCCGATGACGCCGGCCTCCTCGACGCCCGGATGCTCCTCCAAGACGCCCTCGACCTCGGCCTCGCTCACGTTCTCGCCCCGGGACTCGATGATGTTCTTCTTCCGGTCGACGAAGTAGAGGTTCCCGTCCTCGTCGAAGCGACCGAAGTCGCCGGTGAGGAGCCACCCTTCCTCGGTGAATGCCTCCTCGGTCTTATCCGGCATCTGGTAGTAGGCCTCCATGAGGTTTCGGCCACGGGTTCCCCCGACGGCGATCTCGCCGCGTTCGCCCACATCTACCTCGTTCCCGTCGTCGTCGACGATGTGCACCTCGCGATCGAACGCCGGCCGGCCGATGGAGGGCCAGCTCCGGTCGCCATGGATCGGTGCCATCGAGACGATGGTCATCCCCTCGGAGAGCCCATACCCGTTGAGTAGCGGGGCGCCGAACCGCTCCTCGAACCGCTCTTTCTCCTTGTCGGTGACGTTGATCGCGAAGAAGAACTCGCGGAGGTCGTTGTCGTCGTCGGTGCCCTGCTCGGGCTGGGCCAGCAATGCTCTGACCTGTGTCCCGATGAGACTCGTGACCGTCGCGTGGTGCCTGCGTATCTGATCGATGTACTCGGATGCCTTGAACTCCTCGACGAGGACGAGTTCGGCGCCGGCCGTGATTGCGCCGAGCGTACTGATCGACTGGGCGTTGACGTGGAACACCGGCAGCGCGGTGAGCATCCGGTCGTCGGCGTCCAGCGCCGTGTGCTTGCTCGCACGCTCGCCCGCGTAGAGCAGGTTGGCGTGCGTGTGGAGCACTCCCTTCGGGTCGCTCGTCGTCCCCGACGTGAAGATGATCTGTGCGATGTCCTCATCGTCGATCTCGACATCGGGCAGGTCCGCCTCGGCGTCGGCCACGATGTCGTCAAGGATCACGCCGGCGACATCGTCGTCCTCGCCGACCCGACCGTACACCGTGGTTTCGACATCCGTTCCCTCGCAGGCCTCGTCGATAAGGTCCGCGTACGCCGGCGACGTGATTACGGCCTCCGAGTCCGAGTTCGCGATGGTGTAGTTGACCTCCCGCACCGTGTGGTTCGTGTTCGAGTGGACGCTGATCGCCCCGAGCTTCAGGAGGGCGAACCAGACCTGGAGGTACTCCGAGCAGTTCGGAAGGTGGATCGTCACCTTGTCGCCCTTCTCGATGCCGAGCTCGTCGGTGAACGCCCGGGCCGTGCGGTCGATCAGGTCGTTGAACTCCCCGTAGTCGAAGCTGCGCTCCCTGCCGTCTTTCTCCTCGGTGATGAGAAAGCGGTTCTCCCCGGAGAGTTCGACCCGTTCCCGCCAGAGGTCCCGGATCGTCTTGCCATGTAAAAAGTCCATGCCGTACGAAGCATGGATGCCTCCACGATTTATATTTTTTGTCAGATATTTTATTTTTTGGTGGCCTGTTCGAGGGGTTTTTTCGGGTGACACGTGCGGCGAGCACGCGTTCGCGGGGGCGTAAGCTATAAGCGGATATGCGGTCCAGTTCAGGAGGACGAGGAAACAGATGAGTCACGAGAAATCAGAGCAGACCGAGACGTTACTGTCTCAGGTACCCGAGTACGAGGAGGAGACACTGCTCGAGATGTACCAGCAGATGCAGGAGATACGGGAGTTCGAGCAGAAGACGAGTGAACTCACCGAGGCGGGCGAGCTCCCCGGGGCGGTCCACCTCTACCTCGGGCAGGAGGCGATCGCCGTCGGGACGTGTCTCGCCCTCGGTGAGGACGACTTCATCGGCAGCACCCACCGCGGCCACGGGCACGTCCTGGCGAAGGGCGGCGACATCGACAGGATGATGGCCGAGATCGCGGGTAGGGAGACGGGGCTGAACCGCGGTCGCGGCGGGTCGATGCACATGGTCGACTTCTCGCTGGGTATCTTCGGCTGCAATGCCATCGTCGGGGGGAGCGTACCCCACGTCGCGGGCGGTGCCCTGAGCGCCAAGCTGGACGGCGACGACCGCGTCGGCGTCTCCTTCTTCGGCGACGGCGCCTCGAACGAGGGTGTCGTCCACGAGACGATGAACATGGCCTCGGTCTGGGACCTCCCCGTCGTGTTCCTCTGTGAGAACAACAAGTACGCCGTCAGCACGCCCGAGGAGTACGCCGTAGCCGGCGACCAGATCTCCGACCGGGCCGACGGGTACGGGTTCTCCGGCAAGACGATCAACGGACAGAACGTGCTGACCGTCTTCGAGGAGGTCAAGGAGGCCGTCGAGAGCGCGCGAGAGGACTCCCGCCCGCAGCTGGTCGAGTGCAAGACCCTGCGGTACTCCGGACACTTCTCTGGAGAGAAGCAACTCGCCTGGCTCGAGGACCGCCCCTACCGGCCGGACGACGAGGTCGCGACGTGGAAGGAACGCCGGGACCCCATCGGGAGCTTCCGAGAGGCCCTCGTCGAGGGGGACGTTGTCCCGGAGGCCAGGCTCGACGAGATCGACGAGGAGGTCGCGGCCGAGATCGAATCCGCGGCGGAGTTCGCGATGGAGAGCGACTACCCGCCCGCCGAGAAGGCCGTCGAGAACGTCTACGCTGATCAGGACTACCCGAACCTGCCGGCGAGCAAATACCGGTAAAGAGGTTCCAAGATGGCAGACAAAAGTTACATCGCGACGATCATCGAGGGGTACCACGAGGCGATGGCAGAGTTCGACGACTCGTTTCTCATCGGCGAAGACATCAGGCACGCACTGATGGGGACGACGCGGGACCTCGTCGAGGAGTTCGGTGAGGAGCGGGTACTGGACTCGCCGATCTCGGAACAGGGGTTCCACGGGCTGGCTGTCGGTGCTGCGATGGACGGCAAGCGGCCCATCATCGAATACCAGATCAACACGATGAGCTACCTGGGGATGGACCAGCTCGTCAACAACGCCCAGAAGCTCCGGCACATGACCGACGGGCAGGTGTCCATTCCGATAACGATCACCGTGAACACCGCCGGTGCACCCGGGGGGAGCGCCCAGCAGCACTCGGACAACGCCTACCCGTCGCTGCTCAACTACGGCGTCAAGACGGTCGTGCCGAGCACCGCCTACGACCAGAAGGGCCTGTTCCTCAGCGCCGTCGCCGAGGACGATCCGGTGATGGTGTTCTGGCCCTCGAGCGTCCTGGGACAGCGGAGCGAGGTCCCCGACGAGCCGTATCGGATTCCGCTCGGGGAGGCCGACGTAAAGCGGGAGGGTGAGGACGTGACGGTCGTCGCCATCGGCGAGACCGTCCCCATGGCGCTTTCAGCGGCGGAGGAGCTGTCCGACGAGGCCGACATCGAAGTAGTTGATCCACGGTCGCTGCTGCCGCTCGACGAGGAGACCATCTTCGAGAGCGTCCGGAAGACCAACCGAGTCGTCGTCGTCGACAGCACGAACCGGACCTGTGGCACCGCGGGCGATATCGCGGCCCGCATCGCCAACCACAACTTCTGGGACCTCGATGCCCCCGTGAAGCGGGTGACACGGGCCGATGCTCCCGTCTCGTACAGTCCGCCGGAGGAGCAGTACATCCTGCCGGACGAGGAGACGATTATCCGGGCGGTCAGGGACATCGTGATGTGACCCCCCGCCGGGCGGATGATTTATGAGGGTGTCACCGGTCGGTACTCGCACGGATGTCGGGTGATACCTTACCTACAGCGACGGGCCTGCTGGTGATCGGTGCCGGCCCCGGCGGGTACGTCGCCGCGATCCGGGCCGCACAGCTGGGAGAAGATGTCGTGCTCGTCGACGAGGACGCGCTCGGCGGTACCTGTCTGAACCACGGGTGTATCCCGTCGAAGGCGCTGCTCTCCGCAACCGGTCGCGTCGACGACGTGCTCGACGCCGAACAGATGGGCATCTACGCGGATCCGTTCGTGAACGTCTCGGAGCTGGTCGACTGGAAAGATGGCGTCGTCGACCGGTTGACCGGCGGCGTTGGGCAGCTGTGTCGTGGTGCCGGCGTCCGATTCCAGCGGGGGACCGCCTCGTTCGTCGATGAGCACACGGCACGGGTCGAGCACGACGACGGGACGGCCGAACTCGAGTTCGAGAACGCCATCGTCGCCACCGGAAGCAGGCCCATCGAGGTTCCGGGGTTCGACTTCGGAGACGAGCCGGTGATGGATTCCCGGCGGGCGCTATCGCCGTCCGACATCCCCGACCGCCTGGTTGTGATCGGGGCGGGATATATCGGCCTGGAGCTGGCGTTCGTGTATGCACGCCTCGGGACGGCGGTGGTCGTCCTCGAGATGCTCGATGAGGTGCTGGCCGGGTTCGACCATGAACTCTCGGCAGTCGTCGCATCGGCGGCGCGCGAGCACGACATCGAGTTCGCACTCGGCGAGCGAGCTGTTGGATGGCAGACGACCGGGCGGGGCGTTGTCGTGGAGACGGAGGCCGAGGACGGGACGCGCTCGGAGTGGCGCGGCGATCGGATGCTCGTTGCCGTCGGTCGGGAGCCCGTGACCGACACGGTCGGGCTGGGGGAGGCGGGCGTCGCCACCACTGAGAGGGGGTTCGTCGAGGTCGACGAGCAGTGTCGCACGACGACCGAACACGTCTACGCCGTCGGTGACGTCGCTGGCGAGCCGATGCTGGCTCACAAGGCCAGCCACGAGGGGTTGTTGGCGGCAGCGGCAATCGCGGACGAGCCGGCCGCAGCCGATCTCGGCCCGGTTCCGGCGGTCGTGTTCACCGAGCCGGAGATCGGAACCGTCGGGCTGACGCCGGCGGAAGCGACGGACGAAGGGCACGAGACGACCGTCGGGACGTTCCCCTTCCAGGCGAGCGGGCGGGCATTGGCCGCCGGGAAGAGCGAGGGCTTCGTGCGCGTCGTCGCCGAGGCCGGAAGCGGTCGCATCCTCGGCGGCCAGGTCGTGGGGGCGGAGGCGTCGGAGCTGGTCGCGGAGCTCACGCTCGCAGTCCGCCACGACCACACGCTCGAAGACATCCTCGACACCATCCACGCCCACCCGACGTTCTCGGAGGCCGTCATGGAGGCTGCTGCAGATGCGCTGGGGCGAGGTATCCACACGCCCGACTAGCGTCGCCACCGACGAGGTCAGGCGCGTTCGAGGAGGAGCGGCCAGGGGTCGGCCAGCCGTGACGCGAGCGTGTCCAGGAACCGCGCGGCGTCCGCCCCGTCGACCACCCGGTGGTCGAACGAGAGGTCGAAGCTCCCGAACCGTTGGAACCCGACCCCGTCGTCGGTTCGTACCGGTCGGTCCTCGAAACGGTTGATACCGAGGATGGCGACCTGGGGGGGATTGATGATGGGAGTGAACGAGTCGACACCCAGCACGCCGAGGTTCGAGACGGTGAACGTCCCGCCCGAGAGGTCGTCCATCGTGTAGTCACCGGAGAGAGCACGATCGGTTAGCTCCCGCCGCTCCCGGACGACCCCCTCCAGCGACCGCTCGTTGATCGCCGACAGGACGGGGGTGATGAGACCGTTCTCGATGTCGACCGCGACGCCGATGTTGTGGTCCCGGTGTATCCGGTGCACGCCGTCCTCGAAGGTCGCGTTGAACTCCGGGTGTTCGTCCAGCGTCGCCGAGACCGCCACGAGGATGAGATCGGTCACGGTCGCGTCGACGTCGAGGTAGTCGTCTAGGACCTCCGTCGCGGCCAGCGCTTCCTCCATACCCACCCGTCGATGGACGGTCACGTGGACGGCCTCCCGGTAGCTCCGGCCTAGATTGTCGGCGATCGCCTGCCGCATCCCACCGAGTTCGCGCTCCTCGACGGGGACCCGCTCGGCGACCTCACCGGTGGTCGTCGTCCGGTCGGTCGGGGACGCGTCGCCGCTCCCCACGTCGTCGATATCGGCCACCGTCACCGCACCGCCGGGGCCGGATCCCTCCACGGACTCGAGGCTGATGTCGAGTTCCCGGGCCCGTCGTCTGGCCTTCGGCGTCGCCTTCACCCGGGTGCTTTCTCCAGCAGTCTCGGCTGCTTCGGTGGCCGCGTCCTCGACATCGGCGACCGTGATGGCGCCCTGGGGTCCTGAACCGTCGATAGTCTCGATTTCGACGCCGAGCTCGGTTGCTCGCTTTTTCGCCCGCGGACTGGCCCGGACCCGACCCGACTGGGCGATTGCCCCGTCCTCGCTAGCCCCGGATTCGACAGTGGCCCCGGAATCGGTGGTGGCGTCGGCTGTCGCCGGGTCGCTCGCGGCTTCCCTCGGACTGCGGTCGACCTGCGCTTCGAGGTCTTCGATGGACGCCTCCGGTTCCGCGACGATGCCGAGCGGTGTGCCCGGATCGACTGTCTCGCCAGCCTCTACGTAAATCAGACGGAGGACACCGTCCTCGCTGGCCGTGATCTCGGCGACAGTCTTCTCCGATTCGATCTCCGCAAGGGGGTCCCCATCGCTGACCTCGTCACCCGGGGACACGAACCATTCGAGCAGTATGCCCTCGCTCATCCCCATGCCCAGCTTGGGCATCTTGACAATGTAGGCCATTCGAGTGTCAAGATACGGAGCGACGTAATATAAATTCCGCCCGATTCGGCTGAAGACAGTTCGACGAGGCGGCCTGATAAACCAATTATATTTATGACTGGGTGGCGGTACGCTAAGATGATGCAACTATCCGCACGTCGAAGGGAGACGCTTGGACGGAGGTGGTACCGGTGACTGAGCACGGCGCGGTCGATGTCTGGTGTAACCTCACCACGGACGAGTGGATGCAGCAGTTCGCGCAGTCCGCGCTTCAGGAGACAGCCAACGCGATCAACGAACCCAACCTGTTCGAATCCAGCGCCTGTTCGCTCGATGAGCTCGTCGAGCGGCTGGACAGTGCGGGTGTCGACACCGCCCTCGTCCCGTCGCTGAAGTTCGGAAGCCGAGACCATGACGCCGCTCCGGTCGATATCCCACTGCAGAGTGTCGTCGACGCCTGCGAGGCGTACCCAGACCGGTTCAGGGGACTGTTCGGTATCGATCCGAACACCGGTATGGATGGCGTCCGGAATCTGGAACGAGCGGTCGAGGAACACGGGTTCGTCGGAGCGATGGTCATCCCGTACGGGTTCGGATACCCTCCGAACCACCGCCGGTACTACCCGTTCTACGCGAAGTGTGCGGAACTGGGCGTACCCGTTTCGATTCAGGTTGGTCACACCGCTGTCAGGATGTCGAACGAGGCCGGGAAACCCCGGTACATAGAGGACGTATGTGTCGAGTTTCCGGAGCTCGATGTCATCGCTCTCAACGTCGGTTGGCCCTGGACAGAGGAGGTCATCGCACAGGTCTGGACCCACCCCAACCTCTATCTCGCGACGACGGGGCACGCTCCGCAGTACTGGGGGGACGAACTGACCAACTACATCAGGTCCCGGGGCCGGGACAAGGTCATGTGGGGGACCAACTATCCCTTCATCCAGTTCGGGGAGTCACTGGACCAGTTGAGTGATCTGAACCTCATGGACGGGCCCAGTCGGAAACTGCTCTCCCAGAACGCAAGGGCGGTGTTCGGGCTGTAGGTTCCCTTCCAGCGCGTTAGTCTGCAGGCTTCCTTCCGACACGCTGTATCGATTCGATTGTTATGGTAGTGATCGCAAGAAAAACCTGTGGAAATTCATGATATTAAATGTTGGCTGTGTTCGGTGACATCGAACACAGACTCATTCGTATGTCAACTTGAGTTCTACCTCGTTGGTAGCCCCTTGAATCAGTTCCGGAAGCGTGTCGCGGAGCCGTGATCCACCGATACGATGGGACGGGCCGATGACCGTGACTGCACCGATGATATCGCCCTCGAAAATGACCGGTGCTGCCACCGAAGAGACGCCCACAACCGTCTCTTCCTGCTCGTATGCGATTCCGCTCTCCCGGACCTCTTCGAGCTGCTCCGACAGCGTCTCCACGTCGGTGATGGTCTCCTCAGTCTGCTCCGGGAGGCCGTGTCGGTCGAGTATCTCCCGGATTCGATTCTCCGGCAGCTGCGCCAGGATCGCTTTTCCGGCGGAGAGGTGGTGCAGATGCGACCGCCGACCAATACGGGCGTGTGTCTGGACGGCCCGCTCACCGAACGCACTGTGGAGGAACACCGCTCGCCCGTGCTCCTCGACCACGAACCAGACCGCCTCGTCGACTTCGGTCGCGAGCTGTTCGATCGCCGGACAAATCACCTCATCCATCCCGAGCTGTGTTCTCGCGTACATCCCGTGATCGAGAAACCGGAGTCCGAGACGGTAGTGATCATCCTCCTTCACGACATATTCCGTCTGCTCGAGCGTCGCGAGATGGTCGTACACCGTGCTCTTTGCCAGCTCAAGCTCGTGTGCCAGTTCCGTAACCCCCGCACCATCCCGACGCTGCAACTCCTGGATTATGGCGAATATCGTGTCAGCAGTCTTGATTGTGCGTGTCGGTTTCATGCGACGTCAATGGTATCAGCTACATTAAAACGTTTTGTCAAACTGGCCGCGCAGTTGATTCCTCATGATGCCACACCACGACCATCGGGAACGATTCCGGGGCTGGAGCTGATGGTGTTCGGTAATTCCGATTCATGCGAACAATTCACATGGACGTGTATATCCCTGGATTATTTTAATAATACTGTATTATGTCTGCGATTTACAACTATAGATGTGATTTCTCTGTAATTCATTGCCGATTGATCGTATTACATTATAGATGATAGTGTTTGTTAATGGCAAACACGGATGGCGTTGGAGAACGGAATGATCTCGAATTAGGTCCGCCCCAGACCAGTGTATTGTTCATATTCAATGAATCCGGGGAATCGGATTCGTCGAGCAGGGCGAATCTGACATCTCACCAACCCATCGCATCGCTGATCCCTCCGGCCCCGCTAATCACAGTCACTACCGAATCCAGCTGATGCCAGTCGGCTTCCGGGACGGTGTTGGGAATGACTCATTAGGGGGCAGAGTATTGTGTGTCGCTATGACCGATGACACGGAAACAGATGGACGACGTAGCAAGGTACAACGGGTCATCGACGAGTACGAACTCGATGGGCTCGGTGACGAACTGGAGCGCGCTTGGACGGCGCCGGACCCAGACGAACGAGAGAGCCTCCGTGACCTGGCGATGCGGTTCAACGAGCAGATGCTCGAGGCGGCGCTCCGGGACGCCGGTGACACCGTTCTCGAGGGAGAAATCGAGAACACGTACCACCTTCTAACCGGTGAATCGGTCAGTTCCGGGGATCGGAAACGGGCCGAACGCAGGCTGAAGCGGCAGGGGATCGATGTCGATACAATCAGGTCTGATTTTGTCTCCTACCAGGCTATTCGTACGTACCTCAAGGAACACCGCGGGGCGGAACAGGGGTCCGCCGACGTGGACCGGCGTCAGAAAACGGTCGAGACCGTCCAGCGCCTCCGAAGTCGTCTCGTCACGGTCGCCGAGGACCGCCTGCAGAGCCTCCAGTCGGCAGGAGAGGTTTCGCTCGGTGAGTTCCGCGTCATCCTCGACCTCCGTGTCGTCTGTGAGGATTGTGGGACGCAGCAGTCGTTCACCGATCTCATCGAGGAGGGAGGCTGTGAGTGCGCTTCGTAGATGCTCTCTCCAGTAAGGGTGGATAACAACCGTACGACTGTTATACTGGGCCAGTCTGTCCGTTCGGAAGCAATGAGTTTATAATTCGTAACGCTAGAACAAAAGCTGTGGCACTAACACAAGCCAAGTATTCGAAGGCAAAGGTTCATGCCGAGAATATCGGCGGGATCGATGACACTTCGGTCGCGTTCTCGCCAGGGGTTACGCTTCTGGTGGGACGGAACGCGACCAACCGGACCTCCTTTCTGCAGGCGGTGATGGCCGCGCTCGGGGGCGAGAACGTCAGCATCAAGGGTGACGCCGACGAGGCCGAGGTCGAACTCACCATCGGCGATGAGACGTACACCAGACACCTGCGTCGCCAGGGGACCAGTATCGTTACCGACGGGCGCCCGTTCCTCGACGACCCGACGTTGGCGGACCTGTTCGCGTTCCTGCTCGAGTCCAACGAGGCGCGCCGGGCTGTCACCACCGGGGTGGACCTCCGGGAACTCATCATGCGGCCGGTCGACACCACGGAGATCGAATCCGAGATACAGCGGCTCGTCCGGGAGCGTGAGTCGATCACGGAGGAACTCGAGGAGATCGACTCCCTGAAGGAGGAGATCCCGGAACTGGAGGCGGAGCAGGCACGGCTGGAGGACGAGATCGAGGAGACGAAGGCCGACCTCGAGGCGAAGGAGTCCGAACTGGAGGCTGCGGATGCGGACGTGGAGGAGGTCCGGGAGGAGAAGTCCGAACTGGAGACCCGGCTCGAGGATCTCCGTGGGAAGCGCTCGACGCTCGACGACATCAGGTACGATCTCGAGACCGAGCGCGAGAGTCTCGAGGCGCTGAAACAGGAGCGCCAGGAGCTCGAGGACGAGGAGACCGACCTCCCGGAGCTGCCGATGGGTGAGCTCCAGGAGGTCGAGTCCGAGATCGAGCGACTCAGAAGCCAGAAGGAGCAGCTCGAGCGGGAGATAAACGAGCTGCAGAGCGTCATCGGGTTCAACGAGGAGATGCTGGAAGACGATACGGCGACCGGCTGCAGGATCGGCGGGAGGAACTGATGGCCGAGATCGAGGAACTGGAGGCCGAGATCGAGGCGCTGGAGGCGGACGAGGACAACACCATCCTCGACCTGCACAAGGAGGCCAACCAGCTGGAGTACGAACTCGGTCGGCTCGAGACGAACCTCGAACAGGTGGCCGCCGACCTCGAGGAGCTGGAGACCCGCATCGCCGAACGGGACGAACTGGAAGCGGAGCGCGAGGCTCTGAACGAGGAGATCGAGTCGCTCCGGACGAAGATCGAGCGACTCGAGCGGGGTGCGGTCGAGCAGTTCAACGAGCATATGGAGAACGTCCTCGGGATCCTCGAGTACGCGAACCTGGACCGCATCTGGCTCGAGCGTGTCGAGCGCGAGGTCCGCGAGGGGCGTCGGAAGGTCACCAGGGCGGGCTTCGAACTCCACGTCGTCCGGACCTCGTCGTCGGGGACCACCTACGAGGACACGGTCGACCACCTCTCCGAGAGCGAACGGGAGGTGACGGGACTCGTGTTCGCACTCGCCGGGTACCTCACCCACGAGGTGTACGAGGACGTCCCGTTCATCCTCCTCGACGCCCTGGAGGCGATCGACTCCGATCGGATCGCCGCGCTCGTCGAGTACCTCCGCGAGTACACCGGGTACCTGCTGGTCGCGCTCCTCCCGGAGGACGCTGCCGCGCTCCCCGACGACTACGAGCGAGTAACGGAGATATAGACGAGTCCGACAGGGCCCTTTCGTCCAGCCGTTTCCAGACTGTATTCCCTGGAGACGTCGCCATCAGTCCTTCCCGCATCTCCCCGAGGCCGCTGGGGGAGTCAGTATGCCGCCCTATTAGTGACAATATATCTTTAGAAATCTATTATTCTAGGTAAAATGATAATTCGAAAGCAGCTGATTTGGTGTCTTGGGCTGAGAGAAATACAGGAATTATGCTGGAATATAACCAAAATACCTGCTATATATCGGTTAATTCGCCAATATATTTTGAATATTCGTGAGTAATAGGGTAAAAGGCATCGCACATCTTGTCTGGGGCCGCCCGTGCGGTTACTATGAAGGTATGCGATTTTATAGGCTATATTGGGTTAAAAGGTGGAAAAAGAATCATAATTCGATATAGTTTGGGAGATTTAGCATATATTATAATTGTTTCGGCGGTTGGCATTCTCGAGGGATCTTGGCCTCTCGATGATTCGGGAATAATATAAAAATTATTTCATAAACTGTAGAATGGTATGTCTGGTATATCTGGGAAGTATCTCACTCCAGTCGGTCGTTCCGGATCCACGACCTGGTCCGCACCTGCCGATCATGGAACGCAGAGCAGAACCAGGCTCGATGAGCGGTACGGTGGTGCTATCCGCTCGTAACAGATCTCAGGCCGTCAGGAGCACGATGAGCAATGATCCGCGGCTGACCACCAGCGGGATGGCTCCCCAGGAACGATAATCGCCGTCCGGACCGTGAAATCTCCGCGGGCCAAACTCTCGGCCGTTCGTATCCCCGACGATAAGCTCGGCTTCCGGGTCTCGCCGGCAACGACCGCGCCCTCCCTCCGGGAATCGCCGGGGCTGACAGCGTCTCTGGTGGCTGCTAGCGCAGGGCCCTGGCGATACGCTGTCTCGGCAGCACGCGATGCTGGCGGTGGCATCGGGACAGAGGTGGAGGGTGGGGGTAGGGGGGTGGGGGACCGATCCAGGACCGACCGGAGTGGCGGGCGCCTCCGGTCACTGGATGGTGTTGCCGGGAACCGTTCGGGCGGCCTCCGGCATCCGTGGTGTAGAGCGCGATGGATGTAAAGCTACCACTAGCTCAAACAGCGTTTTGAGCCACCGTCGTGGCTCACGCCGTCGAATCCGTCACGTCCTCGAACACCGCCGACAGCCGGTCGAACACGGCCTCGTCGATACCGTGCCGCGGGAGCGTGAGCGGTGAGATGCTGACCCGGTCGTCGAGCAGCGCCCGTCTGTCGGTGCCCGCCTCGTCGGGGATGTCTCCCTCGGCCATCCCCGCGTGGAGCGGGTTGTGGAGGGCGAACCGGCCGTCAGCCAGGTCCGCGTGCATGTCGTACTGGGGCGTCGGCCGAGTGATGGCCACGCCCGAGAGGCCACGGTCCGGCCGCGGGACGTTGACGTTGAGGTAGTCGGTGTGGTCGAAGGCATCCCCGTCGAGAGCCCGTTCGACGACGGTCCGGCCGACGCCGGCGGCCCGCTCGAAATCCTCGGGGGCGAGCCCATCCCGGTCCATCCCGATGACGTCCATCGAGACCGCCACCCCCGGAACACCGAGCGAGGCGGCCTCCATCGCGGCGCTCGCGGTCCCCGAACGCGGGAGGACGTGGATGCCGAGGTTCGCCCCGGCGTTACAGCCCGCGACGACCACGTCCGGCTCGAACGCGCCGATGCCGAGGATGACGCAGTCACAGGGCGTCCCGTGGACCGCGTAGCCCAGCTCGTGGGACTCGTGCGGGATGGTCACCGTGAACGGGTCGTCCGGGTCCGACCCCAGTCCCAGGTCGCCGTCGTTCCCGCCGTCGTCGGGGCCCATCCGGCCGTAGGAGAGTCCCCGGCCGACGGCGCTCTGGTTCCCGGCCGGCGCCACGACGGTCACCTCGCCCAGCGCTTCGAGCGCGTCGGCGAGCGCCCGGAGTCCGGGGGCGTCGATACCGTCGTCGTTCGTGAGCAGGATGTTCATCGTGGCTCCGCGGCGCCGGCGGGGTGGCGGAACGTGGCTGGTCGGCGGCGTGTCATCGTGTGGTCGTGGTCGCGGCGCGGGCATAAATCGGGTGGCAGGTCTCCGCGACGGGAGTCGAGGTATCGTCAGTCGGCCCGCGACGGCGCGTCATCGCGTGCCGGAACCGGCTCGTGGGTGCCGAAATCCGGGTGGGTCTCCTCCATCCAGACGTAGACGACCGCCCCGGAGGCGAACATCAGGGCCGCCGTCAGGTAGAACGCCGCCTCCATGCTCACGAACTCCATCGTCAGGCCGATGCCGGCCGCGCCGACGGCGTAGCCGGCATCCCGCCACATCCGGTAGACACCCATCCCCGCCGACCGCCAGGAGGGGTGGGCCGCGTCGCTGGGCACGGTCATCAGGTTCGGGTAGAGCAGCGCCATGCCCAGCCCGGAGACCGCGGCTAGGACGGCCCACGCGAGGTAGCCCTCGACGAGCACCATCCCGAGGACGCCGCCGCCGGCGAGGAACATCCCCGCGATGACCGGTGGTCGACGGCCGACGCGGTCGGCGAGGCCGCCGGTCCCGATCTGCAGGAAGTACATCGCGCTGTGGAGGCCGACGACGAGGCCGATGGCCTCGATGGCGAGGTTCTGACTCGCGAGGTAGAGCGGCACCGCGATCCAGAACAGCGTGTCCACGAAGTTCTCGATGTGGCCGGCCTGGGCCGCCGCGAACAGCGTCCGGTCGCCGTAGGTCGCCCGCTTCAGGACCTCGCCGAACGGCAGGTCCGCGTCGTGGTGGTCGTCGTCCCCCTCGGCCCGCGCGAACTGGAGCGTCTCCCTGATCAGGAAGACCGAGATGAGGAACGCCAGCACCACGACGGCGGCCAGGAAGTAGAACGGCTCCGGCCGGAGGTTCCACCGACCTGCGATGACGCCCGTGAGCCAGGCACCGACGGCGACGCCCGTGTAGCCGAACGCCTCGTCGATGCCGACCGCCAGCCCGCGCTGGTCGGGCCCCGCCAGGTCGATTTTCGCGTTGATGGCCATGCTCCAGGTCAGCGCCTGGTTGACCCCCAGCAGAACGTTCCCGGCGATGATCCAGTTCCAGCTCGGGGCGACGATGAGGATGACCGGCAGCGGCAGCGCGGTCGCCCACCCGGCGACGAGCACCGGTTTCCGGCCGTACGCCTCCCCCCACTTGCCGGCGTAGAGGTTGAGCAGCGACTTGACGAGGCCGAACGAGACGACGAACGAGCCGATGAGGAACAGCGACTCGACGGCGAACGCCTCCCGCCCCAGCACGGGCACGACGGCCCGCTCCGATCCGATGGTCAGGCCGGTCGCGAACACCAGCAGGACGTGCAGCGAGAACTGCCCGAGGTGCTCGCCGATTCCCTGTTCGATATCGGTTGCCGTGCTCATGGTCACTCGGCGGCGCAGTTGTTGGGGCCCAGCTCCAGCTCGGCCAGTTCGTCCTCCGGGACCGCCTCCTGCCCGACGTTCGCGCGCTTGACGCGCTCGAAGTTCGGCGGGTGGTCCGGGATGTCCGCGGCGAGTTCCGCGATGAACGCCTCGCGGTCACGGCCGAGGTCGTCGTTCCGCTCGCGGACCTCGGTCAGCGTCGCCGTCACCGGCGGCTCGGGCGAGCCCGGGTCGTGCGACGGGAGGACGAGCGCGTCGTCCGGCCGGTCCAGCAGCCGCTGGAGGCTGTCGTACAGCGTTGCGGCGTTGGCCTCCACGTCGGACGCCTCGATGCCGGCCTCGACGCCGAGCTCGACGCGGCCGACGCTCTCGTGGAACAGCGTATCGCCCGTGAGGATCGCCTCGCCCTCGATGTCGAACGAGACGCTCCCCTCGCTGTGCCCCGGCGTGTGGACGACCTCGAACGCGATATCGCCTACAGTGAACGTCTCCCTGTCGGCCAGGGGCGCCGCGTCGATGGCGAGCGCGTCCTTCGGGTGGAGGTAGTAGGGCACCTCGTGCCGGTCGGCCAGCGCCGCGCCGCCCGAGACGTGGTCGGCGTGCGCATGCGTGTCGAAGACGCCCACGAGGTCGGCGTCGCGGTCGTCGAGAATCGCCTCGTACTCCGTGACGTAGTGCGAGGGGTCGAACACGGCCGCCTCGCCGTCCGAGACGAGCACGTGCGAGAGACAGCCCTTCCCCGGGCGGGCGATCTGGACCAGCTCGCCGTCGATGTCGACGGGGACGGCGGCGTGCCGGTGGACCCGGCTCCAGCCGTTCATCCCGTCGGCGAGCGTGACCGCGTCGTACCCCAGCTCTTCGAGGACCTCGGTCGCGGTCTGCGAGAGGATGCCCGCGGCACAGACCGTGACGATCTCCCGGTCCTCCGGGAGGTCCCGGAGGGCCGGCTTCGCCTTGTCCGGGTCGTCGGCTAGGTCGTCGTACACGTCGACGTTGACGCTGCCCGGAACGTGCCAGTCCTCGTACTCCTCCCGGTGGCGAACGTCCAGGACGAGCGGTGGCTCGTCGCTCTGCAGCCGTTCGCCGAGTTCGTCCGGCGTGATTTCCGACATCTGTACCCGTTCCTACGGTGGAGATCCGGTTATCGGTGCTGCGGGACATGTCCTGGTACCGTTAATCCGATGGCGACCGTTACGCCGACATGGGCCTCCATCAAGCCTCCTTCCGCGTCCGTCACGAGTGCCCGTATCGGGAGATGTCGGGCCACTATCCGGACCTCACCATCCGCGAGTGGTACCTGAGCGACTGCCAGGTGCTGGAGATCACCTCGGCCGAGACGCCGACCGAGGAGCTGCTCGAGGACATCTGCGCTCTCGGGACGACGCTCCACGAGTCCGTCGACGACTCCGGGCTCCACGTCGTCACGCAGGCGTGTCTCTGTTCGCTCGAGGGCTCCATCCTCGAGCGGTTCGAGAAGCACAACTGTCTGTACCAGCCGCCGACAGTCCACCGCCACGGCTGGGAGAACTACACCGTCATCGCGTTCGACGAGGCGGATATCCGGGCGCTGCACGAGGACCTGCAGGCCGACCGGGATATCGAGGTCGTCTCCAAGACCGCCATCGAGGAGGGACAGCTCCCGCACAGCATGCTGACTCCGGTCGACCGGCTGTTCGAGGACATCACCGACCGGCAGCTGGCGGCGCTCCAGCTCGCCCTCGAGAACGGCTACTACGAGCAGCCCCGCGGCACGTCGCTCCGCGACCTGGCCGACATGACCTCGGTCGCCCGGTCGACGTACGAGGAGCACCTCCGGAAGGCCGAGAACAAGCTGCTGACGAACGCCGGGGCGCTCCTCCGGCTCGTGACGGCGGGCAGCGCGACGAACCCGCTGCAGGCGGAGCCGTCGCCGCAGGCGCAGGGGAACGCCGACTGAGCCCTGCCAGGCCCGGGCCACACCGGCCTTACCCTCCGGTCGTCGGACGGGCGACGGTCACCGTGTAGAGGCCGCCGAGGAACGACTCCTGCTCCCCGAGTTCGAGGTCGGTGCCCACGAACAGCGGCTCCAGCGGGCGGGTGATATCCGAGAACAGGACCCGGGCCAGCGGATTGGCGACGCGCCGGGCGAGCGACGGCTCCGTCCCCGCGGGGACGAACTTGTCGAAGACGGATACCCGGCCGTTCGGGGCGAGCACGCGGGCGGTCTCCGCGGTGACGGCCTCGGGGTCGGGAACCACCGAGAGAACGAGATGCAGGAGGACGGCGTCGAACGCGTCGTCGTCGAACGGCAGGTTGCCTGCGTCGCCGACCCGGGCGTCGATCTCGCGGCCGAGTTCGGCGGCCCGTCGCTCCGTCCGCCGGACCATCGCCGGCGTGATGTCGACGGCGGTCACGTCGGCATCGGCGGGGAGGTACTCCAGGTCCACGCCGGGGCCACAGCCCAGGATGAGGACGCGGTCGTCGGCGGTCAGGTCGAGCCGCTCGATGGCCCGCTCGCGACCGCGCTCCAGCGGCGCGGCCACCCGGTCGTACACCGGGGCGTAGAGCCGGTAGCGGAGCCGGTTCAGTCGGTTCGTCTGCGTCATCCCGCCGGCTCACCTCCTCGTCGTGCTGTGGCCCGTCTGGGGGTCGTCGCCCCCGCGAGCGGAGGATGGGGGTCGGTTCGTCGGCCGGGGTCGGTCGTGTCGGTCGCTGTCATGTGTGGGTGGAGTTGTGGGCGGATGGGATGTACGACTGGTGCCGGACACGTCCGGCACCCCCGATACGGTGGCGTCGCGTGGAGGGCTGCGAGCGGCGGGTCAGGCCAGCTGGTCTCCGAAGCGCTGTGCGAGTCGGTGGGCCGCCTCGACCGGGACCGGCATCGTCACGGCCTCCGGTGTCGCCTCGTCCCACTCCTTGTAGGCCGCCTCGTCCGGGAAGGCGTTGACGTAGGGGCAGAACGTCCCGTGGCCGTACGCGGTGACGGTCTCCGTGACCGCTCCGGGCGGTTCGACATCGACCGCGAGACCGAGAGAGACGATAGCGCTCGTCGGCGCCACCGACACATGGTCGGTCCCCGCCTCGATCTCGACGACCTCGCCGGATGCGGGACCCTCCGACCGGACCTCGACCGGCTCCGCGTCGTCGAGGACGAAGGGAGTTAGCAGCGCGTCGAGGACGCAGCGGAACTGCCACCGCTCGTCTCCGATGCGAGCCTCGTGGCGGCTCTCGGTGGTCGTACACAGTTTGTCGACGCCGACAGAGACGCCAGCCGCATCGAGGCGGTCGGCAGTGGCTTCGGCCCACTCGTCGAGCGTCGCGGGCGGGTCGTCGAGGTCGAGCACGGTGGCGAACCGCTCGGCGAGGGCTGGCGGGAGGCCCCGGTTCTCGGCCGGGTCGCGGTTTCCGGTCGGGTCGCGGTTCCTGTTTGTGGTGTCGTCGGTCACTGGGTCTCACCCGGTCGAGGATGGGGGCTGGACCGCGTTCTGCCTGACTCCCAATTCGCTGGGCGGGTTCAAGGTCCACGTCGGACGCCGTCACGACGTGCGACCCCACTTAGGATTGCCCAGTGTACTGGGGGTGAGATTCAATGTCGTGGCCATGGTACGGTCACGCATGCGGCAGGCCATCGTCAGTGTGTCCGAAGAGGAGGCGGACCTGTTCGGGATGGAGAGGCTGTTCTCGCTGCTCCGTGAGGCCGGGGTCAGCGACGTGGAATTCCTCTCCTGCGAGGGGACGCGCGGTGTCGCCCGGGTTCGGGTGTCGTCGATGCCGGACGAGGCTGGCCTCGATTCGCTCGAGTCAGTCGAGTGGTGGGAGCGTGTCGCGGGTCCGGCCGAACACACCTACCTCGTCGGGTTCGACGCCCCCGACCCACCGGATGGGGTTGATGTCTGCCCGGACGCTGCGCTCCCGACCGAGCGGGTTGGTGTCGACGACGGCGAGATAATGTTCGATGTTACCGCCCCAGCCGACGAACTCCCCGATATCCTCGCCGCCCACGAGGCCGCTGGGATGGCGCCATCGTTGGAACGGCTCCGGCGCTACCGCGGTGAAGAGAAGACGCTGGACGCACTGACCGACCGACAGCGGGAGGTCCTCCGGACGGCCCACGACCTGGGCTACTTTGATGTGCCCCGGGCGGCGTCCACGGAAGCCGTCGCAGCGGCGCTCGACCTCGACGATTCGACGGTCGCCGAACACCTCCAGCGTGCCGAGCGGAACCTCGTGGAGACGGTCATAGGTGAACCGTTGTGAGTCGGACTCTGGGCTCGTCGGCGAGGGATAGCACGGATGCTCTCCCGTCCGATGTACATATTATCAGCGAGTTCCCGCGGCGGTATCTGAATGCGTACATCGTCGGAGAGACGCTCGTGGATTCCGGGACGCGCTGGTGGGGTCGTCGACTACATCACCACCTGCGCACCTACGATATCGAGCAACATGTGCTCACCCACGCCCATCCCGATCATCAGGGCATGAGCGCGTCCGTCTGCGAGTGGTTCGACGTGCCGCTCATGTGTCACGAGGCAGAGCGTGAGGTGGCTGAGACCGGTGAAACGGCGTCGCCGATGCCTGATAGCATGACCAATCGGCTACTTGAATCGGCGATGGCGGGTGACGGCCACCCGGTCGCGGAGACGCTGCGTGGGGGTGACACTGTCGCCGGATTCGAGGTCGTTGAGACCCCTGGAAACGCCGAGGGGCACATCTCCCTATGGCGGGAGGCCGACGGTACCCTCATTCTGGGTGATGTGTTGTCGAATATCGACCTATTCACCGGACAGTACGGTCTCACTGAACTCCCGCGGCGGTTCACGGTGGACCCGGTGCAGAGCGTTGAGTCGGCCCGTGCGGTCGCGGACCTGGAACCCGATCTCGTATGCTTTGGGCACGGGCCGCCGCTCGACGATGGGGAAGTGTTTCAGGAGTTTGTTGCCTCTCTAGGATGAAATCAGACTCGGCCTGGGCTCCGCTCCGTTGATTAATTCTTCGACAGTACTTGTCTCGGTCCCACTGCTTCACCCATCGGATCCAATCACACAGAGGGTGAGCGGAGGTTCTGGATTTCGACTAGTGCTGGCGACTGATACGGTACGCCTACGTCCCCAGCCGGCCCGTGCTCCCGGATGGTCACGACCACGCCGGGGCGGACCTCGTACTGGGCCCGGACCCCCGGAGCGTACCACGCGTCCGGGGCGTCGGGTGGTTCGGGCGCCGGGACGGTCGGTGGCTCGTCGGCCATGGGTCGTTGTGGATGTGTTTTCGGACTTAAATCTACGGAATATTCGTGGTAATCTTGTGGCTGCTCCGCCGGAAGCGGTATCGGGGGGTCGGTGTCGGCGGAATCGTCGGGCAGTCATCGGTGACGGTCGCTCCGCAGGTCGTCCATCGCGGCCCTGGCGAGTTCGGCCTCGGCCTTCTGGAGGTGTTCGGACGCGGTCGGTGGGGCACAGCCCAGTTCGGCAGCGATGTCGTCGTGGGTCGCGTTCCGCGGCTGGTCGTAGTAGCCCAGGTCGAGCGCGACGGCCAGCGCCTCGCGCTGCCGGTCGCTCAGTGCAGCGGCGGGATGCTCGCTCTCGCCGTGGAACGTCCCGATTTCGGTCACCCTCACGTCCATCGCGTCGGGGGCGTCGTCGAGAGCCGCCTGGAGCGCCGCGGCGTTGCCGACGACCCGGAACCGCATGTCGCCGTCGCGGTAGACGATGGGTTTGCGGACGACGATACCCGGGCGGCCCCGGGCCGCGCGGATGGCGTCGAACAGCGGCGTCTCCAGGGGGCGCAGTTCGACCAGCACGTACGTCCACCGCCCGCCCGTCTCGACGCGCTCGACCGACTCGACGCTGGGGGCCGTCTCGGCGGCGAACGGCTCCGTATCGCCGTCGACGGCGAACAGCACCGTCTCGACTCCGCCGCCGGTCAGGTTCCACTCGAGAATCCGTGTCTCCTCGATGGCCGGCGAGTCCGCCAGCATCGTGTAGAACGGCGGCGCCCGCTCCTGGTCGACCGCGGCCGTGACCCGGAGGTGCTTCATGGCTGCCCGTTCGGCGGAGTCCCGGGTTAAACTACCCTCCTATCTATCGCAGCAATCCCTCGCGGCTGGCGGGCGAACCGTCCGGCTATGACCACGACGACCGGACTGGACGCCGTCCGACGGACCGGGCGCCCGCTGGACGAGCACGGCGCCCCCCGCGAAGGGCCGGTGCTCGAACTCGACCCGGAGAGCGAGGCCGCTGCGCTCCTCCGGGACGCCCCACGACCGCTGGCGTCGAACCCCGGGGCTGGGACGTGGGGGACGCTGCTCTCCCGTCCCGACGCGGGGCACACCGACGCCCCGGAGCTGCTCCAGTGGCTGGGGCCGGACGCGGGGCAGCCGCCGGTCCACCGGCATCCGGCGCCGGAGCGGTTCGCGGTGCTGCGTGGACGGCTGACGGTCGTCCGCGACGGCGAGGAACATCGGCTCGACCCCGGCGACGCCGTCACGGTTCGTCCCGGGGTCGAACACGCCTTCCGAAACGACACCGACGGCTTCGTGGCGTTCCGGGCCGAACTCCCGTCGATGCGGACCGTCCTGTCCCTGTACACCACCTGGGGACTCGACCACGAGGGCGCCTTCGCCGCCGACGGCGGGTTCGGCGAGCCGGGGCCCCTGCACGGGCTGGTCCTCAGCGAGGACGTGTACGACGACACCACGATGACGGCTGCGCCGGTCGCCCTCCAGCGACTGCTCTGGGCCACCGCCGGCCGCGTCGCGCGGGCGCTGGGATACACGGGCATCGACCGTTCGTACCTCGAGGACGCGTTCTGGCGCCGGCACGTCGAACAGCCGATGCTGACACCGTCGGACTGAACGGGTCGGTGCTGGCTGGAGTGATTCCCAGCCTCCCGACACAGCTCGGCACCAGCGGCCTGGTCGCGTCGGCGACCGGCGCAGTCCACTGGCGTGGCGCCGTCAGCGGATACTGGCTCGTGGTCCCGAACCCCGGATGGGCCTTCCATCCAGAAGGGGACGACCGTCCCGGCGGCGAACATCAGGGCCGCCGTCAGGTAGCACGCCGCCTCCATGTACACGAACCCCATCGTCGGGGTCCCCCGGCCGACCGGTACGCGCGTCACGCCGAGGAGCGGCCGTTTTAACCCCCCGCCCGGTCTGCCACAGGGTGTGACAGGACATTCGCCTTCGGCTCTACGGAAGGGTGGGTGACAGATGCCGAAATCGCTGGAGCGCGACCTCGGACTCTACGCGACGATCACGATCAGCATCGGGGCGATGATCGGGAGCGGGATCTTCGTCCTCCCGGGGCTCGCGGCGAAGAAAACCGGACCAAGCGTCATCTTCGCGTACCTGCTCGCGGGGCTGATTGTGCTGCCGGCGGCGCTCTCGAAATCCGAGATGGCGACGGCGATGCCCGAGGCTGGGGGGACCTACCTGTACATCGACCGCGCGATGGGGCCGTTGCTCGGGACCATCGCCGGAATCGGTGCGTGGTTCTCGCTGGTGTTCAAGAGCGCGTTCGCCCTCGTCGGGCTCGGGGCCTACGTGCTCGTCCTCGTGTCGGTCCCGAGCAGCTATCTGGTCCTCCTCAGCCTCGGGCTCGGGGTCCTGCTCGTCGTCGTGAACGTCGTCGGCGTGAAACAGAGCGGTCGTCTCCAGGCGTTCGTCGTCAGTCTCGTCTTCCTGTCGCTCGCCGCGTTCGTGCTCTCCGGGATGACGAACGTCGTGAACGCGAACTTCCGGCCGTTCACGACCCACGGGAACGGTGGGATTCTCGCCGCGACGGGGTTCGTGTTCGTCTCCTACGCCGGCGTGACGAAGATCGCCAGCGTGGCCGAGGAGGTAGAGGACCCCGGCCGCAACATCCCCATCGCCATGATCGGCTCCGTGCTGCTGATGATGGCCGTCTACACCCTGACCGTGTTCGTCGTCGTCGGCGTCTCGCCACCGGCGGAGCTGATGAGCAACGACATGCTGACCCCGATGGCGCTCGCCGCACGCCAGTTCGCCGGGCGGTGGGGGGAACTCGCCGTCGCGGCCGTCGCGGTCCTCGCACTCACGAGCATGGCGAACGCGGGGCTCCTCTCGTCGTCGCGGTTCCCGTTCGCGATGAGTCGCGACCAGTTAGCTCCAGAGCGGTTGAAGGAGGTCCACCCTCGCTTCAAGACCCCGATGATATCCGTCCTGCTTACCGGGGGACTCCTGCTTGGGCTCATCGCGTTCTTCCCCGTCCGGGACCTGGCGAAACTCGCAAGCGCGTTCAAGATCCTCATCTTCACGTTCATCAATGTCGCGCTGATAGCGTTCCGCGAGAGTTCCCTCGAGGATTACTCCCCAGAGTTCACGTCGCCGGCATACCCCTGGGTGCAGCTGTTCGGTATCGTCGGGGGGGTCGTGCTGCTCACCCAGATGGGCTGGGTGGCGATAGGGGGTGCTATCGGAATCGTCCTGATGGGAGTCGTATGGTACGTCGCCTATGCGCGTACGAAGACCGACCGCCAGGGAGCCGCCCTCGATGCCGTTCGTCGGTCTGCGGACGCCGAATCGCTGTCACAGGTCGAGGACGCGTTCGTGGACGGCGACGGAACCGTCCTCGTCGCGATGGACGAGGAGACGACCCAGCGTCGGGAACGGACGCTGCTGGCTGCCGCGGCGAGCGTCGCGGCGCAACGCCAGGGCGAGGTCCATGCGGTACGGTTCGAGGCCGTCCCCGAACAGCTCACGCTCTCGTCGGCCACGGCGATGAGTGAGTCGGACCGCGAGTTCGAGCAGGAGACGCGGGACCTGGCCGCCGACCTCCCCGTCCCGGTCCAGGCCCACGAGATCGTCAGCCATGACCTGCGGCGGGCGGTGGTCAACTACGCCGAGGACATCGACGCCGACCTGCTGCTCGGCGAGTGGGAGCCCGAGCGTTATCACGCGGAGCTGCTCGGCAGCGACGTCGACTGGTTCATGGAGAATGCCCCCTGCGATACGGTGTTCCTCCGCGACCGGGGGATGGACGATGTCACCGACGTGACGGTCATCACCCGGCGTGGCCCGTACCGGCCGCTCAAGGTCACACTCGCGGATGCCATCGCCGTCCAGTACGATGCCCAGGTCCGGTTCCTCACGGCCATCGCCGAGGAGGCGCCGGAGGAACGGGAGACGGCGGCCCGGGACTACCATCACAGTCTGGAAGCCCTCTGTGAGGCCCCGACGACGAGCGAGGTGGTCAGAGCCAGGGATGTCATCGAGGGCCTCCTCTCGGCCGCACAGGACACCGATGTCGCCATCGTCGGAACGGTCGCCCACTCCCGGGTCCACGAGTTCGCGTTCGGCGACCCGGCGACGGATCTCAGCGACCGACTGCAGGCGACCGTGCTCCTGGCACACCCGCGCGAGCTGAAGAGTCGGAGCTTCGTCCGTGCGCTCGTCGAACGGCTCGCGTTCTGAAGGGGCCCCGGTCGACCGCTCGGTCTCCGGGCTGGTGTGGCCCACCAGTCAGGAGGTCGGTCCCGCCAACCGGGGGCGTTCCGCGGTGGCCACGTCGGTCCACTCCTCGGCCCAGTCGCCCAGTTCCGAGAGGGCATCGTCGAGCGCTTCGCCTTTCGGCGTGAGGCTGTAGTAGACGGCGACCGGTGCTGCCTCCTCCATCCGGCGCTCGACGATATCCGCCTCCACGAGCCCCTCCAGCGCGTCCGAGAGCGTCTTCGAGCGGGCGTTCGTGGCGCGCTTGAGCTCGTTGAAGCGCTGCTCGCCGTCCTGGAGCGCGTGGAGGATGTTCAGTCGCCACGGCGTCCCGACCTGCTCGATGGCGTGGACGACGGGGCAGGCCGATTCGTTGCTGGCTCGGATCTCCTCCTGTCGGGCGTCGGTCTCTGCGGTCATGGCTGTGTTCGATGGGACGGGGTCACGGGGACCGCTCCTCGGAGCCCGTCCCGGTCGGGTGGACCAACGCCGGACCGGTGATTAAGCGCTTGGCGAAACCAGTTGCTCTAACTCTCCTGACACGTCAGCCGCCGGCCTCCAGCGAGACCGCGAGCCCGTCCTCGACGACCGCGGTCAGCGGCTCGTCACCGTCCTCGACCGCGACAGCGACCTCGAACGGCGTCGTCGACCGCACGTCGAGCGCGTCGGCGTCGACCACGAACCCGAGGTCCCACAGCGGCGTCCCGCGGAGGTCGACCCCGGCGCGGTGGAGGCGTCCGATCACCGCCGGACGCGTCAGGAGCACCACGCCGACGGGCAGGAAGCTGTAGAAGCTGCACCGCTCGCAGTCGACGTAGACGAGCGCCGGGTGGTCGCTGGCGAAGTACTCCTCGTACCGGTCCAGCCCCTCGATGACGCCGACGCAGGTACCCTCCTCGGTGGCGGCACCGGTGAACTCCCGGGCGATCCGCCCGGCGCAGAACGGGCAGACCTCGTCGAGCGCACACGACCAGATGAGCCGGGTCCGGCGGTCGAACGCCTCGACGACGCCCTCCGGGTCCCGGTCCGCGACGCCGCCGGGGTCGAACGGCCACTCCAGGGCCCGGTTCCCGCAGTCGGGACACCGGACCCGACCGATGCAGTCGGTCCCGTACTCGAAGGTCAGGCCCGCCCCACAGGTCCGGCAGTCCGCGTCCAGCCCGAACGGCTCGACGGTCGTCTCCTCGTGGAAGACGCCGCTCTGGATGGCGTCCAGCACGCGATGGCCGGGGTACTGGAGTTCGTACCCCTCGTCGGTCGCGACGACGAAGTGGTCCTGGAGCTTCCCGAGGTGGTAGTTGAACCGCCCCGAATCCCGCTCGTCGACGGCCTTCCGGAGTTCCGCGAACGAGAGCGAGAACCCCGGCGCCTCCCACAGCGCGAGCAGGATCTCCAGCCGGAGCTCGTGGCTCAGGACGGTGAATGCCGACTCCGCGGCGGCCGTCGGTCGGTCCGTCTCCCCCCGCTCGTGACTCATGCGTGAGTCGTTCTGCTAGTCGACGAAAAAGGTTGGTGAGGATGCCCGTTCCCGGACCGGGCACCGGAGGTGGGCGCCGCTGTCCTCCCGGCTGTCCCCCCGGCCGTCAGGCGGACTCCGCGACCGGGCCGGTCCCGCGGGGAGCGAGGGGGAGCATCGAGAGCACAACCACGACGACGGCCGCGACGCCCGCCCCGCCCAAGATCGCCGTTCGGTCACCGACGACACCGGCGAGGAGCGTGAAGGCGACCGGCCCGATTGCCTGACTGATGCCGATGGTGGTGGTCTGCAGGCTCTTGACCTCCTCCCGCGCCTGAAGACGCGGGAATCCCACCACGGGATTTCAGGCCAAGCGTGGCCCTACGGTTTCAAGACGCATCCGTTCCAAGCGTCTTTTGCTTGGTAGCATCGGCTTGGCTGTCTTGTGGGGCGGTCAAACGCCCCCCATCCTCAGCCGAGTCATCGTCGTTCTCGTGTTCTCTGGAACGACTCTCTCCACTGAGGTAGCGATCCGCAATGTTCACCGCTCCGTTCACGTCCGCTTGATACTCCCCCACCCAGCACGCATCGTTCGTACACTTGAACGTCGCCTGTTGTGGGCGGTATCCCACCTCACCGCAAGCGTGACACTTCTTCGAGGTGTTGCGCGGGTTCACCGTCTTGATGGGGATACCCTTCTCGACGGCCTTGTAGCGGATCTGCGCGTGGAGTTTCGCGAATCCCCAGCCGTGAAGCCGGCGGTTCATGTACGCGCCGTAGTCCATCGACTCACGGATGTACGTCAGGTCTTCCAGAACCAGCACGGGGTTCTCGACGGATGCGGCGTACTCCACGACTTCGCGGGTGACGCGGTGGAACACGTCGTCGATCTGGTTCCACAGGTCGTCACCAAACGATTCAGCGATACGTTCGCTGCCGCGCGTCTGAAGTCGCCGTTTGGCGGTGAAGTAGGTTTTGCGGAGCCGACGAACGACCTTCCCCTCGTCGGCCCACAGTTCGGGAGCAGTCGGGCAACCGTGGTCGTCGCGGTGACACACCGTGACGAGTGACGCTTCCCCGATATCGACACCGATGGGCGTCCGCTCTTCAGCGGACACCTCGGAACCGTCCTCCACGTTTCGGGTGGCGGTGACGTGGAGGAACCACGTACCGTCTCGCTCGAATAGTCGACTTTCGCCCATCTCTGCGTCACCAGCGTTCAACGCTTCGAGCCAGTCCCGCTGTTCGGGGTTCGGCTGTGCTGGCATCCAGAGGTGATAATCCTCATGATGTGGAATCTTGACGTACCACTCGATTGCGTTCTCGGGCTTGTGGTCGAGCCGTAGCCCCTCGTTGGTGAAGCGAACAGGGTGATCGTTGTGAAGTTCACCCGCGTTGTACGTTGTCGTCAACTGCGGGACGTACTGTTTGAGTGCGTTCTTCGCGTACCCGCTCAGGTCGTAGTTGACCACCACGTCGTTCGCTTCGCTCTGCGTGGTACATCGGGCGTCGAAGGCGTCGTGAAGCGCCTGCTGGTACGCCTCTCGCGTCTGGCAGAGTTTTCTCCGCTTGTGGGCGTTCGGCTCGACCAGTTTCAGTTCCAGCGTCTTCGTGAGTTCGGTCACAACTCGTCTTCCTCCTGTCGCTGGATGTAGTTCGAGACCGTCTCGCTCGATACGTGTCCGGCTGTTCCCGCGTAGTACCCTCTCGCCCACCCGATTTTCTCGCCGTCGTGGTCGGCGTAGCGGTGGTTGTATTTCCGCGAACTGATGCCTTTGAACCAGTTGGCGAGAAGGGACGGGGCGTGTTTCGGCGGGCTACTGACGAACAGGTGGATGTGATCGGGTTGTACGGTCAGGTCGAGGATTTCGAGACCCTTGTCGTCGGCAATTTCGTGGAGGATGGTTCGCACACGGTCCACGACCTCGTTGATGAGCACCGAGTTACGGTACTTCGGCAACCACACTATGTGGTAGTTGAGGTTGTAGGTCGCGTGCCGTGTGGTCTTCATCCGTGTCGCACACTATGATCGTCGGCGTGTTAATACCACCGATAAAACGGGTGGAAATCAAGTTATAGCGTCGTTGGTTGCGGTGTACGCTATTGTCCGCTTGACCCCCGCCTAAAGACGGGGGTATGCGCTCGCATCTTTATCGGAGCCCGATGCCGACCGCCAGCGGCCACTCGACCGTCGAGAGCGCGAGGAAGACCAGCGTGACACCGACCAGCCCCACGTTCTTCAGGAAGTGGATCTGCTCGTTCTGCCGGTCCTGGCCCTCCAGCGTCCAGAAGTCGTGCATGATGCCCGTGATGGGCACGAGGAACGCCATCACCGCGAGCGCCCCGACCGCGGGGTAGACGCCCAGGAGGACCGCCAGCGAGCCAGCGACCAGACCAAGGCTGCCCAGCGGGACGGTGACCGAGGCCAGGGGGGCGCCCTTGCTCTGTGCGTAGCCGACCGAGGCCTCCAGGTCCAGCAGGTTCCCGAGGGCGAGGTAGCCGACGACGAGCGCGAACAGCGCCCGGCCGAGCAGGAACGCCACGCCCGAGAGCGTCGAGTCGAACACCATCAGGCGTCACCTCCGGCCGGCCGAGCGGCCGCCAGCGGGTCGGTCGTCCGCGTCGATCCCACAGCGTCGTGTCGCACGTCGAGTGCTGACATCGTTGCGTGTGGAGCGATGGGTCGGAGCAGGATATATTTCAGGCAAGTTACACTATATCAGGTGTACTCCGGGACATCGGGTTCGGTAGGGAGCACACGGTTTCTGTCGGTATATCCGGCTGAATCCGGGTCAAGGTGCAGAATCCATCAGGTGGTATCCGGGACAACGCGAGTGTCCGGAATTGATGTCGGATTCAGACAATGATACGGCGGGCCGGAGCAACCTGCCGCAGATGCCCGTACTCCACGCTCGGTGAAGCGAGGCGGTTCGGCGGCGTCCGGCTCATCGCTCGGCCTGGAGCGCGGGCTTGAGGTCGACCAGCGGTGAGCCGTCGACGGCGTCGAGCCCCCGAAGGCGAACCTCGTACCCGTCGACCCTGAGAACCGTACAGGTACAGATGTTGAGCGGGTTCGGCCGGGTCGGGCCCCGCCGTGCGAATGCCCCAGTGTCGTCCTCGGACGAGCACCCACGGTCGGCCTCGTGAGCCCAGTAGACGACCGTCAACCGGAGCACGTCCCCGACGCCCGCGAGCGCGTCGGCGTACCGTTCGAACACCTCGACGGACCCCGCGGCATCGTCGGCGAACCCCTGATGCGGGGCGTCGGCGGGCGTCTCGTACGGTGTGTGGACGACACCGATGGGGCGGAGTTCGTAGCGGTCGTGCGCGCCGAACTGGGGCATGCGTCGCTGTCTACTCGGTCGCCGCCCACTCAAGCAGCGGCTGGAGTCGCTCCTCGAGCTGGCGCCCGCGGGGGGTCAGCGAGTACTCGACCCGGGGCGGGACCTCGTCGAAGCTCCGGCGCTCGATGAGGTTCTCGTCGACGAGGTCCGAGAGGCAGTCCGACAGCGTCGAGGAACTCGTCACCTCCAGCCGCTCCTCCAGCTCCCCGTATCGCGTCGGGCCCTCCGCCCCGAGCAGCGCGACGACCTGCATCGCGTACTTCCGGCCCACCGTCTCGATGACGCCGCCGAGCGGGCAGTAGCAGGTCATCTCTCCCCCGCTACTGGCCGGGGCGCCCGGGTCGCAGCAGGCGCACTCGCGAGTGTGTGACATGCTCCCCCGCTACGGGCGCCCGAGCAAAAAACCACGGGCAGGTTCGGGGTCGCGTTAAGTTAGAGGATGAGGCGGTCGAGGTTCGAAGTGTCTATGGACGAATCCGACCGCCTCAGCAACGCTATCGACTGGATCGACTTGTCGTTTGTGGAGCGAGATCGGACCCCCCGCTGGGCGATTGAAGTGGGTATCCGGTGTCACTTGTCCGGTATGTCATTACGGGATACCAGTCAATTTCTCGGTGAGTTGGGAGTCCATCGCAGTCACGTCGCGGTTCACAACTGGGTGCACAAGGCCGAGTTACAGCCCATCTCCACGCTGTCGGCGGATCAGCTTGCGGTCGACGAGAAGATGATCCGCCTTCACGGCAAAGAGTTCTGGCTGTACGGCGCCGTCGATCCAGAAGCGAACGAAATCATCGCGCTCGAGCTGTATCCGACGACAACCAAAGTGACGACGCGGTGGTTTCTCGACCAGCTTCACCACCGCTGTAACTTGGCCGAGGTCACGATCCTCGTCGATGAAGCCAAGTATCTCACCAAGGTTCTTGCCGAGGACGGCTACCGATTCCGATATGAACCGGATGGGAATCGGAATGCCATCGAACGTGTCTTTAGAGAGGTAGAACGGCGAACCTCTTCGTTTTCGAATAGTTTTAGCCATGTCGAGCTAGCGACAGCTCAGTCGTGGCTCGAAGCCTTCGCCGTCTACCACAATTCACGACAAACTTAACGCGACCG
>Ga0207757_100126_pt1 | contig 65225 bp, 58 predicted proteins | sample A23P3SouthBayCA_2_FD_187752 | JGI IMG/M metagenome (GOLD analysis project Ga0207757, IMG submission 187752) | Aerobic enrichment media microbial communities from Eden Landing Ponds, California, USA - A23 P3 (2) (SPAdes) | ecosystem: Environmental > Aquatic > Marine > Unclassified | place... | reverse complement strand
AAATTCGCACTTAATCCCGCGGTTTCGTTATTCGTCGGCTCTGTTCAAGCTAGAGACTGTGAATTATATCTATTGAGAACCATTGTATGACAGGCTCCTCGGGGGTAGTAGTGTGTATGTCCTTGATCGACAAGCTGGCCCCCGTCTTGGTACACGCTGTACCGGACGATGTAGGCGTCGGCGTTCACTACGTCTTCACGCTGTGCGTCTCCGTTCGCGGCGAGTTCAAAAGTGGTCTCATAACCTCGCGCGTCGTCCCGTTCTCGGGAGGACTCCCATTCGTATAGCGTTATAGGGACATTGTAGCTCCGGTCAGTTTGGTTGAATATCGATATAGTGAGCTGGGGTGGTTGTGACTCCAATTGACTGCAACCGGCCACGCTCGCGAGTCCCAAACTGCCACAAAGTTTGAGTACTGTTCGACGGGGAAGGTTGGAGGGCTGGGACACATCGCAACACCGACTGCCGATGCCTAAAGAAATTGCTGAATTCACCCTCAATATCGGTCACACTAGTACTGAAAGATCATGAGTAATTCAAAACGTCGGTGCTGCATAGAGGGCGCGTAGTCAGAGATAGCTACTACGCGGAGTGTCGCTATGCCCGACCGTTCAGCGGGCAGATGAAGTAGTTGGGTGGGCCGAAGCCAGGGCGACCGAGACTGACATCAATGTAGTCCTTATCTAAGATATCGCCGTCATTCCGCAACGGTGCGTCGGCGTTGAACGCGTCAATATCGGTCACTTCTGCCGAAAAGTGCGTCCATTGACCACCGTTCCAGTCTCGGTCACCGGGTGCTGACTCGGAGACGAACGGTGAGAGTTGGTCTTCACTCGCATCGTCGTTAGCCACAATTGGCCCGCTCCCATCATGCAAAAAGTAGATTTTGTCTTCGGGATCGGGACGATCGTCTAGGACTTTCACAACGTTAGTCCGCCAGAGGTCGTCGTTCGCGTAGACGCGTCCAAACTCTTTCCCCCCACCGTTTTCATCTCCCTTCCCCGGGTTCGCCGCCGTTGATCCGGCTATAGACAGCCCAACACCTGCAACGCCGATGGCTGCTCCTGTTCGAAGAACTTGTCGCCGTGTCGGTTTTTTGCGTTCGGTCATTGTGGTTTGAAGGCGTTCTCGGCCTCCAGAATTCACCACGGAGAGGGGTAATAAGACGATTTTTCGAGATTTCCCTAGAGTTAGTCCAAACTTTCTTCCAACTCTCTGCAATCTTTCCGATAGCTATCGAAGAGGGTGATTACACTCTATATTCAGCACCCTGGTCCTGACAGCGTCCGGAAACATCAAATTGGTCGTGCAAGATACAGGGCGCGTATCTTGCACTGATAGATGGGTCAGATTGCGTTCATTGCAGCGCTCGATATAGAAGCCAAAGCCTATTCAAAGAGTATACCTGTAATCATAATATGGGGTTTCCCTCGGGAACGGATCCTAATACACCGTCAGGGATACGCCAGCAGAAAATCATTGCCAGGTTCGGTCAGACGGCGCTTGACACCGTCGATATCGATCAATTGTTGGACAACGCATCCATGGCTGTCGCGGAGGGACTCGGCACCGACTACGTGACCGTCTTAGAACTCGTCTCATCCCGTGAAGACGCCGTGCTGAGAGAGGGTGTTGGCTGGCGCGAGGAACTAATGGGAATGACAGCTGTGACAACCGACCCCTCTTCATACGTGGGGTATTCGCTTCAGTCAGAGGACCCAGTTATTGTCGATAATTTACAGACTGAAGCCCGCTTCACCGAGCAAAACCTGCTTACCAACCACGATACCGCCAGCAGCATAAGCGTCGTTATTGATTCCACTGAGAACCCGTGGGGGCTACTTGAGACACATACGACGGACCACCGTGATTTTACTGACCAGGACGCCGCCTTCGTCCAGAGCATCGCCACGATTCTCGCCTCCGCTATCGATACGAGCCAGGAACGACACGAACTAGAGGAGATATACGGGCGGATCTCAGATGCGTTCTTTGCCCTTGACAAGGACTGGCAGTTCACCTATATCAATGACCAGGCCCATGACGTAATCAATCCAGACGGCCGGGAACTTGAAGGCGAGAACGTCTGGGGAGAGTTCCCGGCAGCAACCGAGCGGAAATTCAAGCCGAAGTACGAACAGGCGATGTACGACCAGGAGACAGTCTCGTTTGAGGAGTATTATCCTGAGCCGCTAAACGCCTGGTTCGAGGTGCGGGCCTACCCCTCTGAGACGGGCCTGTCCGTGTACTTCCGAGATGTCACCGACCGGAAAGAGCAAGAGCGTCAACTCCGTGAGTCAGAGCAACGCTTTCGAACGCTCGCCGAATCGTTCCCCAACGGCGGCGTCCACTATTTTGATGCGGATCTCCGCTATCAGTACGTTTCCGGGAGTGGATTCGATCCGATCGACACGTCCCCAGAAGACCTCATTGGCAAAACAATCTACGAGGTCGATCCGTATACCGAGGAGGACATTGAACTGCTGGAACCGCTGATGGAATCGACATTAGATGGCAATCAGGAGACCGTTGAACTTCCGTACGAAGGGCGTATCTTTGAGGGACATTCTGTACCGCTACGGGGCGAGACTGGCAAGGTGACTGGCGGATTTTTCATCACGCAGGATATAACTGACCAACGCAAGCGTCAGCGGAAGCTAGAAGCACGGTCGGCCGCGATGGAGGCCTCAACTGACGGGATTGCGATTTTAGACGTCGACGAATCGTACAGGTTTGCTAATCAAGCACATGCAGACATCTACGGCTACGACAGTCCTGACGCATTTGTGGGCAACTCTTGGCAGATGTGTTATGGGAAAGATGAGCACGAGAGATTCGAGAGTGAAGTGATGCCGACCCTGGATGCGGAGGGACAGTGGCGGGGTGAAGCGATCGGCACTCGCAAGGATGGTACTACATTCCCCCAAGAGTTGTCGCTGAGTAGGACTACCGACGGCCAGGCGATCTGTGTGGTCCGGGATATCAGCGAGCGCAAGGAGCGTGAACGGCAATTAGCTCGTCAAAACGACCGGCTTGAAGAGTTTACGAGCATTGTTTCTCACGACCTTCGCGGCCCGCTGAGCGTAGCAACCGGGCGCATGAAGTTAGCCAGTGAAGGGTGTGACAGCCCGCATCTTGCCAAGGCCAGACAGAGTGTCGACCGAGCGATGGATTTGATAGAAGATCTGCGTACGCTTGCCAGAGAAGGGGATGCCGTTGGAGAAGTCGAACCCATTGAGTTAGAGGTCATAGCCCAAGAGGCCTGGGAGACCATCGAAACGACAGAGGCAACGCTGGCAATTGAGCGGAGCCAGAAACTGCGTGCAGACCGGAGTCGAGTGCGGCAATTATTCGAGAATCTCTTTCGGAACGCCGTTGACCATGGAGGAGAGGCGGTATCAGTGTGCGTCGGATGGGAGGAAACTGGGTTTTTCGTGGCTGATGATGGCCCGGGGATCCCTCCGGAGACGCGCGATCAAGTGTTCGAGACCGGATATTCGACGGCTGAGAGTGGGACCGGCTATGGCCTGAATATCGTGTCGGAAATCGTGGCGGCACACGACTGGGAGATTACGGTGACCGAGAGCGACGTGGGTGGAGCACGATTCGAAATTACTGGAGTCGAGACTAATTCTACTGATGCATAGACGCTCTATATCGGTCACACCAGTACTGACAGATGATGAGGAATTCGAAACGCCGGTGCTGCATAGAGGCGCGTATTTTCATACGCAGCTTTGCATGTTCACCTATACAGCAGCCCCTGCTGATGGGACAGAACATAGATTTTTCGTCGCTAACTTGCTACGGTGAATCACTGTTTGTGAACACGCATCCGAACATCCTCGGAAGGCTGTAACGTCAACTCCATGTTGATTTCAGCTGAGGTGAACTCAACAGCTCGAATTCCGCATTTCGGGCAAGCATCGGGATGATATGCTTCAACTCCATCATTGCAAAGTGCATCCCGATACACTGGTGGGGACCAGCGCCAAAGGGGAAGTACGCAAAGTCCGGCCGTCGGTCACTCCGAGCATCGGTAAAACGCGCGGGCCGGAACTGTTCGGGCGCGTCGAACCATCGGTTGTCCTTATGGACAGTGAACTGTGGCAGTAGAATTTTTGTTCCGTCAGGAATATGGTACCCTCCAAGCATTGTCTCCTCGACAGCTTCGCGGAACAGCATCCCCGCTGGCGGATAGAGCCGCATCGCTTCCTTGGCGACGTGCTCAGTAACGGTGAGGTCAGCAAGGTCTTCCGCCGTAGGTGGGCCGTCTAGCACAGTCGTGGCTTCCCGCGATAATCGGTCCCATTCATCGGGATGAGTCGCCAGCAACAACCACGTGAACGTCAGCGCCATCGCTGTCGTCTCGTGACCAGCGATGAGGAACGTAATCAAGTGGTCGTGAATTTCCGCATCAGTCATCGTATACTCGTGGTCGTCCTCTTTTTCCAGCATCATCGTCAGGAGGTCATCGTACTGGCCGGGATTCGCTCTCCGCTGTTCAATAAGCGTATCGACCGTTTCATCGAACGCATCCATAGCCTGCTTATACCGGCGGTTCCTGTGGGTCGGCACCCACGAGGGCAAGAGCATTTCGACGGCATTGAGACCCCTCATATCGGCCATGGTCTGTAGTTCGTCAGCGGCCTCGGTGATCACTTGCCGGTGTTCGCCGAGGTCGAAATCAAACAACGAATTTGTGAGTATCGACAGCGTCAGTTCCGAGAACTCCTCGTTGATGACGATCTCTTCGCCGTCGTCCCACTCCTCGATCAGTTGTTCCGTCGCAGCAACCATGGACGCACTGAACCCTCGCAACCGGTTCAGCCCGAACATCGGCTGGAGGAAGTGGCGCTGTTGTTTCCATTTCTCGCCACGTGTGAATGTGAGACCTCGCGGTGCGATTTCGTAGTCGAGGAGTTCTTTCAGTTCGTCGAAATTCCACCGTTCGTAGTTATCTTGTCCCAGTAATACCTCGCCGATATAATCGGGATGGAAGACAGCGACGGCGTCGATACGCGGAAATTCACAGTGGACGACATCACCGTACTCAGCAAGCTCGTCAAAAAACCCCATTGGCTGCTTGACGTACTGATGGGTGTTTCCCAGCACCGGGAGCCCATCCGGGCCGGGCGGAAGCTTGTCGGTCTCATCATCCGGACCTGAGTCGGTGTGACCACTCGCCATATGTAAGCTAATATGAATGATTGCTAATAGTCATTTTCCAGGTAGAGCGTGTCATAGAAACATCCTCACAATGTTTGCATCACTGATTTACGGGTGAATCAGGTGATCGGTAAGTCTGCGTATCATTCATTGAGCCGCCGTATCTGCAGTCGGAACTGGGGCTTTTCAGGCTGACCAGTTGGGAAGCTCAGACTCCCGTAGGCGTTCTCGACAATCCATTTGACTAGCCATAGACCGATATCGTATCCGTGTTCCAACTGTGTCTCGTATCCCTGCTGAATCGCTTTCTGGGTCTGCTCTGGAATTACGACCCCCGGCGCGTGGAAAACCAGCGTCGCGGTGTCTGACCGGGGTGTTGAAATGGTGAGCGACACTGTTTCAGGATTGTTCTCCTGCAACAGGATGAGTGCCATGAGTATTTCATGCACAGCGATATCGAAGTTTTCGTCAATGAATACATCCATGTCGCAAGGACCCGAGATGGTGACATTCACGTCCGGATAGTCGATTTGCAGTTGGTCGATGGCTCGATCAATGACCGGCCCGAGTTCGGTTTGTTCGGTCCGACTCTGACCGATTGTCTGTCGAATATACCGAGCTTTGTCCGACATACCAGCGACTTTGTCACAATGCTGGATTGCAGCGTGGACCCGCTCCTGCATCGCTGCATCCAAGTCAACCTTCTTGGCTAGAGCTTCTAACGTTCCGGAAATCACAGTAAGGTCGTTGCTGATATTGTGCCGCAACACGCGATTGAGTACGGTCAATCGCTGATCACGCTGCTCGATATCTCTCCTGGCCTGTGTCAGATCATACATCTGCTCAAGCATCAGCCGTGCATTCAGCTCTGGCCGCTCTGTTCCAGTATACTCGCTTGGCGAGATGTAGTATGGGTTCTCGCAGATTATGTTTTGATAGACGACCTGTTTGTGGGTCCAGATGGCTTTGGCGGTTGACTCCTCACTGAACCGTGTTAGGTCGTACTGACAGAGTGCGTGGACCGGAAGCGTCGGACATATGTCGTCAAAGTCTGATTCGAATCCGACGATGTGATCAAACGACGACTCGGTGTGAAAACACCACGTGTTTTCACCCGCTACGAACAGGCCTTCATAACCCGTCTCAACGCTTTCGGTACAGGCCGATTCGAGTTGCGAGATCATTCGACCGGGATCGAACCCGGATTCCAGGTACACATTTGAGGCATCATCGATGCGCAAGTCCGAATCCGCGCGCCGTTGGGCCACGTCAATTCCCGTGGCGCTGAGCGCGCGTTCGACCGCTGCAGGACTGTTCTGGTCAGCCAGATACAGACATTTATAATTAGACTGGAGGCCGTAGTCGATAAATTCGGCCGCGAGAGTGAGCTGTGTCGTCGGGCTTTCGTAAAAATACGCGAGATGCCGCGCTAGGTCCGTCTCGTTGAGGGCTGCTCGGAAATCATCTACCGTTGGAGTCGTGGCGCGAGAGAGATGAGCCGAGTCACCCACCTCGGAATTTTTCATGTTAGCATCACCTCGTTCTTTCTGATAAGGCTATTGGGAGTGATATTACAACCCTTTACTATTTCATGAGTTCGCCGACTCGTCAGGTATGGTATATGCTTCGACTATATTCAGCAAGCGACTCTTGACAGCATCCCGGTGGTTCGATCGGGCGTTGCTGAATAGAGGGCGCATATCGGTCAGAGGTCGTCCGCTGAAAAGCGAGAATGTGAACCGGTCAATTCAGTACTGTTACTGTTCGTATTCGTAGTAAGAGAGGATTTCAGCGAGCCCAATCAATCCGACAACGACGAGAACCCCGAGAGCCAAGCCGAGTGCCGGACTTCATCCCCAGCTCCGCGGTGACGAGAGACTATCTTTTTACTTCGGTACCGGCGGCGATGTCACAGAACCCTGCTACAGGATGAGGCTGGCTGCGATCAATGCGACTGCGAAACAGACCGTCAGGCCAGCGAATACGAACAGTCCGGTGCCAGTTACCCGGTTACGGAACTCCTGCTCGGATACATATAACCAGTTGTCCGCAGTCCCGTCGTGGCGCAGTGCGAATTCGTGTCCCGCAGTGGTACCGTGCTGCGGTTCGACGTGTCCAATGAGACTGACTTCATCACCTACCTGTAGCGTTTGCCCACGGTACGCGCGTTTGCTATCCTCGATAACGGACTCTCCGATGTCAGTCACCATCGGGTCGCTGGACAAACCACTAGTCCGCCTGATGAAGTCTGCGATGCGGGCCGGCGGGGTATCGTCGTAGCCGGTTTCGACCTGGGTGTCAAATGTTTCGAATTCGCAGTGGACACCGTTGCACGCGACGCCGTTCACCGCATGCAGCGCTTCTGGGGAGACGAGCTCACGGTCGCTCGAGCCGTATTCTCCCATGACGACATCGTCGATGTCAACGAGGAGTTGTCCCGTCCCGTCCGTGACGAAGAACGGGACGGCAGTGACACCCCACGCCGCTTTCTCCGTTCGTTCGCGCTTCGGTGTATCGTACGTTGCTTTGATTTCCCAGGCTTCGAGGACGGTGTCGTCATCACCGGTGACCGGCGCGGTGAATGGATCGCGCGGTGCTTGCGTCGTAATCTCACCGCGAACCCGCACGCGGCCTGAGTCCGTAATGTCTCCTATGTCACTGCGCGGCGTGTCCATAGCAAGCTGGTGCAGCTTCCGTTGCTGCCAGCCCTGATACGTGGCAATCGCACCTACAATAAGGAGTACTACACCCCCCCAGAACCCGAATTCCCGAGCAGCCAGCGTGACCCACTCTGTGAGTGTTTCAATACCGGCCATCGTATTGTTTACACCGGGACATGAATGCCGATTTCTTATACCTTTCCGTTATTGCTAGACTGTTAAACAATTTACTAGATAGGTGGCAAACCATGGAACGATACTGATCTTAGATTTAATTATCCACTATCTGAAACGCGTCCCGCACACAGAAACGCCCTCTGAAGTACCGTGCGCCCTCTATCCTCACGTGCCATTCAACCCATGCCCGGTGGGTGAGGCAACTGTCATGCTGACTGTACTGGCCGAATCAGACACCCCAGTTTGCGGTATGCCACGTGCTGCATACAGGAGATGGATTTATTAAAAGAAGATTGAACAGCTGATACAGGATGGCGTCCGGGAATGTGATTGGCGGGATTCTTTTGATTGTGACGGGTCTCGGAACAGTTTATCTTGGGTATCGAATACGGGTAAATGACCGGGCGGATCTTATTTTTTCACCAAACCCCAGTGGGTCACCAGAAGACATTGCACGGATCGGTGAGAGTGCGACGATTCTCGGCGGCCTCGCCACAATCGGTCTCGGGTTAGCGCTGTGTTTCGTGCCCCCCACTGGGCCGCGTTGGTTTGTCTTCCTCGGGGTCTATACTGTGCTTTGCATGGGCATCGGTTTGGCGAGTTGGCGGCGTATCAGCAATTCGCCTGACTGATCCATTTGCAGGCTGTACTGACCGATGATACCGGGATGACCTCCCGGAGCGACTAGGCAATATCTTCGACGAGCGTGATCCCAGCGAGCGCAAGCAGACTGACCGCGGTCGCGGCGTCGTGATGCTGTCCAGTGGCACTGACTGTTATCAGGACCGACGGACAGCCCAGATTACTCGCGTGCCGAGCTCATCACACACGACATTCCCATCCGAATTCTCACGCGAAGTCCGGCCGTGACTCGGGACATCGATCTTTTCTAGGCCGCCGGTGATCGCATTACCGTCGGCTCGTCGATCCCCTCATTCAATGCGACGCTCGTCAGAGCGATGGAACCGAACGCCCCGTCACCGATGACTCGCTGGCAGGCGTTAGACGAGCTCCAGCAAGCCGGTGTGTCGGTGTTCGTCTCGATGTCACCACATACCCGACGATGGGCGAAGATGACTTTCACGAGCTCCTCAGCTACTTTAGAGCGCTCGGTGAGGTCGTCGTCTTCCACGAGCCAATCAATCCCCGTGGCGCGAATTTCCAGCAGTGTCTCACCGCCGCCAAAGAAGCCGGCTACGACGTCGTTGTCACCGAACTCCAGCAGATGCAGGACAACCACCAATACTGGGTTGCGTACGCCCTCCAACAGTTGAACACAGTCCAGCAAGTCGCAGCGCGCTTCGAGGGGCTCGACGTCCACTCCTGGCCTGACGATGAGTTGGTACGCTCGACGAGCGGCCAACGTCAATCGAAGCTCAAGTCAATGCAAGAGGTGATCTCACCGGAGTCGTTCTCCGAGCGTGAGACAGATACCTCGACTGAGCAGTCCGAGTTAGCCCGGGACGGCAAATCTATAGAGCATCTTATCTGATGAGCAGCATGCTGTTGGAATACAACACTACCCTTTGAGAACCGGGTTGTCTTGGTATGCGGTCAGCTAACCTACAGCCGGGGGAGGTTATCGATCTGGGTTGGTTAGTCACACTCCAGCGGACCTCACGCTCTCCAACAGTCTCGATTCTAAGATGGTGTCGAATACGTCAAAGCGGAATATCTCGAAGACGCACTAACTGGATTTGACCTACCCGTCGAAGGGAAGACACCCCCGACGCGCAGTCTATTGCTGGCGGCTTCGACTAAGTTCGGCAGAACCCAGAGTGACAGGGAATAACTTCACGATGTTCCTCCCCCTACCACTCACATGCTCACTGACACATCCGGAATCCACCACATCACAGGCATCGTTCGCGATGCCCAGGAGAACGTCGGCTTCTACAGCGGCGTGCTCGGTCTCCGACTCGTCAAACAAACGGTGAACTTCAACGACAAGTTCACACGCCACCTCTTCTACGGTGACGAAACTGGCTCACCGGGCACTGCCCTCACATTCTTTCCGTATCCCGCCGAAGACGATGGTCGTCCCGGCAAGCCACAAATCAGCACCGCTGCGCTGACCATCCCGTCGAACTCGGTGTCCTACTGGCAGGACAGACTAGCCGAACATGACGTCACCGTCGAGGGACCACTCAATCGGTTCGACGAGACAATCCTTCGGTTTTCCGACCCGGACGGCACGCAACTCGAACTCGTCACTGGCGAGTCGGATGTAGAACCGTGGGCGAACGGTTCGGTTCCAACTCAGCACGCGATTCGCGGCATCCACGGCGTAACGCTACTATCGACGAACATCTTTGTCACTGCGAGTGTACTGGAGACACTGGGATTCGAACTTCGCGATCAAGCAGGCGACCGAGTTCGATATCAGACACAGGGAGACCGTGCGTCCGTCGTCGATCTCCTCGACCGGGACGCCGAGTTTGGGCGAGAGGGTGCTGGATCCATTCATCACGTTGCTGTGCGGATCCCTGAGAAAGACCAACTCTACGAGTGGCACGACCTCTTCCGCGAACGTGGATACGATGTGTCGCGAGTGAAGGATCGTCACTTCTTCCACTCGCTGTACGTGCGCGAACCCGGTGGGATACTGTTTGAACTCGCTACGGAAGCGCCGGGACTCACAGCTGAAGGCGACCTCGATTCACTCGGGCAATCACTATTTCTCCCGCCGTGGCTCGAAGAAGACCGCGAGATGATCGAGGGACAACTGCAGCCGCTCGACCCCTCTTCTGGGGAGGGGACGAACTAATGGGACGGAACCCTAATTCTGCCGGATCAAGAGAGGATCCACACCGTGGACAGCCCATCAAGACAGCGGGGGCACCGCCACAAGTAGCAGAGAGCGCCGTCGTGATGCTACACGGCCGCGGATCAACTGCCCAAAGCATTCTCACACTCATCGACGAGTTCCTCCATCACGGCGTGATGTACCTTGCTCCCCAAGCGGCTCGCAGTTCGTGGTATCCTCGCTCTGGGTATGCACCACTCGAAGACAATGAGCCGTGGTTCTCCTCGGCACTCGATCACGTCGATAGTGCACTCGATATGGCTGCCGATGCGGGCGTCCCACTCGAACGAACAATGCTGTTCGGGTTTTCCCAGGGCGGCTGTCTCGCGGGTGAGTTCGTTGCCCGGAATCCTGGTCGGTATGGCGGGCTCGTCATCCTCTCGGGAAGTCTACTCGGCACAGAGATGAGCGACACCTATGAAGGGGCCATCGACGACACCCCAGTGTTCCTCGGTTGCAGTTCCGACGACCCCTATGTGCCCGCCGAGCGGGTTCGGGACTCGGCGCACGTGTTCGAACGACTCGGCGGTGACGTCACGAGTAGACTCTACGACGATCTGGGACACACGATCAACGACGATGAGATTCGGACGGTTAATACGTTCATCGAAGGGCTGACCGAGTGACCGAGTTCGCAGCTGTGGGGGTCGATTTTCGACAATGACGAGGAAGATGCATAACCCTCGGTTCCAGGGGTACACTGATTGTTCGGTCCCCGCTATCTGGTGTATGCCAATCGAAGATTCCGACGAACTCCGTCGGATTCTTGCATATAACCGGTTGCAGTAGTGGGGGCATCAACCTCGTATGAGAAAGTCACACACATCGTACGGCGTATCTCCAGAACCACGTGGTAACTGGGTCCGACTGACCATTCATTTCCCATTTTAGAGGTCGGCTCTGGCTTACGTGCAGCAGGAATTGATTTGATGGCAGAGTGGCTATGTGAGGTATCATGACTGACGGGGGAAATGACCCGGAAAATACCGACGCCTACGAGTCGTTCCACGTCTTGAGCCACGAGTTGCGACTGGAGATACTTTTAGCGTTGAACAAGGCACCGGATTACTCGCTGGCCTTTTCGGAGTTACAGTCAGAAGTCGATGAGCCCAATTCGGGGAAGTTCAACTACCACCTTTCGAAGTTAGAGGGGCTTTATATCGAACAAGTAGACAATCAATACACACTCAAGCACCCGGGCCATCGGGTAATCGATGCAAGCCGTAGCGGAGCGTTCCAGTGTCCACCGGATGTTGGTCCAATCGATGTCGCTGGGAGTTGTCCAGACTGTGGTGGACCGCCACAATTCACGTACAAAGACTATCTCGGCACTGTTAGTTGTGGGAACTGTGGAAACAAGCTCATTTCGTATCATATCGATCCTGGTGCCTTCACTGACCGTTCCGTGGACGAGGGGATTCGGGCGTTCGATCGCTGGGTAAAGTCAACATGGCGAATGGGATCGGATGGAGTCTGTTTTGCTTGTGCGGGAAAAGTGCAAGTCTCGTTTGTGAGGGCCGCAGAAGGACCAGAGTATTCACAATTGTACCGGGACTTTTTTGCGTCAAATCATCCAGTACTTCTTGAACTAGATTGTACGAACTGCAGTTTCTACAGTTATATTCCGACTGGCGCGCGTTTACTTGATGCGACAGCGACTCTCGGAAGCGTCGACAAGGATTTGATCGATATACAGCGCAAGAAGATATGGGAATATCAGTATATTATCGATGGCGGCTATGTCGAATTGGTGGACACGGATCCGTGGGAAGTCCTAATCGAAGTCCCGACAGAAGAGTGTCGTGCCGAGGTAACTCTCGATCAAGAGGTCTCTATTGTCTCAGCCACTCTGGATTGGGAATGATTCGAGTAAGACAGGCCGTGTACCTGTTGTAACCCCATTAGTCCGGCACGCTCCCGAAATATTGATATTATTATATTTCCGGCCGCAAGGACTGTGCGATAGATTGCTGGTTATTAATCGGGCGAGGTCAAAAGAATTTGAGCCTACTGATGTTTTACTGACAGAACAGCCCCGTACTGGAATGGTCTTCCAGTAATTGTTGCCGAGTATCCGCTTCATTCGAGTTTAGAACGTAATTTCATTTCACATAGAATATAAGTTCAACAATGGCTTTTCTGCGGTTGTCACGGAATGACTGATTCAAAACAGTCTGATGTTGATGCGTGCAGTTCGTTGCTCAGCAGTGGATTTGACGGTACACGCCGAGAGCAGATCAAGCCACAGGGAGAGTTTGGGAGGAGATCTCTGTTGTCTCCTCCAGCCAATGGGAACGAGAATTCGGTGATGCCAATCGTAGTATCGGAAGATAGGTGTTCTATGTTAATAAGAGAACGTACACGACATGGGCACAGTCAAAACAGGATATCGGCTCCAAATTGTATCAGAGAGCAGGCGGAGGGATTCTGAAATGAGTGGACAACTCCCGCCAATCGAATACAACTCCGATAGTGAGACGTATTGGATAGAAGCAGATCCATCCCAGACAAGTCCAATTAAAACAATTCTCCGCGTTTTCGATGAGGTTCAGGAATCAGAGTCTCTCGATCTGCCGCCACTGTACAACGTAATCGAGTGTGACGCAATTTCCAAGCTTGCCAATGGCCACGAACGCCGGCCTTGGACCAACTCACTTGAGCTAAAATGTGTCACAGATCAGTTCGGACTGAGTATTGAATCATCCGACAGTCAAATCACTGTGAAGATGCGCCCGAAAGAGAATTGAGTGGTGATATATTTCCTTAGGTCTTAAATCTACGCCCCGTAATTTCCTGAACCACCATCGAAGACGCGCCACAAAAGAGTGAGTTTGTCAAAAAATACCTGCAACAGTATCTCGTCAACAACTGGGACCACATCCAACTCTCGCAGGACTGGCAGATCTATAGCGATTCAGACGACCCAGAGGCAGGCGTGGAATTTTCGACTGGGGTTGGACGCCCAGATATCCTCTTGACTCATAAAACCGACTCCAGAGTGTGTGTTGTCGAGTTGAAAGAGTCCAATAGCAGCGACAGGGCGGTTGGTCAACTGCTCAAATACGTTGGCTGGGTCCGCGACCACCTTGACGACTTGGACGTCAGCGAGGACGCAGATGTTGAAGGCCGGCTCATCGTTAGCGGACCCACGGAGAAACTGGAATATGCGTTATCAGCAGTTCAGAATTTCACTCTTCACCAGTACAATATCAATGTGGAGCTCAGAACTTCGGGCTCACCTGTTGACAAATGATCACACGTGGAGGCTGGCCAGGAGATTAATCACCATCCACATGCCAAATTCAAAGACACGATGACTACCGAGGCGACGCGTATCGGGTTGCTCTCCGATATTCATGCCAACGCTGTCGCATTGAACGCGGTCCTCGACGACATGGAACCTGTTGATGCACTCGTCTGTGCCGGTGACATCGTCGGGTATGGACCATCGCCCCAGGCGTGTCTAGATATAGTCAGGGATCGAGAGATCCCAACCGTAGTGGGAAACCACGATCGCGAGGTCGTCAGGGGGATGACCTGGGAATCTGGCGACGAATACGCTCGCCGAGTCCTTTCAACGGACGATATAGAGTGGTTAGGGGAACTGCCTCGAGAACTCCGACTGTTCGACGAGCGACTCAAGATTGTCCACGACCATCCTGACGAACAAGACCGGTACACAGAACCAGCCGACTTTGCGCCTACACTGCTTGAAGATGAGGATGTCCTCGTCTTAGGCCATACGCATATCCAACACACCGAGACATTCGATGACGGACTCGTGATCAACCCCGGCAGTGTCGGCCAGCCTCGTGACGGCGATCCAGATGCTGCATATGCAATCGTTGATTTAGCCAACCTATCTGTCGATCTCTGTCGGGTCCCGTATGACATCGAACGTGTCCAGCAGCGCATCGCAGAGACGGCAATCTCTGATCGGAATGGAGATCGACTGACGCTCGATTAGAGAAAAGTAGGAGAAGCCCCACGGCTTTAGCCGTGGGATGAATCCGTAATCTCTGTTCCACAGACCACCGGACGTAGCCACTCTGACTCCCCAGCGTTGATAAACCATTAGCACCACATCTAATCTATGGAAGTGCGTCGGACTGTCCTTGTCACGCTTGACGTGGATAGTGACGACGACGCACTTCTCCGCGACACCGTTGACGAATTTCTGTTCGCCGCACAGTACGTGGTTGACTACGCCTTCCAAGGCGAATACGTCACAACAAGCAAAGGCCAACTACAAGACGAAACCTACGACGACGTGTGTAAGCGGACACCTCTGAATACAGGGTTGATTCAGAACGCCCGTAGCAAAGCCGCTGAAGCCTGTAAGAGCATGGTTGAACGCTGGAAACAGGGCAAGAAAGCCTCGAAGCCGCGTATGACTTCGCCGCACGTAGTCTACGACCACCGTACCGCCACGTTCTACGACGACTACGTGTCTCTCGCTACCACAGATGGTCGGGTTGAAGCCGACTACGTTCTCCCCGACAAAGATAGCGACACGCCCCATAACGAATACCTGTTCTCCGACGAGTACGAGACGACTGGGGCGGAGCTACACCGGAAGCACGGCGAGTGGCAACTTCACATCCACTGCAAGAAGGAAGTGGAGTCTGACACGCCGGAACAGGCAACGACCACGCACGGAACGGTGCTTGGCGTTGACCTCGGCGTGAACAACCTCGCCGTCACCAGCACCGGTACGTTCTGGACAGGTGACGAGTTCGACCATTGGCAGCGTGAGTACGAGAAGCGGCGTGGCGACCTACAAGAGTGCGGGACGCGCTGGGCGCACGAGGACGTTCAGGCAGTTGGTCGCAAAGAGGAAGGCCGGTTCAAAATGATGCTTCACCGAATATCGAACGAGCTTGTTGCGGAAGCTCGTGACTACGGCTGTTCGGTGATCGCGTTCGAAGACCTGACAGACATCCGTGAGCGTACCGGCGCGTTGTGGGGGCACAAATGGGCGTTCAATCGCCTCTACGAGTACGTCGAATACAAAGCCGCCGAGTACGGTATCGACGTAGAACAGATTGACCCAGAGAATACGTCGCGTCGATGTTCGACGTGTGGCTTCACGCACCCCGATAACCGCGAGAGTGAGTCGGTCAGCTGCCAGAAGTGCGGCTACGAGAACCACGCTGACTACAACGCCGCCAAGAACATCGGATTGCGGTATCTTCGTCGCAACCAAACCGGGGACGACGAAGGCGCACCCTTGGGTGTGCGCTTGAACAGCGGGACGCTGAACGTGAACGGTGAGTATGAATCACCTGCCGACGTGTCGGCCAGAACGGGAGTCCACGCTGAATCCCACCGCTTCAGCGGTGGGTAGCTCAAAGGTAGAAGAGCGCGCATTCATTGAGTGAGATCTCTACCTGAATTCTAATTGATCCGATTGCTATACCAACCAGCATAGTGGAGAGTATCGTGGTACTTGCTTGCACTCGTCAAACAAATATAGGTACGTAGCTTCGCACCACTGTCTGTAGCGGACCAATCTATACTGGAGATAACCAATGAGTCGATATGTGATTTCAGACCACCACTTTGGCCACTCGAGGATCATCCAATACACTGACCGGCCGTTTAGTTCCGTTGGTGAGATGAATCAAGCCCTGCTGAATCGGCACTACGAAACGGTTGAAGACTCGGATACACTCATCCACCTCGGCGATGTGGCGATGGATATGCGAGACGGTGCAGAGACAATCGAGTATTTCGAGCGATTAGGCGGTGACCTGCTGCTACGTGGCAATCACGACATTGGGTTGGGGGCAGAAGCTGCACCGTTCCCAGTGTTACAAGCGTGTACAATAGAACACAATGAGCGAGAATTCTACTGTACTCACCGACCGCAGGACGTTCCAGACGAATGGGACGGATGGGTGATTCACGGGCACGAACACAACAACCATCCTGACGAGTTTCCGTTCGTGGCTTACGATTCTCAGCGCGTCAATGTCAGCTGCGAACTGCTAAACTACCGTCCTATTGCTCTTGAAACGCTGTCAGGGATTCTTGATGCCTGCCCGGATGGCTCGCGAATCCGTGATGTGGACACCGCACGTGCTCAGCTCAGTGATGACTGAGCTGCCGAGTTCTTATATCGAATGACACGTACCGGCAATTCATAACCGCGAAATGCCACCTTACTATACTGCTCGACGTAAGTAATCGGTTATCTGTAGTGGATTAATTTGGTCAAGTGCAGCAGTCATCGCTGGTCTGAGCTCGTCGATTGAATCGAAGAAACGGTTGCCAAGAGTCCGTTTCAATTGGCGCCAGCACTCCTCGACAGGGTTGAGATCCGGCGATCCACGCGGAAAATACGTCACTTCGATCTGCGTTTCTTCGATGAAGTCGCGCACCTGTTCGGACAGCGTGGGTTTCGAGTGGTCGCACTGGCGTCGTCGTGTTCTCCGACCAGTTCGCCCAGCCGGGCGGTGAGCGAGTATAGAACCGCCACTTGCTCTGGACTTCGTATCCCCCGTCGAACTGGACGCTTTGCCAGCTGCCGGGGATTACAGTCCCGATGTGATAGTCGTCGGTCGTGGCCCCTCTGCCATTGGGGACGACGCCGGGTTCGACGACCATCTCCCGCTCGGAGAGATTCTTTACTTGGACCGTCCGTGAGTCTGTGGCCGTCAGTTCGTACTCGTCAATCTCGTCATCGCCAATCTCCGAGAGATTCGTCGAGATCGTCGTGACCAACTGGAGTTCTGTGGTCCCGTTGATCTCCGTGTAGTTGAGCGTGGGCTGGGCGGCAGTGCTGTTGTCCATCGCAGTGCCGTTGGCGTACAGCGTCGTGTTCGTCGACGTGTATACGACCTGGAAGTCGTCCTCGAAGAACTCCGAGATGTACACCCGGTAGTCGTGAATGGCACGAACGGTCCCGTTCGGACGGACCAGCCGTTCCGTGCCTCCCTCTTGATGGACAACCGTCGACGGCTCGATGCTAAAGAACGCGACGTAGGCGTCACGAATCCAGATGCCAGAGCGAGTGTCAGTGACGTTCACTGGGTGCGAGGCGTTCTCGATCCCGGTCCGGAACAAGCCGTGTTCGGGCCGGTTCCACAGCGTCGTGTTCGATGGCTCACGAGAGACCATATCTCTCGTGCAAGAAGGCAAGACAGCTAGCGTGCCGTTCTCAGCCTCGGCCCGGTCGGCTTGTGTGAGGTTCGGGTGGTCGGGATCGCCAGACCACAGCGCACGGAAGAACGTGTGGTTGTAGGACCGGTTTGGTGGCACGACACCCGCCATCACGTTGTCCCCGACAGAGGCATTGGCCGGCGGGTTCGAGGCGTTCTCGTAGCACGAGGCTTTCGCGCTGAGGTTCTGCCTTGCTCCGAGTTCGACGGACCTGTTCACGTCCGTCTGGTTCGCTGCTGACCCCGGGTCGCCAGTCTCGTTGCCCTCGGCTTCGTTAGCTGTTGTTCCGTTGGCTGCTGGGTCTTGGACACTGGATTCGTTGCTGTCGGTATCGTTTGCTTCCGTTCCCTCTCCGCTGGAGCCATTCGGTGCAGTGGCGTTTTGTTGGAGTACCCCCACGCCACTGAGACTCCCATCGGTGAGAGAGTGTGCCGTCCCCCGCTCAATCTGGGCCGGGCTGCCAGTGGCAGACGCAGGCCCCGCAGCTGCGGCTGTCGAGAGCAGCGAGCAAAGGGCCGCGATTACCAGCAGTGAGCGGAGTGTTGGCATCGTATCTTCAGAATGGGTCACGCAGTCCGAGAAGCCGAAGCCAACGTTGTTGCCAGCCGCTGATCAGTATAACGAAACGACACTCTCAGCCGCTGGTCTCGAGAATTTACCGGTCAAGACTGGGACGCGATTGCTCGAAGGCGAGTACCCGGCACTTGATTGGATTGTCTCAACGCGGCTACGGATTCTGTAGACCGGGGCCCGGGTATTTCCGGCCAGCACCAACATGTCGGTACACATACCTGGGACGAAGGCCATGACCGCTCCACATTCCACCTACGAGCCGCAGTTCTACCATCGCCTCGTGTCGGATCTGCTCGCCGACAGCGGCTGGCGGCCCAGACCGGAGACAGACCCCCTCGACGCAGTCGCTCAGCGTGCTGCCATCGACGACTCTATCGGCGAACTGCGTGCCCAGCATCTGGACAGCGATGCGACGCTGACACTGTTGGTTCCCGACTATAGATCCGAGACTGCTGCCAGGGTACTCCTCGATCACCCTCTCGACGAGCGGATTCCGAACGAGGAAGGGCGCTTTATCGGACAGTTCAGGCAAACGCGGGAACAGATCGCAGGGCAGTATCGAACCGAGCACCTCCAACCGATCGCCGATACGTCGCTCGTCTGTCGGGCGCACATTCCGTACGATCACGATCCACAGTTCCTCGAAACGACGATGACGACACTCTCGACCATCGCCGGCCGCATCCAGCGGCTGCACGATGATATGCGGGAGCCGTTGCTGTCTGCGGACACGGAGACGATGCGGCGAGACCAAACCGCTGGCAGCACGGACGAGTAACACTGCTTCGGCACCCACTTTCGGTCTGCTGACGCTGCCTTTTATTGCCGGTTGGTATATATTTGATTGTCATGTGGGACGACGAAACGGAGACGAGCGAGCAGCCGTCGACGGACTGGTACTTCATCGGCAGTGGGAACATCAACCACGACGAGCATCGTATCAACCTTCACGACGGACTGTTCGAGGAGGGTATTCTCGAAGATGGCGGACGCGTCTACTGGTCGTACGATCGGGTTGTAGGGACCCTGATCCTCTCGAACGCCGAACTGACGAACCGGGAGGACTTCAACACGGTCGACTCGCGGTCGATCTACGACAACCGGGTCAGTGGACTCCCGGCGGAATTCTTCAGTGACTACGGCGGCGACGCCAACCGAGATTCGCGGCAAGTCCCGGAGAACGCGCAGGTCAAGCGCGGCGAGCGGCGACATTTCCTCTACCAGGAAGGAATGGCGACGGGCGAAACCCGGTCGTGCTATCTCCTGACCGACGAGGGGGTTACGAACCGGCTGCAGGACCCGGGTCAGATTGAAGGCAACTACGACACGATCCCGGATTTCTTCTGATCCGCCCCGGGGAGCGTCTAACGGTCATGTTCGATCCCCGACGTGTCTGTCGATAGTACTAAGAGCGTCGTTCCGAGTAATTGAGGCAGATGAAGCTCCAGCAGCTGGTATCGCTCGATCCGGTCAGGGAAACCTGGGTGACGACGGACGCGTCGGCGGTGGTCGAGCATCTCCAGGCTGCCGATCTCTGGATCGGCGAGACTCCCGGGACATACGAATACGTCGCTGGCGACGCTGCGACGTACACGATCGAGCCGCTGGGGGAAGATCAGTTCGAGGTTCGGAAGTCGTTCCCGCGCTGGCTGAGCCTCCTCGTCTCGCTTGCGGTCGCGGTGCTCCCGCTGGTCCTGCTTGATCCCTCCTGGCTGTCGTTGCTCCTGTACTTCGGCCTCCTAGAGTCGGTCTGGGACTTCTCACTGCCCGTGCCCGCCCGGGACGCCGTCTTTCGCGTGGAACAGACGGTCCATCCGTCGATCTGGGTCCTCTACGTGGGAACGACGCTCGCGACGGTTCACTACGTCTGGCGGCTCCTCCCGAGTGTGCTGGTCGCCGGCGTCGCCACCGCCGCTATCCTCGCGTACGCGTTGACTCGCCTCTACAGTAGGAATCTCCTCCCCTGGCAGTCGACAAACCAACCCTCGAAGGTGCTCGAGATCCCACTGGATCTGTGCCGGTCGGTCGCGATCGGGACCGCCGGGTTCTACCTCGTCGCGCTCGGAACGATCTGGTTCGAGTATCTGATCGCAGAACTCAACGAGATCCTCTTCGGCGGCGAGTACTCCGAGCAGGCGCTCAATTCGGTCCTCTCGGATCTCACGGGCGGTCAGATGCTTACCGTCTCTGAGCTCGAACTGTTCACCCGTCTCGATCAGCTGTACGTCTGGTTCCCGGCGGTGCTGGCTGGATTCGTCTGCTTCCAGATCATCTCGATGCACACCGTGTTCGTCGGGACGAAAGGCCGCCAGTACGAAGCGATCGCGTCACTCCCCCGCCAGACCGATATCGAATCGACGCCCAAATACACGATCCTGGGGCTGTTCGCACTGTGGGGCGTCGTCTCCCTGGGGCTGTGTGCGTTCGGTGGTGCCGTCGTCTGGTTCGCGTACAGCGGCGACTGGGTGCCTCCGGCGGCCGCCCTCACGCTCCCGCTCCGGTTTCTCCCGCCAGAGAGCACACAGACCGGGATAGCGGTCCTCACAGTCGGTGTCGAGACCGTGCGACAGCTCGTTTCGGTCGTTCCAGGACCGTTCACCGACGCTGCCGCCAGCGCGCTGCTGGCGCTCCTGTTTCTCCCGGTCGTCACGGTCTCCTGTGGACTGATGTGGCGTGTCTGCCTCCGGCCGATCGCGCTAGTGGCACACCTGGCGACGAGCGCGCCCATTTCGGACGAGGCGGCCGTGCCGTCGACAGGATGGCTCCCGATCGTTCGTCGATCGTCGCGGATCCGGCGGCCAGCGGTTCCGATTCGACTCTTCGGGACACTCCTGATCGTACTGGTGCGGGCCGACGTGCTGGACGAGCGATCGGCGACAGGCACCACCGAGGCAATCGAGCACGCGCTCGGAGCGGAGCGACAGATGTGGTACCCGCGCCGGCTGGCGCTGTGGCTGCTCTCGTTCATGCCCGGCGGTCGGAACCTGTATCCGGCTCTCATTCCGCAGCTCACCGATCGCTTCGGGACGGTGTCGGAAGCGGGCGGGTCGAGCGGGACGACGAGCCCCGAGACGACGACAGCCACGTACCGACCCGTCCCGAGGTCGTTGGGTGCCGAACTTCAGGCGCAACTGCGATCGTTTCGGACACGGTTCGGCGCGTGGGTCCTCGTCCCGATCAGGCTCCTCTATGGCACCCCGCCCGCAAGCAAAGCGTCCCTCCCACCCACGACGCGTTCGTTCAGCGTCCTCCACAGCCAGTCGGAGATCAGGTCGACCCTCGACAGGGACAGCATCGTCGCGACGCTGAACGATTTCTGTACGGACGCCGACATCGAGTTCGACGCGGACTCCCTGACCGGTGTCTGGGACGCGACCTCCACGTCGATCCTCTACAGCTGGGACATCGAACCGGGGCCTGAGGAAGAATTCTGGGTCGTCCGACAGGCCGTCCGCACGAAGCCCGACGCGGTCTCCGTGTACCGAAACATCGTCATCACGGAGATGCTACTGTGGTTCATCCTGTATTTCATCCAGCAGACGTTCACCGGCAACGGACGGGTCTCGCTTACGTCGACCGTTCTCATTCTGGCGCTGATAGCGGTCTTCCTGATATTGCGGATCAAGGCGTCGGTCAGATTCGCCACCGGGCTCGATATCGAGCGGTATCCGGACCCGTTGATCGACGCCCGGAAGTCCGGCACGAGCTACCGGAAGTACACCCCGTTCGACTACCTTGACCGGCTGGGTACCGTCGCCTTGCTCTCGGTCGGCGCGTCAATGTTGTTCGGCTCACCGTGGATGACCGGCTCGCTCGTCGTCGCGTACGCCGTCCTCGCAGGCGGGTTCTACTGCCTCCTGCGGGGGACCAACGGACGGCTGCCGATCTGGGTGCTGTCCCGGGCCCCGAGCGTCGACACGAACCTCTCGGGGATCGCGAGACGCTACCTCTCGCTGGTCTACGTGACCTGTTTCATAATCCTGGGTTTCCCGTTGCTCTCGATGTTCGTCCTGTTCACTGCCTCGCGGTTGTTGCCCGAATACAGTGACACGCTCGCCTCGGTCACGGCGACCTCCACGAGCATCCCCTTCGCCGATCTCATCGTGGTCGGGATCACAACCCCGCTCTTGTTGTCGAAGTACCACAACGTCAGCGGCGAGGAGCGGAAACTCGAGTACTACGAGTTCAAGCGCCGATCCAAGAGCGTCATCGGTCGCATGCTCGACGTGAGCGCGATCCTCGTCTCGACGGCGATCATCTACGCCGCGCTGCTGAAATCGATCGACGTGCTGTTCGGGATCGACCTGCTGGGGATCCCCGACCCGTTCGTCCAGTTCCCGATGACGATGTTCCTCGGGAGCCTCTTACCGCTGTACTTCCCGCTCGGTGTCCTCTACCAGCGGTACGAGCGGACCAAGCGCCTCGACGAACTCGTCTCCGAGTCTGTTGAACGCGAGCTCTCCGTCGACGGCTATGAACAGACGTGTCTGGTCTACGACTCCGAGGATCACTACGCGACGAGCTTCCGGTACGACGACGAGGACCACATCGTGCTCTCGCGCTCGATCTTCGAGTCGGATCGCATCGACCCGCGGACGAAGGCAGCCATCGTCGCACACGAAGAGGGTCACATCGACCGGGGCGATACGGTCCTGTGTAACCGACTGGTGACACTCAGCCAGCTCCTGCTTATCGGACAGAACGTCCTTTACGACCTGATCAACTTCCAGGAACGGGAGTACGCGGCCGACGAGTACGCGGCGTCGGTGGTCGGAAACGACGCCGTTGTGGCCGCGCTCGATTTCTTTGAGGCGGCCGAGACCGAGACGATCAGCCAGGCGTTCGGCGCGAGCTTCGTCCCTGGCTTCGACATCGATTCGGCGAGCAGTCGACTCTCGCGACCGTTCGAACTGTTCTTCGGCGGGTTCGCGCTGTCGGACGCGCACCCCTCGCCGGAGCAGCGCAAAGCGCGACTCGACGAAGCGGACGCGTGAGCGCCCGGCTCGTCAGGTCGCGGCGAAAAACGGAGGCACAAACGAACGACGAGGGGCCGGGACCGCCGTGGTCGGCGGCCGGGCCGTCACTCGTCGTTAGTTACGGGCGCAGCCACAGCGGCTGTTGCGGGCGCAGCCGGCCCGCGATTCGGTGCTGTTCGATGCGTCGTCGCCGTCAGCTTTGATAGCCAGCTTCATGCTGCAACTGATACTCCGGCCAAGATCTGAATAAAAGGGCCAGGGGCGCTACAGATCGTGTAGACCACCACAGCTACGGGAACGGGTGTGGTGCCGTCGTCTCGACGTGCGACAGCGCGGGGTGGTCGACGGGCGGGAGTCCCGGCAGCGCCATGTCGACCAGCTCCGGAACGTAGACTGCCGTCGTGTACATCCCAAGTTCGCGCACGTCGGGCGGGGTGAGATCAACAGCGATCGGCGTCGTCTCGTTCCCCGCGCCGACAGCCGCCAGCGCACGGTCGAGGTCGAGATCGGGGGTCGTCGCCTTGCAATCGACCGTTCGCAGGTCTCCGTCGGCGAGATGCGCGACCCGCTGGAACTGCGCCGGTCGCATATAGTACTGGACGTTGTCGTCGAAGTTATACACGCTCTCGATGTCGATGTCTTCGTCCGGCATGTCACCGGCCGCGAGGCGGTACTTGGTCTGGAGGAGTCCCTCCGCGGTCTCAGTGAGTGCGTCGCGGAGCGCGCCTGCGAGCGTCCGGTGTGCACCGGCGAACAGCCGGAACTTCGGAACGCGGTCGACCTCGTTGACGAGCACCGTCCCGATCGCCCAGCAGTCCGTCGGTGTCGGTAAATCGAGGACGTGCAATTGATAGCCGTCGGGCGTGATCCGGCGACGGAACTGCGCCAGCTCCTCGCAGGTCGAGATATCGAGTCTCTCGGGGATCGTCCCCTGGTACCACGTCCGCATCACTGCGTCGCGCTCGACCTGCTCGTAGAGCGAGCGGGTCAGCGCCCCGGCAAGTGAACTACCGCAGGCGTTCCCGCTGGTCGACGACGGGAAGCGGCCGCCCTCCTCGCCCGGTGTGAACGCCACCATGTCCGCGGGGATGTGCACGTCTCGGCCGGTCGCCAGACCGGTCCCGCGAACCCATTCGACGGGGGTGTCCTCTTCGACGGGCTCGAAGCCAGCGCGAGCGAGTGCCTGCTTGTCCCAAGCCGTGAGCGGGGCCAGATCGACGACAGCCTCGTCGTCTTCGCGCAGTTCGGCGTGGGTCGCGATCCGGCGTCCCTCAACCGGCCAGTACATGCTGTACCGCTCTAGGAACTCGGCGAGCGACGTGAGCGTCGCCTCGCTCACCGTCTCGCCGCCGCCGCCGACCGTGAGATCGATCGACTCGCCGTCTGCTCCCAGGATCGATCCGTCGACGGCAGCAGTCCGAAGCTCCGTGATGGCGAACTCGCCCATCGACCGGTCCGACTGTCTGAAGCTGAGTTCAGTAACTAGCCCTGCGATCGGACCCAGACAGCGCTCGACCCTCGCCACGGGGTGGTCCTCGGTCGTGACGTTCATTCGTCCCCTCCGACCGTCCGCTGTGCAAGGTAATCGACGGTGACGTGTCGCGGACTGTCGAACCGGTCGGCGTCGCGCCCGCACGTTTCACAGTGGGGGATGCGAAGCACCTCGTCAGCCTGGACGGCGAAGTCGTCGAAGTCGAAGTTGACGACGCTCCCGGTGGTGATCCCGAAGCGACCGGTCAGTTGCTCCACCACATCAGCCGCCAGGAGGCCGCTCACCACCACCGCGAAGGCGGGGAGCCCGGCCTGCGCGGGCCCAGCCGACCGCTCGTACTCTCGGTAGGCCGTGCCCGTGGCCGCCGACGCCCGATCCCTGAAGCACTCGTAGCACGCCGTCTCCCCCGGATAGGTCGTCGGTCCAACCTGCCCGTCAACGCCGTTGACCACACCTATCGTCCACGGTGTTCCCGTCTCGTGGGCCGCCTCGTTCAGCGTCGTCGCGATAGACGGATACGGTCGGTCAACAGCCATCACGGCGAAGGTCGACGCTTCGAGCAACGCGGTCAGGTCCGGGTCCTGACACCGGGCGAAACGCTGGTCGTCTCGCACCGCGGCCCAGTCGTCAGCGTCAGCCGAGAGGTCGACGTAGTCGATCCCGCCAACGCCCGATTCGAGCAGCGTTCGCGCGACTGTTCGGCCGGCTTCGCCGGCTCCAACGACAGTCAACTGCGCCCGTGAGAGCTGTTCGAGCCCGTCTTCATCAGACTCGGTCAGTGAGAGGTAGCCGCCCAGTCTGGCACGCTGATCGTCGACCGGCTCCTCCGCATCTCGGACGATGCCTTTCTCCTGTAGCGCGACCAGTACCGCTCGCAGATCATCCCAGATGTCCTCGTCGAACGACTCGAACACCGACGTGACGTGTTTGCTTCCGTCGAGGGCAGCGACGAACTCTGCGAGCCGGCCGTCGCCGTCCTCGTCGGCGATCTCGAAAACCGGTCCGTTCCAGGGGCCGGCCCTGAACGTGATCTCGTCATCGCTGTCGACGACCGTGGAAAACGCCGGATTGATGCGCGGATACGAAGCCAGTGGCGGTGTGTTGTCAGTCATTGTTGGTAGCCAAGTGCGATCGGATACAGTGCTGACTCGTTCACGCCCTCGATCCCGAGGAATCGGTCCAGCTCGTCGTCGAGGAAGCTCCCCAGCGGGACCCCGCCCAGCCCGAGCGGTGACGCGGCGAGCAGGAGGTTCTGTGCGAGGTGGCCGGCCTCGAAGAGCGCGAAGCGATAGCCGACCGGGCCGTACTTCGCTTTGATCCGGCTGAGCGCGCCCGTCAAGACGATCGTCACGGGTGCGTCGGACACGACCCCGCGTGCAAACGGTTCGTCCATGAAGCAGTCGGCGACGCCCGTGTCCGTCTCGCCGGTCGCCAGGACCCTGAGCGCGTGGTCGCGGGGAGAGTAGTAGTACGTCCCGGGCTGGATGTCGGTCCCCTCCCTGACGACGAGGTACACCTCAACGGGATAGAGACCACCGGCCGAGGGGTAGGGCCGAAACGTCTCAGGGATGTCACCCTCGTGGGCTTCGGCGGAGGGGGCGACCGTGTGACCAAGCAGCGTCCCGAGCGTCTGGCGGGACACGCCACGGTCGTCGAACGAGCGCGTGCTCCGGCGGCCATCGAGCGCCGTCGTGAGATCGCACTCGACCGGCTCAGGCCCGGGCAGCGAGATCGATTCGTGGCCGTAGTAGTCCTGTTCGATCACCGAGAACTCCTCGTGGAGGTCGTCCTCGGTCGCCGCCGACCGGGCGAGGTAGCGCCGGTCGAACTTCGTGTTCTCGTGGAACAGGTCGCTCACGTCGCCGTCCGAGAACCCGCGCTCGCGATGGGCCTCGACAAAGGAGGTCCCGCCGGTCAGATCGACCCGGCCGGCCGGATGCTCCTGGCTCGCCAACGAGAGCCTGGCTGCTAGTTCATCCATCCGTGCGTCCCCCGTGAGCGCTGCTGACTCGTGGGTCGGTCCGTGTCTCCGTGCACAATTGCTGGCTCGCGTGACGCTGGCGTCATAGTCCCCACTCCTCTCGGCGCTCACGCATCGGCGTTAAATCCGCCGGCCCCCAGTCGTCGAGGTTGTACTGCCCGGTCGGGTCGGCACCGACCCAGCGCGGGTCTACGGCCTCCTCAATCGACTGGTAGCGAGTGTCGACGCTGATGCGGAAGCGGTCGGTCCGGTTGGTCAGCGAGCCGTGCAGCAGGTTCGTGTCGAAGATAATCGCATCACCGGCCGTGAAATCAGCCGTCGAAAGCGGGCCGCCGATCGTCTCGATGACGTCCATGGCGTCCCGCGAGAAGAACGGATCCACGCGGTCGAGATCCACGTCGAGTTGCCCGTACGTCTCCCGGAGTCGCTCGTGGTCGTGCGAACCGGGACAGACGACCAGCGGCCCCATCTCGACAGAACAGTCGCCGACCGGTCTCCAGACGGTGTAGAGGTCATCGGTCCCCCGCCCCATGAAGATGTGATCGATGTGGAAGCCAGTAAAGTAGCCTGTCGGCTTGACCCGGCCGCGCCTCTGATCGAGGACGAACGGCTTCGCACCGAGAAACTCCCGGAAGAACTCCATGACCGCGTCGCCCTCGATCATGGTCTCAAGATTCGGGTAGTGCGTCCAGGATGAACCGCTCATGTCGAACTCGCCGTTCGACCAGTCCGGGTGGACTACCGCGTCCTGGACCGGTTCGCCAGGGTCGAGCAACCCCTCCTCGTCGAGGTGGGCCAGTACGTCCGTACGGGTGTCGGCGACGATCTCCGGATCGTGAAAATCACGGATGAAGAGGTAGCCGTCAGAGTTCAGCCGAGTGCGGAGCTCGCTCACGTCGTCGCGGCAGTCACTGCTGTCCCGCAACTCAACCAGGTATTCGCCGCCAAACTCGAACGTACGCTCGCCGATGCGGACCTCGGTCATAGGCCCGAGAGCACCTCCCCACAGTCGGGACACAGTTTGATCGCCGCTGTCGTACTCAGCGGGAACCAGCCGCCGGCGTCCAAGATCTGGACCCGAGGCCGAACCCGCTCCTCGCACGTGCCACACCTGAATACGCTCATGGGTTCACTCGGACAGACTCAGGAACGCCGTAAAGTACCTGAACCGGCGCTACACGATCTGTAGCACCGCTGGCCATACTATAAGGGTCTCTAACGTCGATTCGGATATGTCACAGCTAACAGGCAACGAGGCGGTCGACGACGCGATCAAACGGACGCTTGCCGGCGAGCCGCTGAGCCGGGCGGAGTCCCTGACGCTGGCCCAGCAGCCGGTCGAGCCGCTGACCGAGGGCGCGGACATCGTGCGGTCGCGACTGGCCGGCGAGGGGGTCTCGGTCCGTGGGCTGGGCTACGTCACTCGCGGGATCTGTAGCCAGGACTGTGGCTTCTGTGCCTACTCGGCCCGTCACGACGCTGACGTAGAGCAACACGGCGTCATCGAGCGCGAGAAACTCCGCGAGGCCGCCAAACGCGCCGAGCGGAAAGGCGCCGAGCGGTTCAACATCGTCTCGACGCGACGCGGTGCCGACAGCGAACTCCGCACCGACGAGTGGGAGGAAGTGCTGGGCGCGATCGAGACGATCCGCGCCGAGACGGACCTGGATGTTGACGCCTGCCTCGGCTTCCTGCAGGATCACGAGGCCGAGAAGCTGGCTGCTGAGGGCGTTCAGCATTACGTCCACATGGTCGAGACCTCGCCCCGCTACTTCGAGGAAATCACCAGCACTCACACTTTCGAGCAGCGACGGGAGACACTCGAAACTGCCCGTGCGGCCGGGATCGACCTCATCTCGGGCATCATCGTCGGGATGGGCGAGACCCCGACGGACCGTGTCGACGCCGCCCTGGAACTGCGCGAGATCGGAATCGACGTGTTCTCGCTGAACATCCTCTCGCCGATCTCCGGGACGCCGGTCGCCGACGAGATCGGGCTGGAGCCCGATATCACCCCCGACGAGATCCTGAAGACGCTCGCAGTCGTGCGGTTCATCCACCCGGAGATCCGCATTGACACCAACACTGCCCGGGCCCCGATCAGCCGCGAGGAGTTTCTCGAATCCGGCGGGAACAGCATCCAGCTCGGGGACATGATCCACTACGGCGACTACCCGGTTAGCGAGGCCTGAGCGTCGCCACTGTGGGGTGGGCAAGCGTTGATCTGGCGGTGTCTCCGCCGCCGGATCTTGCGACGCAAACAAGTGATTGATATGTCGACTGATTGTTCACGGCACTGTCTAGTTGAGGGATTGAGAACCGAGGAGGTCTGCGAGTTGCATGAGCACTTCTCGCTACGGCCTCCTCGCTTCTCAAACTCGCCCAACTAGACAGTGCCCTCCTGCATTGACCGTGGACACGATTGACAAACAGTGGTGAAATTCTATGATGCCCGTCGATACAGCAGAATTAGTCTCAGTCCTGAAGCGATGGAGCTTGTCGAAAGTGGGCTGGTGATGTTCACGGACATCGCTCCGCTACCGAGACCACAATGGGCGCGTCCTCAAACGTGAGGTTCGGGCATGAGGTCGTCGAACGCCTGATCGTCGAGCCACTCGCAGAGCCCGACGAGTTGCTCTGTTGCCGCTTCAAAAAGCCGCTCGCCCTTCTCGGCGGTCGCGTCAGTCTGATCGCCCAGGACGCCGTTAGGCGTGTTGTCGATCGCGTCGTAGTAGGTTCGGGCCCCGTTGACGATCGTGTCGTTGGTCGTGATATCGACGACGCCGCCGTCGCGGGCCGCGTCGAGCCGATCGTCGTGTACGAGGTCCGCAGCGAGGTGCTGGACGAGCGCGGTCTCCTTCGGGCCGCCGTGCGGTCCGGTGTGCTCGAACAGGTCATCGACCAGATCAGGGATGCTTTCGTTCCACATCCACTCAATCGCGTAGAGGACTTCCTCATCACGGAGCCGGCGGCCGACCTCCCGGAGGTGCGGGACGTTGCTCCCGTGGGCGTTGACGTAGATCACGCGATCGATGCCGTGGGTCGCGAGGTTGTGCGTGAGCGACTTGACGTAGTCCCTGAAGACAGGCGCGTCCACCCACATTGTCCCGTGGAATTGGCTGTGGTGCGTACTGACGCCGATGTTCAATGTGGGAGTACAGAAGCAGTCGAACCGCTCCGCGGCCTCGCGCGCGAACGTTTCGGCGATGAGGTGGTCCGTCGCTAAGGGGAGATGAGGACCGTGCTGTTCCGTCGAACCGACGGGAACCAAAGCGAGCGACTCGTTTTCGAAAGATGATGCGAGGTCAGGTGAGGTGTGAGTACCGATGTACATGGATGGTGTGAGACCGCGATTAGGTCGTTCTGTGCGCGCGGTGCGTGCCATCTGATCGAATCGTCGTCGTCTCGCGTGGTTGTTGTCCGTCGGAGTGGCGAACGTGCCACGCGACGCCCCAACGGAGGGACAGCGACGCGGTGACGACGAGCGGGCCGCTGAAGACTGCGCCGACGGCTTCACCGATGGTGGTCGCCACGAGCGCCCCGGTACGGCGAGTAATCGCCGCGACGAGCGCGTGACGTTCGACGTAGGCCGCGGCCGTCACGCTGAGCAGCAATGACAGCAGCGCCGCGGCCGCGTATGGCAGGCCGGTCCTGATCGGCATAGGCGACGGTCCGTTCGTGACCGGTATCAATGGCGTCGCCGGGCTACACAGCCTGTAGACACCACTGGGGGCGAGAAAGGACTCCTCAGTGGAGGCCACTGTCATGAATCACCTCACAGTTGGGGCACTGAACCCGGAGCGTCCCGTCGATCATCACCGTCTCTTGGTACTCGCTGTCGCCGCAGTCCGGGCAGGTCCTGGGGACGCGACCTGCGGTCGAGTCTCTGGGCGCGCCCAGAGCTAGGACGACTGCCCGTTCGTCGCCATCGTTGCGGCCCTCCTGGTACTCACCGCGACCAAAGCGGATCGCCTCTCGTGGGCCGACCACGACGAGATCGTGCTCCCCCGCGGGGTCGGTCGTAGTCTCGAACGTCATCGTCCCCTCGAAGACCACGAAGACTTCCTCCTGGTCCATGTGGGCGTGGAGCCCGCCGACGAACGACTCACCCGGTTCGAGCACATAGTAGTTCGCCGCGAGGTCAGTCGTCCCAAGTGGTTCGGTGAGCGGTCGTCGGTTGATCTCCGAATCGCCTTCCGGGACTGGCTCAATCGCGTCGATCGCAACTGTCTCCATGGGAGTTATCTCCCGCCGGACGTACTTGAGGGAGCGTGGCAGTCTACAGAACGAGTAGCGGTCGCAACCGACAGTGAGTCACCGAGGATGGCGTTTACAATGAATGACATTGTTTACACGAGAGTTGGGAAGCACTGCAGGAACGCGGTGACCTCGCGATCGCAAGGGTGGATTTACCACGACAGACGTCCAAGCAGGCGTATGGCAGACGATTCCCTCCGCTACAGTCACTCGCTCTACCGAGACCTCGTAGCGAGGTTACGGTCGCGACCGGCATGGGTCCTCGACGACGCAGCGGGCGACCCCGAGGACGAGATTGCGGCCGTCACAGAGGGCGAGACCGCGATGGGGGAACTGTTTTTCGCGCAGACCGAGGCGGAGGCCCAGATCACCCTCCGCTTCCCCGATGTCGAACAGGGCGGCGCCGCCCAACTCCTCCTCGACAGGCCGCTGGATCACCGGCTCAAGCCGAGCAAAGATGGATTTGTCGGTCGGCTGTGCCGTGCTCAGGCCGGGATCGCCAGCGCGCACGAGACGCCGTATCTCGAGCCGGCCGCCGATCCGTCGTTGCTTGCGACTGTCCACGTCCCGCCGGAACCCGACGACGAGATCTTGGAGCGGACGCTCGACGCTCTGGACGCAATCGCCGACGAAACAAGCCAGCTCCACGACGAACTCGAGGGGGCACTGACCCCCTATCTGGACGACGCGGACGCCGACCCCACAACGGCCACGTCAATCACGGAGTGGGAGTATCTCGGGTCAGTCCGGATCAAAGCGAACGCGGAACGGATCAGTGTCCCGGAAGACATCTTCGCGGACGGGGGGGTCGATCCCGCTAGCGAACGGGTCTACTGGTCGTACAATCGCGACTCGGGTGCCGTAGTGCTCACGAACGAACCGACCGGCGACGGGTACGAGTCGGTCGCCACGTCCGCGTTGAGAACGGGCGAGTCAGGGAACCGTTTGCAGGTCCCCGCACAGCTCCGACCAGATGACAGCGATGACAATGAGAGTTCCCTCGATGGCGACCCGGTCCCTTTGACGACGGGAGAACGACGACACGTCGTTCGTCGACGAGCCGGGACAGACGATGGCATCCGTATGGTGTATCTCGTGACGGACGCGCAGCTACAGGCTCGTCTCGATGGATCTGTCGATCAGTTCTGACAGAGCGATCCGCTGCATCGCCGGGAAATGAGACTGTGGGCCGTGACCAGCCGAGGGTCAGTCAGGGCGGAGAGCCCTGCGGGGACGGGCCAGCGCGACGGGACGGTTCCTCGGAGAGAACGTCGGCGATCGGTGCCTGGATGTCACGATGCAGCCGCTGGACCCGGAGCGCGATTGTCGTGATCGCCGTCATCATCTCGGTCACACGACGGGGACTGTAGTCTAACGGGATCGAGGCCCGGAGGACGACCGTGGGGTCCGCCGCCGGCTCCAGATAGTGACACTGGTATCCAGTCGCGATCTGTTCGTGCGAGCGGGCGAGATTACCGATGAACCCATCGTCTTCGGGCTCCAGTCGATGATCGAGCGGGTGGTACATCACAGCCCTGAGCGCCCCGCCGTCCCGATAGTTGGGCATCGACAGGTACAGTTCGGCGTCCGTGTAGAGGTGCGACAGTCGTAATTCGCCGATCGACGACGATCCGTCCGCAGCACGGGCGAAACTCTCCGCGGGAGTCCTGCCGTCGTCAACGAAAGTCCACGGGAAGGTGTCGGTCAACAGCGATACGAGTGATCGGTAAAACGAGGAATCGTGACGATCGTGTGAGTCAGTCATGATGCTCTCACGTCGGGGGAAGGAGGGGGCGGTGGATTAAGCGGGGCGAGTACGTACAGTTCGTGTATCCGGTGCCGATGGCGATACACGATCTGTAGCTGCCCGCCGGTGTAACGTAGTTGGATCGACGAGAGATACGTATGAGAGCCACGAGGGCCACCGAGCGCAGCCACGAGGTGCGTCGCCGTGCCTGAGACGGACATCGCGGCCGTGATCGACGGCTGGCGTGACCAGGTGCTGGACCTGACGCGCCGGAACGATCTCGTCGACTTCACGGCCACGAAGAGCAGATCGCTACCGCTGTCGGCGAAGCCGATCGACATCGCCGAGCTGCTCCGTCAAGAAGGGGAAGTCCCGCTGGGCAAGCAGTCATGCCAGTCGCCGTGTGTCGACAGAGAGCCGTCGGCTGCGGCCGATTCGCTGACCGAACTCCGAACTCGACACCGGCAGTATCGACGGGAGCGGGGCGTCGATGCCCTCTACCTCTCTCTGGGTCGGCTCCACTGGACACCGGATCCCAGCGGCAAGGAGACGCTTGCGTCGCCGCTATTCCTCCTCCCGGTCGATCTCGAACGGCGACCGGCCAGCGGGACCAACGCGCACGACTACGCGATCACAGGCGAAGAGGCCTCTATACAGCTGAATCCCGCCCTCCGGAAGAAGCTCGACGCTGAGCGCGGACTCGACCTCTTCGAGGACAAGCCTGTGGAAGGGACCGAGTTCGACGGTGCATTCGAGCGGGCTGACGCAGTTGCTGCCTCGTTCAACGAGTGGAGCGTCAGTCGCGACGTGGCACTCTGCCTCTTCGATTTCACGAACGTCAGTATCTACGAAGACCTGGAACGCAATCGGTCGGCGCTACAAGACGACCCGCACGTGCGCGCAATCGCCGGCGACCACGGGGCAATCGACGCCCCCACAGACGACGGAAACGAGGATGCCACATCGGATACTGGAGGGGACAAGGGTGCGTCGGCCACAGGTACCGAAACCACCGACGGACCCAGCGAGGACGAGGGGCCAGCGGACGAGTCGAACGACAGCCCCGCCCCGGCAACCCAAGAAGGCCGACAGGGCGAGTCGGAACACCCGTATCAGGTCCTCGAAGCCGATCCGAGCCAGCGCCGGGCGATCGACGCCGCGGTCCGCGGTGAGAGCTTCGTCCTCGAAGGCCCACCCGGCACGGGCAAGAGCCAGACGATCGCCAACATCGTCGCCGAGAAGCTCGGGCGCGGCGAGTCCGTCCTGTTCGTCAGCGAGAAGCAGGCGGCACTTGACGTGGTTCAGAGCCGGCTCTCGACGGTGGACCTCGGTCGATTCTGCCTCGAAGTCCACGGTCAGCAGGCGACCCGTGAGTCTGTACTCTCTGCGATCGAGTCCGTCGAGCACGTCGACGACGTCTCGCCCCCCGCCGCGATGGACGACGCCCTCGATCGGCGAGAGGACGTTGCATCGTCGCTGCGTACCTACACCGATCTCCTGACTGACTCGCCGGAGGGGTTCGACACCACGGTGTTCGAGGCGCTCGGGATCATCTCTCGATTGTCTGACCTGCCGGATTTCGACGCCGGACTCGACGACCCGCTGTCCACGGATCAGTCGGCGGTCAACGAGGCGGTTCGCGCTCTCGGCGAACTAGCGACCTACGAGGACCCAATCCGCAACGTCGACAGCCATCCTTGGCGCCACGCGACGCTCGAGACGTGGCGCGTCGATACCGGCGAGCGGATGCGCCGGAGCATCGAGGACCAGATAGACGCCCTCGAGACCCTCCAGTCGCTGACCGAACGACTGGACGACCAGTACGGGATCATGCTCTCCCGACCGGGGGAGATCCCGGACGCGCTCGACGTGCTCGGCCGTCTCGGGTTCCTCCCACGTGATCAGTGGGACCGGAACCTGTTCGAGCACGGGTTCCGGTCCGATCGCGTCCGCGAACTGGCCGAGGCGCACCTCGAACGCGAACGGCTGCGGTCGGAGCTCACGGAGCGCTACGAGACGACACTGTTTTCCGAGAACGGTGGGCGAGTCCACCGCCGGCTCAGCCAGTACGGGCCCCTGCGGTACGTGCGTCCCAGCTACTACGGCTTGAAGCGACAGCTCACCAGCCACGCCCGCCCCGACTACGACCCCACCGTGAGTGAACTCCGTCACGACGCTCGCAAACTGCGACGGCTGCAGGCGCTCGAGAGCGTCGTCGCCGACAGTGACGTTGACGAGCGCTACCTCGCACCGTTTGAGGAGGGGGGCGAGATCGACTGGGAGCGGCTCCTCGGCGTCCACGACTACCTTCGCACCACGTTCCAGCGCGACGTGTGTCGTTCCGAAGCTGCGGTCGAGATAGCGGACGAACAGCGCTCGGCACTCGTAGAACAGTATCGGGCACTCCGGACGGCCGCCCAGTCTCTTGAAGCGGCTAGGGCGTTCTTTCGGGAGGCGATGGCGATCGGGGACCTCTCGCTCGACGGCACTCCCTTCGAGACCGCCACCTTCGAGCAACAGCGAGCGGTGCTCGATACGCTCCGGTCGAACCTCGACCGGTTACAGGACTGGGTGCAGTTCACGCGCTGTCGCGAGGCCGCCGCGGAGACTCTCGCCGGCGTATACGTTCAGTCGTTCCTGGACAGCAACGCGGAGCCGTCGCTGCTGGTCGACGGATTCCGGCGCGAGTTCTACCGCGCCTGGCTCAACGCCGTCTACGAGCGGACGCCGCTCAGTACGTTCTCACGCTCGGAATTCGACCACCGGCTGGAGACCTACCGGGAGGCCGACGAGGCGGTGATCGACGCCGCGTCGGCGGCCGTTCGGCACGCGGTGACGAACCAGCTTCCGGACCGCGAGCGGGACGGGCCCGCGAGCGATCAAGCCGTCGTCCTGCGGCGTGAGCTTCGGAAACAGCGCCACCGCCGACCGCTCAGAGAACTGTTCGCGACGGCCGGTGACGCCATCAAGCAGCGCACGCCCTGTTTCATGATGAGCCCGCGGATGGTGGCTCAGTGTCTACCCTACGACGACATCACCTTCGACACGGTCGTCTTCGACGAAGCGTCACAGATACCGCCGGCCGAGGCGGCCAGCGCCCTGTTGCGCGCGGATCAAGTGATCGTCGCCGGGGACCCGAAACAGCTCCCGCCGACCCGCTTTTTTGAGAGCGACATCGCGTCGGAGACAGATCTCGAAAGTGTCCTTGACGAAGCCAGCGCGGTCCTCCCGACGCGAACGCTCGCATGGCACTACCGGAGCCGGTCGCCGTCGCTCATCGAGTTCTCCAACGAGCAGTACTACGACGGTCGCCTGCGAGCGTTCCCGGAGCGGAGTGAGGCGGCGGGGTCGGCGCTGTCCTTCGAGTACGTCGCCGACGGCGTCTACCGCCGCGGTGAGTCGCGGACGAATCCCGTCGAAGCCGAACGTGTCGCCGACATCGTGACCGAGCACGCCGAGAACAGGCCAGACACCTCCCTCGGCGTGGTCGCGTTTAGCCGGGCCCAGGAGCGTGCGATCCGGTCCGAACTGTCCGATCGCCGGGCCGAGAACCCGCGGCTCGACGCCTTCCTCGCTCGTGACGACGTGCAGGAGGAACCGTTCGTCAAGAGCCTCGAGGTTGTCCAGGGCGACGAACGCGACCGGATCGTGTTCAGCGTGGGCTACGGCCCGGACCCGGACGGCGAACTGACGATGAACTTCGGTCCCCTGAATCAGTCAAGTGGCCACCGGCGACTCAACGTCGCCATCACACGGGCCCGGCACGAAGTGACCGTCGTCACCTCGATCACGCCCGAGGAGATCGAGGTCTCAGCGACCGCCAGCCGCGGCGTCGCGGATTTCAAACGCTACCTCACGTCCGTTCGGGATGCCGACGAGCGACACGAGACCGGGCTGTCCAGTGGCGAGGCAGATCCCACCGATGAGTGGCCGGCGCCGCTCGTGGCAGATGTTTACCAGCGACTCACCACCGCTGGCGTCCCGGTCACCACCCCCGACGACTGCGCAGGCTACACGTTCGACATGGTGATTTTCGATCCCGCCGATCCCGAGGTCCCGCTGCTCGGAATCCAGGTTGACGGGACACTCACGCGACGGTGCGCATCGACACGAGACCGCGACCGGCTTCGCCAGGCGGTGCTCGCGGATCGCGGCTGGCCGATCCACCGCGTCTGGGCACCCAGCTGGGCGACCGATACGGAGCACGAGCTCAGTCGGCTCTGCGACCGGGTCATGCGAATGTCCGACAACGAGGGCGACCAGCTGTCGACGCGCTCCTCGGCGCGTGACGTGACAACGACCCAACCGGGCGGGGGCCGGTGACGTGATGGACTGGTCGCGGCGGCGGTGACACTCGCTGAAATCCACTGGGCGGCGTGGGATCTACAGTAACTGTATGATTCGACGCCGGTTGAAGTGTGATACCACCGATGAACGAATATGGCACCCGAAATCACGGCTGCTCAAGCACGAGCGGGACGTCTGCAGCTGCGGGCCGCGAGCCTCGGTCCGCTCGCTCCTGGCGAGCCGCGGTGCATACGGGAAGTGCCCGTTGTGGGAGACAACGCCCGACTCCCTATATATATAGTTTTCGCTGACGATCATCCTAAGTCGGCGGTGGCGCACCCGCGTCGGCCACGGCTCGTTATACCGTCGTTGCCCTCGAAGGGTGAAATGTCATGAGCAGGGTGGATCAACAAGGGTCGGGGGGACCCGACAGGTGGCAAGTCGGCGGCATCGAAACGGTCAACAGCGACGGGCGGATCAAAATTCCGGCGCGCATTCGGGAGGTTCTCGGTGTCGCGCCCAAGGACGAATTGCACATCGGCTACGATTTCGGAACCCGACGACGCGTCCTGGCGGGTTCCGAAATCGTTGACCCGGGTGTCAAAGATCTGGACGCGAACACGCTCTACGGTGCCAGCAATCGTTTCAGGTACACCATCCCCAGTCAGCAGCGTGCCGAGAAACCCGGCCTGGATCACATGGTGCAATCGTGGCAAGCCGTGCCCGACGACGCCCGGCTCGCCTGTGGCCAGACGTTCGTCTTCGTGTACCCGGTCACGCCCGCGGACCCACAGCTTGGGGCCGAACCGAACTGCTGTTACCTGGTGCCCTGGTCGGCCTTCAACCAGTGGCTGTCTGACCCTGCGGACTCCCAGGCCTCGATCAGCGTCGACACCACGCCGCTACCGAGAGCGGCCCGATCACACAGTGCCGACGGCGAGGCTCGCTGGCGAGTGGTCGGCCGGGACTCGTTGTCGATGCAACGGATCCCGCTGTCCGACAGGCTCCTCACAGAATTAGGACTCCAGTCCGGCGATCCTATCTACTGGGGCGTCGAAACCGACACTATGCGCGTCGTGGTCGGTATCGGTCCGGTGGGCGGCGACACCACCTCCGCCGGTGACAGTACACTCGGAACGCCCGGCGACGGCCACCGGATCACGCTCCCGGCCCAGCTGTTCGCCCCCGAGCCTGAGGGAGACATCGTGCGCAGGCAGTGGCAGACCATCCCCGACGACGCGAAGTTCGAAGCCGGGGCCGATCTGGTGTTCGTCTACCGGGACGACGGCGAGACGGAGTGGTGCTACGTCCTGACCGAGCGTGCGTTCTCCGAGTGGGTCTCCCCACCGGGAGAGCCGGTAGAGAAGATCACGACTGCAGCCGACACCGCCTTCGACCACAGCGCCGCGTTCGGGTCGTTCCCGGAGGAAAGCGGGGGCGATGCGTCATCGGCGGACGACGAGAGCACCTGAACGGCCACACCGAAATCGACACCCCGTCCAGGCCCCTTCTCAACAGCGCTACGTCTCAACGCGATAGGTCCCGATATTGTGCCAGTACTTGTACCGGCCCGAGGACCGTTCTTCGAGCCCGTACGCCAGAAGCGCCTCGGTGTAGTTGTCCCGCGAAAGCGCGTGGGTCACCCTGAACGGCACCGTGCTCTTTTCGCCCACGAGGGTCAGTTCCGCGCCGGCCTCGGCCGCCGCTTCGCGGGCCGCTGGCAGCGCGAGGTCCGAGAAGTGGACGTACACGCTGTCGGCGATCGAGGGGCCGTCCGTGATCACGTTCTCGAGCAGGTCGGTCCCGGCGACCGTATGATTGATCCGGATATCGTCGAACTCGTCGAGGTCCGGGAGGTAGGGCGGATTGCAGACGCACAGGTCGAGCGGATCGTCGCGCTCGGTGATATCCGGGTTATGCGCGTAGTCGAACCCCAATCCGAGGCGGAGCCGGAGTTCCGGGTCTCCGCCGCTGTAAGGCCTGTTCCGCTGGAAATTGAGTTTCGACATAGCGAGCGGCGCCAGCACCCAGTCCGAAAGATACAGTTCCGACAGCGCCGGACACTCGCTGGCGAGTCCGATGCCGATGAACCCGGTGCCAGAGCCCACGTCGATCGCGGACGCGATCTCGCTCTCGAAGACGCCGTCGGCTCGGAGCCCTTCGAAGACGTGGTAGGCGTCGACCGCGGGAGGCCAGAGGTCCGAGGACTCCCGCCACAGCACGTCGATCCCCTCGTAGTGGATCGACATTGTGTGCTCGCCGAACAGCGCCGTGACGAGATCCCCGAGTTCGTGGTCGTGGATCGGACAGTCGTAGTCGTCGGCCGTCGGCGGCCGCTGGTCGGCGGTGAAGCTACCGCCGGGGGCCTCACAGTGACAGTCCCACAGGAGTTCTGGCTCCTCGATCGTCAGCGACCCGCGCGGTGTCCGGAACGACATCGCCTCCATGCCCCGGTCGATGTCGACGTGGAGGTCGATGTTCCCCTCGTCGTCCAGCACCGGTCGGTCGCTGTCGTACAGCTTCTCGAAGAGGTGGTCGGCGTCGATGTCGTGCTGGCTCAGCGCACCGGCGATCTGCTGTGAGTACTGGCGCTCGACCATCTCGCGAGCCCGGCGGTCGTCGACCTGTCGGAGCAGTTCGCGGACGCTACTGTCCACGTCACTGCACACGCTGATAAGCGACGGAATGTCGTCGAACAGCGGCCCGAACCGTTCCCGGGCGTCCTCGCCCTGCAGCGCGCGCTGTGCCAGCTGCTCGACCCCGGCGTCGAAAGCCACTTCGGCCGTCCTGACCTCCTGGGCCAGGTCACCGGTATCGACGAGATGCAGGCACTCCTCCACCGTCGGGGCAAGGATCACCGATGGGGACGCCGCCTCGGCCGAGGCGATGAAGAGTCGTTTCTGCCCCGGGTCGAAGAGCGTGAACTCGTACTGGTCGTTGGGATCCGAGACGAATCCGTCACCACGGAGAAGTTCGTTGATCGTCGCGTAACGCTTCGAACCCTCGGGCTCCATCTGGAGGGAGACGTACCGGGACGGGTCGATGTCTTCGGCGACCGTTGGATGGGCCCCCGTGATCGCCGGCAGCGACTCCGCCGTGTCGATCGTCCAGAACACCTCTTGGGTAGCTTCCGCGTCCGAACCAGGCACCTCCTCAGTGTGACCGTTGTCCGTTTTAGACCCTCTCTGGTCATCTTCCTCGTTCGAGTTCGACAGCGAGTCCCGCACCGCGGATGGGAGCGTCATCCGAGCGTTCCTCTTCTGAACTCTCGTCCACCCGAGTAGTTTCCACGTCGTCACGGCGGATCATTTTCACAAAGCGATCAAAAGAGTATCCATAATTTCGGGATCGGAAAACTGGCGAGTTCCCTGTTATCAGCGACTCCGGGGACAGGGCAGTACGACCACGACCGCCGCAGCCCGTGCGGTATATGAGTCCCTCGGCGAGTCCCGATACGTGTATGCCGGCGTCGACAGTGATGAGGGCGCTGTCCCTTCAGGACGGTATGTATGGAAGCGTACGGCGGAACGCCAGTCCCGACCAGGCCGACGGTGATCTCCTCACTCCAGTCTTCGAGTGTGACGCGTGTGGTGCAGTCCGCACCGCGTCGCGCCACGCCGATCCAGCGTGTGACGGGGCCGTCATCTACATCGACGAGGAGTGGCGCTGTGGCAAATGTGGGGATCGGATCGCGGTGTCGTCGACCTGCCCTGACTGTGGCACCGAAACGAGCGTGACGGTCCGGCCTGTCGCCGTCGATTTCGGGCCGGATGTGTCCCCGAGCACTCTCGAACGAGCGATCCACGAGGCGGTTAACGCTGCCAGACGCGACCGGGGCCTGGCCGCGCTGACGTACGATCCTCATCTCGCGGCGGTGGCGCTGGACCACAGCCGGGCGATGAGTGTCGATGACTTCTTCGGGCACGAGTCGCCAGAGGGCGGGACGCCCGCCGACAGGTACGATCGCTACGGCTACGACCAGCCACCATGTGGGGAGAACGTGGCCCACATCACGCCGACGGCACTGCGCGACGCTGCGACGATCGCCGCTGAGTTCGTCGACGGGTGGCTCGACTCCCCGGGCCACCGGGAAAACCTCCTCAGCGAGTCCTGGGCTGTCGAGGGGATCGGGGTCAGATTCGCGGCCGACGGGAGCGTCTTCGCGACGCAGAACTTCGCCTGAAAATCAGCGGATGATAGTGAGCCCACAGGAGTCGCAGTAGCCCCTTGGTTGGGGGATAGTCAGACCACAGCGGGGGCAGTCGACCAACGCTGTCTCTGTCGCCGTCGGTCGTGATTCCAGTTCGCGCCGGAGACAATGGCCACACGAGGTCTCCAGAAGCGTTGAAAAATCGGTCAGCGCCCCCAGCACGGCTCTGGCGACGCGAGGCCACTGATCGGTGACCAACGACACGGTCGCCCGCGCGAGGCGGTTCGAACCACCGCCGGGGAGCAGTCGATCGCGTCGCCGGAGGACGGATCGTTCGGCCAGTATCTCTCGGGCCGTGGCCGCGGTCATCGTGGCCAGGAGACTCGGCGTCACGTCGATTACGGGGACGTACGGGTCGAGCGCCCTGCGCAGTCGCTGGTCGAACGACAGATCGACCAGGAGCCGACTGACCGCGATGCAGGCGTGTCGCCCAAGATACGTGAGGATCGCCTCGTCACGGGTGTGACGGTACCGGACGAAGACGGCTTTCCAGTCGGTGTCGACATCGGGCTCGCAGTTCGGCTCGTCAGAGCGGCCGAGTCGCTCGATCCGCTCCTGCGCGGTCGCGACCCTGCGGCGGGAGTGGCGCAGGGTCGAGAGCTGTGGATCTGGGTCGTCACCCGGAAGGCGCGTCATCGGGCCACAGTTCCGGTCCCGTACTCCTCGGACCACTCGTAGAACCGGGCAACGTCTTCCTCCGGCAGCGACGACGAGGTTGTTTCGAACGCCTCCCAGACATCACCAGGCTGGATCAGACCCAACTCGAGGTCGTGATGGCGCAGCTTCGCGACACTGACGTCGACGAGCTCCTCGAGGCCCGGGTTGCGGCGGTAGAGCATGTTGTTGACCGCCGCCGCGCACAGCGCCTCCAGGTCGCGGCCAGTGTAACCGCCGTCGACACAGAGTTTCGCGATTGCCTCGGCGGGATCCTCGGTCCTCGGCACCTGTATCGAATCGGGGACAAAGTCCACAGGCCGGCCATCGAACCCGATGCCGCCCTTAACCGTGTGGATCCGGATAATCTCGGCTGCGGCGGCCTCGTCGGGCAGCGGGACGTGGATGCGCTGGGGAAACCGGCTCCGGATCGCCGAGTCGAGCGCCCAAGGTGTGTTGGTCGCTGCAAGGGTCAGCGTGAACGCGTCGTCCTCCTTCTCGACGCCGTCGAGTTCGGACAGTAGCGTGTCGAGCACGCGCCGAGAGGTCTCGTTCATTTCGCTGGATCGCGACTGTGTCAGCGAGTCCACCTCGTCGAGGAAGACGACACTCGGGCTGAGGTCCGCCGCGGTGTCAAACAGGGCCGAGATCTGCTTCGACGACTCGCCGTACCACTTCGAGAGGAGGTTCCCGAGTTCGACCTGAAAGAAGCTGGCGTCGAGCGAGCCCGCGACGGCCGACGCCAGCAGCGTCTTCCCGGTGCCCGGGGGACCGAACAGCAGGATGCGGTCGGTCGCGGTCACCGCGTCAGGGGTGTCCTCGATCGAGCCTAGCGCGATGGCGCGCTTGAGGTCCCGCTGGACCGACTCGAGCCCGCCGATGTCGTCCCAGGTCGTCGAGGTTTCACAGATGAATGACTCCATCTGTTTGCGGGTCTCGTCGTCGTCACTGCCGGGCGGCTGTCGCCGTTCGCGATCGCCCTGGGATTCATCGTCATCGGCCTGCTGTTCGCGCTTGAAGTAGTCGTCCAGTCGCTCGCCGCTTCGCAGGATTGACGCCGCCCGCTGGAGGCGTTCGATATCGGTCGCCCGGTCCTCACCCGTGGCCGCAGCCAGCTTCTCCAACGCAGTGGCCGCTTGATCGAACGCCCGCGCAGCGTCCTGTTTCTCACCTCGGTGACGGTGCTGCTGGGCCGTCTGGAAGTGATCTTCGTACGTGTCTCTCAGGATCTCGATTTTGAATGGATCGTCGGACATGGGTTGAAAAGGTGGAGTGTCGTCAGAACATTTCGGGCCCGTCGGCCGGTGCAGCGGCCCCAGACTCCGTGTTGCCGTCCTCACGCGAGAAGTCGTCCTCGGCCAGTTCGTCCAGCGTCGGGGTCTCCGACCCGCTGCGAGCGGCCTCGATCGCGCTCTTGACGCGGTCGTCGGCCAACGATTCGACCTGGCCGCCGGTGTCCCAGGTCTCCTCCATCTCCTCGTTGGCCGCCTGCATTCGCAGTCGCTTGTCCTCGCGGTTCTCCAGGTTGTCCTTGATCCCCCGGGCGGTCGCCTGGAACTGACTCGGCGTCATCCCGGTGGGCATTGCGTCGGGCACCCGGCGGCCGACCCGGGTTCCGAGGGCGGCCTGCTGCATGAACCGGAGGCCGTTGAGGACCTCTGCCCACTGGGACTCCGCGGCCTTGAACTCCTTGAGGAGCAGGGAAGCTTCGGACTCGATCTCCTGGACACGGCTCTCGTCGGCCGTCTTGGCCTCCTCGATCTTCTCGTCGAAGGCCGCCTTCTTTTCGTCCATCTCGTCTTTGAGGTCGTCTTTCGCTTTTTGCAGCTCGGTGATCCGGCGTCGGATCTCCATTTGACTCCAGTACCGGACCGGCGAGTGACCGAGGACGTTGACCCCGATCCACTGCCGAGTCTTGCTGATGGTCTGTCTGAGCATCGCAGTTAGAGGGAGACACTCGTGCCTAAAAGGCTGGGACGGGCAGTCCCAGGTCGTGTATCGAGGGAGCGTCCACTCGCTTCGCACACGAAGTGATTGTATTAATTTCCCTCGAACAGTCGACGCAGCCAGTCACTCACCACCGGACCCCGAGCTACACGATCTGTAGGCCTCGAGGTCCCTTTACCGGGGGTCTCGCCGTTCTTCCGTCTGTATGCCACCCTTACAGAACCCACTCGAAGAACACGCGGCACTGAAGGAGTTCTGGGAGAAGGTCGACCTCGTCATCTACCTGATCCTGATAGCGATCGTCACGCCTGAGGTCGCACGGATCGCTGCACAGGCCTACCAGTCCGACGGGCTGTTGCGTCGGAGTCTCAAGTTGCTGGAGCGGACGATCAGTGTCACGCACGAGGAGTTCGCACTGTTCGCGATCGCGGCTTACGCTGGGCTCGTCTTCCTGTTGCTATTCGACGAGATGAAGTGGCTGCAGGGGGCAATGCTGGGAATCGCGTCCGTGATCGGCTTCGTCGTGCTCCGGTCCCAGGGCGTGCTAACGACGCTGTCTCCGATCGGACACCTGCATGTCATCGCAGCCGGGTTCGCTTCGGCGTTCGTGGCCGGAGGCGGGCTTTCGATCCGAACCGAATCGGCCCCATATGAGTTCCGGCGTGCGACGTCGATGCTGTTCTGGACCGTCGCCGGCATCGTCGGTCTGAGCTTTGTTGAGTACCAATTCGCCTACGAGAACCCGCTCGTTACTGCAGGTCAGGAGACTATCGAGGCCAACGTCGTGCTGAGTTCCGTCCGCTTCGCCGGGCAAGGCCTGCTGGTCGAAACCGCGGCGAGTGTGACGTTCCTCTTCGGCGCTTACATGTTCACCAGTTACGAGGCCCAGCAGAACATCTTCGTAATCGGCATCCAGCGGGCCGGCAAGACCCTCCTCGCCGGAGCCCTGTACTTCGCCGAGGACGATGACCCCGAGAACGTCCGCCTCAACCCGACTGCCCCGATGTCACGGCTGGTCACGTCGCTGCGGGCCAACGTCGAGGGGTTCGGGAACGACGAGTACACCGGCCCCAACGACAAAGACGAGTACTACCTGCTCCGGTTCCGGACCAAGGGCGGTGAGCTGTTCAAAAAGTACGTCCAAATCGACGTCCTCGATTACGCCGGCGAGTACATCGACAAAGCGCTGGCTGAGATGGTCGCCCGCATGGTCCCACGATCTCGGCTGTCGATGAACTACCTGGTCTTGCTTTACGAGAAGATCGCCGGCCTACCGGACTTGCCCGAACAGGCCGAGGATCTCGACCCCGAGGAAGTCCGCCGGGTCATGGCCAAGCAGATCGTTCACTCCGATACGCTGGTCGTCATCGTCGACTCCGGGAGCCTCCTCTCGTCGGTCCCGTACGGGGACGACGACTACGAGGCCCAGCAGGACCTCGACGAATACATCGACACGTACGTCCAGCTGCTCCGCCATGTCGACGAGAGCATCCTGGCGGAGAAAGAGGTCGTTCTAGTCGCGACGAAGGCCGACTACCTGTACCAGCTGTACCGCAAGGAGTCTCTCGGAATGGACTTCTTCACCTGGGTGAACTACTTCCTGCTGGAACAGGAGGAGGGGAGACAGAAGATCGCGCCGCTCCTGAACCAGGCCCAGGTCGACCGGGTCTACCCCGTCTACTACGAGCTCGACCACGAGGCGTCGATGGTGGCCCAGGAGCCGCTGCCCCAGCACCCGATCGACGTCAAGGGGAACGACCTGCTACTGGAACGGCTGAAGGAAGGTGCCTGACATGAAGCAAACCCGCCTGTATCAGAACAGCGGCTCTCAGATGTTCGCGGACGATCCGGCCGAGCTCAACGACCTCGAGCTTGGGATCGTCATGCTGTACGCCGATACCGCCACTGGCCGCGTCTGTAGCTACCTCCGGGCACGGCACGGTCAGCCAATCCAGGCGACCGTCGAATGTACCTTCGAGGACGTGATCGATCTGACATCGATCGAGTCCGTCATCGATTCGACCGCGCCCAACCGGTTCGAACTAGAACACGCACCCATGGACGATCCGACGGACCGCCGTTGGGCACTGCAGGGGCTTCGGTCAACCCCGGTCGAGCTGCCAGACAGCCTGCTGGAGGGGCTTCGCATCCTGCTGGATCCGGATCAGCCCACGCCTGGCGTGTCGTCCGGTAGCCTCTTCGAGAACCTCACCCACGAGGGCAGGGTGGATGACGAAGACACGCAAGTCGATCTCGCGGTCCGAAACATCAGAGACGCCTCGCGACTGTTCCGGTCGCTCGTCGAGGAACTAGGCGACCTCGGCGTCACGATCGCCGTCTCCAAGTCGGGGCGCATCGACTGCCTCTCGGAGACCGATGTCGTCGTACACATCGACGGCAGCGTCAGTAACCGTGACACGGTCGTCGTCCCGCACGATGACACCGCCGAGAGGCTGGCCCACCAGCAGGCGATCCTCCGGCAGCGATGGCTCAGCCGTGCGATCCACGGCCACGTCGACAACGTGGTCGAGGCCTACAGCGACGAACGCGAGTCGATGCCGGCGGACCACGAGGACCTCGCCGAGTCCGTGCTCCGGAAGGAATTGCGCAGCGCTCTCGGTGGCGTCTCCGATCTGACAGTGATCCCGGTGCGGTCGCGCTGGACGCGACCGCTCGCGGCCGGTGTGAGTGGGCTCGGCCTCGGTCTGGTGGGCGGGTTCTTCGGCGCCGGCTGGATATCGGCCGCGGCGGCGACGATTGACGCCCAACTGCGTCCCGACCTGCTGTGGGCCCTCGGGGCTATCACGACTGCCATCCAGCCCAGCGAGGTGAGGCTCTACGGGACAGTGGCGGTCTGTTCCGTGGCGCTACTCGTCGGGTCTGTGCTGCTGAAACGGCGCATGGGATCGGACATCGACCGAGACCTCAGCAGCACCTCGGCACGCGAGGACCTGCTCGCGAAAGTGCTGCGGCTGGCGGTGATCATCTCGGCGGGCGCGCTGCTTGGCTCAATCGCCATGCTCACGTACGGCGGCTGATCCCGACTCCCGACCGCAGTGGTGCTGTCCGATACCGCCGGCGTCGACGATTCGCAGGCCAGCGCGGAGTCCTTGAACTGGCTCGGTGTCCCGTCGAAGGTCACGATCACGATCAAGGAGATCAGCGACAACCGCTACTACTACCGGCACTGGCGGGAAGGTAACAAAATGAAGTCGAGGTATCGGGGAGCGGTAATCCGGGTGAGTAGGAGGAGCCTCGGAAGAACGCGGGGTTTGCTATCGGGATGACTCCCCATGTTCGAAGTGAAAATCCGCGTGCCAAACGGCGTGAATCGGGTACTGAACCGTTTTCACATCGATGACGGGGGGAATGTTCGACCCTGTGTTTACACTTCGATGACGGGGGGTGTCAGACGGGCGGCTTGCACTTCGATAACGGGGAGGGGAACAATTAGTTCCGATCACAGATACGCAAATTCATATGAGGGTCGTCGATTCTGTGTTACACAACGATGACGGGGGGGTCTTTCACCAGATGTACTTCGGTGTCGGTTCTAACTAACGAACCAGGAAAACGCTGAATCCAGGCGTTTTATTACATATTATATCACGTGCTGAGACTTTGTATCGTGAAGACTGATCCGGAAGCTCCGACGATCTCGACAGTCAGGATTGCAATTTCGAGGGCGATAATGGGACGGTCAGTTGGAAATTGGCGGAATCGAGCCACGAGCGAGGCCATGTGAACAGAATGACTCTATTGACCCAAAGTGTTGTACGTTGAATCCGGATTCCGGTCAACCATCTCTCAGAGAAACGGCCTTGTTGAAGCTCTTAATCGGTGATAGATTTCAGCAGTCCTGTTGAATACACAGCACGTCTCTCGCAGACTACTTAGTTGGCAAATTTTTGAACGGTATAGTGTAGGGTTGACCAATAAGTTCGGTAGAAAATCCACCTCAGTAACTACTGGTGAGTCGCTGGAGCCCATCGCACCGACGGCTCTATTATTCGTCAAAGCAGTTCTCAGCGGGTCCAAACTGCGAAATAGATTGACTGTCGAAAAACCGAACCGAGTCGGTAATCAGTCTTCGTTGCGGACGATCTCGTACTCGAAGTTCATTGTGTTCTCGGGCATGATGCGTACCGACCAGGTGCCGGCTCCAGGGTCCTCAAGACGGTACCTGACCGTCTGGCTCTCACCACGCGCCGCGTAAGTGTCGTTAGACCGACTCGACTGACGCTCATCTCCGAGGCTGACATGTCCGTTGTCAGTCACCTGAACCCGCTCGGCCTCAACCTCCGTTCCGTCGGGTGCGACAAAGGTCACGTTGAAGTCGGCGTCTGTCCTTTCGTCACTGGCCCGTGGATGCTGGTCGGCGGTGAGCTCAAGTGTTGTGTCAGTCGTTGCCTGGCTCACGTCGAAGGAGGTTTCGAACGCTTCATCGGGCTGAGACCAGACTTGGAAGCGTAGACGGACCTCCTGCCAGTGAGAGCGCTGTTCGTTTCGGGTCGGATCATTGATTCCGAGATCGAGTTCGGCATTGTAGTTGCCACGCTCGGCATCAGCCGGTGGTGACACCGTTATTTCAATTGTTTCGGTTTCTCCGGCGCCGACCTCGCTGGGTGCGTCGATAGTCATCCAAGACCGGTCGAGACGCTCTTGATTACCCACTGCACCGTGGCGGCGTCGATCGTCGGTGTTCAGTTGCGGGTTGAGCGGTACTGCTTGTTCGCCCGTGTTTTCGACGGTGATCTCGGTACTGAATGAGTCACCAGCCTTCACCTGTGAAAACATATAGCGGTCGGCATCGATTCGGACTGTCGGTTCCTGCCAGACCTCCACGCCCAGTGAGACGCCGTGAATCGGCCGAGCAGGCCCTGGCCGTCCCGGCGTCTGTACGCGCTCGTCAGTGAGGGCAATCTCTCCACCGTACCGCCGGATCTCGGCGTCATCTGGGACCGAAACAGTCACGTTGAACTCGCGAGTTTCCCCAGCAGCGAGCGTGGTGTTTCCGGGCTCGATGGTGAGCCAACTTTCCTCGATGGGGGGGTGGCCCCGGGGAGGCACGACGACCTGCGGTGACAGATCGACAGCGTCGTCTTCACCGTTCTCGACGGTAATTGTTATTGTGTCGCTCTCACCGGGTTTCAGTTCGAGGTGTTTGTGTCGGTCTTCGATGTATAGCCGTGTGTAATTCGTGGCCTGTTCCTGTTGGCTAGCATCGGTTTGGACGTTCGAACTGTCCGTTGCAGTCGCTTGACTATCCACCTGTGCTATTGTTACGCCGCCGGTTGCGGCGACCATTCCAACGGCAAGTAACAGCGATAGTACTGTTCGTGTGTACATGTGTGTCGCCAGCTACCGTTCCGAAACATTGGAGGGCTGTGTTAACTGGCAGGTAACAGTTGATTGTGCCGTATAGTATGTCTGGTGGACGCTCAAACTGGGTTTTGTGTGTCGGGTCGCACCATGCACCGGTATCGACGGCGGTTCGATTGTGGAGTAATTCACATCTCATTGAGCACCTTCGACTGAGGAGATGTCGACCAGCATAGTTCCGAGTTCCTTATTATGCGTGATCGACCACTCGAGACAACTGATTCAGCACAGTGGCCGTCGTTGCTTTCAGGCACTTGTCGCTGCATCAGCTGCTCGGTCATGGTGCGAATGGATTGCTGGAGGGTCTGTGAGTGGATGGTGAGAAGTAAAACCATTTATGTGATTGCCTGCTAGGCGCTTCTATGGCCGATCTTCTCCGGGTCGGGATTGGGCTTGCAGTCGCAGCGATGGGGGCGTTAGCCGTTGTGAATCATCCTCTTGTAGACAAATTCAAGCGCGTCCAGAAGTCGATGGGGACCAAACAAAGTGCGGCCGACATCGAGATGAGTGAGGATTCGATAATGCTCGGCCGAGCCGCCGGTTTGTTTATTATATTGTACGGTGGTGGAATCGCGCTCGGCGTACTGTAACTCGCGAGTTTGCCTACTCGGACACTCTCTATGCAGCACTGGTGGTCTGACAGAAGAGAGATCGGTCGGTTATAGAATTTCAAGGCGAATACACCCGCCTTCCCGTGAGGAGGGAGTGTTCCGACGACTGTCGGAACCAAGCGACGAACAGGCGGGTGATGAAGCCGACACTGTAACAACCACTCCACTTGCTACACCACTGCTGGATATTCCACAGTATTTAAACAGTGACAACTCATAACAACCTGTGGCGGATGCCGACAACACGCCGTACCTACGTCTGCCGCATCCAGAACCACTCGCAAGTGGCAGGTGCGCTGGACAGACACGGCTGGTCGGCATCCAAACTCTGGAACGTCGCCAACTACTACGCCCGCCAGCAGTGGGACGAAACCGGCGGAATCCCCGATGAAGGCGAACTCAAACACGAACTGAAAACCCACCCGAAATACACGGGACTGCACAGCCAGTCCAGCCAGAAAGTTCTCGAAGAGCTTTCTGAAGCGTTCAGTTCGTGGTTCGGCTCCGACGACGACCGGGACAACCCACCGGGCTACCGCAAACGCAACTACTACGATAGCGACGGCAACAGGGTCCACGAAGAACACCCGCGTTCGACGGTGACGTGGAAGAAGAAGGGCATCCGCCACGACACGGAACACGGCAGAATCCGCCTCAGCAAAGGCAAAAACCACAAAGACGGACGAGATTTCATCCTCTGCGAATACCAAGCACCACCAGCGGTTGAACTGGCGAATATTCAGCAGGTACGTGCCGTCTACAACAGCGCCAAGAGCCGATGGGAGTTGCACGTCGTCTGCGACAAAGAAATCAACGCAGAGTCACCAGGCAAGAAGATAGCAGGTGTTGATCTCGGCATCTGCAATCCTGCCGCAGTCGCGTTCCCTGACGACGCCGTGCTGTATCCGGGCAACACGTTACGCGAAGATAAGCACTACTTCCAGCGCGAAGAGTACCAGACAGAAGGGCCACATGGCCCCAGTCAAAAAGCACAGTGGGCGCGTGAAAAACTGTCACGGCGGAAAGACCACTTCCTCCACGCCCTGTCGAAAGACATTGTAGAGCGGTGTGTAAACCATAACGTGGGAACACTGGTCGTGGGCGACCCCAGTGGTGTAGAGGACGATGACTGGGGCAGGCACGGAAACAAACGCCTCGACAACTGGGCGTACAAGCGGCTGATGAACCTCATCGACTACAAAGCCCGTGAGCGTGGCATTGAGGTGGAAATGCCCGACGAGCGTGGCACGTCCTCGACGTGTAGCGTGTGCGGGCACGAGGATGATGACAGCCGTGTTGAACGTGGACTGTGGAAATGCGGCCGCTGTGGCGTTGTCGCACATGGCGACGTGAACGGAGCGGATAACATCAGACAGAAAACGCTACCCGTGACTCCCCCGTTAGGGGATAGCGGTAACGGCTGTTTGGCCCAGCCACGCGTCATTCAGTTCAGCCGGACTAGCGGATTCCAACCGCGAGCAACCGCCGAGTGACGTGCAAACCCTAATATCCCAACGCTCGGGATTCCCCCGCGTTCACGCGGGGGAGGAGGTCAATTCAGTGCCGACTCGCCCAGATTGTGCCATAGCGGACCGAATACGTGGTGTCTCAGACGCAGAAACAGTGGTGGGGGGATTTTACTCATCTGGCCTGTAGAAAACGTTGGCGACAGGCAGTCAGTGTCGCCCACAGGGCTCCGCTGTACGCCCGCCCTGGCGCGGCTTACTCCTGGCCGTCGACGGTGCCCGCCCCCATCCCTCCACTTTGTGCCTCCCGCTGGCGCTGCGGCCTTCCAGTTGATATCCGTGTGCGGTGAGAATACACGTCTGCCCCTCCTGAGGAGTAAACATCGCCCCGGATGTTACAGAGTACTACTACGCTTGTCAACAGTGTTCGCCAGCTAAAGGGCGATCGACAGACCTGTGTCGTTCTCACTGGGTCGACGAGTCGATGGCGAGTGAGATAGTGCCCTCATCAATTGTTACCGTGAGCCGGTCACGAACCAGCCGAAACTCCTTGCATCGAGGACCATTGGTATCACTGGTCATTTCTGCACTGATTAGACCAACCGAGTCAAGACTATCTACGCGGCGATAAATCGTTGCTCGGGATGCCTCGCACATCTGTACAAGCTCCCGACCACGTTTTGGGCCATCGCACAGCGCGGTGAGGATCTCTTGTGTCGCCGTATCATCAAGCACCCCAAACTGTGGGAGAGTGTCGGTATCGGCCTGACCGGTCACCACAGCCGGTGACGACTGCTGAGCGTCGGTATGTGGCTGGCTGGACCGCTCGGCCTCACTTGGAGTGGTTGCCATTGTAGATCATCTGTCTCCCACAGCCGACGTAGCAGTACTGGCAACACTCATTACGGGGCCTGATGGCCGGGGCTATTCATAATGACTTCCGGCCAATTAGCGAGTATCGTGTCGGGGCAGGTTAGAGATGGTCTGTGATAGGCCCCTCTGGAGAGCCATATTGATTTGATCCCAGACGCTCCGCTGCAAGGGCGCGGTTCGCACGGATGTGACGGAGTGGCGGTGAAATCGTCTCGGGCATCGCGACGGCTGATGTCGCGTCCTCGAAGTGCGAGACCAGGTGGGTTTTCCGTCGCTGTCGCCTCGTCGTGTACTCGGTAAGTGCGTCGGCGATCCGGGCTGGTCCGTATGCCAGCGCATCCGCAATGACCCATGCATCTTCAAGCGTCAAGGTGAGGCCGAGGCCATCTCCCGGGACGGTGCCGTGCGCCGCTGGGCCCACAAGTGCAGTGGTCTCAGTACATATCGATACAGGTGTGTGCAGTGTCTGTTGGCTGTACGTGATTTCATGGTGGCTAAGATCTGCGAACGGGTCTGTGTCGGCACCGAATAACTGACCAAATGTCTGTTCGAGTTCTTTTGTCGAGACTGACGTAGCACTCAAATCCGCTACTGACAGGAGCAGCGCGTGCGTGTGATCCCCGTCCGGTACACAGAACACAGCCCGGCTGCCAGCCCACGATTCGGTCGATATCGCTGGCCTTGATTTAGGAGTCGGCCACTCGAATTGCCAGCTGTGGAGATTGGTCGCCGCTGGCGCTGGGTTCGGACTGGGAACTGAGTCGGGTGTGGTGGATATAACCGCGTCAAAGGATTCCTCGACACCATGACTGAACGTCGCACGAACACCCGTGTCGGTCGATGTAACAGCTGTGACTGCGTGCGCTGTAGTCCGGAGCCCGTCGAGCAGTGTCTGTTTGCACAGTGCCAGGAGGTCACCATATCCAACTGCAATCAGTTCGGACTGGTCTGTTCTGCCATCGAGCCATGACTCCCCGGATGTGAGACACACCAGTTTGTCTATCGGTGTTCCGAGCTGCTGAACTGGACGTCGGAGCCCCAGCCGTTCTAACAGTGCTTGCACAGGTTGCCAAAGAAGCACTGCATTGGAATGGGATGGCGTACTGTGAGCAGGTGTGGGCGCAACAACAGGGTCGAGACCTGCCTGACCGAGGAAGCCAGCTGTCACTGTGGCCGCGATGCCAGACCCGATCACCAGTATTTGACAGTCGTGCCCACGGCCATCTGTGATGAACCGAGTGCTCGAAGTGCCAGTTGGTGAGTCACCGACAACGCCAGGAGAGACACGCGATGACGATGTCATCTGGTCAGCAGCCTCCGTTCCACGACACTGCAGGACAGTAACGGACTACGGCCACAGCCAGGCGCCTGAAGATATGACGAAAGCGCAGCATAGCTCCACGTTCTCCCGAATCCATTGTAAACCGGTAGCTGGTGTTTCTGGCTCAGAAACAGGAGGGAACGCCCGGTGTCAATATGAATAGCCCCTGAAAACGGACACGGGTAATCCACACTTCCAGCAGTTTTGGGGGGAACCCGTTGATAGTATGGTTTGATGACGCCGACTCTCCAGTCTGCTGAGGAAGCCGGTCCTGACAGCCGAGCACAGGAGCCCGAGAAGCGAGACACAGACCCAAGTCAAGAGCGGATCGCTACTGCTGACGCATCGAATGTGCAGTGTGACGCGTTGCTCGGACTGCTCGGCGATGAATACGCCTGTGACATCATCCGTGCGCTCTCGACTGGTCCGATGACAGGGAGAGACCTACTCGACCAGTTTGATATGTCACGCCCAACGGTGTACCGACGGTTGGATGAACTGACCACCGCCGGCCTCGTCGCGTCTGAGCTGGTCGTCGATAGAGCTGGTAATCACAGACAGGAGTACCGCCTTGTCTTCACCAATATTGAGTTTCGTATCGCTGGCGATGGCTCAGAGGATGCTGTCAGTGTGGCTGCAGCGACGACCGAGTGATCTGCTATTCCGATGTCCCTCCTGCAAATACTCGGTGAGCAGATTACCGGAGTACTCTGGACAGTAGCTATACTTGCCGTTCCAGGTAGTGTTGCAACAGTGCTTTCGGCCCCGTTTCTGGTGCCAAAACGCATTCGCAGGTTGTTCAGTTCGCTTCCGCCGAATCAGTCACTCGTCCTGTCGTTTGCGCTTATCAGCTTCAGTGCCTCACTGCGTTTGTTGTGGGACTCGGAGCTATCATCGTGACGGTTAATCCGGACGGAGCCGGTCCGGCCCCGTGGAGGAATGCAATTCTCAATCTTAGCGGCCTTCTATCACGCGACGGTCCATGCCAGATTATATTCCGGTGTTGATAAGTAGATGTCCGAGACTCAAACTAAATTTTGAATGTGATCGGTACCCACTCAAAACCCACAAACTGGCCCACAGCAGTGGATCCCGGTCCGGTATCCCACCGGCTAGAGTACTGAAATCGGTGTGAAAAGAGAGCGCTTCGCTTGTCGCCACCTCCCTGGATCAGAGTCCAGTTTTTACTCGCGGTCTGTCCCAAAGAGGAAATCAAACACCTTTGCTTCTCCGAGTCGAATATGCTTGTTCACCGTGGGCTGGGTAATATCGAGTTGGTATGCGACGTCTTCACCGCTGCTCTCTCGTGGCCACGCAAAATACCCCATTGCGTAGGCGGTCTCCAACGCCTCGTACTGGCGTGTGGTCAATCGGTTTTGCAGTTGTGTTTGGACTTCAGAGGGGGTTGCTTCTGACTCATGATGGTGCCGTTGGGCGGTGAGTTCCAGTCCCGGGAACTCTGCCTGCAGTCGGTCAACAATGGACCGAGTGTCGGTTTCCTGTGGGAGTTCGATGGCCAGCGTGACAGTCGTCTCAACCGCCTGGCACCGTCGGAGGACGCCGCCATATTCCGACACAGTGGCCCCAAACCACGAGTCGCTACGTTGTTCGATGACTGTCTCACTCTCCTGTCGAGAAACCACCTCACTGTCACCTGGGAGTGCTGCAGTGGCAGTCTCGACCGCGTCAGCAGAGAGTTCGCCATTCACTGAGTAATAGACACTGACCGAGTTGTCCTGCCGACGAATCGTCCGCTCGTGGCGCACCCTGTACCCTGTTTTTGCTGCGAGTTCGGCGGGTGGGAGCTCCATATCGGTCCCCTGGAGTTCTAATTCCAGTGTATCATCTGATTCAAGTGCGCGTTGCCGTCTGATAGCCGTGATAGCGTACCCGATTGATGTCCCAAGTTGCGAGAGGACCTCACGTTCTTGCTCGGCAAACGCGTTGGGTTCCGTTGCGACGACAGCTAGCACCCCATACGTAACCCCAGCGTAGGCGAGTGGGACGGCACAGATGCTTCCATCACCCTTTTTGAGCAGGGCCTGTCGCCAGTCGCTTCGCGTCCGACCAGTCATGAGGTCATTGACAGCACACAGGTCACCTGTTTCCCACGCTTTGGCAACTGGCTGCGGATCGGTATCTGCACCGTCTTCGGTGGAAACGAATCGCTCCACATCGGTTCGGTCCACTCCAGCCACTGTTCGTGGCGTCAGTCGATCAGTGCCAACATCGGCGCCAGCGATCCAGGCACTACTGAATGGGTCGACATTGACTAACTCTGTACAGACTGCCTCACGGATCCCTTGTCTCGAGGATTGGGTCGTAATCGCAGCCTCAATTCGTTGGGTCAAGTCGGTGATCGATTCCAGTCGTCGCGCGTGTTCAGACTGGGCTTCGAGTTCTTCTTGACGGGATTTGAGTTCCCGTTCACCCCGGAGCCGATTCAGCGACGCTTCGAGCGTGGCAGCAAGTATATTCGCCGCATCAGTATCAAGTGACTCGCTGGATTGCCAGGTAGCAAGCACACCATTCCCGCCAAGCGGGAGGAGAAGGCCCTTATCCGCTGGCCCGATGCCAGAGAGCGGCTCTACGTCACTGTCGAACTGCTGCAGTTGCTCAGTGATGAACGCTTCCCAGACGACAGCGTCCGTAGACGTCACTGGCTCTAACTCACCGGGTGGTGGAAGTGACGGGCCGGTTGCTACCGGTTCGAGTGCAGCCGTGTTCTCGTCGTAATGATACACGGCAGTTGCAGGAATATCGAAGACATCGGCGCCGGCTTCCACCGCTATGCGACACGCATCGGCGACAGTGTCCACTGTCGTCATTTCAGCGGTTGCATCGTGGAACGATTCAAGTGTTCGCTCACGCTGTTTTCGCGCCGTGATGTCACGGCTGACAATCATCACACGCGGTTGACCGTCCACCCAGTCGGTTAAATAAAAATCAGAGTGGACCCATCTGACGGCACCGTCAGGGCGGACGATTCGAAATTCCTGCGTGTATCGTTCCTCTTGCACACCATTCGCGACATCAGTGCTGATCTGGGAAATGAAATCTCGATATTGGTCGTAGTCCGCAGCATGCAGCGTTCCAAAGAACCCCTCGTCATACGTGTCGACGATCGTTTCGAGTGACTGGCCCCATATTTTCTCGTAGCCAGAACTGACGAACTCGGGGTCAGGATCTGTCGCATTGAGCTCTGAGGCCGGAGCGAGGAAGATCACCTCGTCGATTCGGTCAACAATGGCCTGCAACCGCCGTTGACTTTCACGTAATTCCTTCGACCGCGTGACCCGTTCTACCGCACTCCCAGCGTGGCTGGCGAGTATTTGCGTGACGCCGACAAGATACGACTTGTAGTCGGTCGTATCCGGCCGCCCGGCAGCCAGTAGCGCCTGCTCACCGATTGGAACGATAATAGCCGCGTTGAGCGGGCTGTCGTCGTGATGCTGGCTCGGATCATATGTCGTCGCTTCACCGGACTCAAACACACTGTATTCCCAGTCTGTCGGCGTGAATGCGGTAGCGTTGGTCAACATGTCCTCGGCCGAAGTGGTCCCAGCTATGTGCATTAGCTGCTGGTTGTCGTCGTCATGTTGCCAACACGCTGCGATTGGTAACTCCAAGACGTCACGGGTTGTTTCAATGACAGTCTGATACACATCGGCAGTGGTTTCGGCTGCGTGTAACTGCTCAAGCGCTGTCTGGAGCTCTTCAATAGTACGCTCACGCCGCCGCCGTTCAGTAACATCTCGGAAGTTTGCCAGGGTCGCCGGTTCGCCATCGTGTTGTATCCGCGAGACAGACAGCTCCAGCGTCACCGGCTCGCTATTCCGAGCGTCAATTTCAACATCATACTGATTGGGAGGGGATTCTCCGGCGACGCGGCGTTCGTAGCGGTCAAGCACTAACTCTCGAGACTCCGGTGTGAAGACATCGTGGAACGGACGCCCAAGTAGTTCAGATTGGTCATAGCCCGTAATCTCAGCGAATGCCTCGTTGACGAAAACGAACTCACCGTCACTAACCACGACAACCCCGTCGGTACTCTGCTCAACCAATGTGGTGTACTTCTGCCGTTCCTCTTCAATAGCTCGTTCGCGGCGCTTTCGCTCCGTAATATCCGTATACCACACGTAAGCATGGCGTCCTTCGGCATTTTCGAACGGGAGAACGTGAAGTATGAAATCGCGAATCTCATCGCTCGTTTGCCGTCTGACCTCTGTTTCGACGGCATTGCCAGCGAGTGCCTGCTCTCTGATACGCTCGAACTCACTCCATTCCTCGTCCGGAACCACAACATCGGAAATCGGCTGTTCCGAAACCTGCTCAACATCGTATCCAAATGTGTCCTCAAATGCGGCGTTGACCTCACTAATGTGTGGCTCCTGATCTTTGAATGTCACTGCCATAATCGGGTCAGACGTATTTTCAAACAAGATCGACCGCCTGTCTCGTTCCGCCTCCAGACGAAGCTTGTTTTCACGTCGCTCGGTAATGTCTTCGACAATTCCAACGTACCTGTCTGGCCCTGTTTCACGGGTGACTGGATACCCGGTGGCAAGCGCCCATCGCACTTCGTCGTTCGGCTGTCGGACTCTGAATTCGAATTCGTAGCTTTCGTCTGGATCCCCGTTGACGATATCTGTCCGCATCGCCTCAAACTCGGTTTTGAACGACTCCCGATCCCGTGGGTCGATACCGCTCATAAATGCGGTTGCATCCTCGTACAACTCTCCCACCGGACGGCCCCACATATCTTCATACGCGGAATTAACGTACTCGACCTTCGAGAAGTCAGCATTGGCGATATAAATTATCTCATCAAGGCTCTCTGTCACTACTTCTAACTGCCGTTCAGATTCCGGATTCGCCTGATACGCTGCTTCGTCAGTCGGCGAAGGCTGCCCAGTGAGAACGATTCTATCTCTCCTAGTATCCGAGACATACCGAAAGGTCGTATCAAGGACACGTGTCTCGCCGGTGGCAGGGGCAAACTCCAATTGGCAGGTCTCTGGGCGCGCAGTATGTGACACACGTGTGAGCAGGTCTCGAACCGACTCCTGTGTCTTTCCGGCCGTAGAGACCTGGTGTTCCTCAACTTCGCTCCCAACGATGTCCCCCACATCGACATCCAGAAGTGCAGCCATCCGATGGTTCGCTCGTAAAAATTCAGCAGTCGTCGGATCCATCACGGCTACTGCAGCGTCGACACTATCCACCACTGACTCATCGTACTCACCATCGGACGAGCTGTCAGGTACCAGCGATGCGAGTTGGGTGGCTGCGACCGCTGGATTTGACACACAGAGCGACCGAGGAATATACTCAGTAACACCCGACCCAATGAGACGCTGCATCGCAGACTCTGTGGTATCAGTAGTCAGGAGGACAATCGGGATCGAGGGCGTCGTGGATCCGATTCGGTCCAGCACTGGCTGTACTGACCTATCGAGTCCTTCCTGATCAAGGACAAGACAGTTTGTCCTCCCAAGCTGCTGGTCTACCTCACCGGGAGTCGCTTGCTCAAACTGGATGCCGACATCGCTCTCGGCGGCAGCTGAATTGAGTTCTGCCACAAGCCCCGGCGGTCCAACCACAGTTATCCGCGACTGTTGAACTGTGGATTTCATACAAATTGCATCCTGTCACCTCATTAGTAATGCAGGCGACAAAATAAAACCCCTGACACAGGCACTGAATATTGGTTCTGGTGACTCTCCCATGATTCCCACCTCAGTATCTGTCTCAGGATCAGAAACACAGCATGGTGATACATGGTCATATCACAGTATAGTACAGCTACAGATGGGAGAGAGTATCTTTCCGATGGAGAAACGGAGCGCCGACCCGGATACAGGGACGGAAGTAATCCCGTTTGCTGACGCTGATTCCGCGATCGAGGCATTGGCATCCGAAACCGCGCGAACTGTCCTGAAACTGTTATAGGATGAGCCACTCCCACCGTCGGGACTGGCCGACAGAGCCGGAAAATCAATCCAGAATATCACGTACCACCTCGATCAGTTAGAACACGCGGGACTCGTGGAACAAGTTGCCACGCATTACTCTTCTCGAGGTGTCGAGATGGACATCTACGCTCCAGCTGGGAATCCGGCTGTCATCTGTCTCGGAACATCAGCGGGAGTTCCAACGAGTCCTGGCATCGAATGACAACCCGTATAATTGGCAATTGGAGAGATATTGAACCTTGCATACCAGTCTGTGCTGTGCTGACGTCTACACTAACCACGAAACCTATCACCCCCTCGACTTTACATCCCTATCCAAAATGGTCTCCACAACCCGCCGCTCCCTCCTGCACACTGCCAGCGGTTTAGCTGCGCTGCTAACCGGCTGTAATGGTCTGTTAGCGGGGAGTACCGAATCGACACGTACTGCCATCTGAAAGCGATGGTCCAGGCGCTCCTGGGGCAAGTGGCGCGTCTGACCCGGAATCACTGGTCATGCGAGTCGACACAGACCGTCGACCAGTCTGGATCAGCGACGATGGGAGTCGGCCAACGCCTGATCCACATACTCGACGGTTGGTGTCTGAGGTCATTGACTCCGACTCGAAGGCCGGCCAGATTGCCGTTGCAACGGACGTTGACCGGGGTGCAATCGACACCTTTCTCGAAGAAACGGATTTCGAGTCAGAAACCATCTATCTCCAGAGCGTCATTGTCGAAGAGTGCTTCCGGTTGGAACTCTGTCAAATCAATTGGGGGGCGGACAGTATCTCAACTGACTATGGCCGTCGAAGCCGTCCCTATGACGACCCCTGTGAAGCCGATACCGAATTGTACTCGGTGTGGTTTATTCGAATCCCGCAGGCCATCAATGCCGACGATGTCTCGAGCTACTCCTCGTCTGTTGGGGGCAGTCCCTGTGACGACGAACGGACGCGGACCACGACTGAAACTGACCGAACTACACAGACGACTCCAACTCCCATGGCCGAGACCGAGACAGAACGGTAGCAATCATGACTGACACTGATGCCGAGCAATCGTCTGGTCCCGCCCGGATGACGCGCCGAAGCCTCCTGACACTCGTCGGGGGCAGCGCTATCGCTGGCTGTAGCGGGTTCGGGGGGCTAGACCAGTCTGATGAGGTGACGATCCGCTCGAACAACCTGCCTGACATTCGGCGACATCAAGAGCTAAAGGCTCCGGTCCACCCAGCCGTGCCAGTCGCGCTTGCCCCCTCTTATCTCGATAGCTCACGGACACGAGTGTACGAATTGTTGTCAGAGCTACCGATACCGCTGGGGCCAGAAGAGATACCGAACGGTCATATCCGACAGCGGCTCACAGATGCCGCCAGTGACGCATCGGACGGACTCGATGATGCACGGACGGCCCGGACTGGGTTGGTCACACTCCGCTCGCTGCGGCACGCTCGAGAACACGCTCGGTATGCCGCAGCTGGCTGGGCCGTTGCTGAACGTGGTCTCACCGACCGTTCGCTTCGCAACGAATATAGCCAAACGGTCTCCACGGCCCGAGCAACAAGACGCGACCACGAATATCTTGGCATGGATCCAGTGCGCGCAGCCCTCGTCCACAGTACTATCGAGACGGCGCTGGAGCGTGCTGCCGATACGGAACCCAGACCCCAGGCCGACTCAGAACTGTTGGCTGTCGCCCAGTGGGGTGAACGAGCCGAATCAGCACAAGCGTATCTCAGCGACGCTCGCCACATAACAACTCAGTTTACGTCGTCGTTACCGGACGGTGGCGGCTCTATTGAGAACACCTTGATTACTGCCGGAGAAACGTTGTTAGCTGGCCTCCGTGACCGTCGATCGAACCTTCCGCCGGAATCGACCTACGAGGAGCGACATCCCAGCCAGATGGTTGCCGAAGACCTCCGCTGGAAAGCTGAGAGCGAAATTGGAAGCGTTGAAGATGCGCACGGACCCGCAAGCGCTGTCGTTCACGCGAACACTCGGCTCACGCGATTTCTGGCACTCGAACGCATCAAAGCACGTCAGGAGGCCGGTGAACTCTCCCGGCCGAGCACCGCAACAGCAGTGCGCTCCATTCGACAGCAGGCATACGATTCGCTGGCGTCAGCGCTCGAGGCGGACGCACATTCCGGGCTTGTCCGTGACGCTATCGTCGATGCCGGCTACAAAATCATCGGGGCTGACCGAGAGTTATCGTATCTCCAGGGCGAGATTGATGCGAGTCGTCTCGACGACAGTATCGCGGGCTACTGGCACGCAATGGCGCTCGCCCACTCAGCACCAGCGGCAGCGCGTCAAACCGCCTCAGTACTCCGGACCGAGTAGGCTCGGATATGCAATCAAGGTGAATTCGGGGGCACTCGCTGACGCGGCATTATAGAAAGTACAAGGCGAAAACCACGGCTTTAGCCGTGGGTAGCTTAAACCTCGGTCGCCTCAGTGTGGTCTGTTCCGGAGGGCCCGTCCCTCGTGACGGCGGCCCCATCAGTCCACGTCGGCGTCACTGCGTCACGGGCCGACAGCGTCTGTGGCCCGTAGTACGCGATAAGGGTCAGCGCTACGAACCCGAATCCGCCCGCGAGCAGTCCCCCGAACGGAACTGGGAGAGTAGACGGACCGCCGACGGCCTGCAACGGGAGATTCACGCTCGCATTGATACTCCCGTGCATGAGGATTGCAGCGGGAACGCAAGCCCGAGAACTGTTGTATAACCACGTGAGAATGACGGCAAACGCAAGCACAGAGACAGCGTACAATACTGGATTCATCGCGTAGATGTCGAAGGCGAACAGCGGTGCGTGCCACAGCGCCCACACCAACCCGACGAGGACGCTCGCAGTCAGGGCACTATGACGGGATTGGAGATGGGGGAGGGCGAATCCGCGCCACCCGAACTCCTCTTGACCGCCGCCCAGAACCGTGGCAAAGACGATGTTCACGGCGAAGGCTGTGACTGCCGGTCGGAGCGTCCCGTCGCCGAAACCTCCGGCTAGTACGAACATCACGGCTCCCAGTACGAGGGTCACAGTGAGGGGGATGGCGACAGCAGCGGCGTACCACCGGCCCGAACGACGCCAGGAAAGCGTCGAAGCCAGCCACGAATGGACGGAGTCGCCGCGTAACCGAGTGACGACGGCGCCAGCGACCAGCGGGCCAAAGGCCCCTGGGATGAGTGCGGCCTTCGCGGCCGGTCCGTCAATAGCGGAGAGGGCAGGTATCCACACCGTCCACGAGACGGCAATAGCGAGGACGGCGAACGTTGCGCCGGGATGCCGGTCAACGGTATCGAGTAGTTGTCGCATGGACACCTGCTACTTCGACGGCCATCGATAAGGGGTGGTGCACAGCGCTTCAGCGGATGAAGTACCCATTAGCAATTTAACCGATTTGTTCGATGACACCCATACAGTGAGTGAGGACCCCGACATCGAGACCGTCGCGGGCTTGCTTGAGGACGAGACAGCACGGACCATCCTCACTCAGACGAGTCAAGAACCCATGTCAGCACGCATGCTCAAACAGCAGTGTGAGGCCTCGGGGCCGACAATCTACCGACGCCTCGAACAGCTCCGGGAGTGTGATCTTGTGGTTGAGCGCACCGAGCCGGACCCAGAAGACGGTCACCACCGGAAGGTGTACGCACCAAACCTCCGGCGGGTGACAGTAGCGTTGCAAGATGGTGATATGACCCTCTCAATCGATCGTCGGGAGGACATGTCAGATCGCTTCACGCGACTCATCGAGGGGATGTAGATGCAGACGGAAATCGGCAACACGGCCCGCCTTGCGCTGCAGGCCTACGAGCTAGTCGGTGCGGCGTTTGGGCTGTTCATCGCCTATCTGGCGTACCGTGGGTATCGCCGCAACGACAGCCGCCCAATGCTATTTTTGGCACTCGGATTCAGTATCATCTTCGGACTGGCAGTGCCCGTCTTCGGACTATCACTTGCGTTCCCGGCAGTCTCTCCCGTGGTGAGTCAGATATTCATTCAAACCTTCGAAATCATCGGGTTCCTTTGTATCATCTACGCGCTCCGGATGGAGCCATAGGTGGCATACAATCGTATCTTACCTCGTTTCCTGCCGTGCGAAGAACCATTCGAACACCGGTGTTTCTCTGACCAGGCTATCACGAACCGCCCGAAGTAGGTCGAACTCCAGCAACGTCACGGCGGCTTCAAACTGCGCGTTCCGTTTCACGCTCGTCACATCACTTCGGCGCCGCGACTCGTACCGTTCGAGCGCGCTCGACACGTCAACTGGCCTCGCCGTGGCGAGTTCCTGCGCGAGAATCCGAGCGTCCTGCAGTGCGAAGGAGGCACGCATCCCGGAAATCGGGTGGATAGCGTGGGCGGCGTCATCCATGAGGACGACGCGGTCCGTATGCCACGTCTCACAGAACACATCCCGGACCCCGTGGAAAAACGGCGTACCGTCGGTTCCGGCGAGCAGATCTGGAGTAGCCACCCGATTTCGTTGACGCCGTCACTCACGACGTGTTGGCAATGTGAATACTTTATTGATTGCTGGTGAGTCTCTTTGGGCGACCCCACAGGAACCTATTGGAATACAGTGGCCTTGTTGAAACCCTCAATCGGTGATAGATTTCAGCAGTCTTGCTGAATACAGGGCGCGGGCCTTGTTTAGACGCTAGTAATATTGCCTAAATGTCGAGGATTCTAGGAAGTGAAGCGAGCACAGTTCGGTGTGCACTCGAAACTGGCCCGCTTCACCGAACGATGTGTCGCATTATCTCAAAAAGCTGTCGGGAGTGACCCAGACCCACCTATCAAGAAAGGGGAAGGTGGCTACGCAGATTGGGTAATCATAGCCATTCACGGCCTTCGAGGATACCTCGATCACACTTACCGGCAGCTGCTCGACGTGCTTCGAGAAATGCCCGATATTGTATCAATGCTCGGCCTTTCAGTGGATGAACTGCCGGATTTCACCACCGTCTGTAGTCGGAAACAAGACCTCAAAATGAATGTCTGGCGGACGTTGCTAGGACTGTCAGCAGATTTGTTTGATTCTGGAGAGATACAGGCAATAGACTCGACTAGTATCGCACACCGTTCGTCCAGTCATAATTATTCAAAGCGAGTCAAAAGAACGTTTGAGTCGGTTAAAACAACGATTCTTGTCGACTGCTCTACGCGGTTAATACTCGACATACACTGCTCAAAGAACCTACCACACGACACACAGATTGCTTGGAAAGTCCTGAAGAGGAATCTCAATAATGTAGAAACAGTCGTCGCTGACAAGGGCTTTGACTGGGACAAACTCCGGCATATGCTCCGAAATGAGGACATTAGACCGGTCATCAAACATCGTGAGTTTTACTCACTTAACGCTGCTCATAATGCTCGCATTGATGATAAGACATATCATCAGGGCACTGTCTAGTTGAGCGAGTTTGAGAAGCGAGGAGGTCGTAGCGAGAAGTGTTCATGCCACTCGCAGACCTCCTCAGAGAAACGTTAGATAAGGAC
>Ga0207757_100123_pt1 | contig 66209 bp, 50 predicted proteins | sample A23P3SouthBayCA_2_FD_187752 | JGI IMG/M metagenome (GOLD analysis project Ga0207757, IMG submission 187752) | Aerobic enrichment media microbial communities from Eden Landing Ponds, California, USA - A23 P3 (2) (SPAdes) | ecosystem: Environmental > Aquatic > Marine > Unclassified | place... | reverse complement strand
AACTCGCCGGTGATTACTACCCGGGTGATGTGTCTGCTCGGTTCGAGATTCGATGGTATCGCAACGACGACTTCACCGTTCACTATCAAGAAGAGCGCCGAGAGAGCGTGTGGAAGTGTCGCTGGGACCGCCACCCCAGCAGTCACAACGAACGAGACCACTTCCATCCGCCGCCGGACGCAAGTCGCGCCCACGCAGAAGACGCACAGTGGCCCCAAGACCATCGTGACGTCTGCCGCCTTGCCCTCGATTACGTCGAAGAGCGAATCGAAACTCTGTGGGAACAACATTGACATCCTCCCGCGCCTGAAGACGCGAGAATCCTCTGCGGAGATATTGACTATGCCGATTCCCCAGAGGCAAGTTTCCCATCACTGGTACTCCGGTCTGTGCGCTGTTCTTTGGGACGGTGAGAGCGTAGTGACTCCGACCAGTTGTGGTCGTCCCACTCGAACCGCACGGGCCGTGCCATTGGCCCGACTGCCTGCGTTGCGTGCCGTCTCAGGAACGTTTCTGACGCCGTGAGTTGGCATGCCTCTCGAACTCACACGGGCAGGTGAGCGTGTCCTGATGCCGTGTCGTCCTGTCTGTCCAACCGCACGGGCACTCTTGGCTGGTCCACTGCCAATCGATTCGACGTTGAGTGTTCTCTCATACTCGACTAGAGGTCTACGTTCCCGATAAGCCGCGGCGTGGCGTTTCCGCGTTTCATGGGAGCCACGAGACGGGGAACTCGTTGCCAGTCGTCGAGTTTCTGTGGATAGCTAATGGTTTCCGAGAACGTTTCCAGAACTGATTTGTTCCCGTATTGGAGAGGTAAAAGTACTGTGTCAGATAGTTTTCTCAGGAAACTATTTGTTGTAGAGCGCGTAGCATCCAGTATGCCCGAGACGGGGAAGGACGTCAACGAGCAGGTGAAAGCGGACTGGAAAGACGAGACCACGCCGTTCGAACGAGTGTACGAAATCGTCGAACAAACCCACGACGGCCAGTCGGCCGCCGAAATCGCTGACCGTGCCCTCGTGAGCGAGCCGACGGCGCGTCGGCACTGCAAGGCCCTCGTGAACACAGGCTTCGCCGAGGCGGACCAGGACGGGCAAACAACGCTGTACAAGCGCAACAGCGACCGAATCTTGATGTCCCGGATCCGCGAGTTGCGTGAGGAGGTCACTCGACCGGAGTTGCTCGACAGTATTCAGGAGATGAAGGCCGAGATTCGGCGCTACGAGGACCGGTACGACGTTGTGTCACCCGAAGAGCTCAGCAAGCAACTCGACGCCGACGAGACGGAGGGTTGGGACGACCTCACCGCGTGGCGAACGACCCGGCAGAATCTCGCCGTCGCCCAAGCCGCACTCGCCTACGACGAAGCCAGTCACCGGCTCGCGGTATGAGCGACGACGACCGTGCCGGCGAGTTCGGACAGATCTATCTCCCGGCGCTTCAGCGGGTTCGTGACCTTTGGCTCGAACTCGAGCCGTTAGTCGACGCAACGGCGTACGATGACGTCGTTGCCCCTACGGAACTGCAGATTAGTCTTACTGACGGGCTCGGCGATGCTGATAGCGCCCGGCTCGATATCCAGTGGAGCGAACTGGGGATGTATTCGTTTCACTATGTCGATAGCGACGATGTCAACTGGCGCTTCGATCGCCATCCGAATACACACTCTCCAGATATCCATTTTCACCCACCGCCCGAGGCCGCCACGACGGCCGGCGAAGCGTCCTGCATCGACGTGACCGAGGTATCACTCGTCACTCGTGCCGTCCATGCGATGTGGCGCACAGCGTACGAGAATGAGGACCGGGGCCGACTGAACAGCGCAGCAAACCCATCATAAGGACGTCCACTTTTCGTGGGCTGTGTTGTAACGCGAGAGTAGTCGATGTCCTACAAACCCCCGACCCCACCGGCGACCCTCCCGACGGAGATCGTCAACACGATCAACGAGTCGGACCCGGAGCAGCTCCGAGACGTTGCGACGTACGCTGAAGAGCTCGCTGAGCACAAGGAACGAGAGGCCTGTCTCGAGGAGTTGGCAGATCAAGAAGAGGTCGAAGAGCGACCAGATGATCTTCCAGACGACGTTCCTACCAAGCGACGATAACGATCAAGGAGATCTACGACGAATTCACGACAGAATAGGACTCTCTTTTAGCTGCGCGTTCTACAGGCGGAGCAGGCCGAGTGCTTCGGGGCTTGACCCCAATGCGGTTCACGGGTCGAAGTATTCCTTCATCAACACTTATTATCCTTACCGGACACCCGTGGATACGAATGTGTGAGATCGGGGTCGGCACGAATCAATGCAGTACTACGAAGTTACTAAGGACTGTAATATTCGGAATGGCTAACGGCAGTTCACCCCACCTATGACAAATACTGTCCAGGGGACTTCCCAGAGGCGACGGAGACTGTTACGGGCAACTGGGGCTGGCGTCGCGTCGCTGACGTTGTTGACACCAACTGGACCAGTTGCCGGCCAAGAGAGCTCACAGGTGTCTGTCGAATTCAACGATCAGACGACTAACGGTCGGGAAATCGTCATTGCTGAGGTGAAAACGGCCGTCGATGTGCTGTTCACTGTGGCAACAGATCGTCACGAAACAACGTTCGCACAAGGCCAGCTTGATGCAGGTACTGATCTGGAAGACTACACCGTTACGCTCAGTAAGACGCTCACCCAGGAGAGGACGCTTGAAGTCTCGTTGTATCCTGCTGATGGCGGAGAGGCTCTAGCGATGGATAAAGCGAAAGTCTCCGTCGGAGAGGACATCGAGTATATAGACGGGCTCTCAGTCACGCGCGTAGACGCCGATCCCGAAGCTGGGTTCAACTATCCATACTTCCTCTGGGCTCCTTCTATCCCCCGACAGAATACTGGAAACCCGATACTCGTCGCACCGAACAATACTGGAACTTCAACTGACGATTTCGACGCCCACCAGAGGGAAGCGAGGGAACTTATTAAGCATGGAAATTCCCGGGATGTGAGCGGCCAACTCGGCGTGCCGATGCTCGTTCCGGTATTTCCCCGTCCGGAATCAGATCCTGTCGATTGGCATCACTACACCCATCAACTCGACCGGGATACACTCCAAATATCTAGTGGGCCACTAGAGCGCATTGACCTCCAGTTACTTCGGATGGTTGAACACGCCCAGAAGAAGCTCGCCGACGCATCGTATCCCGTTGCCGACGACATCATTATGGATGGTTTCTCCGCGTCGGGGAACTTCGTTGACCGGTTTGCCGTCCTTCATCCTGATCGTGTGCTTTCGGTAACTGCAGGCGGTTTGAACGGAATGGCGCTGCTCCCCCTCGAGAAAGCGAAAAACCACACGCTGAACTATCATATCGGGATCGCTGACGTCGAAGATATCACTGGGTCGCCAGTTAATCTCGATGCGCTCAGTGAGGTGAACCAGTTTCTCTACATGGGTAGTCAGGACAGTAGTGACACAATCCCGTACGACGATGCGTGGACGAGTGAGAAAATGCGGCAAACGGCACTCGATGTGTACGGGCAAGATATGATTGAAAACCGATTTCCCTACTGCCAGACAGCCTACGAGAACGCCGGGGTCGAGGCGCAGTTCCGCGTCTACGATGGAGTTGGGCACACACCGCGGCCAGCGAAAGAAGACATCATCAGATTCCACCGGCGAAGTATCGAGGGTAAAGATGTGAGTTCATTCGGCCAGCAGCTCGGTCTACAGGCGGCTTTCTCCCCCCAATTGACGAATCCGGACGCCGGGGAGTCGGTAAAATTCAGTGCAACGGAGTCAGAGGCGCCCCGGGGAAAAATACTCGCCTACACGTGGAAATTTAGCGATGGGGAAACTGCCGCGGGAGACGTTGTGCGGCACACCTTCACGGAACCCGGAGATTATACCATTGAACTCTCCGTCGTCGACGATATGGGGCGGACAGCGACGGCCGCTGTATCGATGACGGTTGGTAGGTCAGATAGTACATCGACCGGCACTGAGACAAAGGGCGGCCAGACGAGTACTACAGACACCATAAACAGAGCGACCAGTAGTGAGCCAAGTGGCACTGAAACAACGAGCGCCCAGACGAGTACTATAGACACCACGAATGGACCGACCAGTAGTGAGCCAAGTGGCACTGAAACGACGAGCGCCCAGACGAGTACTATAGCCACGACGAACGGACCGACCAATGCCAAACCAAGTAGCACGACCAGCAGTCGAGGCGCACCAGGGTTCGGGATCGGCACCGCAGTCACGAGCCTCGTAGGGATTGGGTACCTCGTCAAGCGACGCATGGGCGGTAACTCAGAGGGAGATACGGACGAGTAAAACTCAAACCAGGAAGACACCCACCCCACGTTTCCAACGTGTCGAGACATACACTCGTGATCAGGGGTGTGGTGAACAACCGAACCGAGAGCTAAGCCAGGTCTTCCAGGCGACTGTCCCGGAGGACAGATTTCAACACGATACCGGTGTCCTGAACCAGCCGATGCTCCAGATAACTGCCTTCACCCCGGCCACCACCCGGTCTGAGTTGATTCAACGACACCGAGGAACGCCTGCTCTTTCAACAACTCATGGTGGACACCCCGTGTGAGAGATGAATTGGCTGACGGATTGGACGTGGACACCCCGTGTGCAATATGAATTGACTGATTGGTCGGTGTAGACACCCCGTGTGAGAGATGAATTGGCTGACGGATTGAACGTGGACACCCCGTGTGCAATATGAATTAGTTTATGAATGGCAGTTCGGCATCCTGAACCGCGCGATAGGAGATGGAGGCCTCCACACGAACCGAATTTTTGGACTGAATATCTGGACCACCCGACTGGATCGACTTCCCGCTCTATCAGCGTCAGTTGCCTTCAAAGAAATCGTCTATCTGTGCGTTGACAACGGATTTGACGAGATCCTCTTGGTGTTCAGCATCCTCAAGACGGAAATCAGTCTGGAGGGTCTCGGCGACTACCTCTGGATCGTCGACGAAGGTGTACTCCTTGTGGACACCACTGCCATAACCGCGTCCTCGTTTCTCCGAGGTGACGAAATTGTACGTCTCAGCTTCATTCATATATCTCAGATAGGAGTCGCGAGATTTTTCATCGGCGTCCAACAGGTCAGTGAGATACTGGTACACCCGGTAGGCAACCGTACTGGGGACAGCGTTTAGGTTGCGCTGTGAATGAACAGGGACGATCGCAGTAGCGTAAAGTGAGAGTTTCTTCTGGGTAGAGAGACCCTGCATCTGGGTCAGCGTGCGATCTCGTTCGGCTTCTTTCTGAGCATCGCGAACGTGTTCTTCACGAACTCGATCTTCTTCAGCCCGGTCAGCGATTTCGCCCGCCTTCCGGAACAGATCGATTGCCTTCCGCGCGTCTCCGTGGTCCTGGGCAGCAAATGCGGCGCTGAGCGGGATGATTCCGTCTTCCAGAACATCGTCTTGATAGGCGTCGCGACGACGTTCGAGAATCGACTGCAGCTGATCAGCGTCGTAGTCTGAGAAAACAACATCCTGCGGATTAAATGAACTCTCCGCCCGCCCGTCGAGATCTTCCATAAATCGCGGATCATTCGTGAGGGCAGCCACAGACACGTGTCCCTCGATGCGGCCGAGCTGTGACGCTCGCGACAGCTGGTAGAGCAATTTCGAATAGGCGGGCTCGTCGTTCGGATCGCGCTGTCGACCCACCAAGAGGTCGACTTCGTCAAGGATGATAATCACCGAGTCGAAGTTGTTGCTGAGAATTTCGTAGAATCGATCAAGTTTCTGGTCGGTCGAAACGCCACTCTCGGGGACACCAACCTCAACCTCAGCCTTTTCGGCCGCATTCTTTACGAGCCGATAGACAGCCCGGTCGTGAGATTTGATCGTCTGGCAGTTGATTTTGATCACTCCGAATCGGTCTCCCTGCGAGTTTGCGAGTTCAAGAAGTTGCTGGCAGACTGCATTGATGATGAGTGACTTCCCAGTTCCCGATGGGCCGTAGAGGAGCATATTAGGTGGGCGATTCCCCTGCAGTGCCGGGCGTAGGTAGGTGATGATATCGTCCAGTTGGTCATCGCGACCGACAATCCGGCCTTCGTCGATGACAGCATCCGGGTCAAGAAGACCCTTGTCTCGAAACACAGAATTCTGAACCCCTTCCTGAAGACGGCCTTTGATAGATTGGGAGAGGGATTGTTGATCATCGCCGTCAGCCATGTTAGCGGAGTAATGTTGAAGCTATAAATAAATATGGGGTGCCGCGTGCTACGTTAAATCAGTCGAATTCAGTCGGTAAAGAGCGTGTGAAAGAGGGGAGTTGTTTGAACGTCGTAACCGCGGGCGAAATCAATTACCCGTAATAGCCCCCGCGTGCGATATGAAATCCGAGATAGTACATCGAACAACCATTGGTGCTGATCTGAGGTCAAGAGATGGTGGGGCACCCCATGTGCAAGATGAAACCTTGAGCGATATTCACACCAGGCGGTCCCCAGGATATGCCAGGTGGTTTCGAGTGAGACGAAATTACCCCCACACCCCGTGTGCAAGATGAATTGGTGAATAAGTAGATGGCGACAAACTATCCCGTGAGGTAGGAAATCATTGATAGGGGCCGTGAAATGGCCTAATATTGGAGAAAGGTCTCATTTAGAAGAGTGTGTGAGAGGCAATATGTGTTGACGTGTATCAAAACGAGTTGTCTCTATTTCATGTTCTCTAACTCTAGTACGGACCATATTGGATGTATTAGTATGTAAAGATTCCCCTTTAGATAGCCTTTCCGGATACGTGCCTTCTAGGTGCGTATCTCCTAAAATTGGCATATCCGGTGTTCCGGAGCCTGTGTCGTTGAGTCCCCCTCCTATTCTCCATCCGATTTCATATCGCACACGGAGGGTGGGGGTCTGGTTCCAGTGCATCTACTGTTAACCAACAGATCGTTCTTGACGGCCGTTTGTTGGTTAACATCTGTATGTGATCTACGTTATATGGGGTGAAATTTACACTCAAAATTCATATGTGTATGGTCGTCATATCGGATTACTGTCACTCTGACCCCACTCTAAAAGACATCAAACTTGTCTATATATCTCTTAAATATATTCATATGGTCGTTTTCCCATCTAATTTCCGTAGTATCTTTTGTTTTCAACCACTCTTCAATAATTGATATTTCCTATGTTTATGCATAACTACCAGATAATATATCTTTTCTTAACGAGATCGACAGTAGATAGGCAGCGCCACACTTATTCCGACCCCATGTGATCATCCGCCATGGAAATCGGTGTCTGCTACTTTCCCGAGCACTGGTCCCGGGATCGATGGGCGGCAGATGTTGCTGACATGGCCGAGGCCGGCATTGACTACGTCCGGATGGGCGAATTTGCGTGGTCCCGATTCGAGCCGGACCCTGGGAGCTACGACTTCGAGTGGCTGGACGAGGTGGTTGATCTAGTGGGTGATTATGGAATGGAGGTGGTGCTGTGCACGCCGACGGCGACTCCTCCGAAGTGGCTCGTCGACGAGTACCCCGACATCCGGCAAGAGGAGCAGGACGGTACCGTGCGTGAGTTCGGTAGCCGCCGGCATTATTGCTTCAATTCGCCGGCGTACCGTGCCGAGACGGAACGAATCGTGTCTGACCTCGCAGACCATTACGCAGGCCACCCTGCTGTCGTTGGGTGGCAGACCGACAACGAGTTCGGCTGTCACGATACACTCCGGTGTTATTGCGACGATTGTGCGACCTCGTTCCGCAACTGGCTTCGGGGGCGCTATGGAGATGTGGAAACACTAAACGAGGCGTGGGGGACGGCGTTCTGGAGTCAGAGATACCGATCTTTCGGTGAGGTGGACCCACCGCGGCATACCCCTGCGAACCACCATCCTGCGCACCTGCTTGACTACCACCGTTTTACCAGCGACCGCGTGGCTGACTACAACCGTCTGCACGCCGATGCTCTCCGGGGTGCGGACGACAGCTGGTTTGTGACGCATAACTTCATGGGCGATTTCAGCGCTCTCAATGCCCGCGACGTGAGCGCTGATCTAGACTTCGCATCATGGGACTCGTACCCGACGCTTCATGCCCAAACTAGGGGCGAGACGGACCCCGCTCTCAACCCAGAGAGCGAGGCAGCTCAGCGTGCCGGCGACCCCGATGTCACGGCGCTGAACCACGCCCTCTATCGGTGCGCCGCTGACGGGGAGTTCTGGGTGATGGAGGAGCAAGCTGGCGATATCCGCGCATTCCCGTACTCCGCCGAACCGGCTGACGGGATGCTCCGACTTTGGTCCCACGCAGCTGTCGCTAACGGCGCTGCGACAGTCTCGTACTTTCGATGGCGACGCTGTCCCTACGGCCAAGAGCAATACTGGGGCGCCCTTTGCGACCACGATGGAACTCCCGACAGGGGCCTGCGCGCCGCCGAGCGGGTAGCAGAGGACCTCGATACGCTCCCGGAGCTGGGGCCCGTTCATGGTGACGTGGCCCTCTTGCACGACTACGATAGCCTTTGGGCGACTGAGGCCGAACCCCACTCGCAGGACTTCGATTACTGGGCGCATCTCCGCACGTACTTCCGGGCGCTCCGCCGCCGCGGTGCCACTGTTGACGTAGTTGGTCCGGACGCTGACTTCGCGGAGTATGACGGTGTCGTCGCCCCCTCGCTCTACGTTGTGACGGACGATCTTGCGACCCGCCTCGCGGCGTACACAGAGGGTGGGGGGACGCTTCTCCTCGGGGCCCGCTCGGGGTATTCCAACGAGAGCTCCCGGTTCCGTGACGACCCGGCGCCCGGGCCCTTCGCACCGGTCGTCGACAGTACTGTTGAGCAACATGAAAGCCTCGCGCCTGGCGTCGAGGCCCGCGTCGAATACGGGGACGTCACCTACGACGCCCGTATCTGGAGCGAGTGGTTGTCTCTGGACGGGGCTACGGAACTAGGCACTCACAAGGCAGGTCCGGCCTCTGGATCGTCGGCCGTGGGGCGGACCAACCACGGGTCCGGTACGGCTGCGTACGTCGGTGTTTGGCCGTCATTAGGGCTCGCTGACAGGATCGTGTCGGACCTGTTCGCTGACGCTTTACCCTTCACCGACACACTCCCCGAGCGCGTACGGGTGGCACGTCGTGACGGGCATACTTGGGTCTTGAATCATGGCGATACATCGGTCGATGTCAATGCACCGGAAACCGCATCTGTCCTACTTGGTGACGCGACGGTCGGCCCGCACGACCTAGCTGTCTTAGACGTACCGCCCGACGCCCTTGAGGTATCGCCCACGAGTCAGTCGGACTGACCGTGGACTCGAAGGGTCACTGATTCTGAGAGGGTCGTCCCGGCGGGCACGGTGGGGTCCTCGTCGAGGAGCGCGTGTCGGTCGAGGAGTTCGAGACCAACGCCTGCCAGTGAGCGGTTGAGGACCGCGACCCGCGTTGCGTCATCGTCCGCGGCAAAGCGCACGTGGCTCTCGCCATCGCCAAGTATCTCGACGCCGCGCCCATCGCTGTCTGTGAGCCGAGCCACATGAACATTCCGTTTGGTGCTCCGGAAGTCACGCGTTCCCCGTTCAGACGCGCTCCCAGCCCATGAGCGCGTGCGGTCGAGGTCTGACGCGTCGGTCGCTCGCTCCGTCGCGGCATGCGCGGTCCCGCGTGGCCGACCCACGTGGTCTTCAGGGTAGCCCCTCCAGCGAGCGTCCCGGGTCCACGAGAGCGTGTCGAGAGCCGGCGAGAGGGAGAGCGAGATGCCGAGTTCGCGCATCTCCCGGTCCTCGTGGAGCTCGAACTCGGAGGAGATGACGAAGGCGTCGCCTTCGGGTTCGACGCGGAATTGGCCACTTGCCACGTTGATCGTGTCGTAGTAGTATCCCCCCGCTATTTCGACGGCCCCGTCTTCAGTCGCGGTTACGTCCTCGCATCGCCAGGGGCTGAGGCGGCCGTTCATCGGGCGGCCGTAGGCGGGTGGCACCGACACATCGTCCTGTGGTGGGGTCGCGATGACGGCGAATAGCCCCGATACGACGGGTTCCCCGTCGAGCGGGGCAATTGTCACAGCTCCCCCCCGCCGGTCAACCGAGAGTGTCCCCGCCTCTGTGCGCACCGTCACCTCAGCATCAGTCCTTGAGACGGTGGGGTTGGCGTCGCCAATGGGCTTGACGGGTGCGGGGTCGGGGTCGCGGTGGAAGTCGAAGACGTTCACCGCAAACCCTGCAGGGTGAAGAACCCGAAGTGTTGCGTCCTCAGCCGTCTCCGGTACGGGAAGGCTAACTTGAATGGATTCTCCGGGCGCCGCGGTGGCGTCGATGGCCCCCTCTTCCCCGTCTGCCGACCACGTGAGGGTGCGCTCCGCAAGATCCGCGAACGTCGCGCCGTTGTGGACTGTCACAGTCAGGCCCTCAGGTCCCCACGTTGGGTCGCTCACGGTCACTGGGGCATACACCTTTTTCACGTGCCAATATTCCGGACGCTCGCATCGGTGTCGATCGATGACCCCCCACCGGAACTCCGGGGTGTGGTGGTCTAGTCCTGCCCAGATAGCTGCACCAGCACAGGCGTCGAGATCCGTCACTTCGTCCCAACAGGCTTCCAGCACTCGTACGTAGTCGTCGCGCAAGCCTGGGTCTGTGGCGAGTTCGCGGCCGTCGTAGCAGTATGTGTGCGCGAACTCGTCAAAGAGGACTGGCCGATCGAAGTCCCTGAAGTCCTCTGTGTCCACCTTCGAGTCTCGGAGTGCCGGGTAGTGGTGGTTGGCGATGTCGACCGCCTCCTCTGCGTCGTCGAGGTACATCCCCCAGTTGAATGTTACTGGACGGGTCGGGTCCGCCGCACGGACGGCGTTGGCAACCGCTTGGAAGTTTTCACCCCAGTCGGACTCGTTTGCGAGTGACCAGATGCAGACTGAGGGGTGGTTCTTGTCGCGGGCTACGATCTCGACGGCCTGCCGGCACAGTACATCGCGGTAGGCTGGATCGTCGGCCAAGTGCTCATTCTCAAAGCGGAGGAACGCGATTGGTGCTTCCATCTCCACGATGATGCCGAGTTCGTCACAGGCCTCGACGAACGCCTCCGAAGGTGGGTGGTGACCGGTCCGCACGTAATTGACGTTCGCGGCGCGCAGTGCCTCCGCGTCGCGCCGGGTTGCGGCTTCCGGGACGGCGATGCCACCCTCGGCGTCGCTTTCACGCCAATTCACTCCCCTAAGGGTTATGGACTCCCCGTTAACGAGCAGTTGGTTGCCCTCCACTGTCACCTCCCGCAAGCCGACCCGCTCTGTCACCTTGTGACATTCACCCTCCTCGTGGAGAGAGACAGAGATATCGTGGAGGCGGGGCCGTTCCGGGTCCCATGTCACCGGATCTGTTACGTCGAGAGCGGCCTGGACGTCGCACGACTCGCCTGGCTCGAGTGACACCCGATCCTCGCTCGTCCTGATAGTCTCGCCGTCCGGGCCGGACAGGCTCATGTGCCACGTTGCATCTGTCCCCGACTCGTTAGCGTTTCGGACAGTTGCCGCGATAGTCACGGTCGCAGTTTCGTCGTCCAAAGTCGTTCGAACGTCCACGTCCGTGAGATGGCACGCAGGCACCGCGAACAGTGACACGCCTCGGACAATTCCCGCCCCGGGACTGGCCTGCGAGATATCATCCGCACGTGATGCTTCCGCAACACCGACGGTAATCACGTTGCTGTCTCCGGGGTTGAGGGCCTCCGTCACGTCGAACTCGAAGGGGGTGTATCCCCCGACGTGACTTCCGATCGTCTCGTTGTTGACGCGGACTACGGCGTCGCTGTAAGCGGCGCCAACTCGCAGAAAGACCCTTCCCTCCAGCCAAGATGGTGGGACGGTCACAGTGCGGCGGTACCATCCTCGCGAGCCGTCAGGGACTTCGTATCCCTGCGTGTTCCACTGGTTCGGGACCTCGTGACGCCGCCAGTCCGCAGCCTCGCCAGGCGGCGAGTCAGCCGGGCCGGGCGCAAAGGCCCAGTGGCCATTCAGCGAGCGCCGTGCGTTGTTGTCGATTGGTCGGGGCACAAACCCTGGGTCACGGTCCGTCGTCTCGATGTCGGTGGCTGTTGCGTCGGGGGCCATCCTGTGAACTCCTCTCGTGATTTACCCTGCCGTAACTTAAATTCGCGGGGCGGTCATTCCGACCGTCCGAGGTGGTCCTCGCAGATGTAGCCCCTGTTGAGCGCTGTCTCCACCTCTACCCGTGTCGTGCACTCTGGACAAGTGAGATAGAACTGGACCGAGAGATCCGCGTCTGTTGCGCCGGGTAGCCGGCCCTTGTTTACCAGCGTTTCCAGCGTGTCGGTGGCATGCTCACGGGCGTTCTCGCGTGTGTAGTCGATGCTGTCGGGCTCCCAGTCCGAGTCGCCACTACCGGTCGACTTACTCGCGCCGAGACAGCGTTTGAGGTGGCGCGCCATCGTGCTTCGAGTTGCAAAGCGATTCTGGAGGTCCTCGCCGTCGATGCCGTCGTGGGCGAGGTCGTCAATGACCTCTCCAGCCGTCACGTCGTTCCCGGTCAGAGCCTCGTACTCGCTCTCGATGCGCGTCGTCGTCACGCGTCGACCGTGGTCGATGTACACTTCGCGCAGCACCTGCTTGTTGAACCACGCCACAAGGGGGCGGATACCAGTCGCGTCGTAGTCGCCCTCACCTCGCCACCGCGCCACCAGGTAGTCGTCAAGATCGTCGTGGTCGCTGCTCGGCGGGCGCACCCCGTGGGCTCGGGTGGCGCGTCCGATCTTGCAGCAATCATCGGGCATACGTGTTGGGATGGGGTCGTTCGTCTTAAGTCCTCCCGAGTTCCGGGCAGCAAAGCTTTTGCCCGCCGTATCGAATACTAGGGATAATGTGGCAACTATCCATACAAAACATCGCGGGCATTCGGAACGGGCGAGCGGCACTCGAGCCAGGCCTGAACGTTGTGCAGGCCAGTAATTGGCAGGGGAAGTCGAGTTTCCTTGCCAGCATCCAGACCGCCATGGGGACCGTGACGGCACTGACCGACGGCGCCGACACTGGCTCGGTAACGGTCGAGACGGACAGCGGCACGGTCGAAGTGTCCCTATCCCGGCAGGGAGAGAACGTCGTCACGTCCGGATCTCCATTCCTGACAACGGAGGGCGACCGCGCCTACGCAAATCTTTTCGCCTTTCTCGGCGAGGACAATCCAGTCCGCACCGCGGTCCGCCGGGGAGAGAATCTCGAAGATGTGCTGACCCGTCCCCTCGACTTCGAGAACATCGATGAGCAGATTGCCCAACGGCGCCGCGAGCGTGAGTCCATCGAAACCGAACTTGAGGCAGCTGAGCGCGCCCGTGAGCGATTGCCTCCCCTACAGGAGCGAGTCACAAGCCTTGAATCCGACCTTGAGGACCTCCGGGACACGAAAGCTGACCTCGAAGATGGCGCCGAGAAGCGGGGGGAACTTGCTGAAGTCCGCGAGCGACTTGGGGACATGCGGGCCGAGCGTGATCAACTGCGGAGCCGTGTGGAGCAGCTTACTTCGAACCTCGAGCGCGTCAACGCTACAATCGAAGAGAAGCAGGATGCGCTGGCTGACCTTGACGTGCCCGAGACGGACCACTATGAGGCCCGGATCGAAGAGGCGCAAGCGGACCTCGAGGATGTCCAAAGCCGCATCGACGTACTAACCGACGTCTACAACGCTAACAGTCGAATCCTCGACGAGGAGTTAGTCGACCTCGTGAGCGATGTCGACCGGGGACTAATGGACGACACTGTGGCCTGCTGGGTCTGTGGTGAGGAACACGACCGCTCGTCCTTCGAGTCGCGACTCGCCGCCATTGACGATGTCGTACAGGAACTCCGGGCCGAGCGCGCGACCCTTCGGGATGAGGTCGAGGATCTCCGTTCAGAACGCGAGGAGCACGAGCGAATTCGCGAGCGTGAGGCTAACCTCGAGAGTGAGGTGGCGGACCTCCAGCAGCGCCGTGACGACTACGAAGCCGAACTGGCATCCTCACGTGACCGCCTCTCAGACCTTGAGGACGATGTGAAAGATCTCGAGGATCGCCTCTCTGACTTGGAGGACGACGTGGACGAAACGGAGTCCCGGATTACCGAAGTCGAAAGCGAGATCAAGTATACTGAGGCCGAACTAGAGGATGCGCGTTCAGAACTTGCGGAGGCTGAGGCGGAGGCAGAACGCGTCGAGGAGCTGATTGAGCGCCGCGAGGAGATCACGGACAGCATCACCGACCTCCGAACCCGCAAAGACCGCCTGAAGCAGGACACCCGGGAGCGCTTCGACGATGCGATGGCGGAGATCCTGCCCGTGTTTGAGCCGGGCTTCGAGCATGCACGACTCACTGCTGGATTTGACCTCGTGATCGCTCGGGACGGTCGTGAAGTCCCCGTCGATGTCCTCAGCGAGGGTGAGGTGGAACTTCTCGGCTTTGTCGCTGCGGCCGCCGGCCACGAGGCGTTCGGCGTCAGCGAACATGTCCCTGTCATCCTGCTTGACGAACTCGGTGGCCTCGCCACGGAGCATCTTCACCATCTCGTTACCTATTTCCGCGAAAAATCGGCGTACGTCGTCACTACTGCCTATCCAGAGGCTGGCGAGTTTGACGGCCACGTCATCTCACCAGACGAGTGGAGCGTTGTTGGGGACGATATCGAACAGGTCGCCTGAATCGCGAGCCATATTTGGGACGGACTTAGTTTGTCTCATTAGGATCTGATAAGTTCGCCATTACCGAACACCTCTGAGAGTGGGGAATTGTGTTCCCCGAGGGCGAACACTACTGATGCCGGATGTTGACCTCAATTTCGTTGGCCATGCCGAGGAGCATGTCCGCGATATCGCCGCGCAGACGTTCTTTGGTCATCCGGTTCGCTGGCCCGCCAACACTGATAGACCCGTAGACACCGTCATCGATACGGCGGATTGGCGCGCCGGCGGCGTGGACTCCCTCCATCGATTCCTCGAAGTTGAATGCGATGCCGCGATCCCGGATCTCCTGTAGTTCGTCACGGAGGTCCTCCTTGTCAGTGATTGTGTGTGGGGTTTTCGCCACCAGAGATGTCGTGGACAGCACCTCATCGATACGTTCGTCAGGAAGGAACGCAAGGATGGCCTTCCCTGCCGCGATGTCATGGAGCGTCGTGTGTTCTCCGATGCGCTCGTGGGTCTGGATGGCCCGACGCCCCGAGGCCCCGTAGAGGTATACTGCCTCATCGTTGTCCTCAATGACGCACCACGCACGCTCGTTCGTCTCGGCCGCAAGCTCGTCCACGCTTTGCTTTGCCGCCTGAAACAACGGGTGGCGGTTCCGCGCGAAGGTACCGTAGTCGAGGAATCGAAAGCCCACATAGTAGCGTCCGTCCGTCCGCGTGAGGAAGCCGTGGGACTCCAGCGTGGCGAGGTGTCCGTGCACGCTGCTCTTCGCCATTCCGAGCTCGTCAGCGAGCTCGGTGACGCCGTGAAGGTCGTCCTCTCGGATGGTGCGCAGGATTGCGAGTAGATTCTCGTCCGACTGCACCGCGTTTGTTGGGGAGTCGGGGGCCATATCACCGCATCGAGCCACCACGGTAATAGGCCTTGCTCAGTTGCGTACTTGTTCGACATGTGTTCGATGCTGGCGAACAATATCTATGGCGAATCGCACAGCCGTTCGAACTCCGGGTATTCGGGCCCGAACCCGAACGATTCGCTGACAGCGAACCCTACCGGCCGGTACCGACCGGCCCAAAGTGGTGGATGGCTTGGCGGAGTTCGCGGTGGTTCTCGGCGTACTCGTCGAGCGGGATGCCTTCCATGGCCGCTTCCCACCCCTGCTTGATGTGCTCCACGCCCGCGGCGGGGCCATCGGGATGGCCAATAATACCACCCCCCGCAAGATACATACAGTCGACGTTGCCGAGGGCGGCGTAGGTATCGGGGGCTTGGCCTGCCCACTGGCCGGAGGAGAACACTGGCATTGCGGCGTCGTCTGTCGCGGCGATCGGCGTTTGGACTGCGCGAGCAGAGTCCACGACCGACTCGTCAGACTCGCAGAACTTGTTCCGAATCCCGTTGACGTGGATGTGGTCGATGCCCGCGATACGGAAGAGCTTCTGGTAGGCGCGGAAGTCGAAACCCAATTGCGGGCACCGTGAAAGGGCCCCCCAGCCGTTACGGTGGCCATGAATAGGGACTTCCGCGTGTTCGCGAAGTCTCTTGACAGCGCTCAGGCCGACGCTGTTCAGACTCACCATCACACAATTACCTCCTGCCTCTACGACGGCGTCATGACGAGATAGCATCTCGTCCACGTCGCCGGTGATGTTGCACGCATACATGACCTCGCCGCCGCTTGCGCTCTCGTGGTCGTCAAGTGCGGCCATTACTGCCTGAACCCGATCTTCGACAGGCGAGTACGGCGGGCCAGCGAGGAGTTCGTCGTCCTTGATGAAGTCCACCCCGGACTCCGCGAGGTCTGAGACGAGATCTGCTGTCTCCGCTGGCGCGAGGCCGACGCTCGGCTTGATGATGGTGCCCACCACCGGCCGGTCCTCGACACCGACTATCTGGCGGGTGCCCTCTATGCCGAATTGCGGGCCTGGGTAAGCCTCGACGATTTTGTCGGGTATTTCTACATCGAGGAGGCGAAGGCCGGAGAAGTAGCGCAACTCGAAAAGGTTGCCCGCTACCGCTGTCTTGAGGTTGGGGAGTGAGGCCCCGACGTTCCGGACCGGGATTGAGATGCGCACCTCGGCACGAGTGTACTCGTTGGGGTCACCTACGCTCGGTGGTGCTGCTCCCGGTAGAGTTGGTTCATTGACGGTGTCCAATTCGGTAATAGACTCGACGCGGGCGGCGTGGCGCTCCCGGAGGCGTTCCGTCTCACCAGGTACGTCAACGAAGGTTCCCGAGGACTGTTCTCCCGCCATCGCCTCGGCGGCCTCAGAGAGCGGGTGCGCCGTTTCTATGCGGTACGTGGCGCTGAATCGCTCTGATGTCATCGGAACGGAATTCCCTGGCGTCGTAGTTGTATCTTTCCCCAGGCGGAATTACTATTGTGTCACAGATCCCCGTTTCACTGCGACAATGACACGTGTACTCTCTCTAATCGGAGCGGGCGGTAAGATGGGCCTGCGCATCACCGAGGCACTGGCTGACGACCCGGCGTACGACGTGCGCCACGTCGAACCGGCTCCGAAAGGCCGTGAGAACCTCCGGGATCGGGGGGCCGATCCCGTGCCTATCGACGAGGCGCTCGAAGGCGCCGACTTGGTGGTACTCGCAGTTCCTGACGACGTCATTGGGCCCGTGTGCGAGGAGGTCGCTGCAGCCGGGGAGGACTTGCTCGTCCTCCTGCTTGACCCGGCGGCGGCTCACGCCGGGGCGCTCCCGGATGCACCGCACCTGTCCGTCGCGGTTGCACACCCCTGTCATCCCTCACTGTTCCCCTCTGAACCGGTTGACTGGGACGCCCGCTCAGGCGACTACTTCGGCGGGGAAGCGTCTCAGAGTGTCGTCTGCGCGCTCCACGACGGCAACGAAGGCGATTATGAGCGCGCGGCGGCCCTTGCTCGCGACGTCTATGCGCCGGTCGATACCGTCTATCGGCTCACGACGGCGCAGATGGCGGTTCTCGAACCGGCGCTGGTTGAGACGCTAACCGCCACGCTGTTGACCGCCATGCGGAGGGGCCTGGAACGCGCCGTCGAGATGGGTGTGCCCGAGGATGCGGCGCGAGAGTTCCTCTACGGGCACCTGCGCACGGAGGCAGCTATCGTCTTCGACGAGGCGCCATTCCCGCTTTCCGATGCCGCGCAGGCTGCCGTCGCGGACGCCACGGACGAAGTATTGGTCGAGGATTGGGTGGACCGCGTTTTCGATCCAGCGGCCATTGAAGCACAGACCGAGCGAATTGCTACCGATGACTGAGTGATGGCGGGGGGAGAAGGGCGGCGGCGAATGATGGCGGCGGCGAATGATGGTGGCCGGATTCAACCCTGTTGGCCGCGGGCGCCGAGCCGACCCATCATATAGTAGTCCGAGCCGTAGACGGCAGGGTTGTCCGCGGTGGGGGAGGCGAACTTGCCCTCCGGCGTGGGCTCGGCCCAGTCCATCGCGCCCTTGTTGATCATGTAACCACCCATCCACGGCATGAGCGGGATGTCGGGGAGATGGTAGGCGAAAGCCCACACCATTTCCTTGGTCGTTTCGAGGTGATCTTCCATGCTCTCCGTCTCGAATTCTGAGGAGAGCTTCCGTGGGTTCACGGTGTTGCTCGGGTCCGCGTCCATCTCACCTGGTGGCGGGACCTCGTACTTCTCTGGGAGTGCGCCGTTCGGCCAGACGACGCCCTGAACCATCTGCCCTCGCGTCTCGAGACCGACAGGCAGTTGATCCTGCACCCACCCCATCACGGCGTCGTAACTCCCTTCATCGTACTTGCCCCAGACCTGCGAACCGAGCGTGTCAAGTTCGGCATTGATCCCGAAGTTGCCGAGGTCCTGCCGGATGGTCCGCATGAACGACACGTCGGTACTCGACGCCTGCAGAGTGACGGTCAGCTGGCTGCCGTCGGGTTTGACCCACTTATCGCCGTCCTTGGTCAGTCCCGCCTCCTCGAAGCGCTTCGCCGCGGCGTCGGTGTCCCGCTCCGTGTAAGACGGGAGCTGACCGTAGAAGTCGGGATAGTGATCCTTGATGCGACGGACTGAACTGGGGTGAGCGCGCTCGAACGGCTCGATGAGATCACCTGCCCGCGACCCGAGGTGGTTCGCTAGTACGTCCTCGAAGTTGATGGCATGGGCGATACCTTGCCGGGTCTTCGCCTGCTGTGCGCCTGCCACCTGCTCTTCGCGGGGCAACTCGGTATCGATGCCGAGGAACGGGTCGGCCGAGCCACCGTAGTTTATCTTCAACGTCCACCCCGCGCTGGTTGCGTAGCTGATCTGCTGGACGTCGTCGGGAATACCACTGGTCGGGACGCTGTCCGGAATCGAGGAATCTGAAATATGGATTTCGTCCGACTGGAGCGCTTGGTAGCCCCCGCTGGAGCCCCCGCCGACCACCTTCAGCTCGAGCGTGCGAGGCGTGGCGGTGTCCGCCTTCGCGAGCCAATGGTCCTCGTTGAGATCAAGGCGGATGGTCTGTGGGTTCGCATCCGTCAGCATCCACGGCATGCATATCGGCGGGTCGTTGCTGAGCGTAACCTCCTTTTCCGCGATATCCTTGCGTACAGACGCCTTCGCGTCCTCACCAGAGGCGTTTTTCAGCTCCTCAAGCTTGTCCCCGAAGAATCCGTTTCGATACACTGGGTAATACTGGGCGTCGAGGGCCGCCGTCACCGCCCCGATATTATAGCCATCGGGGTTGAGTTCGAGAACAAGTTCCCGGTCGTCATCGCCCTCGACGCGCCAGCCGACCACCGCTGGATTCGAGGTACGGTCGGCGGCGGGGGTCATATAGCGTTGGAGCTGGTACCACGTCGAGAGATCACCCGCGGTGAACGGGTCGATGGTCTCCTCGCCCTGCGTCCAGTACACGTCGTCGCGGACCTGCACTCGGAGTTCGCTATTCTCTTCGTCCTCCTGCCACCCCTCGACGGACATCGGCATCCAGTCGAAGTTGTGGGTCTGGGAGTAAGTGCCTGAGTGAGTGAACAGCTGGCGCATCAGGTCGCCGTTGGAGTTGGACCCCCACCAGTTGAGGTTCTCCTCTGGAAGCGGACCGCTAGACTCCCGCACATGGAACTTTAGGGTGTCTTCCACAATAGCGGGGCCATCCGAGCCGCTCCCCGTCGTGTCAGTGCTGTCGCCGTCGTCGGAGCTGCCCCCGTTCGAGCAACCGGCCATAGCGACGAGCGACGTAGCCGCCGCGGACTGGAGCCAGCGCCGGCGGCTGATGCTCCCGATACTGCTCTCACTATTGCCATCAACTGGCATGGTAAGTGTACCCTCCCCCCGGTCGAATAAACCTTTCCTATAGATATTAACAATATATAATCAGAAATATTCCCTAGGGAAAGACGTAATAGCCATCCAACTGAGTGCTCAGTCGACGGCGACATGAGTGCACATCCAATCGACTACGACACGCTTGCAGAGTGGACCGACCCCTTCCGTGACTGGCACTATTATCCCGATCACGTAATCCAGCCTGCTCCTGAGATTGAGGGTCATCCCAATGTGGAGCGGACCGACGTCCCGACAGTATACCAGCGCCCTGGCGACGACCGCTACTATCTCTCCTTCGTCGGTTTCAACGGCGATGGCTACAAGACCTTCGTCGCGGAGAGTGAGGATCTTGTACACTGGTCGGACCCCCGGCTGGCCATGGGATTCGGTGAGGAGGGGGCCTTCGACCACGGTGGCGTCATCCTTGGCGCGTACCTCTACGACTCGTACGACCTCGACGCCCCGCGGACCCTCGCGGAGAAGGATGGCTACTACTGGACACTGTACGGTGGCTACCCTCGACAAGGAGGCTACGAACTTAGGCCTGGGGCTGAGGGGCTGGCTCGCAGCGAGGACGGCATCCACTGGGAGCGCGCGACCGACACCCCCATCTTGTCGGTGTATGACGCCGACTGCGAAGACTGGGAGCAGAGCTGTATCTACCAGCCATGGCTCGTGGAGCATGAGGGAACCTACTACAACTTCTATAACGCCGCGAACGGCTCCATCGAGCAGACGGGACTCGCGCGTAGTGACGACCTTCGGGAGTGGGAACGCTCGGACCTGAATCCCATCGTCGAGACAGGGCCGCCAGCGAGTTACAACAGTCAGTTCTCCTCGGATCCGAAGGTGTTCCGGCACGACGACCACTGGGTCATGCTGTTCTTCGGTGTCGGCCGCGACGGCGCGCACATCATGGCGGCTTTCTCCCGCGACTTGCGCCACTGGACGGTCAACCCCGAACCCCTCTACAGGGCCGGCGGTCACCCGGACGGCCTAGACGAGCGTTTTGCGCACAAAATATCGCTAGTGTATGAGCCCGATGAGGACCGCTACTACATGTTCTATGACGCAGTGGGCGACTCGGGCCGGGGCATTGGCCTGCTCACCAGCGACCCGCTCCCGGACGCGAAACTACCCTGATCGCGGACCATGGATAATCTACTGCTCGCTTTCTACGGCGACGACTTCACCGGGTCGACGGACGCGCTTGAGGGGCTCGCGTTGAACGGCGTCCGCGCGGTGCTGTTCCTCGATCCGCCGACGGAGGCGGACCTTGCGGCCTTCGACGACCTTGACGCGGTTGGGGTCGCCGGCCGTTCGCGCTCGATGTCTCCCGAGCGGATGGACCAGACGCTTCCGGACACGTTCGCCTCGTTGGCCAACCTCGACCCCGAGATACTCCACTACAAGGTCTGCTCGACGTTCGACTCGGCGCCGGAGGTTGGGAGCATCGGCCATGCCATCGATATCGCACAGGAGACTCTCGACTCTCCGTTCGTCCCGGTTTCGCAGGGGTCCACGGTACCTGCAGGCCGTTACGTGGCCTTCGGCACCCTCTTCGCCGAAGAAGACGGCAAGGTATACCGAATCGACCGACACCCGACAATGAGCGAGCACCCGACAACGCCGATGCACGAGGCTGACCTTCGCCGCCACCTTGGTGAACAGACCGACCGTGACATAGGCCTCGTTGACCTCCGGCAATTAGATGGTGGTGAGGTCACGCTCCCTGACGCCGAAGTGGTCGTCTTCGACGCGACGACGCCCCAGCATCTTCACGAGGTTGGCAGGAGTCTCCGGGACGCTGCCGCGGACGCGGATGGCCCGCTCTTCGCCGTGGGGTCGTCAGGGCTCGAACACCACGCGCTTACGACCCGTTGGGCCGAGGCGGGGGCCATCCCCGACACTGACCCGCTCATCGAGCCCGTTGATCCCGTCGAGCAGATCGGGGTGGTCTCCGGAAGCGTAGCCCCCGTCACTGCTCGGCAGTTAGAGGCCGCTGAGGCAGATGGCTACCAGACCGTCAGGCTCGATGCCCCCAGACTGGTCGACCCTGATGAGGCGCCGAGCGCCCGTGAGGAGGCCCTGTCGGCCGCGCTTTCCGCGGTGGCGGATGGCGACAGCGTCATCCTCTACAGCGCACGTGGCCCGGACGATCCGGCCATTGGGGCAACCCGCGAACGCTACGCCGCTCTCGACATGGACGAGAGCCTGAGCGCGCGCATCGGCCGGGAGCAGGGCCGTCTGTTCCGCCGTCTCGTCGCCGAGACGCCGCTCACGCGGGTCTGTGTAGCCGGTGGCGACACTAGTGGCTATGTCGTCTCCCAGTTGGGCGCCCGCGCGCTGGAACCGGTCGCGCCGACCGCCCCCGGTGCACCGCTATGTCGCCTCCACGCCCGAAACGACGAGTTCGACGGTATCCAGATCGCACTGAAAGGTGGGCAGACGGGCGGCCAGGACTACTTTGAGGTGCTCCGGTGCGGCGGCGAGCGTCCATGACTACCATTCTACGGTAGGCCACCGGCGTTGGAGCGAGTCGTCACGATGGGACACGGTTCCGTCGTCGTCACGGGCAGCGTACAGCGGGTGGGTCTCGCCGCTCGGGTCGATGTCGAGGATGGTGTCGCCCCGCCAGGTCGCCTCGAACGTCCGGTCCGCTGCCGTCTCAGTCGTCACCGTTTCGCGGACGGGAAATTCAACTGCCAGCCGATCTCCCTCGGCCACACCACCGAGACGCAGGAAGGGCCCGTCCCATCCTACGGTGGCGGCACCCTCTACCTCGACTCGTTCGGGGTCAACCCAGTCGGGGACGCGGACCCTGAGCGGAGATAGGTCTCGATGGGCGTGCACCACGATTCGCCCCTCGCTCGGGAGGTAGCTGTACACATCCAGTGCCGGCGTCGCTCTGTTGAGTAGGAGGTTTACGTCTGCCCTCTCGTCGGCAATTGTGACCGCATGGCGCCACGCCAAGAAGAGCCCTCGAGTACCCGCCGCGACACAGCAGGTCATGATGTCGGGATCGTCGCCCACGTCGCAAACAAAGTCGTTCGGGGCAGCCCATCCTGGAAATGCACCGCGGAGGCGGTCTGCTATTTCGCCGTCCGCTATCCAGTTAGTGTCGCGAAGTTGGCTCGCCGCGAGGTGGTTCCTGACGAATCGCTCGACGCGTCCCCAGTGTTCGGGGTATCCGTTGTGGCCAAGCAGAATCCCGAGTTCAATCATATCGACTAGAGCGCATGTCTCGTGCTTGTGGACGTAGTCCTCCCGGAGGGCGCTCGGGAACCACCCGAACTCGGTGCCTTGGCGCAGCGCCCAGTCATAGACTGTCGCGGCCCAGTTCAGCGTCTTCGCGTTATCGTCAGCCAGCGCGTACCGGGCGATGGCGGCGACGCTCACCATTCGACTGTGGAAGTGGCCGGTGCGGAACTCGACGCCGTCGTTGAAACTGCCGTCGTCGTTGAAGGCGCCACTGTACTCTACGGTGTGGCGGGCGAAGTTCCGTGCGAGTTCGAGGGCATCGTCATTGCCGGTCACCTCGTGGTAGCGTACGAGGGGACCGATCATCCGGGCGCTAGTGTGTGCGGGGTCCGTTGCGAGACCGAGGTAAATGGTGTCCGGAGAGGGCCACCCGTCTGCGGTGTACTCGACCGCAGGAAAGTACCAGAAGTCCTGCTTCGCGAGGTGGGGATGCCCCTCTTTGACGGCGATTCGGCGGAGCGCAGCGCACAAATCGTCCGCGGCCGCTGCCACGTCGTCGTCGCCCGCTTGCATATACCAGGTCACCAGTCCGAGCAGGACCGAGCGTTGGTCGTGCATGTTCGCGCGGGGTTCGGTATGCTCGGAGGCTTCGCGGTAGTTGAGTCCATCGTCGGCGAACATGTCCAGCAGTCGCTCTCTAAGGTCCCTCTCCACTTCCCGGCCGGCGTCGGACCCAGTCATTTCACGGGCCAACGCGATAGAACTCACCAGTCGACCAACGCTGCTTCCGTAGTCCCAACTGGAGTGCGCGAGCGAGGGTGCGCCAGTGAGATCAGCTGTCATGTACGGTCGGCCATCCTCTTCGTCGATACAGTTCGTCAGGGCGTGTAGTGCCACGGTTGCACGATTCTCCAGCGTGAGCGTGTCGGGGACGGCCCCGTCCCCGGGGGGCGTGTCAGCCATTGGCGCGTGGGGGACTGCTTTCCGGGCCGTCTTAACTGCTCCGCCGCGAAGATTTAAGTGCCGTCTCCATCCCGCTCCCGTATGGCATTGCCAGACCTCCTCACCGACGAGGTGGCCGTCGTCACTGGTGGCGCGAGCGGAAATGGCCGACAGATAGCACTGACTTTCGCCGAGCAGGGCGCAGACGTTGTGATAGCGGACTTGGCCGAAGAGCCCCGGGAGGGAGGTATCCCGACCCACGAGCACATCCAAGCGGAGATGGACGCGGACGCGGCATTCGTCGAGTGTGACGTGGCCGATGTGGACGACGTGTACGCCGCCGTTGAGAAGGCCGAGCGATTCGGCGGGGTGACGGCGATGGTGAACAATGCGGGCATTACTGAGAGTCAGTCGTTTGAGGACACTACTGAGGCGGAGTTCGACCAGATGATGGACGTGAACGTCAAGGGCGTCTTTTTCGGGTCACAGGCGGCCGCACTCTCGATGGCGGAGGGCGACCGCGAGGGGACCATCGTCAACATCTCCAGCACGTCCGGGCTCCGGGGCCGGGCTGACGGCGTGCGCTACTGCACCTCGAAGGGTGCGGTGCGTCTGATGACCTACGCGCTTGCCGACGCTCTTGCGCCGCGGGTCCGCGTGAACGCCATTCACCCGGACTACACGGAGACGGCGATGACCCGAGATGACCTCGACATGGTGGGTACTGATGCCGGTGAGCAGTACATCGAGGATAACCTTCTTCTCGACAGGGCCAGCCACCCGGAGGACGTGGCGAACGCTGCACTCTATCTCGCTAGCGACCTTGGTTCCTTCGTCACCGGCCATTCGCTCGTCGTGGACGGCGGCGTGACGGCGACGAAGTGACCTGGCACAATCTATTTCACACCTCATTCGTTCATGAGTTCTATGGAGTATACGACCCTTGGTGACACAGGGCTGGAAGTGAGTCGCATCGGTCTCGGATGTATGTCCTTCGGCGACCCTGACTGGCGCGAGTGGGTCCTCGGCGAGGATGAGGGCCGGGAGATCATCGAACGGGCCATCGACTTGGGAATCAACTTCTTCGACACTGCGAACCAGTATTCGACGGGTGAGTCGGAGCGTGTCCTCGGCACTGTCCTCGAGGACTACAACCGCGATTGGCCGGTAGTGGCCTCGAAGGTGTACAACCCGATGGATCCCGAAAATCCCAACGCAGAGGGCCTTTCCCGGAAAGCGATCGAGCAGGAGCTACAGAACAGCCTCGATCGGCTGGGGATGGACACGATCGATCTGTATCAGATCCACCGCTGGGACTACGACACGCCTATCGAGGAGACCGTGCGGGCTCTCGACGATGCCGTGCGCCGGAATCAGGTCCGCTACTTGGGTGCGTCCTCGATGTGGACCCACCAGTTCGCGGAGGCGATGCGCACCAGCGAGCGGCTTGGTGCCGAACAGTTCGTCTCGATGCAGAACCACTACAACCTCGCCTACCGGGAGGAGGAGCGCGAGATGCTCCCCTTCTGCCGCGATCGGGGGGTCGGCGTCGTAACATGGAGCCCGCTCGCACGTGGCTTCCTTGCGCGCCCTCACGACACGTTCGCGGACACGACCCGTGGCGACCAGAGCCTCGACCGTGGCGACGTGGTGACGGACATGATTCACACCTACCGCGCGAACGGCGGCGACGAGATAAACGAGCGCGTGCAAGAACTCGCCGCCGAGAAGCAGGTGTCAATGGCCCAGATCGCGCTATCGTGGCTGCTACACAAGGACACCGTGGACGCACCTATCATCGGTACAACCAGCGTCGAGCATCTGGAGGACGCCGTTGAGGCGCTAGAGATCGATCTCTCGGACAGCGATATTGCGTGGTTGGAAGAACCCTACGAGCCAGTGCCCGTGGTCGGGCACGAGTAAGTTAGTCGAGATCGATTCGGAGACCGTAGGCGTACTTGCATGGTCGCTCGTCCGGGAGGTCCACGACGAGACCGTCCTCGGTGGCCTTCCAATCCACCGGCTCGTCGGATCCGAGTAGTTCGACTGCGGCCGCATCTCCCCACGGCTCTGGGTCGGGGCCTAGTGACCACTCGCCCGCGAACCGGCTCAAGCGCCGGCCCGACGGCGTCTCGATGGTGACTGGCTGTTCCGGCCACGCGAGGAAGAACGCGTACACGGCGTCCTCCCCACGGGTGAAGCGCACATCCTCGGGCGTGTAGGTCACGAGTGCCGCGTCCTCGTACTCTGTGGACGTGACCTCCGTGGGTCCTTCGCCGTAGGTCCACCACGGACGCGTGTCGCGTACCCCCTCGCCCGCGATGGAGAGCCAGTCTCCGATGTCGCGCAGGCGCTTAGCCGCCGGGTCTGGGATCGTACCGTCGGGTCTCGGCCCGACGTTCAGCATCGTGCGCCCATTCTTGCTCACGCGATCCACCAGGCCCGTGACGAGCGTGTTGGAGGACTTTAAGTCGCTGTCCTCGACGTAGCCCCACGACTCGAGATCGACTGGTGTGTCGGTGAGCCACGCGTGCAGAGCCACATCGTCCTCGCGAGTGCGCTCGTGGTCCACGATGCCAACCCCCGGCTGGAGATTCGTCTTCTGGCAGACGTCCACCTTTTTGTCCCACTCCTCGGCGCGGTTGTAGTAGTGGGCGACCACCTCGCGTCGGTACTTGTCGTTGCGGACGAACCAGTCGTTGCCCCACCCCCAGTCGAAGTACAGCAGGTCTGGGCGGTAGTCGTCAATCACTTCCTCCACCATCGATTGCCACCGCTTGTAGTAGGACTCGGGGGGATCCTCATCGGGCGCGTGAGCTGGGCCGTAGAGGTCCGCGTGCGCCGGGTCGGCGGTGTCCCACCCCTCCTCGTGGGGGTACCACCACCAGTGACAGGCGTGGTGGACCGAGGCGACGAACTTCAGGCCGCGGTCCCGGACCGCCGCAGCGAGGTCGCCCACCACGTCTCGCTCCGGCCCCGCTGTTGCGGCGTTCGTCTCAACCACGTCGCTGTCCCACATCGGGAACCCGTCCGCGTGGACCGCAGTGACACCGACGAACTCCGCGCCAGCCTCCGCACAGAGGTCAACCCAGTCTTCGGGGTCCCACTCCTCGGCGTCGAACTCTGGGAGGAAGTCCTTGTACCCGAACTCCGACTGATTGCCGTAACTCTCTCGGTGGTGTTCGAAGGCGTCGGTGCCCTCGACGTACATGTTCCGAGAGTACCACTCGTTGTCGTAGGCAGGTACGGAGTAAGGCCCCCAGTGGAAGTACACGCCGAAGGCCGCGTCCTTGAACCATGCCGGAATCGGGTGTTGTTCCAGCGACCGCCAACTCGGCTCGTACGTCGCCATGTGCCCGGAGTCACCCCCCATCTACAAATGGATTTGGACGACTGGCGAGGGATTTATGCCCCGACCGGGGTATCGCCAGGATATGGACGCGCCAGATAAAGACACGGACCGCTACTTCGAGGCCATTGAGGAGGGTGAGACATACGAGGTCGTGGATGCGCGGACCATCACCGAGGCGGACGTAACAAACTTCGCAGGCGTCTCAGGGGATTTTCACCCTCTCCACGTTAGCACGGCGGCTGCGGCCGACAGCGACTTCGCGGGACGCATCGCGCATGGAAATCTTGTGTTCTCCGTTGCGGAGGCCCTCATCGCGGACATGAACCCCAAGTCGTTCTCCTACGGCTACGACTCGCTACGCTTCACCGCCCCGGTGACCATCGGGACGACCATCAGCGCCCGACGCGAGGTAATTGAGACAGAGGAATACAGCGATGACCTCGGACGCGTTGTGTATGAGTACGAGGTGACGGATACCGACGGCGAGACCCTCCTTGTCTGCGAGCACATCACACTCGTCGAACGCGCCCCGTCAGAATAGGTCGTCGCGGGCTGTTTTTCCGGTTCTAGACGACGGGAGCGCGTCCACCACCTCGACTTCTCTCGGAGCCTTGTGCGCTCCCACTCGGTCCCGGACGAAGGAGCGCACCGATGCGTCGAGGTCATCCCCGGCGTTGGCGGCGGGCACAACGACGGCTTTCACGCGCTCACCGCGCTCTTCGTCCGGCACTCCGCCCACCGCTGCATCGGTGACGCCAGGGTGCTCGACCACCGCGCGCTCAACCTCCAGCGGGTCCACCCGGTAGCCAGCGCTGACGATGAGGGCATCTCGCCGACCAAGGTGGACCAGCGACCCGTCCGCTGTCCGGCGCACCAAGTCGCCAGTATGGAGCACCCCGTCACGAACCGTCTCGGCTGTCGCCGCTTGATCGTCCCAGTAGCGAAGAAAGGCCACGGGATCCGGCAACTCGACTGCAAGTTCGCCACGCTCACCGCACGCGACTGGGTCGCCGTCATCGTCCACGACCGTCACTTCATGGCCGGGGTAGGCGCGTCCCATTGCGCCCTCCGTCGGATCGAAGGCGGCGCGGCATTCTCCGACTGTGGCGTTCGCCTCTGTCTGCCCGTAGGCGACGTTGACGGTAGCCTCGAGTGCGCCCTCAGCCCACCGTCGCAGGTCGGGCGCGAGGCTCTCGCCGCCACACATCACCACGTCGAGGGTCGAGGGTGCCTCTGAGACACCGGCCGAGCGGATTTTGGCGAGGGCAGTCGGCGGGAGGAACGAATGAGAGACAGCCGCATCCGAAAGCAGGTCGAGAGCTGCGGTCGGATCGAACCCTGAGCGTCGGCACCGGGAGACGACGGTGCCTCCGAGTGCCAGTGTCGGGAACACGACATCGTAGAGTGCGCCTGCCCACGCCCATTCGGAGGGGGTCCAGACTCTCGCTTCGGCGGCGTCAGAAACCGAGAACAGGTGGAACCAGCAGTGATAGCCGGGGAGTGATCCCGCGAGGTAGCTCTGGGGAATGAGGACCCCCTTTGGCTCGCCGCTGGTACCTGAGGTGAACAGGATCCCCGCCGAATCATCGGGCGATGTCTCCGCTCGCGGGCCGGTGGCGCCCGGCTCCGCCCAGTCGGTGAGGGCTCCGAGAGCACCCCCCTCGTCGTAGTCGCCTGGGGTAATCGCTATTGTAGTGCCATCACCAGTCGGCCCACCTTGAGCTGAGTCTACCACGTACACCGCTGGGTCGGTACGATCGAGGGCGCCCGCGACGGCGTCCCGGCCGAGCAGCACCGACAACGGTACCACGATAGCACCGATCCGGGCGGCGCCAAGGTGTATCGCGAGCAGTTCGGGGCAGGTCGGGAGCCGCACCGCAACCCGGTCACCCGACCTGACGCCCGTGTCTGCGAGGGCGTTCGCGACTGCATCTGTCGCGTTGGCCAGCTCTTGGTAGGTAAACTCGTGGACGGAACCGCTCTCGTCGGTGTGCTGGAGTGCCATCTCCTCTCGTGGAGCCCGTTCGTCCAGCGCCACTCCAGCGATGTTGTAACGCTCCGGCAGGTCCCACTCGAAGGACTCGTAGAACGCCGTCGCGTCGGCGGTCTCCGGGAGAATATACCCCAGTCTCATCGCCGCCCCCCCGCGTTCATGACTCCGGTGGGAAGTGGTCTTCTGTGACCGTCGAGGGGTCGACGACCTCGCCGGTCGTAGCGGATCGGTACGTTGCGTTGGCTAGCCGGAGGGTGTCGAGATTGTCTGCGGGATGGGTCGGCGGGCGTCCACCTTCAGCGACTGCCTCTAGTAGGGACCCCATCGGCCCGATGAAGGCGTCCGGGACCCACGCGTCCGGCACTGTTCGGGACTGCCACTCGTCGTCACGTCCGAGGCGGTACTCGAAGGTGTCCGGCGCACCATCGGGGTAATTGTCGAACAGTCCGATGGTGCCGCGGACGACACCCTCGGTCCCCTCGACGCGGAACTCGGCATACGCATCGGCCCAGTTGTTGTGGTTGGCGTCCACCGTGGCGATCAGGTTGTCGGGGTAGTCGAGTACGTGGACCGTCCGCGTCTCACCGCGCGCTGCTTGCTCCGGGAACCGACCCATTGAGGAGTGGACCCGATTGGGGTCACCGAACAGTGACCGCATCGCGTCGAGGTAGTGGAGGCTGTGGAACATCACTTCGAGGCGGGGAGATTCGACTAGCCAGTCCCAGTCCGTCCAGTCCGTGTTGATGTTAACCTCTATCTTGGCGCGGACTGGGTCCCCGAGTGCGCCGGCGTCGAGCAAGTCTCTCGTCGCGCGTACGGATTTTTGCCAACGCATCTGCTGGTTCACAGCCGCCGCGACGCCGGCGTCCTCGACGGTCGCTGCGAGTGCGCGGGCATCGTCCATCGAATCTGCGAGGGGCTTCTGACAGAGGACGTGGTGGCCGCTCTCGACGACTTGTCGGACGATGTCGAACTGGTGTCGCGGGGGCACAGCCACGTCGACCACATCGACTGTAGGATCGTCGAGAACGGCCTCGATGTCCTCGTAGACGGTTAGTGAGTGCTCGGCGTCGGCCGCGACAGTCGCGGCGCGGTCTGGATCGGCATCCATCACGCCCCTCACGTCGAAGTCAGCGCGGGCGTAGGCAGGGAGATGTCCCGCCTCGACTATCGCGCCGGCTCCGACAATGGCGATGCCGAGGCCATGCCCATCATAGCGCGTCGCGTAGTCCGGGTCGGTTTCTGGTTCCATGTGATGTGCGAACGATGCCACCCGGGTAAACGTTTCCGTCAGCCGGTAACCTCGGCCTCCACTAGATCTTTGACGAACTCGTCGCCGTAACCCAGTTCTCGAAGAATTTCCTCGGCGTGTTCGCCGACGCGCGGGGGGCGACGGTCGATGTTAGCGGGCGTCGCCGAGAATGTCGCTGGCACTCCTGTCGTAGTGAACGGCTCGGCGTTGGGTGACGGGTGCTCGACATCAACTAACATCCCATTGTGTTGTATTTGGGGGTGATCGGCGGCGCCTGCAACGTCGGTGACCGCCGCGGCCCATACGTCGGCTGCGACCAACTCCGCAACCAACGCCTCTGTCTCGCACTCTCGGGTGTACTCAGCTAGACAACGCTTGGCCGCGTCCCGTTCGGCATAGGCGTCGAATGACGCGATCGGCGGGTAGTCGAGCACCTCTGCGAGACGGTCTAGGGGAGTCATTGCGATGGCGACCTGACCATCGGCCGTCTCGTAGATGCCGTAGGGTGCGGGGAGATATTTCTGCCCAATGCCAGCACCGCTCCGCTCGTAGTCGCGGTCCATGTTGCACTCGACGGTGAACGCTTGACACTGGCTGTCGACGGCGGCATCAAGGAGGTTCACGTTGACACGTTGGCCCTCACCGGACCGCTCGCGGTGGAATAGTGCCGTTAGTGTATGAGTGACAATTTGCATCGCGGCGTGCCCGTCCACGACAGGGAACGGTACGGGCGTCGGAGGGTCGTCCGCGCGCCCGGTTGAGGCCGCGATTCCCGTGGCGGCCTGCATCAGCAGGTCCTGTCCGGGGCGGTCGGCGTACGGTCCGTCGGTGCCGTAGCCGCTGGCAGAGATATACACCACGTCCTCGTTCACCGCACGTACGTCCTCGTAACCGAGACCAAGACGATCCATCACGCCCGGCCGGAAGTTCTCCACGACGACGTCCGCTTCTGAGACAAGGTCGAGGGCGATCTCGTGGCCGGCTTCAGCCTTCAGGTCGAGGTTGATACTCCGTTTGCTCCGGTTAGCCGCCAGCCAGAATGGGCTCTCGCCGTCGAGGTAATCGTCGGTCCCGGCGGTCAGCGACCGGGCCCACTCGCCCTCATAGCGCTCGACCTTCACCACGTCCGCGCCGAGGTCCCCGAGTTTCTGAGTGGCCCACGGGCCCTGGTGTGCGGTCGTGAAGTCGGCGACGACGACGCCGTGTAGTGGTTGCGTCATGAGCATGGCATCCCCGACCAGGGTTAAATAGCTCATCCCGACGGGCACAACACTTATCACTGAGTCCACAGACCAGCGTATACGTTGACGATGGACCGGGGACGCCTACAGACGGTTACGGACGTAGATAGGGAACTCCTCCAGACAGCCATGACGGCGCTGGTATCCCGGGTCGACAGGACGCTGTCGGAGGTCGGTGACGCCTTCCCGTATGTGGCCGACCCCGACACGGGGAGCTGGACCACGACAGACGACGGAAACTGGTGCGGTGGTCACTGGGTGGACCTCTTGTGGCTTGCCAGCAGATATGCTGACGACCCGGAGAAGGACCGGTTCGAAGCTGCGGCCCGATCTCAGACGGAGATCCTCCGCGAAAATATGGTCCGGGACACGATGTTCTGTGGAATGAACTTCAACTACGCCGGTTTCCGCGGCTACGACGCAACCGGTGACCGCTCCTTGTTCGCGCTCGGCCTCGAAGGTGCAGACGCAATGGTCGACGCCTTCCATGAGCGGGCGCGGATGGTTCCCATCGGCGAGTACCAGGTGAAGGGGCCAGAAGAGCAGTTCGACCTCAAGACCGAACACGCCGATCGACCGGTCGGGAGCAGGGTCGGTGCTACTGATGCTATCTACACCGCGCTCCCGGTCCTCTGGCGCGCGTACAGGGAGACTGGCCGGACACGCTTCCGTGACGTCGCTGTGGCCCACGCTGATCGTCACCTCGACCGGTGTCTCCGGCCTGACGGGTCAACTTGGCACGAGTGTGCCTTCGACCCTGAGACGGGGACGCTCGCGCGACAGTTCAACGACCTCGCCCATGGTCGGGACACCTGCTGGGCGCGCGGATTGGGCTGGAGTGTGGCTGGACTGGCCCGTGCCCACTCCGAGACGGGGGCTGAGCGATATCTCGACGCGCTTGAACGGATGATCGATTACTATCGGACACACGCCCCCCCAGATATGGTCCCCTACTGGGACTTTGAGGACCCCGCAATCCCCGACGCACCGCGGGACACCAGCGCCGCGGCTCTCGTCGCCTACGGCCTCACGCGCATGGACGACGCTGGCGGCCATCCAGACCGGGTGGCGGCGCTCCACGAGACGGGTGTCGAGACGCTCGCCTCCTTGCTCCGGAACTACCTCGTTACGGATCCCGCTGCTGACCGGTACGGCGCGGTCCAGCACGGTTGTTTCAACAAGCCGGGCGACTACGCCACTGACAATGAGCTCCTTTGGACTGACTACTACGTCGCCCGAACCGTCCACGAACTCCTCGAGTAGTGAGCGCCCCGTCCCCTGCGCCGGGTAACTTTTATCGGCTCGTGGGGAGGTGCCAAACACATGGCCCCCACCCTGCGCGTGCTGGTCCGACCGTTCGAGGGGTTCGAGCGGGCGCTCCAGCAACAGATTGACGCGTTTGAAGACGACCACGACGTGACTGTGAAGCGTGACCACCGCCCGCTCCCGGAGATTCACGCGGACTTCATTGAGGATGGTGGCCTCGCCGACGCCGACTACGACGTGTTCGTCTGCCTGAGCGACTGGATTCCAGAAGTCGCGGAGCGCGGACTTGTTGCCCCTCTCGACGGGCGCCTCACGGCCGACCCGCCAGCGGGCTATCCCGAGGGGTGGGCCGAGAGCATGCGGTCGCTGATGGCCTACGAGGGGACGACCTACGGGATCCCCTATCACGACGGGCCAGAGATCTTTCATTACCGGGAAGACCTCTTCGAGAGCGCGGTCGAACAGCGCCGTTTCCGCGAGGCCCATGGCCGGCCCCTTCACGTTCCAAAGACGTGGGAGGAGTTCCTCGATGTGGCGGAGTTCTTCACTCGCCCAGATGAGGACCTTTACGGCACCGTCGTTGCGGCACTCCCTGACGGCCATAACAACGTTTACGACTTCCTCATCCAGCTATGGTCTCGGGGCGGACGGGTGTTTGACGAGGAGATGAACCCCGCCTTCCACGACGAAACGGGTGTCGAGGCGCTTCGATTCTATCGCGACCTGATACATGAGCACAAGGTCGTGCCGCCCGAGGCCGTCGAAATGGAGTCCGTCGAGGCCGGAGAGTTCTACGCGGAGGGCAAGGCAGCGATGATGTGGAACTGGGCGGGATTCGGAGCGCTCGCGGAAGCACCTGACTCTGCGGTACACGGCCGGACGAACTATGGCCTCATTCCGCGCGCCGACAGCCCAGCGGGCGAACATACTTCGCTGACCGTGAACTACGGCACGACAATCCCGTCGGCCGCCCCTCACCCAGATCTCGCGTACGAGTTCCTCCGCCACCTCGCCACTCCCGAGATGGACAAAGTAACGACCGTAGAAGGTGGAAGTGGCACCCGGACGTCAACGTGGACAGATCCTGAGATCGTCGGGGACCAGTCGTTCTACTCGATGGTCACGGAGATTAATACTGGTCCGGTGAACACGATGCCGAAACTTCCCCAGTTCACGGCGTTCAACGACGCCCTCAACGAGGCAGTCAAGCGGGTGGTTGTCGAACGCTCGGCCGAGCCCGCCGAGGCGCTGGCCGACGCGGCCGAGGAGGTAGCCCTCCTTCTGGAGTAGCGGCGCAGAACTTATGACGATGGGGCATTCCTCGACACACGATGGCACTCAGCATGGGTCAGTTCGGTCTCCCCTCACTACGCGAATCGTTCCGTGACCACACTCTCGCGTCGTCCTACGTGGCGTTCATGGGCCTCCTCGCTGTGCTGGCAGTCCTACTAGTCCTCGTGGACAAGCCGGTGGTGGCTGCGCTCACCGTCTCTTTCGGTATCATCCTCACCCTGATGGTGGTGTTCATCGTGTTGTTGCCGGTGTCGGCCCTGTCCCTGCTGGACTAACGTTCATGAACCATCACAACCTACCACCAAAACAGTCAAGTAACGCCTATCGCAATGAGCCGCTATGCCCCGCTTTGGCACGGGTGAGTACTGATGGCAACGGAATCCGTCGAACCGCAGCGCCTGAGCGACGACACCGTGCTGGAGGTGTCGGACGCTCGTGTGACCTTCGACATGAGCAGAGGGGAATCGTGCGTCCTCGACGACGTTGACGTAACCGTCGAGCGAGACGAGGTCCTTGGGATCGTGGGCGAGTCCGGGAGCGGGAAGTCGATGCTCGCCAACGCGTTGCTCGACGCCGTGGTCGAACCGGGCCGGCTGACGGGGGATATCACCTACAACCCCGGCGACGGCCGGGACCCGATCGAAGTCCTTGAACTATCATCGGAGGAGCTCCGTTCATTCCGCTGGGAAGAGGTGTCGATGGTGTTCCAGGGGGCTATGAGTTCGTTCAACCCTACGATGAAGATCCGTGATCACTTCGAGGAGACTCTCGATGCCCATGATGCCGACGTGGCCGAGGGGATGGAGCGAGCTCGCTCCCTGTTGCGGGATCTCTACCTTAACCCCGATCGGGTCCTCTCTTCCTATTCGCACGAACTCTCCGGGGGGATGCAACAGCGCACGCTCATCGCGCTCTCGCTCGTCCTCGAACCGGAGGTCCTGGTGATGGACGAACCCACGGCGGCGCTGGACCTCTTGATGCAGCGCTCTATCATCTCGCTCCTCGAACGATTACAGTCTGAGTACGATCTCACGTTGGTCTTCATCACCCACGACCTGCCGCTTGTGGCCCACCTCGCAGACCGCATCGGGGTTCTCTATGCCTTCGAACTCGTGGAGGTCGGACCGGCAGCGGATATCATCCGCAACGCTGCCCACCCGTACACCAGATTGCTGTTGGGCGCGACACCTGACCTCGACGCGTCTGTGGACGAAATGCAGGTGGTCGAGGGGTCGAGTCCCGATCCGGTCTCGGTGCCCAACGGCTGTCGGTTCCATCCGCGCTGCCCGATCGCCACCGAGCGGTGCCGGGAGGAGGACCCCGACTTCCGCGATGTAGCTGATGGCCATGTCTCGGCCTGCCACCACTGGGCGGACGCACGTGACTCCGTTCCCTACACTGTCGGTGCTAGCGAGGATGGTCCCGGCAGCGCGGATTTCGATGCCGACGCGACGTCCACCGACGGCGACCCGCTGGTCTCCCTTGACGACGTGGCCGTCGAGTTCGAGGCTAACGAGTCCGTCGTCGACCTGTTTGGGGAGAAAGACACCGTGCGCGCAGTCGACGGGGTTGATCTCGATGTATATGAGGAAGACGTGGTCGCGCTCGTCGGCGAGTCAGGGTGTGGAAAGACCACGCTCGGCAAGACCATGATCGGTGTCCATCGACCTGAGGAGGGCACAGTCTCCTACCGGGGACAGAACGTATGGGCGGCCAGGGACGACAAGGGCGATGTCGAGATTCCATTCGAGGATATTCGGCAGTCCCTCCAAATGATTCACCAGGACCCGGGAAGCTCGCTGAACCCGAACAAGCGCGTTTTGAACTCCCTGGGCAAACCCCTCCAGCAGTCCCGGCCTGAGCTCTCCCGCTCGGAGCGAGAGGAGGGCATCAAGGCGATGCTGGAACGGGTGGGGATGACGCCGGCCGACGACTATGTCACCCGCTACCCCCACCAGCTCTCTGGTGGCGAGAAACAGCGTGTGGCACTCATCCGGGCGTTGTTCATGAACCCGGATCTCATCCTCGCGGACGAGGCGATTAGCGCCCTCGACGTGTCGCTCCGCGTCGAAATGATGGATCTCATGCTTGATCTGCAGGGTACCTTCGACACGTCCTTCGTCTTCGTGAGCCACGACCTCGCCAATGCGCGTTACCTCGCGGAGAAGGCCAACGGCCGCATCGCGGTAATGTATCTGGGGGAAATCGTGGAGATCGGGCCGGTTGAGCAGATCATCCACAACCCGCAGCACCCCTACACGAAGGCCCTCCGGTGGGCGACCCCAAGTCTAGACCCAGCGGCTGGCACCGAGTCTCCGCCCGTCCGGCGCATCGACATTCCCGATCCGCAGGACCCACCGAGTGGCTGTCGCTTCCACACCCGCTGTCCCGAGGCACGAGAGGCGTGCAAAGCCGAGCGCCCGTCGTTGTCCGATGCGGACGGCTCTCAAGTGGCCTGCTTCCGATCGGATCCGGACCATGACTACTGGAACAGTGACCCTCTCGAGAGCGGGGCCGAAACGGAAACTGACCTCGAATTCGACTAAACACATGACCCAACTCACGATCGCCGTCGGGGCACTCTCCGCCCCCGACGGCCCAGACGGAGGCGACGACCGATGAACTACTACGCGAAGCGCATCGCCCAGACCATGTTCACTATCTGGGCAGTGCTGACCATCACGTTCGTCCTCATTCGGTTTATGCCCGGTGGGCCACTCGACTACCTGCGCGCGCAGGTCATCGCCGGGAACGTCGGACAGGGAACCGGCCAGTTCCAGGGCGGATCTGGTCGGCTGGCCTCGTTTAACCGCCTTGCGGAATTGTACATCAACATCGACCCGAGCCAGCCCATCTACATTCAATACTGGCAGTACGTCTCTCAGTTAGCACATGGAGACCTCGGGATGTCGATCTACTACACCGCGCCGGTGGAGCAGATCTTGCTCCCGGCCATTCCATGGACAGTCTTCCTTGGGGGTATTGCGGTGTTCATCTCCTTCGTCAGCCGGGTTGTGGTCGGCGCCGCACTGGCGTACAAAGAGGGATCCCGCTTCGACGTGGGCGGCACCACCGCTCTCATCTGGGGCCACTCCCTCCCGTTCTACATTATTGGCATCCTGCTCCTCTACGTTCTCGGCTACCAATGGGGGTGGTTTCCTACCAGCGGGCGCTACAACGCTGATGCCGTGGCAGGCCTAAATTGGCCGTTCATCTCCGGCATTCTCAGCCACGCCGCGCTCCCAGTCATCGCGCTCGCATGGGCTTCCTTCGGGTCCGGCGCCATCGCGATGCGGGCAAACGCGATTCAGGTCCTCGGCGAGGACTACGTCCGCACCGCACGACTCAGGGGAATCAAATCGAAGCGAATCACCATCCTCTACGTCGCGCGCAACGCCGTGCTGCCGATGTACACGGGGATGCTCATTCAGATCGGCTTCATCTTCGCGGGGTCGATCATCCTTGAGCGCATCTTCGTCTACCGCGGCGTAGGATGGTACATGTTCCGCGCAATTCAGGCCGACGACTATCCGCTAATGATGGGCGCGTTCATCCTGATCATCGTCACCGTATCGATCGCCATGCTCGTAGCCGACCTGACCTACGGTCTGGTCGACCCCCGTGTCACTCGAGGTGAGTCCGATGAGTCCTTCTGAGGACGAGACTGCGACCGACGGGGGGACTGCCGAGAGCGACCCTCTAGAGGTGCTTCGCGACTCTGAGACGGCTGAATCGGCGACTTTCCAGGAGCGCGTCCGCCAGTGGGTTGACCTCTGGATACTCGCGCCGGGGCGGGTGATGTGGCAAGACTATCGTACCCGGTACGGATCGGCCATCATCCTGTTCTTCGTCCTGCTGGGAACACTCGGCGTGCGCACGGTCGCCAAACCCGTTCAGAACAAAGGACCCGCGTACGTCCAGCCGTTCGACCCAGGCTACGTCATCACGCCGTGGAATCTCGCACCCTTCACCGTGGATCTCGGAGTAGCGTCGTGGACCTACACCGGGATCTGGCAGTTCCCACTCGGCACCAACGGCTTCGGTGAGGGCCTGATGGCGCTCACCGTCCACGCCACCCCCGCAATGTTGAAGATGATGATTGCAGGCGGGGTGTTCACGACGCTGGTTGGCGCGGTTGTGGGAACCATTGCGGGCTACAAGCGGGGCGGGACTGAGCGGGTGCTGATGACCGCAACTGACATCCAGATTGCAATTCCGGGCCTTCCCCTGCTCATCGTGCTCGCGATGGCGATCAAGCCAAGCGACCCCTTCGTTGTGGGCCTGATCCTCGGCGTCGACGCGTGGGCGGGTCTCTCCCGGTCCATTCACTCACAGGTACTCGCGCTCAGGAGCGAGTCATACGTCGAGGCCTCGCGCCTGATGGGCTTCGGGTCGTCGACGATCGTCCGGGACGATATCCTCCCGAATGTGATGCCCTACATCATGATCAACTTCATGGGTAACGCCATCCGGGTCATCCACGCCTCGGTTGGCCTGTACTTCCTCGGCGTTCTCCCGTTCACGACGCAAAACTGGGGTGTCATGATTAACTACGCCTACAACCGCGGTGCGATGCTGTCGTGGCAGGGCCTTCCGTGGCTGCTGATTCCAATTGTGACCATCAGCCTCCTCGGCTTTGGCATCACCTTGTTCTCGCAGGGGATGGACCGAGTGTTCAACCCCCGCGTCCGCGCTCGGCACGCCGAATCTACCGCCGACACCCCAACGTCGATCGAAGAGTAACTGGCCCCTGAACATTTTTGACGAGGCATTCCAAACTGGTTGTATGGCGTTCCAAGATTTGATGCGTCGGCTCCTCGCCACGGATATCGCGCTCGCCGTACTCCTCGCGCTCTCCTACGCGGGTATCCTCGCCACGGGCGCGCCGCTCTCGCCGGAGACTGCTACGGTGATCCAGTTGGGTGGCTTGGTCCTCACCGCGAACTTCTTCGCTATTGCGGGCGTCCTCTACACCGGGTGGACGCCCGTCTGAGTCAGCCCAGCGAATCGAGACGGGCGGCGAGTCGCTCCCCAATCTGTGCCATCCCGTGATCGCTGGGGTGGACGAGGTCCGGTGATAACCCGACTGCGTCCGGGAGTAGGGCCGGCCCTTCGAAGAGGTGTACATTCTCGTGGTCCGTTTCTGCCACTACTTCGCGGAGCGCCCGCCGGTAGGCTTCTGTCTTGCCGGGCCACTCTTCGGGTTCCGGTTCCGACCGAATGTCAGTGAACAGCGGAAAGAGCGTGATGCACGCCACCGGACTGTCCGGATGTGCGTCGGCGACCGTCTCAACGAGAGTCATCGCGCGCTCTCGGAACTCGGCCGTCGTGAAGCCGTTCGCAAGCATGTTCACCGAGACTGACAGCACTGCGAGGTCCCAGTCCTTGCGGCCCGCGATATGGTCCGCGATGGCCGCCTCGCAGTGAGCCGATCCACTTGTCCCGAGGTTCACAAGGTCGGTACCGATGCGGCGCGCAGTCTGAGCGGCGTAGGTAGCGTGCCCGCGGCTGGCAAGCAGGCCCTGCGTGATGGAAGTACCGTATGCGAGCAGGGTGCGGTCTGGCAGGTCTCTCTCTGAGGGCGGGCGCACCGGGCCGGAAATGTCGTGAATGTGGGCTGGTTGACCCTGTAGTCGCACCCTGACGACACGAGGGTCGAACGGCATCGCGGCACGACGGTCGTCGTCCACGTCGAGCAGGCCCGGCGGTGTCTCCAATTCGAGTGTCGTTGGCTTGGAATCAAGGGTCACCCACTCCTCGGGGTCGGCCGCGAAGGACCCGTAGTGGGGGACGGCCTCGCACTCTCCAGTCGGGCAGGAGAGAGTCACCGACGCTGGGCTGTCCGCCACCCACCGAATTTCTGTTCCGGCAGCCCAGGTGTACATCTCGCGAGCGTTCTCGTTCACCTCGGCGCGGACGCTGGCAGGTAGGCGGTCGAGGCGTCTACCTTTGGCGCCGTCCGTCTCGGTCAGCTCCGCGACGTTGTGCAGGTCCACCTCTGCATGTCGCATGGGTCGAGTCGGGTCACTGCGGACTTAACACTACCCCTGAACCGACGAAGGTTTTTGTGGGTGGGGCGCGCGCCCGTTGGCATGGCGACAGAGACAGCGCCACGTAGGCTCCGCGTTGGCGGGTACGAGGAACCGCTGGGGGTTGACCCTGGGGACGTTGTGTTTGCGTGGCTGCCGGGCGTGACAGCACAGACCGCCTACCACCTTCGCCTCGCACCGGCGGATTCCGACCCACGAACAGACCCGGCCTGGGACAGCGGACCAGTTACCTCTGATGACAACGCCAATATTCCCTACGTTGGGCCGCGGCTGGACGACCACACGCGCTACCGGTGGACCGTCCGAGTCCGCGACGATGGTGGCGACTGGACGGCGTGGAGCAACTCCGCGTCGTTCGTGACCGGTGTGACGGAGTGGTCAGCGTCGTGGCTCGCTCCTTCTGGCCCTGAGTACGAGTCTGTCCCTGCCCCTGCACCGGCGTTCCGGACCGAGTTCTCTGTAGAGGGCTCGGTCCGGGACGCACACCTCTCGGTTTCGGTGGGCGGCACCGCTGATCCCCATCTAAACGGAACTCCTGTCGCAGAGAGCGGCCTTGACCCTGCGGAGTCGGATTACGAGGAGCGCGTCCTCTACACGACCTACGACGTGGCAGACGCGCTCCGTGAGGGCGAGAATGCGCTTGCTGTGGCCTGTGGCCGTGAGCGATACGCCATGACCGTTGCAAACGAGTGGGCGTGGCACGACACTCCGTGGCAGCGGCCACACCCCGAACTGTCCGCGGTGCTGACCATCGCCTACGAGGACGGGACGCGAGAGACAGTGATCACTGACAGCTCGTGGCGGGTGGCGCCGACGGCCACGCGCTTCGACTCGCTCTACACTGGCGAGTGCTACGATGCTCGAGAGGCGGCCGCGTGGAGCGATCCAACCCTCGACATCGCCGACTGGCCAGCGGCCCGCACGGTCGATGGTCCCGCGGGGACTGTTACCGCCCAGACTGCTCAACGGGTCGCCCCTGTTCGTGAGGTGGAACCCGTGTCCTTGACAGATCCCGATGGTGGCGGTTACGTCTTCGACTTCGGTGAGCAGGTGGCGGGGTGGGTTCGCCTCGCTGTCGACCTCCCCGCAGGCACCGAAATCGAGGTGGCTCAAGCCGAGACGCTTGCCGCGGACGGCACTGTCGTCGACGAGCAGGACCACCTTGACGCACCTTTTCAGACGGATACCTACATCGCTGCGGGCGAAGGCACCGAAACGTGGGAACCACGCTTCACCTACAAGGGGTTCCGGTATGCCGAGGTCCGGGGGCTGCCAGAGCGACCTGCCGAGGACGCCCTGACGGCTGTCGTTGCGCACTCGACGATTGAGGCCGAGAGCAAGAGCGCCTTTGACGCGACTGCGGAGCGGCTGACCGAGATTCACGACCGTGCGCGACGGGCACTCCTCTCGAATCACCATGGAGTCCCCACTGATACCCCTGCCTACGAGAAACATGGATGGACCGGAGACGTACAGGTGACCGCCTCGACGGCTCTGTACAACTTCGAGATGCAGCCGTTCTACGAGAAGTGGCTTGGCGATGTGGCCGACGCCCAACGGGAGAGCGGCGAACTTCCGCCATTCGCGCCCACAAGCGACTGGGGCTATAGCGACGGCCCCCACGACGCGGTTATCCGCGCGCCGAACCCCGCGTGGGACGCCGCCTACGTCCTCGTGCCGTGGTGGACCTACCGCCACACGGGCGATGAGTCTCTCCTCGCAGCACACTACGATGGGATGTGCGCCCTCGTCGACTACCTTGCAGACTACGCTGAGGACGGCATCCTTTCGGAAGGGCTGGGCGACTGGTTCCCACCGGGCCATGGCGAACCGCGTTGGAACCCCCCAGAAGGAACGGGGATCACGTCGACAGGCTACCTTTACCGATTTGCCGAGGTGCTGGGTGATACTGCCGGTGTCCTTGGACGATCGCGAGACCAGGATGCCTACCAGGCAATGGCGACCCGCGTCCGCGAGTCGTTCAATGACGCCTTCCTCAACGCCGAGGCGGGCGTCTATGCTACCGGCGAGACGGACGAGTACCGTCAGACTTCCGCGGCATTTGCCCTCGAATTCGGCCTCGTGCCCGATGCGCACCGTGGGGCCATCGTTGACCGTCTCGTTGAGAGCGTCCGGCATGACCACGACGCGCACCTCGACACCGGAATCTTAGGGACACGCTACCTCCTCAGTGTGCTCTGTGACGCTGGATACACCGACCTCGCCTACGAGGTAGTCACCCAGTCCGACTATCCTGGATGGGGCTACTGGATCGAGTCCGGCGAAACGTCGATGCTCGAGACGTGGGAACTGTCGGCGCGGAGCCACAACCACCACATGTTCGGCAGCGTCGACGGGTGGTTTTTCGAGTATCTTGCAGGCGTGAAACCCGCCAAACCGGGCTACGAGACGGTGGAACTGTCCCCCCACGTCCCGACCGACCTCCGCGGCGTCTCCGCGACGGTCGACACGCCCCGCGGTCTCGTCGAATCCTCGTGGGAGCAAGATGACGGGGCCGTCACCTTCGAGTTCGAGGTGCCGGACAATACGACCGCGGTCGCGCACCTCCCGGACGAGAGTGGGGACCGAGACACGGTGTCGCTCACGCCAGGGTCATGGGAACTCACCCGGCGCGTGGACTGACTCAAGCGCGCCGGAACGCGTAATCCCCCGCGGCAACTTCGACCAGCACGTCTTCGTCGTCGGCTGCTACCGACGCGACGCCCTCGGGAAGGTTTGTGGCTGCGCCGTCGTCCCACACTGTCGTGGAGCCTTCGGTCACCGTCCTCTCGGCCGCCTCCGGAATGCGCACAGTCGCCACCGTGTTCCACGGGACGGTCACGTCAAGCGTGAGGCCGTCGGTTTTCTCCCAGTACACCGCGGCCTCACCATTCACAGTCTCTATGGACGCCGTGGCCCACTCGAGGTCGTCGACGACCGTCGGTTCGATGCTGAGGCCCTCGGTGACGCTCTCCGCGAAATCGATCCCCGCTAGCACGGAGTAGAACCATTCGGACACGAAGGTGAACGGGGAATGGTTGAAGGAGTTCATTCCGTCGCCGACGCGGGTGTCGGAATCCCAGCGCTCCCACATCGTCGTGGCGCCGTTACGAACCATGTAGACCCAACCCGGCTGCTCGGGTTGGCTAACCACGCTGTGTGCGAGTTCCGGGTAGCCGTACTCCGCGAGAACGTGGATGAGCGGACGAGCACCGAGGAAACCTGTCTGCAGTTTCCCGCCGTCGCCCCGGACCTTCTCGGCGAGGGACGCCGCTACGGCGTCCTCATGTTCATCGGGAACGATGCCCACGAACAGTGGCACCGCGAGCGCAGACTGCGTGCCAGGCCCGTACGTCGCCGTCTCGGGCTCGAAGAACGCGCGTTGGAATCCCTCGCGAACCGTCTCTGCAATGGCAGTATAGCGCTCCCGGTCTGCTTCGTTGCCGAGGACTCTTGCCACCTCCGCGAAGATGCGGACGGTGTGGTAGTGAAATGCTGTGTTGTAGAGGTCGAAGGGGAGACCGCGGCGACCGTCAGTGTTTTCGAAGGCCAGCCAGTCGCCGTATTGCCCCGCTTCGTCGCCGATGACGCCGTCCTCGGCCACCGAGTGCCAGTAATCGACGTACCGACGCATCCCCTCGTAGTGCCGCTCCAGGACCCCCCGATTCCCAAAGTGCCGGTAGCAGTGCCACGGCAGCGTGACCCGGGTGAGCCCCCACGTTCGGTCCTCTGGAATCGATCCGTAGGCGAAGGGCACTGTGTCTGCCACATAGCCGTGCGGGGACTGCACGTCATCGTGGTCTCGGAGCCACTTCTCATGAAATCGGACTGACTCGAAGTTGTACATCAGCGCGCGGCCCGCGATGTGGCCGTCGCCAGTCCAGCCGAGTCGCTCCGCTCGCTGAGGGGAGTCTGTCGGGATACCGTGGCTGTTCCCCTTGAGGCTCCAGACGGCGTTGTGCTGGACCTGCGCCAGCTCCTCGTCTGAGCAGTTGAAGGACCCTGTTTCGGGTATGTCGGTGTGGACGACGTGGGCGGTCACGTCGCCGGCGTCTAGGTTGCCGGGGTAGCCCCGAACCTGCACGTATCGGAAGCCGTGGTAGGTGAAGCGGGGCTCGTACGTCTCAGTGTCCCTGCCCGCGCACACGTAGGTATCCGTCGGCTCCGCTGGTTCGAGGTCGATGCGGTTGAGGCTCCCGTCTTCGAGGCGTGTCTCGGCGTACAGGACGTCGACATCGTCCCCGGGCTCGCCCCCCTTGATGTTGAGTTCGACCCACCCAGTAAGGTTCTGGCCGAAGTCGATAATTGGGCCGTCGGCGTGATCATGGACCGCCTCCGCCCCGCGAGTCTCGGTACGACGGATGGGCGGAGTGCGTTGCGGGCGTAGCGCGCCGTCCGGGCCTGCGATGGCTGCAGCGTCATCCCAGCCTTCAGCATTACAGTCGGGCGTGGCCCACCCCGGAACCTCGCGGCGTGCGTCGTACACCTCTCCGTCGTACAGGTCGTTCTCGACGAGTGGACTGGCCCGTGCGTCCCACGTGTCATCGGTGACAACGGTGCGGGTCCGCCCGTCTTCGAATTCGACAGTGAGGTGTAGGCGGGCCCGTGGCGATCCGTTGGCCGTCCACCCACCGGCATTCTGCGAGAAGCGGCCGCGCCCGAGCCAGATACCCAGCGCATTCTCGCCCTCACGGAGCGCGTTTGTCACGTCGTAGGTGCTGTAAAGAGCACGCTCGTCGTAGTCAGTCCACGCTGGATCTAACACCGCGTCGCCGGCTTTCTCTCCGTTGACGTACAGTTCGCCAACTCCGAGCGTACAGACGTGCACGCGCGCTGAGACGACTGGCGCCTCGAGCGTAAGGTCGCGGCGTAGCAGCGGTGACGTAGACGCAACCCAGGGGCGATCGTGCCCATTTACGAGCTGTTCGCGGCCCCATGTCGCGCGTTCAACGCTGGAGGAGGCTCGTACGTCAGCCCCCACGGCTACGTTGTCGCCGTTTTCATCCTCCACAGCAAGGGATGCCAGCGCGAAAACGTGCCACGAGTCGTACGCCTCGCGGACGAGGTCTGGGTTGTACTGGGGGCCGCGTGCCGGTGGGTCGAAGGGGTCGAATTCGTAGAGGTCGGTCGCCACGACACGGACGTAGCGCGCCTGGCCTTCTCCGTCGAGTGTCACAGGGTCTGTACCCGGCTCGTCGCCGCGTCGCTCGCCCACGGTCCACGCGTCTGCGAAGTCAGCCGTTGTCGCCGCCTCGACACGGTACGCGTTCGGGAAGCCAAATCCCTCCGCACCACCCCGCCTGCTTCCAGAGGCTCCGTGGATGGATGCTACCGTGAATCCATCCGGTGTCTCGGGGCCATCAAGCGGTTCGGCGGGGTACAGCCGCACCGCTGAGAGCTCGCGCTCGGTACCGAGGTCAACCTCAACCCATTCCTCACCGTTTTCCTTGCGCCACTCGCTCCGGTAGCCGTTCGCGTCGCCACCGTCGGGCTGGTGGGCGACCCACTCCCCGTCCCATGAACCGACATCGCCGAGTGCGGTCCCGAACTGGTGGGGGTCCGCCCACGCCGAGACGTCGTCGCCGTCCCACACTCGAACGGTCCAGTGATACGTCGCGTCGGAGTCAAGCGTGGGCCCCTCGTAGGGTACATCTGTCGAGCAGTCCGACTTGACGACCCCCGAGTCCCAGATCGCGGCGTCGCTGTGGCCCGCCGGATCTGAGTCGCGGCCGACTTGGATCCGGTAGGCGGTCTGCCCGGCCCCGCGTCCATCGCGGGGAACACGCCACGAGAACCGTACCTCGTCCGGCGGGACCGCTAGTGGGTCGCGGTCGTATCCGACAGCCAACTCTACGGGCGCGGCAATTTCCCTCTGCCTTGCCATGAGTTGTTCGAGGACACGAGGGCCAAAAGTCTTCAGGTGTCTACACGGGTGTACGTCCTACCAATCCGAATGATCTAGGGGCCAAAGAAATTTAAAAACAGATATTATAGCAGAATACAACGAATTGCGCTATAGACTCCAAAATAATATCTATAATATAACATAAGACCAACTAATGCAATCACTCCGGGGAATATGAGTTTATTTATCTTATATAATAGGGTAATTTATAATTCTTTACTCTTCCATTCAGATTCGTTCAGTCACTTCATTAAGTGTATTTGGGACGGATGTCTATTTACTATCCCCTTCGGGGGAATCCTCGCCCTTTAGCGCGGGGAGGATGTCAACTCCCATACTGTTTGTCGTCGCATCGGTCTGCTTCCTGGTGGTACCCTGTTTGATCACCGATCGTGAATTCGCCCTCGTTTCTGACCGCGGTTTGATTTTCGTTTTTTGTTAGGGCCTCAGCGACGTGAATCGCATAAAGACTAAAATGTACCACCCGCGTACCACGCATTATGAGCACGGACGCGGGCGACAACGGCGACGGGGACATGGTGAAGCTGAACGTGAAGGTGCCGAAGCGGCTTCTCGAAGAGATTGACGAACTGGCCGAGGAGCTGGAGTACACCAACCGGTCAGAGTTCATCCGTGAGGTTCTGCGCGACACCACGGAGCCGATTCTGACGCCCGGCGCGCAGGAGGGCGTCTCGGAGGGCTACGCGGACGTGGCAGCGGGACGGACGATGTCCACGGACGAAGCCCGCGAACGCCTCAGTATCGATGACTGAGGGCTGAACGGTGGATCACGGGGTCGTGCTGACGGAGACGTTGGTCGAAACGCTGGAAGAGTGTGAGACGAAGGAAGCCGAACGGATCGTCAACAAACTGGAAGACATCGGCGACTTCCCGGATCACTTTCTTGACCGGCTGAAGAACCATCCCGGATACAAGCTTCGTGTCGGTGACTTCCGCGTCCTGATCGATTGGGACAAGGACAACGAGGTGATCTACGCCATCGACGCCTTCGAGCGGAAGAAAGAGTACCGCGAACTCGGGAAGTATCGGGAGGTATGGGGGTCGTGGCGAGACGATGAGTAGAGCGTGATCTGCCCTGGCAAAGGAGAAAGATGATCACGCCGACCGAGATCCGGAGCCGATGGGTGAAATCTACGAGCGATGGCACGAGAAGCCGGATATTTCAGGCCTACCCGACGACCCATGGGATGACCCGTGGGCGTACACTGGTCTCTTGACTCGAAATCTGGCCATCAACATCACGCCGCCGCTGTGGGGAGCCATCAAATCAGAGGTTTACCGCGTCTTCCGTTAGCTCGAAGCGCAGACAAACGACCGCCCCCTCTGGGGCATTCTCTTCGAATGTAAGGTGGCCGCCGGTCTCTGTGACAAGCCAATTCGCGAGCCACAACCCCACGCCGCTTGTGTGCTCAAGATCTGTTTCGAACCCTCGATCAAGGACCTCAATCTCCTTCTCTGGAATGCCGGGTCCATTGTCCGCAATTCGGACTTCAACATATTCTTCGCCATCTACCAGACAGGGTCCTGCGCTAATTTTTACCTGCGGGGTGGCCTTGTTGGTATGCTCCAGCGCGTTCTCGATCACATTCCGAAACGCCGAGTCGATGAGTGGAGTCGTAGTGACCAGGAGGCGGTCTGGAAGCGCCCGCGTGATACGCCCCTCCGGGTAATCCCGTTCTAATCTATCACAGCACCGGTTGATCACGGGGACAAGATCTACCGGTTCTTGCTGCTTATTCCCCTCCTGTAGCATCCGCTCGATGGTCCGGGCTTGCTCACCGAGTCGAACGAGGTCTGCGGCCTGCTTCTGAATCTTCTTGGCGTGCTCCTCACCGCGTTTGTTTTCGCTTAGGATGAGCGAGGCATTTCCCTGAATCACATTCGCGTCATTGCGAATATCGTGTCTCAGAACGCGGTTGAGGACTCCGAGCTGCTTGCTAAGCTGATTCGCCCGATCACTAGCTGCTTGCCGCCGAACATCGTACACTCCGATGATAAATCCGAGTAGCGCGCCACCCGTGGCACTGTTGGAGATGATGAAGAGGGGTGCGGCCATGTCGACTCCTCTTGTCCCCTCGTAGAGGATCGTCAGGGCCGTTCCAAGCCCAATCATCACAGCGCCGAGAAGCGCCCAGACTCCGACTCGTTTGGTATCGCTTGTGTCCACTTCCTGAGACCACAACCACACACTTCCCCCAATAAGCGACAGAGCGAGTAGACTTGGGAGAAAAACGCCATAGGTGAAAGAGAGCAGCGAATACTCGTACTGGACTGCGTGGAGTGCGTGAATCAACGCAAACCCTGTCCCAAGCCCAGAAATCACCAGTAATCCCGTGATATTGGGTAGCCGATGTTTGAGTCGCCTCTCCATCTTGTATGACATCAATTAACACAGGTATTAAAGCATGTGGGTGTCAAACAATAACAATAAGGGGCTGATCATAAGTCAGACGTAAAATTCGATGCGGTAGCCTCGCCATGGGGGGTAACACATCAACATACGTCTCCGCCTCTTGGGGTGATACGGATTTGTACAGTGCGTTGGTTTACCCGAGGTTAGTGGTCTCGACGAGATCTCCGCCAAGGGTTGCCGAACTGCTGATTTCAACGCGAAAGCACCTCCAGGGGCGAGATGGCCATCGCGCGCAATCCCGCGACTGTGGTACTAACAACGCCAGCAATGAGAGCAATCCCCGCGCCCGCAACAAGCACCACCGGGGAGATCTGGACGAGCGTCCCGAACCCGGTGAGTTCCGCGGTAACCCGGTTGAGTGCCCAGCCAAGGGGGAACGTCAGTACAATCCCCACCATGCACCCCAAAAGTGCATAACAGAGTCCCTGTGTGACGATTAACATCGTCGCCACACGACGTGAGACCCCCATAGCCTGCAATGCTGCGAGCACTTCGCGCTCTTGTATCACCAGTAGAGCGAGCAGATTCGTCGTCAATACGAGTCCAGAGAGGACTGCCAGCGCAACTAGGGTTACTCCAGCGGCGACGATGACAATTCGCGAGCCGATAATGGTCTGAAGTTGCTCGGAATTGCTTCGAATTGTGAATTGTGGATAGGTGTTCTCGAGTCGCTCCCGGACGACAGAGACTGAGGCATCACTGGCGACATCGACCGTAATGAGCGACGCACGATCGGTCGCTTGATTTCCGGTCATAGCCTGTAATTCGGCTAGTGGGAGTGCAACTGTTGGCGTACCGAGGAACGTAGAGAACGTAGAAGATGTCCCGGTCACATTGTACTGGGTCTGTCGTGCGTCGAGGACTGTCCCTCCAACGTGGAGCGAGTCACCAATACTGTAGTTCTGTGTGTTCTCGAGGCGAGAGCCAACAACTAGGGTCTGACTGGGTGTGCCGTTATACTGTCCATTGTTATAGAACGAGTTGTCATCCGCAAACCCGGAACCAGATGTAATCGAGATCCCGCCACTCGAGGGAATACCCACAGCGACAATTGACTGGAGGTTGTCTGGCTCGCTGCCGATGTACACGGTTTGAAATAGCAACGGTGTAGCGGTGGAAACCGACTCAAGGCGCGATATATTGGTGCCGATCGAATGCGCATCGGGGATTCCACCCTGGAAGCCCCCAAGCGTCCCAGGGGCAATTCGAGTCGGTCCCCCGCTAATCCAGAGATCGCGATCAGCGCTATCGAATTTTTGCTGGCCTGTTTCGACCACGCCAACCCCGACACTCCCCAGCAAGGTTGTCGAGAGAACAGCCAGCGTGACACCGAGGACAGCCAGGACAGTCCGGGTCCGATCATGGCGGAGTCGGGTAGCGGCGAGACCGAGGATCGCTCGAAAGCGCGTTCCAATCATGTTAGCTTCGAAGTACGGTGAGTGTCTCGCCCCGTGCCGTGAGCCAGACGAGATAGGGCGTCGTCAGGAGTGCGATGCTGATCGCTACGAGGAACCCGTACACAGTGAACTGCGGAGGGTACACAGCGACTGTCGTTTCGGCGACGATTGATTGCAGGGCTTGATTCGCCGCCCAAACGCCGCCGCGACCAAGGAGGAGGCCAGCAATCCCACCAGCCACCCCCAAGAGAAGCGTCTGGAACAGGATGATGAGGGCCCGACTTGAGGTCGCGAATCCGATTGCAGTGAGGGTTGCCCACAGACGTCGGTCTGTCTGAATCTCTAACCCCAGCGTCGTCGCCACAAAGAGGACGCCAATCACGAGCGAGACCAGGAAGCCGCCCGCGGCAAGTGCGAGCGCGAGTTTGGATTCGGTGAGGGTACTCAGACCGCTGTCAGATCGCGCTACAACATTGGAGTTGGGGTAGGTCTGCTCGAGATCACCCCGGACGGCCATGTCGTTCGTCGCGACGAGAATCTGGTCAGCTGTATCACTCTCAGTCGCGTCGGTGAGAGACTGCAGTTCACCAAGATGGACGATCCCGATCGGGACGCTGCCGACACCCGACTCCCCCCCATTGGAGATACTCGTAACGGTGAATGACCGATTCTGCGAGGCCGCTTGAGGGGTATTCGGGCGAAGCCGATCTGAGACATTTGCGTTCAAGAGTCTACTGGCGCCTGTTGAGAGAACGATCTCACCTGTCCAGGGGCCGCGATACGAACCCGCTGCATAGTATGGGTCACCTGGTGTGAGATTCGTTGCAGAAACTCCGGCGACTCTCAGATCGGGATGGGCAATCACGCCGATAAGAACGACATACTCTGACGCATTTGCATGTGTGACTTTGAGAACGTTGGCAGCCACGGGGGACGCATAGGCGATGTCATCACGTTCCGTGAGGCGCTCGGAGACGTTGTGAACGGCCCCAAACTGCGCCCCATCAACGGAGACTGGCAGGGTCGAACTTGAGGCACTCTCCGGTGTAATCCAGTAATCAACATCTGAACTGACAACGGAACCCTGTGTTGCAAGCGCCACACTGACGCCACTCACAGTGATGAACAGCCCGACTGCGAGGGCGATGCCCAGAACAGCGAGTAGCGTTCGTCGTGTTGCAGTGTAGCGAAGCCGTTGTGAGAGAAGGGCGCCACTCAAGCGGAGCAGCGCCCCAACACGTCGGAGACGGCTCTCACCCATCTATACGGACCCCGTCTCGTAGCTCAACTATGCGATCGGCAACTGAGAGCGTTGCAGTATCGTGTGATGCGAGTACGACGGCGGTCCCGTCAGCACAGATTTCTTCGAAAAGCGCAGTGATCTGCTGGCCTGTTTCTGTGTCCAACTCCCCGGTCGGTTCGTCCGCAATCACGAGGTCCGGGTCTGTCACTAGCGCGCGAGCAATCGCAACACGCTGCTGCTCTCCGCCGCTCAGCATCCCCGGTGTGTGGTCGAGCCGGTCGCCAAGCCCAACGCGCTCTAACAGGCGCTGCGCGCGTTTTCGGCGTGTGGATTTCTTCACACCCTCTTCCACCAGCGGAACAGCAACGTTTGACTGTGCAGGCAGCGCAGAGAGGAGATGAAACCGCTGGAAGACGATTCCGATTGAATCTAGTCGGAGACGCGTTCGTTCTCCCCTTGAGAGTGTGTCTGTCGATCGGCCTGCGATTGTGACGGTCCCGCTTGACGGTGTTTCAAGCCCGGCTAAGAGGTGAAGGAGTGTCGACTTCCCGCTCCCACTCGGGCCTTTGATGCCGACGAGTTCACCGGCCTGGATAGTGAGGTCAATCTCATTGAGAGCGGTCACCGTGGGCGGCGTCTCATGTGACCCAAATAGAGAGCGCCAGTAACTCCGCGACTGGCTTCGGGTATATGTTCGCGTGACGCCATCGCATGACGCCACGATACTCCCGTCCGGCGACTCATTCATCAGCCTTCGTAGATGTGGCGTTGCTACGGAATCTTTACTCTAGTGGTTCTCGCCGTCGCAAGAGGAGGATCCCACCAAGCATTACAGCAACCACGGTACCGCTAACTCCAAACCCAGGTGCACCGCCCGAAGACCCACCATTTGACCCGGTGCCAAAGAACGGGAGACCGGTTGGGGTCTGTTGCGATCCTGTTTCTGTGGTTGTGGTGGGGCTCGTTGATGTTTGTACCGATGCCTCTGTCGTTGTCTCTTCAGCCTCAGTCGGTGACTGGGCTTCCGTCGTGACCTCCTCGGTGGTTGCCGTTTCAGTCTCATCTTCAGTGGCGGTGTCTGTTGGAGTTGCCGTTGCAGTGGGCGTGGCTGTCGCAGTCGCCGTGGCCGTTGCAGTCTGTGTGGGTGTCACAGTTGGTGTCGCTGTCACGGTTGGGGTCATGGTTGCCGTCGCTGTCGACGTTGGATCTGCGTCGGACACCATGATCGTGTGCAGCGTTTGCACCTCAACCCCTGCGGCTGATTTGACAGCCCCCTCGATATCCTTGGAGAGGGGAAGTGCCCCGCTGGGAATATCAAGGGTGACTGAAGGGGAAACCGACTCACCGGCTTCTACTGTTTGCCAGAGCCAAGACCGTTTTTCACTTGACCACTCGCCACCAGCATCCGTGTGTGACGTGATCTCCCACCGATCTGGGATGGTTATATCAAGGATATACGCACTACTGTTCGATCCCTCATTTTCGAGGTCAAATGTGACGGTGACCGTATCGCCATAATTTGCAGAGTCCGGCCCCTCGATATCCAATGCGAGATTGTTCGCGCTTGCAACTGGAGAGACGACACTCAGGACGAGAAGGCAAACGAGAGCACCCACAGACAGGATCCGAAGTGGCGTGGTGCCAGTCATGATTACACCTCCCCGTGGGTCCGCCACGTTTTGATTAGCTCAAGCAAGCGAATGTCACTGATCGTCGAGCCATCAGTCCCCGGCACCGGGCGGTCTGTTCGCCAGTATCTGATAGCGTCGAGAATCTCCGTGTCTGCTATCTGGCCGTCGCCATCTTCATCGATCGCGGCGGTAATCGACACGTCCCCGGAAAGATCAACGCGGGTTATTGTCGTGGCCTGCTGATTGTCCTCTCCGACCACCTCCATCTGTACTGAAGCCGTCCCCGACGCTGCGTCAGGCACCGCGAGTTCGATCGTCGGTTCTAGCTCTGTACTGGCGTCAACAGACCGCCAGATCCACGCCGTGCGTTCAGTGTACCACTCGCCCTGTTCCACGGATTGGCCTACAACTGTCCATCCCTCTGGGAGGGACAGATTCGCGACGTAGGCCTGTTTCTCATCTACGCTCGCCGAAATTGTGACCGGGATCGTGACGCTCTCGCCTGGGGTGGCACTCATATCAGGCGCAGAAATACTGAGTGAACTCGACCCCGGGAATGAACTGGAATCCAGTGGGTCCGTTCCAGCCTCAACTTCTTCCCCGTCATCGTAGCCGTCTCCATCCGTGTCAGCTGTATTTGGATCGGTCCCTATCTCTGCTTCCTCCGAATCGGTGAGGCCATCACCGTCGCTATCTCCTTGTGGTACTGATTCCGGGTCCGTCGGATCCGTGCCGTATTCGCGGATCTCGACCGCGTCGGCATAGCCATCCCCATCCGTGTCTGCCGAAGTTGGATCCGTCCCATACTCAGCGAGTTCAGCCCTGTCTGTGACCCCATCACTATCGGTATCAGCGTCGGTCGGATCAGTATCGTATTGCCGGATTTCCGCGGCATCATCGAGCCCATCCCCATCAGTATCGGTCTTCGTGGGGTCCGTCCCAAGCTCGAGAACCTCAAGGCCATCGCTCAACCCGTCAGAATCGGTGTGGGCGTCGTTAGGGTCCGTGCCAAGTTCCTCCTCACGGGAATCAGTGAGGCCATCATTATCGCTGTCCGCCGTTTCGTTTGGCACGGAATCGGGATCCGTCGGATCCGTGCCGTACTCGTTCACCTCTACACCGTCGTCGTAACCGTCACCATCTGTGTCTGGTTTCGTCGGATCCGTCCCGTACATGTCCACCTCTGCGCCGTCCTCAAGACCATCGCCGTCAGTATCCGCATCGGTTGGATCAGTCCCGAGCTCAGACTCCCGTGAATCTGAGAGGCCATCTCCATCAGAATCACGGCCGGGATAGTCCTCGCCGTCAGTCGGATCCGTGCCGTATTCGTTCACCTCAGCACCGTCGCCGTAGCCGTCGCCATCTGTGTCCGGGTCAGTTGGATCCGTGTCGTACTCGTTCACCTCAGCGCCATCCTGAAGACCATCGCCATCAGTATCTGAATCCGTGGGGTCCGTTCCAAGCTCAGACTCGCGCGAGTCTGAGAGCCCATCACTATCGGAGTCACGACCGGGATAGTCGTCGCCGTCAGTTGGATCCGTCTCGTACTCGTTCACTTCTGCACCATCCTCATAGCCGTCCCCATCCGTATCAGGCTCTGTGGGGTCAGTATCGTACTGTCTCACCTCTTCACGATCAGTGAGCCCATCATTGTCCGTATCAACGGCGTTCGGATCCGTTCCATAATCGCTCACCTCAGCACCGTCCTCGAGACCATCACCGTCCGTGTCGGGGTCGTTCGGGTCCGTCCCGCGATCTTCCTCCTCACTGTCCGGGAGGCCATCATCGTCTGAGTCCGCCTCGGGATAGTCTGTCGCGTCGGTGGGAGCCGTGTTGTACCGGTTCACCTCTGCGCCGTCCTCGTAGCCATCGCCATCAGTATCAGCACTCGTCGGGTCCGTTCCGTAGTCATGGATCTCGGCCCCATCCACGAGCCCGTCACCATCTGTGTCGGGATCCGTAGGGTCGGTGTCGTACTGCCCAGTTTCGACGCCATCGTCGAATTTGTCATTATCTGTGTCAGCGTCCGTGGGATCGGTTCCGTACTTGTTGACCTCCGGGCCATCATTGAGCCCATCGCCGTCGGTGTCAGGGTCGTTCGGATCCGTCCCCCGCTTCTCTTCCGCCTCATCAGAGAGACCGTCGCCGTCTGAATCGACCCCCGGATAGTCATCGGGATCCGTCGGGTCCGTATTGTATCGATTTACTTCTGCCCCGTCATCGTAGCTGTCCCCGTCCGTGTCCGCTTTGGTTGGGTCCGTCCCATGCTGGCGAACCTCAGCGCCATCCGAAAGCCCATCACCGTCCGTGTCCGCTTTCGTTGGATTGGTGTTATACTGCTGGACTTCTGCCCCATCCTCGAGGCCATCGCTATCGGTATCAGCCGTCGTGGGATCCGTCCCGTACTCGTTGACCTCTTCTCCGTCCTCGAGGCCATCCCCGTCACAATCCGGATTATTATTACAGGGATCGTCAGGATTCGGGAGGCCATCGCCATCCGGGTCGCCGGCCTTCACACGGAGAACGTGCTCGTAGGCAAATTCCTCTTGGCCGTCGACGACAACCTCATCGTCGTCACCCTGCTGCCACCCTGGGTCAGGATTCATCGTCCCCTGTGAACTGTTCCACGCAATCGATTTGGCCCAGATGCGGAGTTCCCCTTTTTGTGTCGGCGTGAATGACACAGTAATCGTGTGCGAGCTCCCGGCAGAGAACCCGCCTGCTGCCTCAACAACCGGATAGTCAACATTCGTTTGCGTTTCGCCATAGCCCTTCCAGAGTTCGCTCCCACTATCGTACACCTTGGCGTAGGAGGGGTTCGAGATGTCGTGGGATTTGATTGTGATGTCCGAGACACCGTCCTCATCTGGGAACCCGAGGTTCAGCGTCTGCACGGGCGTCGACTCATACAGCGTCTCCACAGTCATCGAAACAGTCGCCGTCTCACCCACTCGCAGTGGGCCGTCAACAGAGACATCCGTGATTTTGGCATCCGGATATTCCGGCTCCAGAGCAGTTACTGCACTCGTCAAGTTCTGCGGCGTCTGGTGGGGTGCTAACGCAAGTTGCGTGAAGTAGTAGTCCGCGATGAGTGTTTGCTGAAGCTGATCGAAATATCCCCGGACCGCATTGAGACTCTTCTTATCAGCCCCAAAGAGGTCAACAAGGATTTCTGGGTAATACCGCTGGTTGTCCTGATAGGTATTTTCGACTTCAGACTCGTATTTGATTGACTGTCGATAGACCGTTTTGATTTTAGAGAGACGCTTCTCTAGTGCCTCTTGACTGTTACCGGGATCATCCACGATCTTTCGCGTGTTCTGCTTCAGATCGTTCAGGTATAGATGGAATGAGGACCGCGTCCCGTAATCAGTATTCACTAGCGTGTTCGCAACTTTTCCAGTCTCTAGTGACCCCTTGACATTGATAGCGACTGTGGGAACGGCCAAGAGACTGAGCCCGATACTTCCAGCAGAGCTTGCTGCAACTTGATCGAGTGCTGTCACCGCTGTTTCAAGCGACGCTGCGCGGGTATCTGTTGGAAGGAGCCCGCCGAACGCGTTAGCGACGTATTCCTTCTGGAGGTCTGACCAGTACTCTTTACTCAACCGCTGACTCGCACTGTCGTAGGATTCTTCGAGGTTCTCGATGCCCAGGAGCCCGCGTTCGCGAATCGTGAGATCCTCACCCTTTGGCTCGAAGGGGATCGCCTCCGAGGATAGATCCCACGTGTCGTAGTGATCGTCAGAGACCGGGTCGCCCTCCCAGAGCTCCACGCGGACGTCGAGTTGGCCGGCTTCGAAGTCAGCGAGTTCCTGCCTGGTGAAGGTAAATGAGAATTGGCCGTCAGGCTTGATAGAAACATCCGTACTCCGCATGAGCTGATCATTCACAAAGACCTTGAAATAGGGGTCCGTGTTGAAGTCTCCAATCTCACCCAACCGAGTGTCTGCCCGGACAACGACGCTAAAATCTGAATGTTTCCCGTCTTGGTCTGCGTCGGTGCCGAGCATTGCATAGCCATTCGTAATTGTGCCCCCCTGTGCAGCTGATGCTGTCCCCACTCCCATCAGAGACGCCGGCATCACCATGAAAATAGCCAGAAGGACCGGGATGATCCGTGACCTCGACATTGGAGAGATGTCACCTCGTCACCATTGTAATTGTTTTCGTTGACGGAAACTTTGTGAGCGCCCCCAGTGGGATCCAGTTCCAGGTCACCCACCGCTCATTGTGGATTGTTCCTTGGAGCTTTTGCGCTTGTTTCCACGGCTAAATTCGGTGGGCTTCCGAAGGCCGTCCGGATTCGAATTGCGGATTCGGACCGAGAATACTTGACGAGTCCAGAGCGGCCATCATTCGCGTGAAATCGACGGTATTCCTCTCAACACCCACCTTCATAGGTAGCACCCTAGTCGCGTAATCTCGTGGAACAAGTTGGGACGAAAATGTCGACCCAATAGGGTCGGTGTCCGTTTCGCATCTCCCACACTGGTGCAACCGAGACTAGCCTTCTGGGTCTCAGGCACTCTCGTGGCACACACCTGTTCCGGAGATACTGGCAGCAACCAGACAGCGAGTGTGTTCGAAGCTAACGTGGCGAGTAGCGGTGACTACTCGCGCCGAAGGGCAATTAGCGCCGCAGCGACGAGCGCGATGAGCGCAATCCCCGTTGTGAAGCCGGGGATTCCACCGCTTTCGCCACCGGTCGACGTGTCAGTTGGGGTGGCGCCCGTCGTCTCAGTCGAAGTCGCGGTCTCGGTTTCGGTCGCGGTTTCGGTCACAGTTTCGGTCGCGGTCACTGTGCTCGTCACCGTAGTCGCCCCAGTCGTTTCCGGAATGACGCTCAGCGTCCCAGCAGACACGTCATTCACACTAATGGCGTAGTCACCACCTTCGTTGAAGCTAGTCGTGAAGGTCACAGTCGTCGACTGACTCGAATTCAGTTCCACCGACTGGGACTGCGTTGCTTCACCATTGACGTTGAGAGAGACCGTCTTCTCGCCTGCGGCCGACCCCTGGTTTTGCACAGTCGCCGTAATGGTCGCCTGCTGACCGGCTTGGACGGAATCAGAACTCAGCGAAGCCTGAGTGACCTGGATGTCGGGCTGTGCAGCGCCTCGCTTACTGACCGCATAGACCGAAAGTGCGGGTGATTTGGCCGAGTAGCGATGGCCAGAGTTCGTCTGGCCAAGGTAGGTCGTGCTCAATTCAACCCAGTTGTTCCCATCCCAGCGGAAGAGGGCCAAGTCAGTTGGGTCCAGCCCACGCTGCTGGATCCGGGCATCACTCACCGTGAACTGGTACGTGGCGTCCGAGACAGCGTCGTTAGAGACCGAGTGCGTAATCTCAAAGTAACCCACGTCACCGTCCCGGGAGACCGGCGGTGTAGTCGACTCGGAGCTCGTCCCGAAGGAAAGCGAGCCAGTCGTATTCTGCGTGAAGTTGAGGGTCGCCCCACTTACGGCGAGCCCGTTGCGCTCGACTTCAGTGTCATTCACCGGATTCTGAATCTGAACTGGCCCCTCGTCAGGGTTGGTTCCAGCCAGGGTAACGTTCACGCGGCCGTTCTCGACCACAACGGACGAGCCGTTCCCGGCGCCACCAACGCTCGGGGTTGTGGACTCTTCATCGTCATCTTCATCTTCATTATCCTCGTCCTCCTCGGGTTCCTCTACGTTATCTTCATCGTCATCTTCATCTTCGTTATCCTCGTCTTCCTCCGGCTCTTCGACGTCATCTTCATCATCCTCGTCTTCCTCAGGCTCCTCGGGCGGGGTACTGATCTCGAGCGTACCCGTTGCCGTATGGACATCGCCGGGATCATCGCCTCCCGTCGCGACGACCCACACGTAGGTCCCCTCACTCCAGTTACCGTACGTCGGAACAGCAATATCCGTCTGCCCGCTTACGCCGCTCAGGCCGACTGCGGAGGCATCGAGCCTGCTAGAACCCGTGGCATCCGTATTGGGGGCCATGCCGGTCTGATCACTCACGATATCAATCAAATCAGCCGCCGTGGTGACACCACTTCGAGTGCCCTCTTGATCAAAGGTTGTCCCGAGGAGTGGAACGGAGAAGTCCCCGTTCAGAACACCATTAACCTCGGCAATGGAGTGCTCAATCGTCACATCGGACGCGCTAAAGGAGCTATCGATCGGGGCAGTAATCCGCATGTTCGTCTGGGAGTTCACCCACGTCGACCGTTCATAAAGGAGGATACTAGCGTTCGTCGGATTCGCGTTGGGCGTGACGGTGAAACTCGCTGCGGTTCCTGGCTCCACAGAATCGCTCACGGAAACCTGTGCGGGACTGGCTTCCACGAGTGCAGAGTCCATTCCGACGATCGTCGTCGAACCAGAGACAGAGAGATTGCCGTTGGAATCTGCCGAGAATGCAGGGCTTCCTGGGTCGTGCGCTGCAAGGAAGAGTGCATATGAGCCCGCTTCACTCGGGGTGAAGGAGATCGTCAGGCCCGAACTATCAATCGAGCCAGCATCAACAACATCGAAGCTCGCATTTTGATTGGCGTTGTCCGCGGTCAGCAGATCGCGAGCCTCACTGACCGAGGATGGGACCGCGTCTAACGAGGTATCCATATTCGAGTCGGGGGACGGCTCGAGGCGGGCTACCACAAGCTGGGCGTCCTGGCCTACGAAATCAGAGATGCCAGCTCCAGTCACACCCGAGTCCAGTGATGCACTAATTGAGGTCCCAGTCTGATACACTCCGACTTGTTCCTTGTTTAGGGAAAGCTGTCCCGTATTGCCATCCTCATATTGTGCAAGCAGGGCGCCATTCTGGAGCGTTTTCGCGGCATCACCCGTATCGACCCTGAACGGCAGGGCTGAACGCTCCCAGATATCCACATTGTCAGTGGCACTATATGTGGTTACGGCACTTGGTCCGGGTGACTCCGCCGGTGACAGCACCGTGGTAGCGCCGCCACCCACAGCTAGCGATGACACGACGAGCAGTACTGTCGCCGCGACTGCGAGTAGGCGACCCCCTTTACGTGCGGACATATATCGTATATGGCTATTTTCTCGTACCATAGTAGTTACGATCGGTTCAAATTCCTGCGAAATTTGTCTAGTTGCCAAGCCACGGTTTTCGCTGATTCTTGGAGGATGCTGCCGCGGACTTGATACCCTGCCGCCTCATCCTCAGTTCAGTACCCTCTCAGGGAGGTTTGACTCACTATGAACCACCCAGTGCCAGAAACCCCATCCCAGAAGGCATTTTATGATGAGCCGTGAGGACCGGATAAGCGTGAAAAAGCATGTCCTCGCTGGGCTGTGTTGTGTCCTCCTCATAGCAGCAGGTGTTAGCACAATCACGGCCCAGACAGACTACTCTGTCTCGGTAAACGGCCAGACATCGATTCCCGAGCAGACGGTATCCGTCGAGGGGGAGTCATATACAGTGGATTCGATCGCTGTCGTCGAACAGGGTGAGCAGATCCGGATCGATACGAACGGCCCGACAGACGAAAGCTATCGTGTATATGTCCACACTGCATCGCGTGACGTGTACGCCTCCCCCCTTGTCGAACCAGGCGACGATGGGACACTCACGTATGATGCCTCTTCGTTTAGTCCGGGCAGCTATGTCGTCTCTCTATATTATGACGGGACCTACTATGATCCACAGCTGCTTCTCGTCCCGGCCTACGATGCAACACTATCTGCGCCAGAATCGGCTGAAGCCACAGGCAGTCTCACCACAACAGTCTCACTGACCCAGTTAGTAGACGAGACGATCGATTCCGTAGAGGTCGTCCTGTCTGGCAACGGGCTGACAAAGCGCGTCACAGCGTCCAAAACAAACGGTGAGTACACGGCGGAAATCCCTGTGGACAGCATTTCACCAGGGGAATATGACCTCCATGCAGTCGTCTACAGCCCAGACGATGCATCGGGCCAGTCAAACGAAGTGATCGGCATCTCTGGCTCGCATTCGCTCACTCTTACAAAAGAAGCCCAAGAAACGGCAACTCAAACTACAACTGCGACAGGAACCGCTACTGTAACCGCGACAGCCACACAGACGGCCACTGTCACTCCAACACGCGACCGGACGGATACTTCTCCCCCGCCCACACAGACGGATCCAACCACTCAAACCCGGACACAGACGGCCACTGCTACCCCAACGCCCACCCGGACTGCCACTGTCACTCGGACCGCAACGGTGACGAGTACGGCAACGACAACTCAACCCACCACGCAGTCAGCCACACAACACAGCGCGACAGCTGCGACCTCAGAAGGGACAATGGCCACGGGGACCGCGACGCCTACCGAAGCCAGCAGTGCGACGTCTGACAATGTAATTCAGCCACAGAACACATCTCTCTCAACAGCGACGACGAACAATGGTGCTGGCCGACCCCCCTTCTTGCTCTTCACACTGGTTGGTGCCGTCATTGCCTTGCTTGTTAAAAGGGAGTAGGAACAGGTTGAGACACGGTCAACCACTTGTATCAATCCTTTAGGCACTTGTCTTTCGCAGCTGTAGCGTCTCCGATTCGATTATTACTACGACACGCTCGTAGCGAACCCAGACCTATAACTAGAAATCACACAAACGTCTACCACCGGAAAATTGATTTGTTGTCATTTGATACTCGCACACATGACTAATCAGCCCCTGCAAGCCACGATCACCCAACGCGGCGTGATATTTGAGCCGCGTGGTGAGATACTTCTCGTGAAGCGGGCGACCGATGGTGAATGGGAGCTCCCTGGCGGCCGTGTGGATCGTCACGAAGACGCCCGAGAGGCGCTAGCTCGAGAGATACTTGAAGAGACGTCGCTCACACCCGATACAGTCACGCCGGTACACACGACAACATGGCTAAACAGCGACGGCAACGGCCGATTTGCGGTATACTACTATTGTCTTGCGGAGGACCAATCAGTCACACTATCTGATGAACACCAGGCCTTCGAATGGGCCCAACCTAGTAAGATCTGTGCTCGGCTCACGCCACCACAGCAAGCTGCAGTCGCAGAAAGTGTTGTATACCACAATGGTAGCAGCGCCCTCCACGGGTCGAACGTCTCATGAATCAGCAACGGTTATACCAGAAAAGCCGCGAGACCCCTGCTAATTTGGTATTGTGGAGAACCCCACTATCGAGAGCTGTTCTAATTCATTTTGTAGAATCGACCTCAGTACGCCTTAGCTTTTCATCGTCAAAATTAAACGAACTAATAGACAGTAGCACTATTCCATGACAGACGAAACAGAGCAAGAAGAAACACAAGATAGTGGTGGAACGGTGACAAACCCGTTTGCAGCTGGTCTGATCGACGAGGAGCTATTCGAGACGTTGGATGCGTTACAGATGGCCGTGGCTGAACAGGACGCAACGATGCAGGGGGTGCGACGTTGGTCTCTGATGAGTCTTTGTCTGAACTTCACGAAGCTGCTCGGGTACTTGACGAGTACGATGAGGCAATTTGGACGACCCAACAACTCGCCCGGTTGTTTAACGATGAAATTTCGATCGAAGCTGAACAACTGGCTGCGACCGTTCAAAACCTTGGAGAGATTGAACCTGCGTTACAACAGAACCCAGTGAGAATTCCACCGATGGATCTCCAAGTGGTTGACCCGGAACTACTTGATCTCATGGTCACTGATTTCTCACAGGGTCCTGTTGCCGAGCCACTGGTTGAGGCGTCATTTGGTGTTGATTCGGCTGAGAACGAGGCGGTGTCGATGACGCCTGAAGAGTGGTTCAAACGGGGGATTGAAGCAGAAATGATCCTGACCTGTGATGACTGTGGCTCCGCGGTACTACGGGAAAACAGCCACCGTTACCAAGCTCAGGAGGGCGGTCAGCTGGTCTGTCCCAGTTGTGGAACTACTGGTCGAGCGTTCCAGTAACACAATATCCTAATTAAACCAGTGTTAGCAACTGGATTGCCCTCATTTCAGTTCGGCGCTATGGGCGCACTTGCCCTTGCTGAGAGTGAGAAGATCACGATGGCTGAGAAAGTCACCCAGTAGGTGATTAGCCACTTGAGTTGGGTGCTGATACAGAAATCGTTGTAGCGTGTGTAGACGTCAGGAAATGTGGTTTCTAGGCTATCCTTGCAAAGGTGGTAGATGTCTTCCAGGAGCAGGAGATATTCGGGGGTAAAAACTTTGCACCTTTAAATAAGGTATTACTGGACAATTTTACTGTAGAAATGGTTGACTTTGGCCTTGGTCACTCTGAGTTGGTCTCACGCACAGCGTATTGGGCAAGGGAATACTTAACCTGATAAGCCTCTCCCGTGATCCACCATGATCGCGACTTAGGCGACTACGGGGTTCATCCTGATCTGGGATAGGCTAATGGCTTCAGCTGCTCGGTTGATGTATTCGCTTTAAGAACGATCGAGTTGAATCTTCTCTTTTGAGCCCAAGAACAACTCTAAATCGGGTTCAGATTTGAATTCGCATTTTACTGTTTGTTAAACACACCCAAACAATATCAACAAGTAATGTTACGTGGTTGTGATTTGGCACTAACCGGCATGCGAGCTGCAGTATCAATCGGGCTTGTGGTTTGCCTCTTTCTCAGCTGTGCGCCCGCAGTGACCGTAGCAGATGACAGCTCCGATTGGCAAACCGTGGAGACGGAAAATTTCGTTTTCAAGTACAAGTCAGGGTACTCCGAAGATGTCGAGCAAGTCAGAGATATTCTACAGACGGGAAGACAACAACTGCTAAATCTTGTCGAGAGATCGATGGCCCCAAGCCTTGACGAAAAAATTCGTGTGACTCTTCATCCAGGAGCCGAGTGGACCGAGGGTGGCGGCACGCTATACTGGCGGAGTAGTGATCCAGTCCAAATCCATCTTGAAACCCCATCCGACTCCGGAGCATCGACTGATTGGCTGGAACATGGGCTACTCCACGAATATGCGAACATCATCCTCTGGGATTACGGAATCGATTCAGCGGACTACCAGTATTGGAGTCGAAATCCGTCGTGGTTTGCTGAGGGAATTAGCGAGTACCTCGTGTATCGGACGCCCCTAGTCCAAGACCAATTTCCGCCATCAGAGGTTCAGGCGATGAACGAAACGATCCGGAATGGTGGTGGGTACTTCGATGTTGTCGCCGAAAGCCAGTATCACGGCGGCCATCTCCTTGCGATGTATATGTTTGAAGAATACTCTGATGAACGAATCTGGGATGTCTTTGCGAGTGACACAGACCACTTCTACAGGGCTCTCGGGAAAAGCCTAGATACGGAATATATTGAGTTCAAGCGAGGATGGCTCACGTGGGCCGAGGAGAACGTCGGTGGGGACTATAATGTTGAGACTAGCGATTCCAGTTCAAATACGGGCGAACTTGAAGCCCGAATATCGACACTTGAGAATCAGCTCTCCATGGCCAATCAGACGATCAGACGGCTCAAAACCACTCTTGAGAACAGAAACCAGTCGCTTGACCGATTGCGTTTCATACGAGACAGGCAGAACCAAACTATCAGTTCGCTCCGTACAAACATCACTAGGGCCGAAAATCGAATCTCCAAACTTGAGAACCACACGGATGAACAATCTGGTCACGAAAAGGCTACTATAATCATCAATGTTGAGCCGTCAGGCACTTCCGAATCATATCTCCAGGGACAGAATGCTAGCGTCGACGTAGACATTCCTAATTCAGCTCGTTCCGGGTTACAGTTATCAGTCGGTTCAGCCGAGTACAATCTTCAGTCGTCTAGCTCGCTGTCGATCCCGCTCGAGAGGGTAGGAGTGGTTCCGTTAAACGTCACATACGGTAGCCTCACGATTTCGGAGACAATCTCAGTGGCGAAGCCAGACGGCAGAGGTACTGTGGCGGCAACGCTGACTGAGACTCCCGAAAACCCCACTCCGAATGGGGGTTCAAATGAGGGGGTCCCTGGGTTTGGTATATCCGCAGGAATTGTAGCGGCCGTGCTAGTCGTCCTCTGGATCGTGACAAGACGTGGGTAGATGGGGCTCTGTCAGGTCACCTCCGACTAGACTGGTCTCCACAGACCACCACTAAACCCTCAACAGTCAATATATCTGGCCTGGGTAGGTGAGTACAGAGGAAACGATGTCCTTCGTCACGTCACATGTGCGGACATCTCGAAGATTTGGGAACCAGCGGTTGAGGGGCTGGTATTAACCTCGCAGAGACGTCCGAGCCGCCTTCCAGCCCTCGTTCAACGACTGGTGTTTTCGAGTATAGAGATTCTCTATACTCGCCAATTTTGATCATGGGTAGCTACTACCCTTTCACTTGGTCATAATATAGATATTGACTGTAGCGTATTAGTATATATTCTTTATAAACTCCTATTTTGTTGTTGATGCCGAAAATTCGCGTCTATGCCAATCTAGCGGCCGGCCGTCACGAAATGTTAAACGAGGCTCTTCACTCTAATCCAGGCACAGTCCCACCAGTACACTGGCGGGCCTAGTTGAATGCTGACCAGAACGGTCGATTTGCGATGTACCTCTAGTGTCGTACGGAGTGGCAGGTGTCACGTCCTCTGGTGAATACCGGACCTTTGAATTTTAGCACCCAGCGATATCTGTAATCATCTCACGGCACTGGGCAAGCACGGCCCCGGAAAGGATTGTCCACCACCGTAGTGCTAGCGTCCAAGACGCTGGTGTACATCCGCCCTAAGAGAAAGTGGCCCGACACAACCCGTGAAGCCACCAAGTGCGCTACATATACCCGAGGTCGCGAAGGCGCTCCATGAGGTCTTCCTTGTCCTGCGCTCGACCTGCTCGCTCTGTTGTGTTTTCTAGGTCTTGGAGCCACGCCGGATTGTCATCAGCCTTGTCGGTCGACACCTCACTCCCCAGTGAGCGGAAGCCCTTGAAGTACTTCGGTGACACAGGGATCGCCTCGTGACTGAGCCCACTGGGCAAGTCATCGTAGCCCTGGGGGACATAACCGTCGTCGGGGTAGTCTGGCACAGTCTCTGGCACTACGTAGTGCCAGAAGGCGTCCCACACGTCGGGTTCGGCGAACTGGAGGATCGGCTGGATGCGGTCGTGGGGCGGGTAGATGTCGGGGTCGTGGCGCGCG
>Ga0207757_100122_pt1 | contig 66240 bp, 62 predicted proteins | sample A23P3SouthBayCA_2_FD_187752 | JGI IMG/M metagenome (GOLD analysis project Ga0207757, IMG submission 187752) | Aerobic enrichment media microbial communities from Eden Landing Ponds, California, USA - A23 P3 (2) (SPAdes) | ecosystem: Environmental > Aquatic > Marine > Unclassified | place... | reverse complement strand
CCGCCGGTCGCCTCGAACCCGTACTTGCTGGCGAAGTAGTCGGCGAGTCGCTCGTTGGTCGCGATCCCGTACTCGGACGGACCCCAGTACTCCTCGTCGGACGGCGGTGGGTTCGAGTTCCAGAACGACCCCCCGCGGTTCGCTATCGGGTACACCGTCGAGGAGCCACCGAGCTTGAGAACAGTCGCCGACCCGCCACCGCCGCCGCCGTCGTCGGTGGCGGCGCTGGCGCCGGGTGGCTGTGGACTCGTGCTGATACAGCCCGCAAGCGAGGCGGCAGTGCCAGCCACGCCCGCGAGTACTGTGCGGCGGCTGGCGGGGCGGTCCGACATCACCAGACCGTATCGGTAGTTGAAGTAAATATCCTACTATGTCATCTATATAGAGAAATGTTCTCACACAGTCACGCTCGACCGGCGGGCTGCTCGAACGACCGACGAGCACGACGAGGGCATCCCGGGCGGACTCCAGGGGAGCGTCCGGGGGAACACGGCCGGTTCCGTGACGGAACCCGTCGTATCCCCCCGCGTCCACGACGATGTCGGGTTGGTACCCCCGCCGCGGTCGGGAAGCCCCGCCGCGGTCGGGAAGCCCCGTCACGATACTGCGTCGCGCTCCCGTCGTGTTATCACCGGGGTCCAGTTGAACGCTGGAGCGGGAGAGTACCACGAATCCCGCGCGCCGAACCACATCTATATATTAGAATATTCGGCAAATACCGCATACGTTCTGCTGCCTAGATAGCAGTATACGGACGTATAGATGCATATATCCCCAGATTCTGATAGCCCGCGAGCCGCGGCCATCCGTCCCCGAGCGGAGCGCCTCCGGCATAGACTGGAGATGTACTCGAATGTATATAGAAATGCCCATATTTTATTACCCGGTGGCACTCACCGTCGGCTATGGAGACGCGCAAGGTGCAGGTGACGGGGGGGTCGACGTTCACCGTCTCGCTCCCGAAGGACTGGGCGACCGACAACGGGGTCAGCGGCGGGAGCGTCGTGGAGTTCCATCCCGAGGACGACGCACTCCTCCTGACGCCGCGTCGCGACGAGGAGAAGGTCGAGGGGACCCTCGATATCAGCGGGCTGGAGGAGCGCGACCTCATGCGCGCGGTCGTGACGATGTACGTCAGCGGCTTCGACATCATCACGCTGGAGAGTTCGCGCGTGACCGCGGCCCAGCGCCGGACCATCCGCGACGCCGTCCAGTCGCTGGTCGGCCTGGAGGTCATCGGCGAGACCTCCGAGCGCGTCCGCCTGCAGGACCTGCTCGACTCCTCGGAGCTGTCGCTGCACAACGCCATCACACGGATGCGGCTGGTCGCGGTGACGATGCTGCAGGACGCCGTGGCCGCACTGGTCGAGAACGACGCCGACCTCGCGACGGACGTGATCCAGCGCGACGACGACGTCGACCGGCTCTGGTCGATGGTCTCGCGCGTGTTCCGGTCGGTCCTTCGGGATCCCGCGGCGGCCGCGGACGTGGGGCTGGACCGGGAGACCTGCTTCGACTACCACTCGTCGGCCCGTCAGCTGGAGCGCGTCGCCGACCACGCGACCAAGATCGCAACCCACGCACAGGAACTCGACGAGGTGCCAGCGGACGCCGCGACGGGACTGGAGAACCTCCACGTCGCAGCCGAGGAGGTCATCGAGACGGCGATGGACGCGCTGCTGGAGGACGACTCCGAGGAGGCCACCCGCATGGCCAACGATGCCCGCCGGCAGATCGAGGATATCGATCCCCAGGCCCGCGAGGTGGATGCGCTCATCCGCGACCTCGACCCCCAGCAGGCCCAGCTGCTCGGGCTGGTCGTCGACTCGCTCACGCGGGCCGCCGACTACGGCGGGAACATCGCCGAGACAGCCCTCCAGAAGGCCGCCCCCAGGCCGTAACCGGCGGGGAGGACCCCGGACGATGCGTTTACCACGCCCCCACCGTTAGGTCGCGTCATGAGTGCCGCGGACGTTCCGGAACGGGAGGAGGTCGACGAACAGTACAAGTGGGACCTCGACTCCCTGTTCGCCAGCGACGACGAGTGGGAGGACGCCTTCGAGGCGGTGAACGAGCGCCTCGGCGACCTCGAAGCGTACGAGGGGCGTGTCACCGAGGACGCCGACACCCTGGCGGCCGTCCTCGAGACCCGCGAGGAGATCATGCGCGAGGTCGCGAACGTCTCCGCGTACGCCCGCATGCGGAGCGACGAGGACACCGCCGACCAGCACTACCAGGCGCTGTCGGCGCGGGCCCAGTCGCTCTCGGCCGACGCCTCCTCGGCAGCCTCGTTCATCGAGCCCGAGCTCCAGCAGTGCACCCGCGAGGAGCTGCAGGCGTTCGTCGAGGAGAACCCCGCGCTCGAGCAGTACGAGCACTACTTCGACGACGTGCTCCGGATGAAACCCCACACCCGCTCGGCCGAGGTCGAGGAGCTGCTGGCGGACCTCTCGGAGGTCACCGGCGCGGGCGGCGAGGTGTACAACATGCTGACGAACGCGGACATGGAGTTCCCGCCGGTCGAGGAGCCCGAGGGTGGAGAGGTCCGGCCGACGCTGTCGAACTTCACGACGCTCCTGAAGCGGCGCGACCGCGACTTCCGCCAGCGGGTCAGCGACACCTTCTACGAGGAGTGGGCGTCGCTCCGGAACGCCGTCGGCACGGCGTACAAGAACAGTGTGAAGGCCGACATCAAGCTCGCCCGGGCGCGCAACTACGAGACCGCCCGCCAGGCGAGCCTCGACGACGCCAACATCCCGGTCACGGTGTACGACAACCTCGTCGACACCGTCGAGGCGAACCTCGACGTGCTCCACCGGCACGCCGAACTCAAGCGCGACGTGCTGGGCGTCGACGAGCTCCGGAGCTGGGACCTCTACACCCCGCTCGCCGAGGGCGAGGTGGACATCCCGTACGAGGAGGCCCGCGAGCACGTCGTCGAGGCCGTCGCGCCGCTGGGCGAGGACTACCAGAACCGGGTGGCGGAGGGCCTGGACTCGCGCTGGGTCGACGTGTACGAGACCGCCAACAAGCGCTCGGGGGCGTATTCGGGCGGCACGTACGACAGCCAGCCGTACATCCTGATGAACTACCAGGACGACATGAGCTCGATGTACACGCTGGCCCACGAACTGGGGCACTCGCTGCACTCCGAACTCACGAGCGAGACACAGCCGCACGTCTACTCGGGCTACGAGATCTTCGTCGCCGAGGTCGCCTCCACGGTCAACGAGGCGCTGCTCACCGAGCACCTGCTCGAGACGGTCGAGGACGAGCAGTTCCGCCGGCACGTCCTCGACGAGTACCTCGAACGGTTCCGGTCGACGCTGTTCCGGCAGACGATGTTCGCCGACTTCGAGCACCGGACCCACGAACTCGCCGAGGACGGCGAGGCCATCACGCCGGACGTCTGCGACGAGATCTACGGCGACCTCAAATCGACCTACTACGAGCCGATGGCCATGGACGACGGCATCCGGCGAGAGTGGATGCGCATCCCGCACTTCTACTACGGGTTCTACGTCTACCAGTACGCCACGGGCATCTCGGCGGCGAACGCGCTGGTCGACCGCATCATGGAGGAGGGCGAGCCGGCGGCCGCGGACTACCGGGAGTTCCTCTCGAAGGGCTCCCGGGAGTACCCGCTCGAACTCCTGCGCGGCGCCGGGGTCGACATGGCCTCGCCGGAGCCGGTCGAGCAGGCCATCGACGCCTACGACGACCTGGTCGCGGAGTTCGAGTCGCTCACGTAGGGCCGCCCTCACGACGTGGCCGTCCGGAGGCCGTTCGGCCCAGCCCGCAGCTGGTATGAGTACCTGTAGCAACCCAAAGACACTTCTAACGAGAACACCCAACTTCCATACACCTGATGTCGCGTAGTCCCTCACTACCAGACCAACCCACGCTCGACCTGGACCCGGACATGGGGCCCGACGAGCGGCTGGCCGCGCTGGAGGACCATTTCGCCGAGGTCACGCGCGTCCACGAGGAGCTGACGAGTCAGCTCGACGCCGCCCAGGACCGCCAGTCCGAGCTCCGGGAGGAGGTCGACAAACTCCAGCGGGAGAACGAGGCGCTGAAGACCTCCTCGTTGTACCTCGCCACCGTCGAGGAGATCGCCGACGACGAGGTCGTCCTCAAACAGCACGGCAACAACCAGGAGGTCCTCACGGACGTCTCCCCGCGGCTCGCCGACAAGCTCGAGGCCGGCGACCGCGTCGCTATCAACGACTCCTTCGCCATCCAGACCGTCCTCGACACCGAGAAGGACGCCCGGGCACAGGCGATGCAGGTCGACGCCTCCCCGACCGTCACCTACGCCGACATCGGCGGGCTCGAGGAGCAGATCACCGAGGTCCGCGAGGCCGTCGAGGACCCACTCACCAACCCGGAGGTGTTCGAGACCGTCGGCATCGAGCCGCCCACCGGCGTCCTGCTCCACGGCCCGCCGGGGACCGGGAAGACGATGCTGGCCAAAGCGGTCGCCAACCAGACCGACGCGACGTTCATCAAGATGGCCGGCTCCGAACTCGTCCAGAAGTTCATCGGCGAGGGCGCCCGGCTCGTCCGGGACCTCTTCGAACTCGCCGAGGAGCGCGAGCCCGCCATCATCTTCATCGACGAGATCGACGCCATCGCCTCGAAGCGCACGGAGTCCAAAACGTCGGGCGACGCCGAGGTCCAGCGGACGATGATGCAGCTCCTCTCGGAGATGGACGGCTTCGACCAGCGTGGGGACATCTCCATCATCGCCGCCACCAACCGCTTCGACATGCTCGACCGGGCCATCCTCCGGCCGGGCCGCTTCGATCGCCTCATCGAGGTGCCCGAACCCAACGACGAGGGCCGCACGGAGATCCTCAAGATCCACACGCGCGACATGAACCTCTCCGACGACGTGGACCTCGCGTCGCTCGCCGAGGCCACCGAGGGCTTCACCGGCGCGGAACTGGAGTCGCTCTCGACGGAGGCCGGGATGTTCGCCATCCGCGACGACCGCACCGAGGTCCGCCGCGAGGACTTCGACGAGGCGATGGCGAAGATCGACCACGACGGCGACGAGCTCGGGACGCCCATCGCGTTCCATTGAGCTTTTCTCTCCTCGGGTGCCCTCGACTCGCGCCGTAGGCGCGAGCCTGTGGACACCGCTCGTCGCAAAAACGTTCAGAGAAAATGCCAGCCCTCGCTCCCTTCGGTCGCTCGGGCTGGTGTCTCCGAAAATCGGAGATTTTCGGGAGGACGAGACGGCGAAGCCGTCTCGAACCCAAACGCGCTCGCTTCGTCGTCGGACTACGTCCGACTGCAAGCGGGACGGAGTCCCGCCCTGTCCGCGGCTTCGCCGCGGGCTCCGGGAACGGAGTTCCCGCCTGCTCGCGCGTACGCAACCGCTCGATTCTGGTCCGATTGCGGATCGGAAGTTTCCCCGCCGTACCAAGCAACCGGCTTCGATGGACGCCACGACTCCAGCCACGGTCGCTGACTTCGCTAATAACAGCCCTTCAGGACCTCTACCGCCCGATTAACCCATCATACCAAACCCACTATCCGTGTCTCTCCCATCCAGTGAGGTATGAGCGCGACGGCGGCACAGGCGAACGAGAGCGAGACCGACCTCACCGAGGACCTGAACGAGAAACAGCAGCGCATCGTCGACTACCTGCGCGCGGAGGCCGACGGAACGGACTACTTCAAGTCGCGGCTCATCGGCGAGGCGCTGGACATGAGCGCCAAGGAGGTCGGCGCGAACATGCGTGCGGTGAAGGAGGCCGCCCCGTTCGAGGTCGAGAAATGGGGATACTCCTCGGGTACGACGTGGAAGGTCACGGTCTGAGGACAGCTGTCGCCATTCGTTTGTAATCCGCCAACCTCGTGGTTTCTCCCGCAGTTATCCTGAATACTCCACAAGCTCGTCGGCGTCAGCGGCGAGCGCGACGGCGTCGGGGCCGAAGGAGTCGGCGTACCGCACCAGAAGCAACAGCGTCGTCTCCGGACGCGTGAGGTCGTAGCCGTCCGAGCGGTCGAGCAGGCCCGCCTCCGCGAGTTCGGCGGCGTACTTGCTGACGGTGGGTGCCGAGACGCCGAGGCGGTCGGCGAGCTCTGCCCCCGTCGCGTCCGGGTCGCGGAGCAGTTCCACGAGCAGGCCGCGAGCGGTGTCCCGTCGGAGGAAGCCCAGCGTCCGGCGTTCGAAGTCCGAGAACCGGCCGGCCGGAGCGTAGCGACGGTAGTCGCCGTCCTTCCAGGAGTCCACGGCGTCGCGCTCTGCCAGCCGGCGGAGGTGGTACTGGGCCTCGCCGGTGCCCAGGCGGAGGTCGTCCCGGAGCTTCGAGAAGTGTGCGCCCGGCGTCGTGGCGAGGTAGCCACGGATGGCCGCGGGGACCTCGCTGGTGGTCTCGCGGTCGTCGGGGGCGCTCGCGTCCGCGTCGGAGCCGGCGAGTCGAGCCAGTGGGCCGCCGGCGCCGACCGCGGCGAACCGGCGGAGTGTGGCCCGTTTCTCCTCGTCGACCGACTCCTCGCTCATTGCCGGGTCAAGGCACACACCGGATAAAAGCCCGTCGGCGGTGATGCATGGGTATACAGGTCCCCCCGGGCTGTCGCTCGTCGAAACAGTGTTGTCCCCGCCCCCGGCACCGTCGAGCGGATGGACAGCTGCACGTACTTCGCCGACGAGGACTGGCGCGACCACCTGGTCGCGCTCGCGGACGAGCTGGTGACGGTCCGGGCGTTCTGCACGGCTCCGGAGGGGTTCAACGGGGCGGACCGCGAGGGGAACGGGGTCGAGGTGGGGCGACGACGGCTCCGGGAGGCGCTCCCGGCAGACCGTCCGGTCGACGATGACCTGCTCGCGCAGGGCGCCGCCAGCGTTGTCGCGGACGCGGACGCGGAGGTCCTCGGACGGACGGTAGACGACGTCGTCGACCTGCTCGTCCGCCGCGGGAGCAACGACCGGACGGACGAGGACCTGCCGACCGAGTGTCCACATCCCGCGACCGACGGGAGCGACCGCTGTGTCTTCCACGGCGACGCATCGCCCGCGGCAGTCCGGGAGGCGCTCCACGAGGCGCTGTCGGCCGACGACCCGGCGCGTCACGTCGTCGTCGGGGCCTCGTTCGAGACGCTCGACCTCGCCGGCTACGTCCATCGCCCGGCGTACAACCGCCCCGTCGACCTGCGGTTCTGTACCGTCTCGGAACGGGCCGACCTCTCGGACGCCCGGTTCGGGACGGAGCTCCGGCTCGACGCCTGTTCGTTCGGTTCGGTCCGTGCGAAGGGGGCGGCCTTCGATGGCACGGTCCGATTCGCGGGGGCTCGCTGCCGCGGGGCCGCCGGGTTCCGCCGCGTCGAGTTCGGCGGCGACGCGTGGTTCCGCCACACCCGCTTCGAGGGGGACGCGGGATTCGGTGGCGCCCACTTCGACGGGGAGGCACACTTCACCGACTGTCGCTTCGAGGGTGGCACGGACTTCCTCGACGCCACGTTCGCCGACCGGACCTGGTTCGTCGGAATCCACGGCGGACGACGGCACCGGTCCGGGCCGCGAGCGGACCTCCAGTTCAGGAACGCCACGTTCCGGTCGGGCGTGGAGTTCGCCGGGGCGACGCTCGTCGGTGACCTCGGACTCCGGGGCGCCGGCATCGACGGTGGCCTCGACTGCTCGGGGCTCGTCCCTGGACCGGACCGTCCGGCCGACGAGCGCGTCGTCGTCGACTGTACGGACGCCACCGTCGCCGACGGCAAACTCCACCTGCCCGACGACGAACGGGTCGTCTTCGACTGCACGGACGGAGCCATCGCGGATGTCACCCTCGTCGGTGGCGACTCGGGGGTGGTGCCGTTCGACCACCTCCGGGTGGCCCGGACCTCGTTCGACGGGTTCGCGTTCGAGGACCACCGTGGCGCACTCGGCGAGACGTGGAACCTCCACCGGGTTCACGACCCCGGGCGCGGCCGGGCCGTCGATGCCGACCTCGCGCCGAAGGTTCTGGAGTCGACGTACCTCAAGGCCCGTCGTGGGGCCGATGCCACCGGCGACCGGACCGCGGCCTCGCAGTTCTTCGTCCGGGAGATGCGCTACCGCCGCCGGCTCAAACGGGATGCTGTCGGGACGGGCGAGACAGCCACCGACCGGCTGCGGGCGGCCGGCGGCTGGGCCACCAACGCGCTGTTCGGGCTGAGCTGTGGCTACGGCGAGCGGCCGCTCAGAACGGTCGCGGTCTCCCTGCTGCTCGTGGCCGGGTACGGGGCGGTGTTCGCCGGACTGGGAGCCGTGACGCGACCGGACGCGTCGCTCGCGACCGTCGCGCTCGAGAACCTGACGTTCAGCCTCCAGTCGTTCGTGAGCCTCATCTTCGGCGGCGTCCCGCGTGGCGCGACGCTTCCCGTCAGACTGCTCGCCTCGTCAGAAGGGTTCCTCGGTGGCTTCCTCATCGCCCTGTTCGTCTTCGCGCTGACCCGGTCGGTCCAGCGGTAGCCGCGGCGGAATCACTCCGTCTCGGGTTCGCGCTCGCCATCGCCGTCCGCGCCGGCGTCACCGTCGGCATCCGAATCACTGCCGCGCTCCGGGGTCGCCGCGCCGGTGTTGTCGCCCGCGCCGACATCGATGTCGGCGCCCGCGCCCATCTCCTGGTCCATCTCCTCGATGACCTCGTCGGGGTCGCGGATGTCGGCCGCGTCCTGTCCCTCCTTGATCGCCTGGGCCTCGGCCTCCATCTGCTCGACGTCCATCTCCGTCTCCTGCTCGATCTGCCCGAGTATCTCCTCGATATCGTCGAGGCCGAGCAGTTCACGGGTCTCGTCGTCGAAGTCGAGCGCCTCCAGCTCCTGGCCGTCACCCTGCACGTCGCTGCCGGTGAGGTGCTTGCCGTAGCGCCCGACGAGTGAGGTGAGTTCCTGCGGGAGCACGAACGTCGTGGACTCGTTCTGCCCGATGGATTCGAGCGTCTCCATCCCCTTCTCGATGACCGCGCGCTCGCCCATCGACTCGGCGGATTTGGCGCGGAGGACGGTCGAGATGGCGTCACCCTGCGCTTCGAGGATCTGTGACTGCTTCTCCCCCTGTGCGCGGATGATGTCGGACTGCTTGTCACCCTCGGCCTTCTCGACGGCGGAGCGGCGCTCACCCTGCGCTTCGAGAATCATGGCACGGCGGCGGCGCTCGGCGGAGGTCTGCTGCTCCATCGCCTGCTGGACGTCCTGCGAGGGGTTGACCTCGCGGACCTCGACGGACTCGACGCGGACCCCCCACTCGTCGGTGGGTTCGTCGAGTTCCTTGCGGATGCGGGCGTTGATCTCGCCGCGTTTGTTGAGCGTGTCGTCGAGTTCCATGTCGCCCAGCACTGCCCGGAGCGTGGTCTGGGCGAGGTTCGAAACGGCGCGTTTGTAGTTGTCGACCTCGAGGAACGCCTTCTTGGCGTCCATCACCTTGATGTAGACGACGGCGTCGGCCGTCACGGGCGAGTTGTCGCGCGTGATGGCCTCCTGCCGGGGCACGTCGAGCGTCTGGGTTCGCATGTCGAACGCGTAGGTGGCCGAGACGAACGGCGGGATGAACGAGATGCCGGGCTCCTTGATACCGCGGTACTGCCCGAACAGCGTCCACACCTTCCGCTCGTACGCCTGCACGATGACGACGGACTTGTAGACGGCGACGATGGCGATGGCCAGGATGACCAGCGTGACGATACCGCCGACGACGCCGGCCTGTGCTGGATAGAGCGGGAGGGCCATACGGCGCCTTCGGCGCAACGGGGCTTGAAGGTTGGCCCCGACGCGCTCTTGTCGCTCCCCCGTCTACGCCCCAGTGATGCCTGACGAGTTACCGGCCGCGGCGACCCGGGCGTTCGACGCACACGACGCCTACGAGCGAGCGGCGGGCGGGCCGGCGTTCGTGCTGACGACCACGAAGTTCGACGCCACCGTCACGGCTCGTGACGACGGCGAGCCCGAGTGGGCGCTGACCTACGAGCTGGAGGTCCGGGCGCCGATGCTCTCGACGGCCACGGCCGACGAGGTCGGCTCCACCGTCGAGGCGGGCTGGTTCGACACGCTGGCGCTCCGGCTGGAGGATGCGCCCGGCGCCGTCCGCGATTCGGTCGACATCACCCTCGACGTGACCGAGGAGGCCGGTGACGCGGTTGCGACCTACCGGTTCGAGTCCGGGGACCCCGACCGTGCCGCCGCCATCGCGAAGGCGTTCGCCGAATACGTCGAGGGGACGTACATGGAGGGGGTGGTCCCGGGCTACGACTACCAGCCGCCCGTCTCCGAGATGCTCGCGTCGGCCCGGGGTACTGGTGGTGACGAGGGGTCCGGCGACCCGATGCCGTTGTAAGTGTACAATCAAATTTTCTTCAATAACATGTTGAAACACGAGTTGATTGTGCCGTTATAATCTCAAATTACACCATATATCGAAACCGTGTGACAGTGGTCGGGCTTCGGGGGTCGCCCGGCGTAGGTTCAAGTACCGGAACGGGACCAAGGCCCCGTGTGCCCTGAGCGCTGCCCGGCACGCGGCTGCGGGTGCGTGGTGCGACGCGTGCCGGACCCGACCACAGCACCGCCTGTTCGCCCTACCCCAGCAGCGATGCGAGCGTCTCGCGGACGGCGTCGGCCGCCGCCGTGATCTCCTCGCGACGGACGTACTCGCGCTCGGCGTGTGCGACGGCCCCCTCCTCGTCCGCCAGCACGCCGGGGCCGAAGACGACCGTCGGCGCGTCCGCGGCGAAGTACGAGGCCTCCGTCGCGGCCCCGAACGCGCGAACCTCGCCGCCCGACGCGTCGGTGAGCGTCTCGACCAGTGGCTCGTCCGGGTCGGTCGCGAAGGCTTCGAGGAACGGCGTCTCGCGCTCGGTCAGCGCGAACTCGACGCCCGCGTCGTCCATCGCGGCTGCACGGAGATGCGCGTTCAGCGCCCGCTCGAAGCCGTCGGCCGTCTCCGGCGGGACGCTCCGGCGGTCGATGCCGACCCGGACCTCGGCGGGCAGCTGGTTGATGGCCTCGCCGCCCTCGACCGTCGTGGCGGTCAGCGTCGGCGCGCCCAGCTGCGGGTCCGTCCCGGGGCCGCGCTCCCGATCGAACGTGTCGAGCGCCTCCAGCAGCGGCGCCAGCGCCCGGAGCGCGTTCGTCCCGGACTCGGGCTCGGCGGCGTGTGCAGCCTCGCCCGTCACGGTCAGCGTCCCCTCGAACCGGCCCTTGGCGGCCGCGCAGACATCCAGCCCCGTCGGCTCGCCGACGATGTAGCCGTCGGCCCGGAGCGGGTCGTCCCCGAACGCCAGCGCGTCCGCGCCGGCCGAGGTGGTCTCCTCGTCGGGCGTGATGGCCAGCGTCAGGCGCCCCCGTTCGACCGGCGCGTTCAGGAAGGCGTCGACCAGCGCCGCCAGCGGCCCCTTCGCGTCGCAGGCCCCGCGCCCACGGACGACGGCGCCGTCCTCGGCCGTCTCGAAGGGGACGTGCGGCGGGACGGTATCGATGTGCGTGTTGAGAACCAGGTGGGGCCCGTCGCTGTCGCCCTCGCGGACGGCGAGCGTGTTGCCGGCGTCGTCGACGCGTGGGTCGGCGCCGGCATCGATCAGCGTCTCGACGAGCAGGTCGCGCATCTCCTTGACCGACTCGTGGGATGCGGTGTGGACGGCACGCTCGTGGAAGCCGAGCGGGTCGAACCCGGGGGCAGCACTCACGCGTCTAGTCGCCCGTGTTGGTACCCGCATCCGTCAGATCGACATCCAGTTCGGCGTCCGGCCCCACGCCCGGCTCCGGGACCTCGGCCTCGAACTCGAAGACGGCTGGCCCGCGGAGGAGCGCGTCGTCGTCGGTGACCGTGACGAACAGGTCACCACCCGGCGGGGTGACCCGGACGGTCTCGCCGGTTCCGATTCGTCCGAGTCGGTGGGCGACCGCCGCGATGGCGACCGCACCCGTCCCACAGGAATCCGTCTCACCCTCGACGCCGCGCTCGTAGGTCCGCTGGCGGAAGGCCGCGTCCTCGTCCCCGACCGGTGCGACACGCGAGGCGAGGGTCACGTTCGCGCCCTCCGGGAACACGTCGGCGTGTCGGACCGCGGGTGCCACGTCCTCGAGGTCCACCGCGTCTACGTCCTCGACGAAGGAGACCGCGTGCGGGACGCCCGTGTTGACGGCCGTGACGGTGAGGCCCTCAACGTGTTCCTGGACGAGCGGTTCGGCCGTCTGGACCGGGACCGCGCCCGGGAGGAACCGCGGGCGACCCATCTCGATGGTGACATCGTCGCCGAAGCCCCGGTCGTCGCCGTGGCCACGGTTGCCGTCGTCCGGAGCCTCGCGTGCGATGACCGCGCGACGGGTCCCGGACTGCGTATCGATCATCACCTCGTCGCTCCCGGTGCGTTCGGCAGCCCAGCGGGCCGCACAGCGCGCGCCGTTGCCACACATCGCGGCGACGGACCCGTCCGGCTGGACGAGCGTCATCACGACGCGCGGGGAGGCGTACTCCGTCTCGAGATGGAGGAAGAGCACGCCGTCCGCCCCGATGTGGGGGCTGTCCGGGTGGCTGATGCCAGTGGTTCGGTCACAGAGTGCTCGTGCGAACGCCCGCCGGTCACCGACCCGCTCGGCGGCGTCCACGACGACGAAGTCGTTGCCCGTTCCGTGGTATTTCTGGATGTGTACCATCGTGTCCTCGCGTGGGGTGACGTGCCGACCCGTGAGACCGTCTGACACGTCGTTCGTTGATGGCTAGATGTGAGTCGCGCTCAAGAGTCCTCCGCTTCTGATTCTAGCCGGGTTAATTCGTCCAGCCGCTCCCGTCGCGCCGCCAGCCGGGGCTCGCCGTGCTCCAGCGCGACCACCGCCGGCCGCGGCCGGGAGTTGTAGTTGCTGGCCATCTCGTAGCCGTAGGCGCCGGCGTTGCCGATGGCGAGCAGGTCGCCGCGTGACGGGTCGGGCAGGGGTCGGTCCCTTGCGAAGACGTCCGCGGTCTCGCAGACGGGCCCGGAGATATCACAGGCGACGGCGTCGCGCCGTGGCGTGTCCGGCTCCAGGCTCCGGAGTTCGTGGTAGGCGTCGTACATCGCCGGCCGGACCAGGGTCGTCATCCCGGCGTCGATGCCGACGACGGTCGTCTCCGGCGTCGGCTTGACGGTGTTGACGGTCGTCAGCAGGACGCCGGCGTCGGCAACGAAGTAGCGCCCCGGCTCGATGGCGAGCTGTGGCGGCGCCGGCGCGTCCTCGCCGTCGTCGCCCGCCACGGCCTCCAGCCACCCCTCGCGGTACGCCTCCCGGGTCGCCTCGGCCACCGTGTCGAGGTCGAGCGGCGGCTCGTCCTCGTGGTACGGGACGCCGAACCCGCCGCCGACGGCGACGAAGTCCAGGCTCTCCTCCACGTCGCCCGCGAGCCCGCCCATCCGCCGGACGAGCTCGCGGTGTGCGGAGAGGTCGTCGCCGGAGATACCGCTCCCAGCGTGGGCGTGGAGCCCGACCACCTCGAAGCCGTGCTCGAGCGCCTGCTCGACGACCGCCGCCGTCCGGTCGTACGGGACGCCGAACTTCGGCTCCCCGCCGGTCGACACCTTCGCGTGGTGGCCCGCGCCGACACCCGGATTCACGCGGACACAGAGCCGTCCCCGGAAGCCGCGCTGTGCGACCCGGTTCAGGGTGTCCATCGCGCCGACCGTGAGCACCATGTCGTCCGCGGCGTCCAGCCCGCAGACGTAGTCGAGGTCACGGGCCGGCGGGTTGACCGCCGTGTACCGGACCCTGCTGGCGGGGAACCCGGCCTCCAGCGACCGCTTCACCTCGCCCGCCGCCGCGCACTCGGCGCCGACGCCGCGGTCGGCGAGGGTCTCCAGCACCGGCCGCGTCGTGTTGGCCTTCACCGCGTAGCTCAGGTCCGCGTCCGGGAACGCCGACCGCAACCGCGAGGCGTTGGCCTTCACGCGGTCCAGGTCCTGCACGTACAGCGGCGTCTCGTACTCGTCGGCCAGGTCCCGGAGCGGTTCGGCCGGCCAGTCCGACAGTCGCCGAACGGTCGGGTTGTCCGTCGTCGACGGCCAGCCCTCGCCATCAGGCATGGCACGCACCTCTCCAGCAAGTAGCGTCGCTCGGTGTGACAGGCGACGTCCTGGCGGACTGGAAGGGCGAGCGCGGCTGGCGGCGAAGCCGCCAGCTAATAGATTGTCGGCGGAGCCGACAATCCTCTCGACGAAGCACGCCGTTCGGGAGAGCGAAGCTCTCCCGCAGCCCAGCAGAATCTTCGATTCTGAGGACGACGCAAGCACTGCAGGCCGAGCGAAGCGAGGCCGAAGCGCGCAGCGAGGCGCGCGAGTCGAGAGCGCGAGGGCTTCCGAGGTTCCGCCGTTGTCCGTCGTCGCTGTGCGTTCGAGTGGAAACCATACTGAATCTCAGTTGTCCCGCAGTGCGTCCTCGCGCTCGGTCGCCTCCAGCGTCGACTCCTCGACGTGGGTCGCCACGACCGCTGGCTTGTACGCGCCGCCGTCGAACAGGTCGTGCTCGCCGACGCTCGACTCGACGTACCGGATGAACGCCCGGCGCTCCGGCGGGAGTTGGCCGTAGATGACCTCGTCCTCGACGAGGTCGTACACCGGGATGCGCGGCGTCAGGAGCGTATTCTCGCCGACGACGGAGTTCTCGCCGACCTCGAAGCCCGACGTGACCCGACAGCCCGCGCCCAGCGAGACACCGTCCTCGACGACGACGGGTTCGGCCTCGACGGGTTCGAGGACGCCGCCGATGAGTGTGTTCGCGCCGAGTTTCACGTCGTCGCCGATCTGGGCACAGGAGCCGACCGTGTCGCAGGAGTCGACCAGCGTACCGTCGCCGACGTGGGCGCCGATGTTGACGAACGCGGGCGACATCATGATGGCGTCGGCACCGACGTACGCGCCCCGGCGGATGACGGTGCCGGTCGGGGTGTTGCGGGTCCCGCGCTCGGGCAGGTCGCCGGTCTCGCGCAGCGGCAGGACGTCGTGATATGTGACGCCGCCGTGTTCGTAGGCCTGGATATCGCGCAGGCCGAAGTTGAGCAGGATGCCGCGCTTGACCCACTCGTTGGCCTCCCAGCCGTCGTCGCCGGGTTCAGCGGCGCGAATCTCGCCCGACTCGAGGGCATCGAGGAAGGCCTCCAGCGTATCCAGCTCCTCGCTTCCGACCGCGTCGACGTTGCCGGCATCGTACCGCGCTGCCAGTTCCGCCACGTCCGCTTCCAGCGTGCTCATGGGTTGTCAGTCACCCCCGTCCCCGATAACGTCCCCGAACTCGTACCAGCCCGCCTCGTGCCCGGGAAGCCACTCGGCTGCATCGACCGCGCCGGCGGCGAACACGCCGCGGGACTCGGCGCGATGGGCGAGCGTGAGCACCTCGTCGTTGTCGGCGAACATGAGTTCGTGCTCGCCCCGAACGTCGCCCGCCCGGCGGACGTGAACGCCGACCTGCCCCGGCTCACGCGGGTCCTCGCCCTCGCGGCCGTGGGTCCGGTCGAGCGCCTCGTCGCGGGCGTCGTCCAGAGCGTCGAGCAGCGTCTTCGCGGTCCCGCTCGGAGCGTCGCGCTTCCCGTTGTGGTGGGTCTCGGTCAGTTCCACGTCGTAGCCCGGGAGCGCCGTCGCGGCCTCTCGGACCACGTTCAGCAGCGCCTGCACACCGCGGGCGAAGTTGGCGGCCTTCAGCAACGGGATCGACTCCGCGGCGGCGTCCAGCGCGGCAGTCCCCTCACTGTCGAAGCCGGTGGTACCGACGACCGCAGGCGTGCCGGCCTCGGCCGCCTGCGCGATGTAGTCGGCGCTCGCGACGGGCACCGTGAAATCGATCAGAACGGTGCCCTCGGCATCGAGGAGTGCGGGCAGGTCCTCGGCGGGCCGAAGGTCTGCGCCCGCGACCGTGCCGGCGGGTTCGCGCGAGACGGGGACGAGCTCGTGGCCGCGCTCTGCGACCTCGCGTGCGACCTCGCCGCCGGTCCGGCCGGTCGCGCCGGTGACAATCACTCTCATGCTTCGGCGTCGACGGGTTCGAGCGCCGCCAGCACCTCGCGGAGGCGGTCACGGTTCGGCTCGCTCAGGTACGACAGCGGCGAGCGCATCGTTCGCGGATGGTGGCCCCGCATCTCCATGGCCTCCTTGATGGGGATGGGGTTGGTCTCGACGAACAGCGTGCGGAACAGCGGCCCCAGTTCGTGGTGGAGTTCGCGGGCGCGGTCCATCTCGTCGGCCAGTGCCGCGTGGGCCATCTCCACGGTGCGCTCGGGCTCGACGTTCGCGGCGACGGAGATGCAGCCGGTGCCGCCGGTCGCGACGACGGGCAGGGTCATCCCGTCGTCACCGGAGAGGACGGTGAAGTTCTCCTCGCGCGTCCGCTCGATGACCTCGCAGATGCGGCCCATGTCGCCGCTGGCGGCCTTGTAGCCGACGATGTTCTCGTGGCTGGAGAGGTTGACCGCCGTCTCGACGGCGATGTTGCGCCCGGTGCGGCCGGGGACGTTGTAGATGATCTGCGGGAGGTCGACCTCGTCAGCGACCTGCCGGAAGTGGTGCTCCATCCCCTCGGGTTCGGGGATGTTGTAGTACGGCGAGATCAGGAGCAGCGCGTCGGCGCCGGCGGCCTCGGCGCGCCGGGAGAGCTCCAGCGCCTCGCGGGTGTTGTTCGAGCCGCTGCCCGCGATGACGGGCACGTCCTCGATGGCCTCGACGACCGCCTCGATGACCTCGACGTGCTCGTCGTGGGTCATCGTGGCGGACTCGCCGGTCGTCCCGACGGGGACGACGCCGTCGACGCCGGCTTCCTCCAGTCGGCGGGCGTTCGCCTGCAGTGTCTCGAAGTCGATGCTCTCGTCATCGTGGAACGGCGTGGTCATCGCGGGGAACACGCCGTCGAAGGTGTCGTGTGTCATGGTGGGTGTCGTGTGGTGTGTCGGTGGCCGCGGGCGCCGCGGAGCGGGCCGAGGCCGTTCGTGGGGAGGTCGTCGGGTCGCTCCCCTATGTAGTTGTAGTTCGGGCGACCGGGAGCGGCCCGGGACGGGGTGGCAACCCGCCGCGAGCCATCACTGACGCTTGCGCTTGCGCTTCCCGGCCTTCGAGAACAGACGGGCGGACGCGCCGCTCGGCGTCGTGCGGAACCGAGCGTGCGCGCGCCGTCGCATACGTGCCGAATCAGGAGCCGCGAACTTAGCCGTTACGTCACGACTCCGGATGGTGTCCGGATATGGACCCCGCTTCGCTCGCCCGTGAGAACGAGCATGCGTTTCTATCAGCGATGTGTTCGGCGCGGTGACACAGTGACGGGAACCTGTTGAAAGCCCCCGGCTGCTCGACTCGCGTGCCTCGCTGCGCGCCTCGGTCGCTCGCTTCGCTCGCTCCCTGCAGTGCTTGCGTCGTCGTGCTTCGTCGAGCAGCCGGCCCCTTTCAGTCCCGCTCGGTTCGGCGGTCCAGGGGCGCTTCACACCGTGCTGGCTCGGTGCGTACGCTCCGTGGAACGGGCATTTCGGGTGGGAATGGAAGGGACCAGGGACTTCCAACCGCTCTGTTCGTCGCGCTCCACCGTGGAACGACTGGGAGAAACATCACCTCTAACGACCAGATGGAGCATCCACCCTCGACACTATCGGACACGGCTCATCCGCGACCTGGACTGCCGCGGGGAAAACGACCATCCCCCCGCCGGCCGTCACCCGGGTCATGAACGTACTCATCACGGGTGGCAGTCGCGGCATCGGCGCCGCCGTCGCCCGTCGGTTCGGCGAGGAGGGGGCGCACGTCGCACTCTGTGCCCGCGAGGAAGATCCCCTCCACGAGGTGGCCGCCGACATCGTCTCGGCTGGCGGCGAGGCGACGACCCAGCGCGCGGACGTGCGCGACGAGTTCGATGTCGAGCGATTCGCCGAGACGGCCGCCCGGGCGGGGGGCCCGCTCGACCTCGTCGTCGCCAACGCCGGTGTCTACCACGGCGACCCGGGAGCGACACCGCTCGCCGACGAGTCCTACGCCGCGTTCGACGACCACCTCCGCACGAACGGCCGGGGCGTGTTCGCCACCATCCGCGAGTCCGTCCCCCACCTCGCCGACGACGCGCGGGTGCTCGTGCCCTCCGGGAGCATCGCCCGCGACGCGAAGGCCGGGTTCGGGAGCTACGCGGTGTCGAAGGGGCTCGCGGAGGCACTCGCCCGGCAGTTCGCCGCCGACCTCGACGTGCCGGTCGGCGTCGTCGACCCCGGGCAGGTCTCGACCGAGTTGACCGGGGAGGGACCCGGACGCGACGCCGAAGAGGTCGCGGACCTGTTCCACTGGGCCGCCACCGAGGCGCCAGCCGAGGACCTCGACGGCGGCGTACTGGACCTGCGGGCGTGGAAGCAGGCGACGGGATGACCAGGCCGCCGCACCGACCCCGCCGGTTAACAACTCCACGCACGCCACCCCGATAGTTCTATTAACTAGTGGCATAGAGTTATTATCAACATGAGTGCGGAGGCACGGACGGACGGTGACGAGTCGGTGGTCGAGGGGAGCCTCGGAGACGTGTCGACGGTCGGGGCCGTGGCCGTCGTGGGGCTACTCGCAGTCTCCGCGATAGCGGTCTCGGAGGGGCTGTGGAAGCTCCTGATCGTCGGCTGGGTCGCGTTCGTCGCGATGGCGGGCGCCGCGCTGCTGGGCAACCGTGCCGCCCGGACCCGCGACGCGTTCGGGCTGGTGTGGGGCTACGGCCTCGCGGCCGGCGCGATGGTCACCTCCGCCGCCGTCTTCCTCCTGCCGCAGGCGTTCGGTCTCGGCGGCCAGGTCGGCGGCTTCGGCGTCGCCGCGGGGCTGCTCGCGGGCTACGCCTCCCACACCGTCAGTCACCGCCTCGCGCACGTCGACGGCGTCAACTCCGCCGCAGTCGAGCTCACCGCGCACTCGCTGGCCGCGGGACTCATCATCGGCGTCATCTACGCCGCGCTCCCGGACCCCGGCCTCCTGCTCGGCCTCGCCATCGTCTCGCACAAGGGGCCCGCGGGCTACGCGGCCGCCCGCCGCCTCCGCCACGAGGGCCAGCGCATCTCGCTCCTGCTGCTCCCGGCCGCCGGCGTCGCGCTCACGGCCATCCCGGTGGCCGCCATCCAGCCGCCGCTGTCGGACAACGTCAGTGCGGCGGTGTTCGGCTTCGCCGCCGGCATCTTCCTCCACCTCGCGATGGACTTCCTGCCCGAGTGCGAGCTGGGTGGGGAGGTCGGACAGGTCGCGGAGCTGGAGGATATGGAGGGCGAGGCACACCAGCTTCTGGACCGGCTCCGGATGCACGCGGTCGGGAGCACGGCGCTCGGGGCACTCGCCGTGTTCGGTGCGTGGCTGGTTATCGCGTAATTCGGCTCTATCTTATCGAAATCATAGAATAAAATATTTAATCGCCAGATTGGACAATAATTTGCGAACTCAGTGACCGCAGAGTGGGATAGATAGGAAGCCCCCGCGGGCTCGACCTGCCGGGCCTCGCTGCGCTCCTCGGGTTCGCTTCGCTCACCCTGTGGTGCTCACGGCTTCGCCGTTCGCTCGGGGCGCGTAGCGCCCCGCTGCTTGCGTCGTCCGGGCAGGGTCGAGCCCGCGGCCCCTTCCATTCCCACCCGACCGTGGAGTGTGGAGGCTCGCGGCGGCCCTGCCCTTCCCCGTGTCGCGCGGGCTTGCGCGTCCGCGCTGCGCCACGCGCTCCCGGCCGTGGAGCGGTTGGTTGGCCGACCGGTTCCGGGAGCAGGAAGCGCGCGGGCGCCACTCGCGGTGAACCCCGAGGCCTCCGGCCGAGGGGGTGAGCCGTTCTCGGCGCCCGCGCGGGGAGGGGTGGGGATACCCTGCTCGGCCGGAACCACCACGCGCGAGCGCTACCCCGAACAGGCCACAGGGCGGGACTGAAAGGGGCCGGCCGCTCGACCCAGCCCCGGCGACACAAGGACCGCAGAGAGTGAACGTAGTGAGCGACCGAGGACCGCAGCGAGCCGCGGCTGGTCGAGCGGTCGGGGGCTTTCTATCCGGTTCCATCGTCGACATCGTCACTGTCCTCGCCAGGAGCGTTCTGCCCCCACCAACACGTTGACGACGCTTCCACGAGCGCACCAACACATGACGCTGGCAGCCGACACGCGCGAGGCCGTCGACGCGCGGCCCTTCCTCCACGCCGCGCTCCAGGCGGGCGTGGTCAACTTCACCGCCGCGGCCCGCTACCTCGACGTGGGCGACGGGAGCGACGAGGACCACGAGGCCGTCGCGGCCGCGCTCCGCCGCTACGCCGACGAACTCGGCGAGTACGAGCCCACCACCGCCGACGCGAGCGCCCGCGTCGAGATGCGCTCGGGCATCGGGCCCACGGACGACCGTGCGGACGCCGTCCTCGCCGTCGGTGGGGTCATCCTCGCGCCGACCGGCGGCGACGACACCGGTATCGTCGCGACCGGCGACCTCGACCCCGTCCAGCTGGCGACCGTCCTCGACCGCCTCCGCATCGACGATATCGACGTGAACGCGGCCGGCGCGACCGACGAGAGCCTCGTGGTGGTCGTGCCGCGACGCGACGGCCCGACGGCGCTGCGGGTGGTCGAGGAGACGGTGTAGGCAGGGACTCGCACCGTCCGCAGGGACCGCATCGTTGAAATCCCGACCGGGGCAATCCCGGGACATGACGCTCCGCGTGACGAACACGCTGACCGGGGACAAGGAGGTCTTCGAGCCGCGCGACGAGGACGAGGTCCTGCTCTACTACTGCGGCCTCACCACCTCCGACCCCGCACACATGGGCCACGCCCGCTCGTGGCTCCACGTCGACGTGATGCATCGGTGGCTCGACCACCGGGGCTACGACGTGCGCCACGTGGAGAACTTCACCGACGTGAACGAGAAGATCGTCGCCCGGGTCGGCGAGGCCGGCGACGACGAGGCCGAGGTCGCGGAGACGTACATCGCCGACCTCATCGAGGACATGCGCTCGCTCAACCTGAAGCGGGCGGAGGTGTACCCGCGCGTCTCCGAGCACATCGACGAGATCGTCGCGATGGTCGAGCGCCTCGTCGAGCAGGGCTACGCCTACGAGTCGGACGGCTCGGTCTACTTCGACGTGACCGAGTTCGAGGACTACGGCGCACTCTCGAACCAGACGCTGGACGAACTCGAGTCGCAGGGCGATCCCGACGAGCGGAGCGAGAAGCGCAACCCGGCCGACTTCGCGCTCTGGAAGGCCGACGGCGTCGGGCCAGAGGACATCGCGGAGCACCGCCACGACGAGGCCGCGCCCGCCGAGGAGGCCGCGCAGTGTGCCCAGACCTGGGACTCGCCGTGGGGCGAGGGGCGCCCCGGCTGGCACATCGAGTGCTCGGCCATGTCGACCACGCACCTCGACGACACCATCGACATCCACGTCGGCGGGCGGGACCTCGTCTTCCCGCACCACGAGAACGAGATCGCCCAGAGCGAGGCCGCGACGGGACAGACGTTCGCGCGCTACTGGCTCCACACCGCCTTGGTGCAGGTCGAGAGCGGCGATGACGAGAGCGAGAAGATGTCCTCCTCGCTGGGGAACTTCTCGACCGTCTCGGGGCTCGTCCGCGAGCGCGGCCCGAACGTCGCGCGGATGTGGGCGCTCTCGGCGGCGTACAACACGGAGGCGGTGTTCTCTCCGGACACGCTCGACGAGGCCGAAGAACGCTGGGAGCGACTGGAGCGGGGCTACGAGGCCGCAGTGAGCGGCTGCGACTCTACTGCGGCCCGCGCGAGCGTCACGGACGAGGCACTCCGCGAGGCCGTCGCGGACGCGCGCGGCGACTTCGCGGCCGCGATGGACGACGACTTCAACACGCGAGAGGCGCTGACCGCGCTGCTGGACCTCGTGGGCGCCGTCAATCGCCACGTCGCCGACGAGCCCCACGACTACCGCGGCCTCCGGCGGGCCGTGGAGGCGTTCGAGACGCTGGGCGGCGAGGTGCTGGGCTTCGAACTCGGCGAGAGCGGCGGTGGCGGCGACGTGCAACTCGCCGAGGACCTCGTCGAACTCGTCCTGGCCGCCCGCGAGGACGCCCGCGAGGCCGGCGAGTACGAGCGCGCCGACCAGCTCCGCGACGACCTCGCAGCACTCGGCGTCGAGGTGCAGGACACCGACGACGGGCCCGAGTTCCGGCTGCCCTGACGGCCCGCAGGGCCATCCTGACCGTCCGTTCGACGCCCTGACGGGGTCATGCCACCGGACTTATGCCCGGCAGTCGAGAACCGACGGCCGATGACACGACGTGCAGTCGCCGCGTTGCTCGCGCTACTGACCATCACTGCGGGCTGTTCGGCCCTCACCGGGGCGACCACCTTCACCGCCGAGCGGGGGACCGTCTCGGAGTCGGCACAGTCCAGTACGGACTACTCGCTGGCGAACGAGGATACACAGGAGGTCACTCGCTCGTTCGCCGGGCAGGAGGTGAAGGTGAACAACCAGCTCACCGAGTACTCACGCTCCACCAGCCTGCCGGTGTTCGGTGACCAGGAGGTTGCCCGGTTCAGCGTGTTCACCACGCCGGCGGTCGAGGTCGCCGGCCAGGGACCGTTCAACCCCGTCGCCGACCTGAACAACACGCAGCTGGCGCTGCAGCTCCAGGCCCAGTACGACACCATCGACAACGTCCGGTTCGAGGGGAACCGGACGGCGACGATGCTCGGCGACGAGGTGACCGTCAGCAAGTTCCGCGCCGATGCACAGACGACGCAGGGCACGGACACCGAGGTGTTCATGCATATCGCCCAGACCCGGAGCGGTGACGACTACGTCGTCGCCATCGCGGTCTACCCGACCCAGCTCGACAGCGAGCAGGAGAACGTCGACACGCTGTTGAACGGCGTCCAGCATCCCGGCGGCGGCGGCAGTGGCGGCGGCAGTGGAGACGGCGGCAACAGCGGCGACAGCCCCGACAGCACCCCGACCGCAACCGACGGGAGCGGTTCCGGCGGCGCCACCGCCACGCCGACCGACGACGGCCTCGTCTGACGCCCACGGCACCCGGGCGGGCCCGACGCGGCGGCCACACGCCGCCCGCGGCAACGCTTTTCTCCCCGCCGCCTGCGTGAGCAGTATGACCGACGCCGTCACGCTCGCCGGCGCGGGGCTGACCCTGCTCGCGACGGTCGGGTACGCGCTCGCGACGGTCGCTCCGTACCCGGGGCGGGCACTCACGCTCCCGGGGCTGATGGTGGGGCTGACCCTGCTGGCCGTCGGCCTCGCCGCTGACCACGACCTGACCGCCACGGCCTCGGAGGCGGCAGCAGCAGCCGAGGAGCCCGAGGAGGGGTCCTGATGCTGGACGCCGTCGTCTTCGACCGCGAGCACGGCGTCCGGGAGTTCGACGCCGACGCCTCGCTCGGGGCGGCCCGGGACGCCGACGGGACGACCTGGGTCCGGGCCCACGAGACCGACCGCGAGACGTTCGACCGCGTGGCCGAGACGTTCGGCATCCACGCACTGGCCGTCGAGGACGTCGTCAACAACGTCCAGCCGAAGGTCGAGGAGTTCCCGAGCTACACGTTCTGCCTGCTGAAGGCGACGGAACTCCTGCGCGACGATGCGGAGACACCCACGTTCGACGAGGTCGTCCGGGACGACCCCGTGGGCGTCTTCTTCGGCCCGGACTGGGTCGTGACGATGTCGACCGCGCGGCTCCCCTCCGTCGACCGGGTCCGGCAGGCCGTCGCCCGCGAGGACGAGCGCCTGCTCCAGCGCGGCCCAGACTTCACCGCCTACCGCGTCCTCGACGTGGTCGTCGACGGCTACTTCGACGTACTCGACGACATCGAGACCAGTATCGAGGCGCTGGAGGAGCTCGTCCTCGTCACGACGGATATCGAGGTGCTCGAACGGGTGAACGGGCTCCGGCGGGAGCTGCTGGCGTTCCGGAAGCTGGCGTGGCCCGCCCGCGACGCCCTCGGGGTGCTCGCCCGGGGCGACCCGCCACAGGTCCAGCCGGAGACGGAGAAGTACTTCCGGGACGTCGCCGACCACCTCGTGCAGGTCGTCGACCTCATCGAGACCTACCGCGAGCTGGTCCGGGGCTCCCGGGATATCTACCTCAACACGCTCTCCCAGTCCACCAACGAGGTGATGAAGCGGCTCACCGTGGTCGCAGTCATCTTCCTCCCGCTCACCTTCTTCGCCGGCGTGTTCGGCATGAACTTCGAGACGATGCCGGAACTCGGATGGCCGTTCGCCTACCACGCCGCGCTGGTCGGGATGACCGGTGTCGCCGCCGTGCTCGCGCTGTACTTCAACGAGCAGGGCTACCTCTGACGACCGCCGCGACACGGCAGGTTCAGGAGGCTGGCGCCGAATATCGAGGTATGAGCGACGACGACGGGTACGTCCACGACCCGGCGGCCTTCGGGGAGGACGAGGCGGAAGCGGAGGCGGAGAAGGGGGGTGGCCCCAGGGCAGCGGGCGGCACGGCACCCGGCGACATCCCCCGCGGCGACGCCCGCGAGTTCGACTGGCGCGGGTGGGTCCTGGTCGTCGCCATCCTGTTCGCGTTCGTCGTCATCCCCGTCGCGCTGTACTTCCTCCCGCGGGCGCAGGGGTTCGTCGCCTCGCTGGGTCTCTCGCTGCGCGACGCGTTCCTCGTCCTGCCGCTGCTGCCGGCCATCGTGCTCGGCGCGCTCGCCGTCTGGGCGACGACGCGGCCCTGAATCAGTCGTCGCCGGCCGCGCTCGTGAGTTCCTCGGCCAGCGACCGCGCCGCCGCGACGTGCTCGTCGGCCGCCTCGTCGCCCGTGCCATCGACGTTCGAGAGGAGCTTCGCGACCTCGGCGATTCGCTCGCGTACGACGGCCGGGTCCTCGATGTGCCGGGCGTCGGCGGCGACGGCCTCGGCCTCACCGAGCCAGCGACTGGCCGTCCGCTCGACGGGTCGCTCGGCCGTGGCCGCGAGATGGTCGTGCAGAGCCTCCAGCGTCCCGTGGTCGAGGTCGTCGGCGTCGCTCACGGGTCGCGCTTCCCCATCAGGATGGCTACCGTCCACGAGCAGACGACCGTCTCGTCACCGCCCTCACCGTCGCTCGCGAGCACCTCGATGTCACGCACGACGACGCCGGCGTCGGGGTGGCTGTCGGAGTCACGCCGCTCGACCACCTCGTGGCGCACCCGGAGGACATCGCCCGGACGCACGGGCCGATGCCAGGTGAGGTCGGTCAGGCCGAGACCGCCCCTGTTGGTGGAGTCGTTGAGGAACCCCTCGACCATCAGACGGGTAGCGACGCCGACGGTGTGGAGCCCGCTCGCGATGAGGCCCCCGTACTGCGTTTCGGCGGCAGCCTCGGGGTCCGTGTGCATCGGCTGCGGGTCGAACTGCTCGGCGAACGCGACGATGCCGTCCGCGGTCATCTCGTGGCTGCCGTAGGTCTCGCCCCAGCCGACGGTCATGTCCTCGAACGCGTACATACCGGCCGTTCCAGGGGCGCGAGGTTAAATTCACGTCACGGCCGGGGGACGCCACGCGCGTAGCGGTTATCTCCTTGCGAGCCATTAACAGACACATGCCCATCCGAATCTACGAATGTGCCGGGTGCGGGTCCCGCGTGATGGCCCAGGAGTTCCCCGGGCGCTGTAACGGCTGTGGCGGCCACCTGATGAACATCGGCGTCCGCCGGGAGTGAGCGGCAACCGGAGCGCCGCGAGCTACCGCGCCTCGACGACCGTCTTCCCGGTCGACGGTTCCCCCTCCGGAGGATGGGTACGTACCGTGACCCCGTTGGCCCGCAGACAGCGGCGCATCCGTGCCTGCGATACTCCGACCGACCGAGCCGCCCCCGCGATGTCGACAGTCCCGTTCTCGTACAAGGTCACCGCCGTCCGAAGTGTATCTGCACGCATCGGTTACATTCCAATCCAGCCCACCAACACCCATAACTTTTTCGGAGAATATCAACCGATATGGCAACCATATACCCATATATCCCGACGAACGTTATCGATATATCTTCGAGAGTGCGAGAACGTCAGACGGCCTCACTGGCCGAACGAACATGAGGTCGGCCGTCGAGCCCGGAGCGAAGGGCGCGAGGGCACCAGCACTCGTCGCTCCGAAGCGCGGGCGTCAAATAGGGGGTAGCACGAACGGTTCCCTATGAGCGTGACCGAACGGTTCGACGCACTGGGTGAGAAAGAGAAGGTCGGCGGCGGCGCGGTGCTCTTCCTCGCGGGAGTGCTCATCCTCGGCCTGCTCACCTTCGCTGGGGTCCAGTCCGAGTCGCTCCAGATCGTCCTCGGAACCGTCGGCGTCATCACCGTCGTCATCGGCGTCCTCTCCATCGGTATCAGCGAGAAATCGGTGTAGGAGGGCGGCATACTCGTCGGGCGGGAAAGCAGTGTTCTCGAGATCCCCTCGCAATTACTGCAGGATTTCGCCCACTACACCGATATCTGGCCAGTATCAGCTATATCTCTGCTCTATTCGACGTACCCCTCGGTGAGCGACTCGACGTACTTCGCGACCACGTCGACCTCGAGGTGGACGGGGTCACCCACCGACTTCTCCCGGAGGTTCGTCAGGTCGTAGGTCGCGGGGATGACGGCCACGTCGAACTCGCCCTCGGCGCCGCCCTCGTAGCCCGTTCCCGGCTTCTCCAGTCGCGCGACGGTCAGCGAGATGCCGTCGACGGCGATGGAACCCTTCTCGACGACGTACTTCGCCAGCGGGCGCGGCAGCGAGAACGAGAACGTCCAGTCCCCCCCAACCTGCTCGATACCCGTCACCCGGGCGGTGCCGTCGACGTGCCCCTGGACGAAGTGGCCGTCGAAGCGCCCATCGGCGGGCAGCGCCCGTTCGAGGTTGACGACATCGCCCACCGCGAGCGACCCGAGGTAGGTGCGCTCGATGGTCTCCTCCGAGCAGAACAGCTCGAACGATTCGTCGTCGTGAGCCTCGACCGTGAGGCAGGCGCCGGAGACGGCGATGGACTCGCCATGTGCGAGTTCGTCCGCGAACGAGGCCGCGACGCGCATCCGAAGCCCCTCGTCGGTCGCCTCTCGAGCGAGAATCTCGCCGGTCTCCGCGACGATGCCGGTGAACATACCCGGGCTTGGGACGGCGGCGTCGAAAGGCCTCCGGGTTGCGTGCCGGCTCGGGAACGCCCCTTCCCCACGGCGACCACCACCGTACCGCCCCCGACCGCGTGTCAAGGGGTCTCAGCCAAAGCGCTGTTTGAGCCACGGGAACGTCCTTTGTGCCGGCGCCACGAGTCGGGGCATGGACGCGACGCCCTCCCGACGCCGGTTCCTGACGGCGACGCTCGCCGCAGGGACCGCCGTCATGGCCGGCTGTACCGGCCTCATCGAGAGCGACACGATAGGGGAGTCCGGGGAGCGCGAACTGGAGCTCTCGCTCTCCCGCGAGGACGGACCGCTCCGCGAGTCGTTCGTCGTCGACCTTTCCGAGACCCGGTCGCCCGACGACGAGGACGCCTTCGCGGCGGCCGTGAACGGCGAGGCCTACACCACCCAGTACCGCCGGCCGTTCTACTCCACCGCGGACGACCCGGAGTACGTCGAGCACGAGGGGACCTACTACCGCCTCGGCGCGGTCGTCGTCGACGAGGAGACGGTCACCCATCCGGTACTCCGTCTCTCGGCGGCCGGAGACGCCGATGCGGAGGACACGCCCGATGGGGCTCCCATGGAGTCGCTTCCGGACAGCGACCAGCGGGCGGTGCGCATCGCCTACAAAGCAGCTCGCGCCCGGGGGAACGTGGGCGGTGTCCCCTGGGGGCTGGTCCAGCGCGGCGGCTACGTCTACCGCGACGAGACGGCCGTCGAGACCAGCGAGCTGCTCGGGGCGGACGGCCCGGACCACGTCACCCACCGCGAGACGGTGTACACCGTCGAGGTGACGCGCGAGACCTTCCACGAGCCGGTCTACCGCGCGACCGCCGAACCGGTCGCCGAGTCACCCGAGCGGCTGGAGGCCATCCTCCGCGCGCAGTTCGTCGACGCGCGGTTCTCGCGTGCCGACATCTCGCAGGCGGCACGCGACGTGCTCCGCGAGGCCGAGAACGGCGGGTACAGCGAGAGCCACCCCTACTCGGACGGCTACCGGGAGGTCCTGCGGGCGCTCCACCGGCGGGCCTACCTCGACGGGAACATCGAGAAGGACGCCGGCGTGGTAGACGACGGTCGTCGGATGGTGCTGTACGACGGGACGTACTTCGACTACTGGCTCCGGTTCACGGGGGGAGACGAGGCCTGAAGCCCGGGGGCGACAGCTGGTCCCGCGAGGGCGCGTACCGGTGGAGGGCCGTGTGGTCAGCGGTCGTCGCTATCCCAGTCGTGCAGGCTTGCCGAAGTTCACCAGCACCGATTTGGTCCGACGGTAGTCCTCGAACGCCTCCTCGTCGAGTTCGCGGCCGATGCCCGAGCGCTTGTAGCCGCCGTGGGGCATCGCCTCGCCCATCTCGTTGTAGCAGTTGACCCACACGGTGCCCGCTTCGAGGTCGTCGGCGACCGTGTGGGCAGTCTCGAGGTCCGTCGTCCACACCGCACTCGCGAGACCGTACTCCGTGTCGTTGGCCTGCGCGACCATCTCGTCGCGGTCCGACCACTCGTGGACCGTGATGACGGGCCCGAACACCTCCTCGCAGGCGACCGTGTGGTCGTGGTCGACGTTCGTCAGCACGGTCGGCTCGAAGAAGGGGGCGTCCCCACAGCCCTCGATGTCGGGCGCGTCACCGCCGGCGAGCACCTCCGCTCCCTCGGCCACGGCCGTGTCGACGTAGCCCTGCACCGTCTCGAGGTGCTCGTGGTCGACCAGCGGCCCGACGGTGGTGTTCGGCGCCAGCGGGTCGCCCAGTTCGAGCCGCTCCATCTTCTCCGTGAACGTCTCCAGGAACTCGTCGGCGATGGCCTCGTGGAGGAACAGGCGGGCACCCTCCGTGCACTGCTGGCCGGCGTTGAAGAAGCTCGCCACCATCGCCCCCTCCGTCGCGTCCTCGATATCGGCGTCCGCGCAGACGATATTGGGACTCTTGCCACCCAGCTCGAGGGAGACGGCCTTCATGTTCGCAGCAGCGCCCTGCATCACGGCGCGGCCGGCGCGCTCGGACCCGGTCAGCGACACCTTCCGCACGTCGTCGTGTTCGCTGATGGCGGCGCCGACCTCCGGCCCGTCGCCGGGGACGACGTTGACGGTTCCCTCGGGCAGCACGTCGTCCATGAGGTCGGCGAGCTCCAGCGTCGACAGCACCGCGCGGGGAGACGGTTTGAACACGACCGTGTTGCCCGCGGCGAGCGCGGGGGCGGTCTTCCACGCGACGAACATCGCGGGGAAGTTCCACGCGCTGATCTGCCCGACGACGCCGTACGGCTCGCGCTGCGTGTAGCCGAGCTTGTCGCCGCTCGTGTTCGGACTCCGGCCAGCGTCCTCGGTCCGGGCGAGCGAGGCGAAGTGTCGGAGCTGGCGCAGCAGGATGGTGAAGTCGGCGAACAGCGACAGCTGGTTGGGCTTGCCCATCTCCAGCGGGTCAATCTTCGCGAGGTCGGCCTTCCGCTCCTCGATGCGGTCGGCGAGCTCCTCGAGCTTCTCGGCGCGCTGGCGCCCGTCCATATCCCCCCACGCGCCCTCGAACGCATCCTGGGCGGCCGCGACCGCACGGTCCACGTCGTCGCTCGTCCCGCGCTGGTACGTCGCCAGTTCCTCGCCGGTCACGGCGTCGACGGCCGCCTCCGGTTCCGCACTGCCGTCGACCCACTCGCCGCCGATCAGCAGGCCGTACTCCTCGTCCAGTAACTCCTCGGCCGTCGACCGGTGTGTCTCGAGGACCGACTCGCTCACGCCGTCGGCGCTCCCGCGGAAGTTCTCGCGCTGCATCGAGTGGGGTGTTGTTCCCACTACCGGTTACTCATTCCGGATTCATACAAGCAAAGTAAACATATGCAGTTACCCCATCGCGACAGCGGCGGCGCTCACTCCACCTTCGTGACGAACATCGCGTGCGCCGCGTTCTCGCTGTGGGAGGTGACCTTGAGTCGGATGGTGTCGCCGGTCTCGACCGTGTCGGGGACGTTCTGGTCGACGAACACGACCAGCCCGTTCACCTTGACGACGGCCTCGCGGCCGTGGCCGGTGTCGTTCGTCTCGGTGACGACCGCCGTCTGCTCGGAGCCGACGGGTGCGGCCTCGCTCTCGTCGCGGCTCTGGGCCGCCTCGTGGGCGGCCTGGGCATCGGGGTCGTCGTACTTGCCGTCGCCGCCGCCCAGCACGGCCCGGCCGAGCAGCAACAGGACGAGCACGAGGACGCCGCCGCCGGCGATCAGTGTGAACGGGAGTTCGGACTGGAGTACGGGGAACACGGTGGCACCGACGCGGGGGGAGCCGATAACAGTCCCGGCATCCGGCCGGAACCGGGGGGAGCGCCACCGTCCCGGGGGATGCCCGTCAACACCCCACGGACCGACGGCTTGAAGTGACGAACGGCCCGGATACGTGGTATGAGTGTCGAGCTACCGTTCGCCCCCGTCGACACCGTCATCCGGCGGAACGCGGGCGACCTCCGCGTGAGCGCAGAGGCGGCCGAGGAGCTCGCGCGCCGTATCCAGTCCCGTGGGGCCGCACTGGCGGTCGAGGCCGCCGAACGCGCCACCGAGGACGGTCGCAAGACCCTGATGGCCGAGGACTTCGCCGACCTCGCCGAGGGGGGCGTACCCGCGAACGGCGACCCGGAAGGGCTGGAACTGCCCATCGCGCCGGTCGACCGCATCGCCCGGCTCGACATCGACGACTCCTATCGGGTCGCGATGGACGCCCGGGTCGCGCTCGCGACCGTCCTCGAACGGTACGCCGACCGCGTGGCGGCCGCCGCGGCCGTCCTCGCCGAACACGCCGACCGCCGCACCATCAAGGAGGAGGATGTGGCGGTCTACTTCCGACTCGCAGAGTACTTCTGATGCGATTCGGCTACCGCGACGCCTGTCTACGACACGAGACCGGCGCCCGGCACCCGGAGTCGTCGGACCGGCTCCGGGCCATCCGCCGGCGACTCTCGCGCCTCCACGGCGTCGAGTACGAGGAGGGCTCGCTGGCCACCCGCGAGGCGCTCGAACGCGTCCACGACCCGGACTACCTCGACGAGGTCGAGCAGTTCTGCGCCGACGGCGGTGGCACCTGGGACGCCGACACCGTGGCAGTGGGTGCCACCTGGGAGGCCGCCCGCGCCAGCGCCGGGCTCTCCGTCTGGGCGGCCAACGCGGCCCTCGACGGCCAGCAGGGCCACGACACCCCCTTCGCCATCGGCCGGCCGCCCGGCCACCACGCCGAGCCGGACGAGGCGATGGGCTTCTGCTTCCTCGGCAACGCCGGCGTCGCGGCCACCGACGCCCTCCAGCGCGACGACGTGGACCGCGTCGCCGTCTTCGACTGGGATGTCCACCACGGCAACGGCACGCAGAAGATGTTCTACGAGCGCGGCGATGTCTTCTACGCCTCCATCCACGAGCGCGGCCTCTTCCCCGGCACCGGCCACGTCGACGAACCCGGCCGCGGCGAGGGCGAGGGCTCCATCCTGAACGTGCCCTATCGGGGCGGCTGTGGCGACGCCGAGTACCTCGCCGCAATCGACGAGGCGCTCCGGCCCGCGCTCGAACGGTACGACCCGGACCTCCTCATCGTCAGCGCGGGCTTCGACGCCCACGAGCACGACCCCATCTCCCGGATGCGTGTCTCAACGGAGGGGTACGGCGCGATGACCCGCCGGCTCGACGACCTCTGTGACGACCTCGACGCCGCGCTCGCGTTCGTGCTGGAGGGCGGCTACAGCCTCGACGCGCTCGCGGACTCCATCGCGATGGTCCACGAGACGATGCACGGCCGCGACCCCGTCGAGAACGAGGAGCCGGTCAACGACCGGGCGCGCGAGCGGCTCGACGAGGTGCGCGAGGAGCACGGATTGTAACAGTCCGTCCTCGAAACGCCTCATCTCCAGTTCTCTCGAGACTCCCGGATAGCCTCCCGAGCACGCTCGGCCGTCTCGTCGGACCAGACGCCGGCCTCCATCGACTCACCGGCGGCTGTGGCAGTGACTCGCCGCAGGAACTCGTCGGCGGCTGTGGCAGTGACTCGCCGCAGGAACTCGTCCCACGTCTCGTCGTCCCGCTTCAGCCGGTCGAGTCGCTCCTTGGTCGCAGCATCGACCGGGATGGAGGTGCGGCTCATATGAATTCGTACTGAATTCATCCCTGTAGGCGTTTCGCCGAGACGGAGCCGCTATCGGAAGTATATATCCGACGGAGAACAAAATATAGATTGTAAAGATGATATAGGAACGGAATAATTCTAAAGGTATAGTTATCCCACAGATATCACGGAGAGGATGGAAAAACCGGCTTCACTCCTCGCCGACGATGCGGTCGACGATGACGTCCGGGTCGAACCGTTCGAGGTCCTCGTACCCCTGCCCGACCCCGAGGAAGAGGATGGGCTTGCCCGTGACGTGCGCGATGGAGACGGCCGCCCCGCCCTGCGAGTCGGCGTCGGCCTTCGTCAGCACGACGCCGTCAATCTCGGCGGCGTCGTTGAACTGCTTGGCACGCTGGGTCGCGTCCTGGCCCGCGACGGCCTCGTCGACGAAGATGGTCATGTCCGGGTCGACGACGCGGTCGATCTTCTCCAGCTGGGCCATCAGGTCGTTCGAGGTGTGGAGCCGACCCGCAGTGTCGCCCAGCACCACGTCGGCGTCGTTGGCCTCGGCGTACTCGACGGCGTCGTAGATGACGGCCGCCGGGTCACCGCCCTGCTGGTGGGTGATGATCTTCGCGTCGAGCGCCTCGGCGTGCTCCTCGATCTGCTCGTTCGCGCCGGCGCGGTAGGTGTCGCCGTTCGCGATGACCGGAGTCAGGCCCTGGTTCTGGAACCGCCGCGCGAGCTTCGCGATGGTGGTGGTCTTCCCGACGCCGTTGACGCCGGTGAAGATGATGGTGACGGGCTTCTCGGCCTCCTGGATGCGCTGGTCGAAGTCGAACTGGCCGACGCTGATGACGTCCCGGAGTGCGTCGCCGATGGCGCGCTGGACGACGATCTCGCCGGTCTGGACCTGTGCGCGGGTCTGGCCGACCAGCTTCTCCTCGATGCGGTCGGTGATGGCCTGGGCGACGCTCATCTCCACGTCACCCTGGATGAGCGCCATCTCCAGCTCCTCCAGCGGGCGCTGGAGCTCCTCGCGCTTGATGAGCGCCTTCCCGGTGGCCGCGCGCTTGACCGAGCCGAAGAGGCTCTCGCCGCCGGTCTCCTCGGCGGAGCCGGCGGTCACCTCCTCGGTCCGGCGCGAGAGGGCGTCGGGGACGTTGCTCTCGCGCTCGGACTCGGACTGGCCGTCCGGAGCGGCCTCGGCGACCTCGGCGTCGGCGTCGGCCGCGTCGGCGGCGGGCCCCTCGTTCTCGTCCGCAGCGGCGTCGTCGGGGGCCGCGCCGGCCTCCGGCTCGGCGTCGGTCGCCGTTTCGGCTTCGGTGGACTCGGGAGTGTCGTCGGACCCGGCCGCGTCCGGCTCGGCCGCCGCTTCCGACTCCTCGTCGGTCTCCTCGACCTCGACGGCCTCCTCGGCGGCGTCGTCGCGGAACTTCCCGAGTTTCTCCTTCAGTCCGTCGAACATCGCGTCACTCGTCCTCGTCGCCCTCGCCGCCCTCCATCTGCTGTTGCTGCTGCATCATCTGCTGCATCTGCTGCTGCTGTGCCTGCTGGGCCTTCTGCTCGACCTGCTCGGTCTGCTCCTCGATCTCGTCGATCTCGGCCTCCAGCTCGGCGATGCGCTCGTCGAGCACGTCCTTCTTGCTCTCGAGCGTGTCGATGGCACCCTCCTGATCGCGCTCGGCGGCGAAGCCGCCGCCGATGGAGACGACGATCTCCTCGATGCTCCCGAGCTCGGCGCTGACGTACGCGTCGCCGCCGAGCGGCACCTTCACGGTGTCGTTCGTCTCGAGCTCCTCGAGCGCGTTGATGGCCTCGTCGATGTCGCTCTTGTCGGCCTGCACACCCTCGATCTCCTCCTGAACGGCCTCCTTCTCCTGTTCGAGCGCCTGGAGTTGCTGCTGCAGCTGGTCCATGCCGCCGCCGCCGCCACCACCGAGGCTCATGCGGCACGCACCTCCTGGAGCTCCACCTGCGTGCGCTTCTTGCCGTGTCGGGAGCCGACGTTCGCGTACGTCCGCTCGCGGGCGACGTCCTCGTTGGGCGCCTCGACGTTCGTCTCGAACTCCTGCCAGCCGTCGCGGGCCTGGAAGCGCCCGCTGACCGTATACTCGCTCATGGACGGAGTGGGGCGTGCGAGCGGGAAAGTCCTTCCGACTCGGGGAACATCGAGCACGAAATCGGACCGGGTTCGCGAGCGGGTGCCGCGGAGCGGGGCCGAACGCTGGGGCTACGCCTCTCGCAACGCCGCGCCGGCGTCGCCGCTCGTCCTCCAAGCTCGGGCAGTCGAGGGCCGCCTCCGAGTCCCGGCACCGGACGAGGGAGTCACCAGCGCGCTGGATGGCTGGGTGGACGTCAACGAGGGAGGCCTCGACGTCATCGCTCCCGAGCCGCTGGAGCCGCTACAGCTCCGAGCGCTTGACCAGCGCATAGACGACCAGCGCCGCGAGCACGGTGCTGAGGAAGGCCTCGCTGCTGGCCATCAGCCGCCCGGCGATAGCGGTCGGCGCCTCGTTCCCGTAGCCGATGGTGGTGTAGGAGATGTAGCTGAGGTGAATGTTGCCGAGCAGCACCTCCTGCCCGGCAGGGGTCGCCAGTTCGGAGAGCGAGTCCAGCTGGCCGGTGGTGGTGGCGAACGCCGGGCCGCCGAACGTGTAGAAGGGGACGAACAGGAGCGGCGCGAGCAGGAAGACCAGCGCGATGCGCATCAGGCGCATCCCGTGGCCGCAGGTGAGCCCGAGGAATCCGTTCTCGGCGGCTCTCGCGGCGTTCTGGAGCCTGGCGCCGAGGCTCACGCTCGGGTCCTTGGCGATGTCGATGTGCTTCCGGCGCGAGAACGCCTGCCGCTTCACGCGGAACTCGCCGGCGGCCTTCATCTCCCCCGCCGCGGAGGCGGCGTTCTTCGCCTTCAGGTAGGTCGTCTCGGTCACCCCCGGCGTCATCTCGACGGCGAACTCGTGGTCGGCGGCGTCGTTCTCGGTGAAGTCGTGGAGCACCCACTCGTTGCGGTCGAGGTAGTCGGTGTGGTCCGAGAAGTCGAAGGCCAGGCCGTCGAACTCGTCGAACTCCGTGTTGCAGAATCGGAAGTAGTCCAGGAGTTCGCGGCGGTCGGACTCGCGCTCGGCATCCAGCGCCACGTCACCCAGGCTGGCACGGGTCATGTCGTAGTGGATCCAGCTGGATTCGGGCTGGACGATGCGGCCGCGCTTGATCTTCGCGTCGGTGAAGTCGAGATACGTCGCGGCGGTGGTCGCGCTGGCCAGGCAGACGAGCCGGTCGTCGAAGGTCGCGCCCGTGAAATCCGCGGGCGCGCCGAAGGTGACGCCGCCGAAGTCCGCGGAGGTGAACGCCGCGTCGTCGAAGTCCGTGTGCGCCTCGAACCGACAGTCCGCGAACGAGACGCCGTCGGCGAGGTGGTTGGCATCGCCAAGGAACTCCGTCCCACGGAAGTCGGCCTCGTCCTCGAACGTCGCGGCCTCGAAGGTGGTGTCGCCGTCGAACAGCACCTCGTCGAAATCCGCCAGCGCATCGAACCGGCAGTCGGCGAAGGAGGCGTCGTCGCCGAACTCCGCCTCCTCGAAGACGACCGGCGCAGCGAACGCCGCGCCCGTGGCATCCACGTCTCCGTCGAGAACCGCCTCCTCGGCGTGGAGTTCAGCGTCGAACTCGCAGTCGGCGAGGGTCAGGTCGTCGCTCGCCGCGAGCTCCGTGAACGTCGCCGGCCCGGCGAACGACGTGCCCGTGAAGTCCGCCACCCGGAAGCCGGCGCGGGTGAAGTCCGCCTCGCCCTCGAAGGAGACGTCCTGGAAGGCGGCATCGGCCTCCAGCACTCGGGCCCCGCCCTCGAAGACGGAGCCACGGAAGTGCGCCAGGCCGCCGAACGTCACGCCGGCGAAGGAGGCGTCCCCGCCGAAGCGTATCTCGTCGAAGTCCGCCTCGTCACCGAACGTCGCGCCATCGAACTCGACATCGCCCCGGAAGTCGGCCTCCTCGAACGTCGCGTCGCTCTCGAAGGCCACGCCCTCGAACCGGGCGTAGCCGAAGTCCGTGTGCCGGAGGTCCGCCTCGCCGGCGAACGTCGCCTCGTCGAAGCTGGTGCTGTCGTCCAGCAGATGGGACTCGCCGAAGAACTCCGCGTTCCGGGCGGCGAACCCTGATTCGAACGTCGCCTCGTCGAAGCTCACGTCGTCGTGGAACGAGCCCTCGTCCAGTTCGACCGCGCCCTCGAACGTGGTCCCGCGACACTCCAGGTCGCCGTCGAACACGGCCTCGAACGTGTCCACGTCGCCGGTGACGGTCGCGTCGTCGAGGATGAGGTCCTGCGTGACGTGCGCGCCCTCCAGCTGGATATCGCCGACGGTGGCGTCCTCGAGGTGGAGGGGAATCCGGATGGTTCCCCGCTCGGCGCTGAGCTTCTCGACGGTCGCCCCCCGGAGGTCGACTGGGTGCTTGTTCGTCCCGTCGACGACCTCGTAATCGAGGTCCAGGGCCGGGAGCGTGACCCCCGAGAGGTCCTTCTCCTCCCGGTCACCCTCGTCGATGACCGTCCGGAACGCTGCCCGCACGTCGTCGTCGGTGAGGCCGCGCTCGTCGCGCTCGGCCGGGGACGCGCGGAGCACCTCCCGCGCGGTCGCTACGTCGTCGTAGGTGGGCAGGTCGCCGGGGTCGGTGCGGGGCTCGGCAGTCGTATCGGCGACCGAGCCGTCGCCGTCCTCGGGTGTCGTCCCCCCACCCCCGCCAGCGTCGGGGTCGGGACCTGCCTCCTGTTCGTCGGACATGGCACGGACTGGTGCGTTCACCGACTAATACGTTCCCCCGATTCGACCCCGTTCGTCCGGCCGAGCGCGACGAGAGCGGGCGGACGCGAGCGAGCGCCGGGCGGCGCGGGTCGTCGTCCAGGCGGCGCGGGTCGTCGTCCGGGCGGCGCGACCGTCACCGGGCGTCAGCGCAGCACCGACCGCCGCTCGGACTCCGAGAGGGCCGTGTCGTTCCGGACCGCACACTCCTCGCACTCGTAGGAGACGCCGCCCTCGTCGTAGGTCTTCACCGGGATGCCGAACAGGAGGAACACCTCCTCCTGGTGGCGCTCGATGATGGCGTCGGCCTCGGCACCGCAGTTGGGACACCAGTCCTCGGTGGCCTCCGCCTGGTAGGTCACCTTCGTGCGGCCGAAGGAGGCGACCCCGTAGGCCTCGTCGTGGCTGGTCTCGATGAGGTCGTTCACCGGGAACGGGTCGGCGTCGACGACGTTGTCGTAGCCGCCCTCGACGGTGTCGGCGACGGTCAGATACGGCCCCAGCCGGACGGTGTTCTCGTACCCGACGAACCGGACGGTCACGTCGGCATCGGTCCCGCGTGGCCCGTCCACGCGAACGCGGTGGTCGTGCCCGACGACGTAGACGGTCAGGTCGCCGGTGACACCGGAGACGGTCACGTCGTGGCGGGCGCCGACCAGTACGATGCCGTCGGGGTTCTCGACGTTCCCGGAGCGCCGCCAGCCGACGAACGACTCGAAGCCGCTCGTGTCCGGCGGGTCACCGCTCGCCCGGAAGACGCTCTCGGCGCCCGTCACGTCCAGCGTTCCGGCGGCCCGGCCGGCGACGAACACGTCCTCGGCGTCGGCGATGACGGCGTCACCCTCCACGCCGCGCCGGTCGACGTAGCCGTCCTCGACGTCGCCCGCGACCCGGAGTTCCGGCTGGGCGACGGTCGTCCCCCCCTCCACCGGCGTGTCGGTGAAGACGTACTCCGCGTCGACCAGTTTCAGGTCGCCGGTCACGGCGTCGGCCCGGACGAACGTGTCCGCAGGGTCCTCTACGACGACGGGACCGGGCTCACCCGTCAGCGTCACGTCCCCGTCGTAGTGTGTCGCCTCCGGGCCGTCCGCCCACGCGGGTTCGTCGGTCATATCTGGAGTCGTTCAGCGTCGTTCGCCGTGAATCCCCCGGTCACTTCAGCCGGGTCAGCACCGTCTCCGAGCGGAGCGCGAGGTCGAACTCCGGGTAGGTGTGGTAGGTCTCGAACCGGTCGCCGTCGAGCGTGATGGCGGTGACGGCATCCGGACCGAACCGGTAGCGGACATCGAAGTCGCGGTCGGCGGGGAACGCGTCCAGCCCGAGCCCCTCGACCGTCGTGGCGGCGCGCACCTCGCCCGTCGTGGTCGTCAGGGTCCGCTCGACGCCGGGCGAGAGCGGAATCCGACGGGGCGACACGGCGCCCTGCTCGCCCGCCGCGGTGGTCGGGACGCCGCCATCGGGTTCGGCCGCCTCCTCGGGGGGGTGGACGCCCAGCTCCGGAAGGGCCCGGCAGGAGCAGAGCTCGTGGAAGCCCGCATCGGGCAGGCTCAGACAGTGCGAGCTCCCGATGACGCGCACGTCGGCGCGGGCGTCGAGCAGCCGGCCCTCGGCCCGCCGTTTCACGTCCATCGCCTGGAGGTCGGGCGCGGTCGAGAGATGCACCAGCCGGAGCAGCGTGTGGTCCGGCGCGTCGTCGGTGCCGCCGAGCGACTCGCCCGCCAGGTCGTCGCTCACCACGGCAACCACCTCCCGGTGTGTCGGTCCTCGTTGCGCAGGTTCGGCCGGATGAGGATGTCGTAGTTCGGGTGGAGGACGCGGTTCGGTCGGACGCCGCGGTAGGACGGGGTCGGCTCCCACTGCAGGCCGCGGTAGCGGTCAGCGTGCCGGCGGACGTAGGCCCCGCCCGCGGCGGGGTCGAACGCGGGGCCGTCGTCCGGCGAGAGCAGGTAGAACCGCTCGACGCGCTCGGTCTCGCCGTCGGCGTCGAGGTCCTCCCAGGCGCTGTAGGCGACGTGGCGGTCGAAACCGGCCGCCCGTACGGTCTCGACGTAGGCGGCGTGGTGGCGGGCGGCACCGTAGCGGGAGTAGACCCACGTCCCGACGACGCCGTCCGGTTCGAGGTGGGTCCGGAGGCGGTCGTAGAACTCCGTCGAGTAGAGCCGCAGCAGGTCGTCGTCCTCGGCGCCGGGGAGGTCGAGCAGGATGAGGTCGTACGTCTCGTCGGTCTCGCCGAGGTAGCGCCACGCGTCGCCGACCGTCGTGTTCAGCCGGTCGTACTCGTAGGCGTCGTCGTGGTAGCGGGCGTAGAACTCGCGATTCCTCGTCCGCTGCATGAACTCCCCGTCGAGGTCGACGTGGTCGACGGTGACGTTGTACGCGCGCAGGTGGTCGGCAGCGATCCAGTCGCCGCCGCCGAGCAACAGCACCTCCGTCTCGCTCCCGTTCTCGTACATCGTCATCGGCACGTCGACGAGCCCCTGGTGGTAGGAGTCCGCCCACGACTCACAGAGCTGGACGGCGGTCCCGAGCCGCAGGCACTCCTCGCTCGCCCCCGCGAAGTACGGGTTCGGGCCGGTGCCGGTCCAGGTCCGCTCGTAGCGGACGATACGCTGGTACCGGGTCCGCTCGACCGCCGAGACGGTGGCGTCGATGGTGCCGTCGGGGTACTCCGCCTCGATGCGGTTCGCGAAGTAGAACGTCTCCACCTCGCCCTCGACGCGGTCGGCGGCGAGGACGACCCCGGCGTAGGTCGCGGTGAGCAGGAGCGTGGCGAGTATCAGCGCCCGGGCCTCCTCGCTGCGGAGCCGGCGGTGCCCGCCGTCGGCCGCGGCACTCTCGTCGGCCGTGCCGGTTCCGTCCCCGCCCGTGCCCGTCCCGTCCCCGCCCACGAACGGGCTCCAGGTGCTGAACCGGGCGACGAACGCCAGCGCGGCCAGCCCGTTCAGCAACCCCAGCACGAACACCGTCGCCACCAGCCCGTACCGGGGATACAGCCAGAAGACGTACAGGAGCGCCCCGGCCAGCCCGCCGAGGTAGTCCATCCCCAGCACCGTCGGGTAGCCTTCGACGGCCTCCTCGTCACGGGAGACGTGGAACAGCAGGCCCGCGGCGCGGTAGGTCCCCGCCCGGAGGCGCTGGCGAACCCGGGCGAACGGACCCGCCCGGCGACCGTCGGTGGCCTCGCGCTCGACCAGCGCGGTCAGGAGCGGGAGTTCGAACCCGGACAGCAGGCCGACGGCCACCACGGGCAGCCGGGCGGCGACCTCGACGACCCCGTACGGGAGGTACGCCGGCGGCTCGCTCGCCGTCACGAGCAGGACGAACAGGAAGCCGGCGGGGCCGACCAGCGCGAGCAGGAACTCCACGCGGAGGAAGTTCGCCGGCCGGTCGTCGTCGAGCGCCCGCGAGGCGAACGAGCCGATGCCCAGCGACGAGAAGAACAGCCCGACCGTGAGCCCGTACTGGGTGACGGTACCGCCGAAGACGACCGTCAGCAACTCGGCGTAGACGAGCTCGTACGCGAAGCTACAGAACGCGACGACGAACGTCAGTGCGTGCAGGACGCCGACCGCAGGGAGCCTGGCGGCCGGCGCGGGGCTGTCGGTCATGTGGGCGTCGAGTAGCTACCGGCGGAGAGCGACGGGCGGGCCGGTGCGCTGCCGGTCACAGGCGCGGCGAGACCTTCCACTTCTCGTCGACGACGAAGTCGCCACCCGCCGTCCGGTCGATCTCCATGTCGACCGACTCCCAGCCGAAATCGGTGGACCCGTCCGCGGCGACCATGTTCGCACCGACCCGGTACCACCCCTCGCGGGAGATCTCGTAGGTCTTGGCCTGCTCGGGGTCCTGATACACCTCGTCCCACGGGACCTCGCCGGCGCCGGGGCGGTCGTCCTCGAAGCGGTCGTCGCTGCCGAGGAAGGCGACCCCGATGGCGGCGACGGTGGCGCGGTAGCGCTCGACCTCGTCCTCGTGGTTCTCACGCCAGTCGTCGGCGTAATCGCCGCCGTGCCACCAGGCGCGGCCCTTGCTGGTCCGTGGCGCGGAGGCGAAACCGCCGGTCCCGCGACCGGTGGCCCCGCGGCCGCCGCCCCCGCCGCCCTTCGCGGCCCGGGCACTCCCGACCGGGCTGAGGGGCGCCAGCAGACCGGCCACCGTCGGCGCGGCGGCGTCCTTTCGTGACTCGATCCAGGGTGAGTCGGCGGGCTCGATACGGAGTGTGCCGTCCTGTGGCTCCACGGACGCGATGGCGTTGGAGCGTCGCGGCGGCGGAGCGTTGTTCAGGAACGAACACCCGCCCAGAGCAGCGACCCCACCCACGACGGCCGCACTGCGGAGGAACTCGCGGCGCTGCATGGTGTCATTCCGCGTTTCTCGTATTCCTACAAGTATCTTTCCACCGAGAACACACGACAGATTAGTCCGTCACCATCTCGACTCCCCCCATGAAATTAACATTACATAACATGTACCAAGGGCTCAGAGAAGATATTGTGGCACATATACACATTATGCGATGCGTAATCTCACTCTACGGACACGTCGCCGACGGGGGAGGTACCGCTCGCGCTATCGGCCCGGAAGTCGGGAACGTCCCGGAGATCAGGACCATCCCGGAGGTCGTGGTGTCGACGGGCGACGCGTCGACTCGGCTGCCGTGTGACTCTTGCTCGTCGCACCCGTCCGTCCACCCGTGCCGACCTGCGAACTCTGCCGCCGGCGCATCGAGGGGGTCCGTGACCCGGGGGCGATGCAGACCCACCACCTCCGCCCGGAGGAACGGCAGACGAGCCCGACGGCGACGCTCTGTCGGCCCTGCCACGACCAGGTCCACGCGCTGTTCACGAACGAGGAGCTACGGGAGTCGTTCGACACCGTCGCGGCCCTGCGCGAGGCCGACCGGCTGCAGGAGTACATCGCGTGGATCCGCACGACCGACAAGCTCCACATCGAGACGCGGACCAGCGACCACGTCCGGGAGCGGGAGTAGGGTCGGGTCGACGGCGGCCGGGGTGTAGCTCGACCCGAAACGGTGGCGTTTCCGGTACCGAGACCTCCGGAGCCGTCGCGAGGCCCCCGGAGCGATGCCGAGCGGGTCACACGGGTACCGGGACCTCGAACACCGGCAACAGCCAGCGGAGGCCCAGCGCGACCGTCCCGGCACCGACGATACCGCCGAACCACGCGCGGGTCGCGTACCGGCGGCGGGTCCCCGCCCGCGAGCGGTCGCTGACCACGAACGGCTCGTCGGCCGACGCGTCGAGCACCACCCCCGCACCGCGGTCGGACGCGAGCCGGTCCGCCGCACCGGTGCCGGCGTCGGAGCGGTACTCGTTCGTCTCCACGTCCCGCGCGACCCCCAGCACGGTGACCGTCTCGCCGGGCGCGAGCGACCGCTCGTTGAACCGGAACCGCTCCCCGCCCATATCGAGGTCCGCGACCGCGGCCGCACGACCCGGCGGGTCGTCGGGCGCCCGCTCCTCCGTCGTCTTCCCGGAGACGTCGAGTCGGGCGGCCGTCGGGTCGACGACCACGGGACCGCTCCCGTCGTCCAGTCGGAAGGGGACCCCGCCCTGCCCCGTACGGGCCCGGCTCCACGCGCGGCGGCCCTCCTCGTTGGTCCCGTGGCGGTTCTTCGCCTCGACCGACCACTCCCACGCGACCGCCGGGCCGCCGAAGAACGGCGCCGTCGGCGGGTCCGCGCGTTCGACGCGGCCGGTGACCGCGACGGGACCGGGCGCCACCTCGCCGGTGGGGGTGTCCCCCCGGCGGCGGAACCGAACCCAGGTGCGGCCGTTGGCGACGCCGACAGCCAGCCCGAACAGGCCGACGCCGACCAGCACGCCGGGGAGGAACGCGGCCTCGAGGCCGGCCTCCGTCCGGGGGAACTGCCCGACGACGCCCAGCGCCCCGACCAGCACCAGCAGAGCCACGACGATACCGCCCGCCACGCCCCGGGAGACACCGGTCCGGCTCCGGAGCCAGTCGTGGTCCGTCGGCGTCGCGAGCCCGCCGAGCACGAACAGGAGGACGATGGAGGCGGCGGCGATGTACCCAACGAGCGCGGCGCTCCCGTTCACGCCGAGAGGGGACGGCAGGATGGCGCAAAAACGCTCGGCCGACTCCGACCGGCCGGCAACGGCGACAGGACGCCTGGCATGACAGCTCGGCAGGAGACGGACCCCGACGACCGGTCCCCTGCGCATAAATTTTCCAGAACGAAAGGTCGCAAATTTGCAGACCCAGCAAATCGGCGGGTGGCACTTATCGGAGGCGGCGGACCCGGTGGTATGGACGTCCCGGACACCCTGACCACGCGACGGGCCCTGCTCGGCAGCGTCGGAACGGTCCTCGCGGGCGGTGGCGTCGTCTACGCCGCCCCGCACCTCGAGTCCGAGTCGAGCGAGGCGACCGTCCCGCGAACCCCCGCGTCGTCGAGCGGCGGGGGGGCAGGCGGAGCGAACGCCACGAACGACTCGAACGGCAACGGCACAGGTGCCTCGCTGGACACGGGGTTCCACTACAGCACGGAGACGGCGGGGTTCGACATCGACCTCGCGAGCCACCCCGTCATGGGCGCGATGGACGCGCCCGTGGACATCTACTACTGGACGGACTACCAGTGCCCGTTCTGCAAGCGGTTCGAACACGGCGCGTTCCCGAAACTCGTCGAGAACCAGATCCGGGAGGGGACGGTTCGCCTCGTCTTCATCCAGTTCCCCTACCTCAGCGAGGGGTCGATGACGGCGGCGGTGATGGACCGCTGTGTCTGGCGGGAGGTCCGGGAGTCGACGCCCGGCCGCTACCGCCGCTGGCACGGCGCCGTGTTCGACGCGCAGGGCGAGAAGGGCTCCGGGTGGGCCTCGAAGGAGAACCTCCTGGAACTGACGCGGGGCGTCGAGGGCATCGACGCAGCCGCCGTCGAGGCGAAGATGGACGAGCACCGGAGCGACATCGAGGCGTCGATAAAGGCCGACCGGACGTACGCCGCCCAGGAACTGGGCGTCGGCGGGACCCCGGCGTTCGTCCTCTACAATCGCGGGAACGGGAAAGCCGGCAAGGTGACGGGCGCACAACCGTACGAGCGGTTCGACGAGGCGATAACGCGGGTGAAGAACGCGTGAACGAGCGCGTCGAGCGGCACGTCGAGGGGTTCCTCGCGGCGCTGGGCTACCCACTCACGTCCACCCCGCGGATGCTCCTCGCGGCGGGCATCGCCGTCTGCACGTACATCCTGCTCGTGTTGAGCACCTTCCCGTCGTACTCGGCGCAGATGCTCGCCGCCGGCGTCGGCTACCTCGACGACGCGGTGCTGGCGCTCACCGCGAACACGTACGCGACCATCGGGACGGTCGGGCTGGCGCTCGTCGTGGCGTACGCCGTCGCGACGGGCGTGGCGCTGACGACCGCGCTCGGCCGGGTCCGGCACGGGAGCGCCAGCGGCGCGAGCGGGGCGTCCAGCGTCCTGCCGGGGCTGCTCGCCTCGGGCTGTGCGAGCTGCGGGGCGGGCGTGCTGGGGCTGCTCGGCTTCGCCGGGGCGCTGGCGACGCTCCCGTTCCACGGGAACCTCCTCCGCCTCGGTGGCCTCCTGCTCCTCGGCGTCTACCTCGCCCGCGTCGGCGACCCGCGCCGGTGTTCCGTCTCACCGACGGGTGGGAGCGCCTGAGTGACCCGACAGCGAGGCCCGCACGGTACCCGACGCCGAGGCCAGCGCGGGCGGGGCACATCACCGACCATTTGCCCGTGGACCGTCACCTCTCCGCCATGACACACGAGGAGGCGTCGGGCGCGGCCGCCCTCTTCGACGTCCTGGCCGACGACTACGCGCGGCAGATCCTCCTCGCCGCGGACGGGGAGCCGAAGACGGCGAAGGCGCTGAGCGAGCGCTGCGACGTCTCGCTGGCGACCGTCTACCGCCGCGTCGCCACGCTGCAGGAGCACGGCCTGCTGGAGGAGCGGTCGACCGTCGACGACGACGGGTCACACCGCCGCCGCTTCGTGACGACGCTGGAGGAACTCCACGTCGAACTGTCCGAGGGAGACCTCTCGGTGGCCGTCGAGGTCAGCGACGACCTCGCGGACAACTTCACGTCGCTCTGGAGTGACCTCCGTGAGAACACGTGATTCAGCCATCCTTCCTCGTGGTGAAGCTGGTCGCGCTCGTGCTCAGTCTGGTCGTCGCCGGACTGGCCTACCACGGCTACCGCCGGAGCGGGAGCCAGCCGATGCTGTTCGTCGCGGGCGGGTTCGTCTGCATCGGCGTCGGCGCCATCTGCGAGGGCCTCATCTACCTCGTCTTCGACACGACGCTGTTCTCGGCGGCGCTCGTCCAGGCCATCGTGGTCTCGGTCGGGATGTTGCTCGTCCTGGCGTCGCTGACGCTCGGCGAGACAGGGGCGGAGCGCGGCTGACGGACATGGGGCAGCTCATCCCGTCGCGTCAGCGGTCGCCGCCGTCGCTGCCTGCCGCAGACTCGACAGCACGTCGTACCCCAGCCGCGAGAGGACCAGCACCGCGCCCGCGTACGTCACCAGCCCGACCGTCACGAGCAGGGGAAGCTCGACGACGGGGGACAGCCGGACGCTCCGCGCAACCGCGACCACACAGGCACCCATCGCCGCGCTCCCGAGCGCAGGGTACGCGAGCAGGCCGAGGAACGTGCGGTAGTCGGCACCCGCAGTCCGGACAGCCAGCCCCGTTGCGACGGGCTCGGCGACGAACAGCGAGGCCCCGACGACCGCGGCGGCGGTTCCGAGCAGGCCGAACGCGGCCGTCAGCGGATAGATGGCGACCGCGATGACCGCGAGTTTCGCGAGCTGTATCTTCGTCTCGTAGTCCGGCCGGCCGACGGCACGGAACAGCGGGCCGGTCGTCGCGCCGATGGCCCGGAGGAGTCCCCACGCCGCCAGCGCCTGCATCGTCACCGCCAGCAGCGCGAGGTCCCAGCCCTGCTCGTTGTTGATGAACGCGTCGACGAAGACGGGCGCGACGGCCGCGATGCCAACGGCGGCCGGGAACGCGAGGAACGTCGTCAGCTGGACCGTCCGGAGGTAGGCCGACTCGAGGGCGTCCTCGTCGTCCTGGAGCTTCGCGTACGTGGGAAAGACCACGCTGGAGACGACCTGCGATATCTCCGTGGCCGGCGCGTTCGAGAAGCGGTAGGCCGTCTGGTAGAGGCCGAGCGCGCCGACACCGAGGAACCAGCCGACGAAGGCATCGTCGCCCTCCGTCGTGAGGAACGCGGCGATGCCCGAGCCGGTCACCCACTTGCCAAAGCCCAGCAGCTCGCGGGCCCGCGCGCGGTCGAAGCCCAGTCCCGGCCGCGAGGGGTGGACGAGATACGAGAGGCCGAGCCGGGTCGCCGCGCCCGCGAGCGTCCCGTAGACGAGGGCCCACACCGACCCCAGCGCGATGACGGCGGCGACAGCGACGCTGACGTCGGCGGCCGCGGTCCCGACGCGGTAGCCGAACTCGCGGTGGAAGGCCAGTTCCTTGCGGAGGTAGACCGCCCCCGGGTTCTGGAGGCCCCGGAGGAGCGGCACGAGCGCCATCGCCCGGACGACCGCCGTCAGGAGCGGCTGGCGGGCGGGGGCGACGAAGAACGCCGCGACGAGCGGCGCGGCCGCGAAGACGAGACCGGCCGTCAGCAGCCCCCGCACCGCGCGCACGACCCACGCGGTGGCGAGATAGTCGTCCACGTCGGCGTCGGGGTGCTGGATGAGCGCCTCGTCGATGCCGAGGTTCGAGAACCGCCGGACCCCGACCAGCAGGAGGAGCGCGACCCCGACGAGCCCGAAGGCCGCCTGCGAGAGGAAGTTCGCGAGGACGAGCAGTTTCGCGAGCTGGAGCCCGCGGCCCAGCCCGTTCGCGAGGAACGCCCAGACGACGCTGTTGGCGGCGCGTTCCCCGACCGACCCCGAGGGCCGGAGCCGCGAGCGGGCCGCCGCGAGGAGCCGTCGGAGGCGGGTCATTCGCGGTCCAGGGACGGGAGGACGGACGTAGCCCGGCTGCCCAGCGACCGGTCCACCTCGTCGTACACCGCGGCGGTCCGGCGCCCGATGCGTTCCCAGTCGAGTTCCTCCGCACGGGCTCGGGCGCGGTCCTCGAGCGCGTCGAGGTCGGCGGTGAGCGCCCGCCGGAGCGCCCGCTCCAGCCCCTGCGGGTCGTCCGGATAGTAGAGCAGGTCGTCGCAGTCGCCGACCGTCTCGGGGATGCAGCCGAGCCGTGGGGCGACGACGGGCCGGCCGAACGACAGTCCCAGCACGACGCTCCCGGAGGTGAGGACCTCGGTGAACGGCGCCACGACGACGTCCGCAGCGTTCAGGTAGTACTGGAGGTCCTCGGACGGGACGTACTCGAAGTGACAGTCGACGCGGTCGTCGGCCGCGCAGCGGTCGGCCAGGCGCTCGCGCTCGTCGGGGTCGGCCGGGGGCTGGCCGGCGACGACGAGCCGGCGGTCGGCACCGGGGAGTGACCGGAACGTCTCGACCAGTTCGGGGACGTTCTTGTACGGTCGGATGTTGCCGACGTTGCAGAAGACGGTGGCGTCCGCGGGGAGGCCCAGCTCCTCGCGAGCGGCTGCCCGGGAGACCTCGTTCTCGTAGCAGTCGACGTAGTTGCCGTGCGGGACGACCTCGATACGCCGTGCCACGTGGTCGGGGAGGCCGTAGGCGTCGACGGTGGCGTCGCGAGCGGTCTCGCCGTGGACGACGACGGCCCCACTCAGCCGGCAGATGGCGTGGCGGAACCACCGCTCCGCGCGGCCGCCCTCGGTCTCGTGGTGGAACCGGTTGTGGACCGTCCAGACGATGTCGACGCCGACGACCCGCGCGAGCAGGAGTTCGAGGAGGAACCGGATTCCGAGGAGGGCGGTCACGACCCGCCAGCGCGACCCGACGAGCGAGTGCGCCCAGTGGACGTGGAGGACATCGGGCCGTCCGTGTTCGAGGAACGCCTGCACCACCGGGAGCGGCGCCGTGTGGTCACCCGTCACGACGGAGACACCGCTGGCTTCCAGCCCCCGCGCCAGTTCGTCCTGGTAGGGATTGGCCTCGTAGTACGGGAGGAACAGGGCCGTCGTCACGAGTGGTGGGTTACCGGGTGCTCGCCCGGCCGGTCCGTAGTTACTGAGCCGGTAATCCGGTTCGGGTGCCCGATTCGGCTGTCGCCGCTCGCCCGCGCCGACGGCGGGTCGGAACGGGTCACGCCGACCCACTGGACCCGTCGCCGGCGGCCTCGTAGCGGTACACCTCGACACCCTCGTACTGGCGGTGGAACGTCCGCTCGCGGCCGTCGGCCACGATGTCACGAACGCGGTCGCGCTCGGCCTCGCTCGCGTGCGAGAAGACGAGCCAGACGCCGTCAGCGTCGCGCTGGTACGCCCGAATCGTGGCGTTCCCCGTCGGCCCCTTCCCGGTCCCGGAGTCCTCGACGACCACCCCCTCGATGCGGACGTCGTCGCGGTCGACGTAGTGGCGGGCGCCGCGCTCGGTGATCTGGTCGGCGACGAGGACGAGGTCACCGGCCGCGGCGCGCTCGTCGATGGTCGCGCCGACCTCGCGCCACTGCTCCTTCTGGTCGCCCGTGTAGTAGATGCCCAGCGAGGGCACCATCGCCAGCACCAGCAGCCCCGCCATCCCGTAGCGGGCGAGGGGCAGGTCGACGTGCCGGACCCCGCGCGCGACGAGGGCGAACAGCCCCAGGGAGGCGGCGATGGTGTAGCGCGGCCAGAAGATGGGCGTCACGGCGTACGAGAGGACGATGGGGAGCCCGAACGGGACGACGAACAGCGCGCCGAACAGGACCGACGTATCCGCCGTCGCCGCCCGGACGCGCAGGTCGAGCCCGTCACGGAGCGACGCGACGGGCGCCTTCGGGTCGAACCCGACCAGCCGGTAGCGGAGCAGGCCCAGCACCGCGGTCCCGAGGAACGCCGGAATCACGACGAGGTGGACGAGCCACGTCGTCCCGAAGCCGTAGCCGGCGTACGCCGAGACCATCTTCAGCGCGCGCTCGACGGTCGGCGGCGGGACGTACGACAGCGAGAAGTCCGCCCCGCCCATCAGCAGGACGGCCGCGGCGACGAACGGGACCAGCGACAGCGCGACCGGGGTGAACGCCAGTGCCCACGGCCGGAGTGCGGCTTCCTCGGCCGTCAGGAGTCGGTAGGCCACGTACAGGCCCTCAGCCGCGACGACGAAGACGGCGAAGACGTGGGTGTACGCGAGCAGGACGGTGATAGCGGCGAACCCGGCGAGATTCCGGCGCGTCGGCGTCTCGCGCACCCGGAGGAGGAGGTAGACCGAGAGCAGCACGAGGAAGACGAGCAGGCTGTACATCCGGACCTCCTGCGAGAACCGGACGTGGAACCGGGAGACGGCGAGCAGGAGCGTGGCGACGATGCCCGCCTCGTGGTCGACGGTCCGTGCGACCACGAGGTACATCGCGGGGAGCGCGGCGATACCGAAGACGGCCGATGGCAGCCGCAGTGCCAGCGCCGAGGTGCCGGCGACCGCCACCCACGCGTCCAGCACGAGGTAGTAGACGGGGAGGTGGGGCTGGGCCGTGGGGAGGTTGACGAGCAGTTCGAGACCGCTCCAGCGCGTGACGAACTCCAGCGTGATGAGTTCGTCCGTCCAGAGGCTCTCGTGGCCGAGCTGGGAGAGCCGCAGGACGGCACCGAGCGCGAAGACAGCGAGGAGTCGTGGGTCGCGGAGCCGACGAGCCATCGGTTGGCCGTCATTCGGTGCGACCGTACAATATTAGCCACCGCGTAGGCCGCTGGCCGGGCGCCGACACCGGCACCTGCACGAACCGCGCCCCCGTCGAACGACCGCTGTCGTGGCGGCCGCTGCCCGTACTCGGTGACGTACCTTATCCAGATGGCCCCTATTTTACTTCAATCGGCCACTTAGATGATTTATTGTGCAGTTCTGGCCCATAATCGGGACGTAATCAGATTATCCCCAGTCCCGGACAGCCACAGAGTGCGGTGACCTACAGCAGACTTCCCCCGAGCAGGCCCCCGTCGTCGCCGCTGTCGCCGATGTTCCCGAGGCCGTCGTCGCTGGAGTCGTAGCCGAGCGCGCTGGCGACATCGAGCAGGCCCGCGCCGCTCTCGTTCTCGCTCAGGCCCACGTCCTCGGCCGAGTTCTCCAGTTCCAGGCGGGCGTCGGCGGCGCTCGTGCCGTCGGCCATCAGCTGGCCGGCGGCCCCCGCGACGTGTGGTGCGGCCATCGACGTGCCCGAGAGGCGGGTGTAGCGCCCGCCGAGGTAGGTGGAGTAGATCTCCGTACCGGGCGCAGCGATGTCGACCTCCGGCCCCTGACTGGAGTAGCTCGCCAGCGAGTCGTCGCGGTCGGTCGCGCTGACCGCGACCGTGTAGTCGTTCTCGGCCGGGTAGGACACACAGTCCGTACAGGGACCACTGTTGCCGGCGGCCGTCGCGAGGAAGACCCCCTCGGCGTGGGCGTACTCGCAGGCGTCCCGGACGGCCTCGGACTGGGAACTCGACCCGAGCGAGAGGCTCCCCACGTCGTACCCCTGGTCGGCGGTCCACTCGATGCCCCGCGCCACGTCGGAGGAGAGCCCCGACCCCGGCGCCGTCAGTACCTTCACCGCGTGGAGGGTGGCCGCGGTCGAGATGCCCTCGACACCCTCCCCGTCGTCGACGGCGTCGGCGATGCCCGCACAGTGGGTGCCGTGGCCGTTGTCGTCCTGCCACTCGTTGCTCTGGACTCCGCCGAGGAAGGCGACGCCCTCGCCGAGGTTCGCCGCGAGGTCGCCGTGGGTGGCGTCGATACCCGTGTCGATGATGGCGATGTCGGCGCCCGCGCCCGTCTCGCCGTTCCCGTGGGCGACGTCCGCGTCGGTCCGGTCGATGCCCCACGGAACCTCGCCGAGCGCCCGCATCTCGATGTCGCGCTCGACGTACCGGACGGACGGGTCGTCCCCGAGCGCGTCGAGCGCCCTCACCGGGAGGTCGACTGTCACCGCGTCGAACGAGAAATCGTACCGTGTCGCGCCCGCGAGCTGTTCCGCCGCACGCTTGCCGGCCCGGTCGCGATAGCCCACGGTCGCCCGGACCGTCTCGGTGGCCGTGTCGCTCCCGTCCAGGCTCGCAGCCGCCGACCCGGCCACCGAGACCAGGCCGGTGACCGCGAGGCTACCGCCCGCTGTTCTGAGAACGTCCCGCCGCGTCCGAGTGCCATCCACTACCATGATGCACCCGACGTGCCGGTGGCACGGGTGTACCTATTGTCCGGCTAAATCGTACCGTTTCGGCGCCTGCGAAGCCATGACCGTGCGTCTGCGGAGCCGAAACCGCGAGCGGCCGGGCCGTCACCGGGCGCGGCTCAGGGGGAGCTGCCGTCGTCGCGGATGAACGCTTCCAGTTCGAGCTCGATATCGACGCGCTGACTGGGCTGGGTCTCGCCCCACGTCGTGTTGTCGACCACGACGACCGGCTCTCCGGGCGAGACCGCCGACCCCTGCGAGGTAGCCTCCGTGCGCTGTTCGCTCAGCGCGTCGACGAACCGGAGCTGGTCGGCCGCGTCCGTCCGGTACGTCTCGAAGTCCGGGCGTCGGAAGGTGAGCACGTCGACGTTCCGGTCCGCCACGACGGAGAAGAACAGCACCGTCTGCCGGTCGAACGAGAGCGGCACGGCCTCGAACTGGTCCTGCTTCAGGGTGACCGAGCGCGAGACCTCCTTCACCGTCTCCTTCCGGAGGCTCCCACCAGAGCCACCGTCCGCCCCGTCGCCCGAACCGCCCGAGTCATCCGAGCCACCCGAGCCGAGGCCGGAGACGCTACTGCACCCGGCGGTGGCGAGCACACCCATCGTGGCGAGCACTCCGCGACGCGTCGTCTGTCCCATACCCCACCCCTGGCGATGCTCCCCTTTGGTTAGGTCCCGCCAAGCGCCCTCGGATCGACGAGCCTGCGGCTATCGGACGTGGCAGCCGAAGAAATGAACCACGGGTGGTGGCGACGTTACGCGGTCGCGTCCGTCGTCACGTCGCTCGTGGTACCGTCGGTCGTGCTGTCGGCCGTACTCGAGATGTCCGTGCTGTTGGTCGAGTCCGACGTGTCGCTCGTCTCCGCGGGCGACGACGGACTGCTCGGCGGGCTCGGCGCGCCACCGCCGTCACCGGAGGACTCGACGACCGTGTTGTCGTTGGCGTCGACGTCGACCACGTCGTTGTCGTTGGTGACGTCGGTGCCGCCGTCGACGGTGGTCGTGTTGACCTCGACGTTCTGCGGCTCGACGGAGGCGTCGTTCTCGCCCTGCTCACCCTCGGAGACCGTGTTGCCGCTGACGGTCAGGCGGACGACATCGTTGTCGTTGCGGACCTCCTCATCGTCGTGGTTCGTGCCGTCGTCCTCGCCGTCCTCGCTCCCGTCGTAGCGCTGGACGACGTTGTTGTCGTTGGCGTCGGCGTCGACCACGTCGTTGTCGTTGACGACGTCACCGTCGCCCGACTCGTCGGTCGTGCCGTCGTCGCCACTGTCGCCGGACTCGTCGATTGCGGCGTTGTCGTTGGCGTCGGCGTCCACGACATCGTTGTCGTTGATGATGTCGCCGTCGCCACCGTTGTCGCTGGTGCCGTCGGAGCCATCGTCGTTCGCACCGTCGCGAACGGCGTTGTCGTTGGCGTCCAGGTCGACGACGTCGTTGTCGTTCACGATGTCACCGTCGCCGTCACCGCCGGCGGTGGTGCCATCGTCGCCCGAGTCGTTGGTCCCGTCGTCGGGGTTGTTATCGTTGGCGTCAGCGTCGACCACGTCGTTGTCGTTGACGATGTCGCCGTCGCCGCCCTCGTCGGCCGTGCCGTCGCCACCGTCGTCGGTGGAGTTGCCGGTGGGACCGTTGTCGTTGGCGTCCAGGTCGACGACATCGTCGTCGTTGATGATGTCGCCGTCGCCGTCACCCTCGTCACGGGTGCCGTCGTCGCCGCCGGCACTGCTGCCGGGGAGGTCGCCATCCCCGTCGACGACATCGTTGTCGTTGATGATATCGCCGTCACCGGACTCGTCGTCCGTGCCGGTGCTGTTCCGGCCCGGCGCATCGGGGTCGGCGTCGACGACATCGTTGTCGTTGGTGACGTCGTTGTCACCGTCGGTGGCCCCGTCGCGGGACTCGCCCGTGCCGGGGTCTACGACGTCGTCGTCGTTGATCACGTCTCCATCCTCCTCACCGGGTTCGCACTGCAGGTCGTCGTCGGAGTTCGAACTGCCAGCCTGACTTGACTGCGGGGTGTCGCTGCCGAGGTTCGGCAGCTGTTGCCCGACATCCATCGAGGCGGGCGTCTCACCCGACGCGACACTGGACTGGCCGCCGACCGCGGCGGGGGTCAGCACCAGTGAGAGTGCGACCGCGGCTGCAATCGTCGTGCGTACCATGCATCACCCGGTGGGACCATACAGCCCTATCAACGACAGCGGCCGTTCAGACCAGTTCACGAACTTACAGGCGGTATAACTCCCACAATCGACCACCGGCACCCGATAGCACAGGCTCGGCGCTCTCGCGGGTACGAGTTCGCCCCCGAAGCTATCGCACCGATTATCTCGCGACAACAGTTTCAGGAGACGCTTAGAGTGGCGATAGCGCTAGATGTCGGAGAGGCAGTCGGCAGTTCCGGCCGGTCGTCGACGAACGACGATGTGGCGACGACCGGACCGAGAGTGGCAACGGCGGACGACGATGCCGCGGCTATCGGGCGTGCGGTGGTCGGTTCGAACCGTAGAAGGAACCGGCTTCGTCGCTCGCGAGACGGCGGCCCCCGAGGAGTGTTACTCGACCGTGACGCTCTTCGCGAGGTTGCGCGGCTGGTCGATCTCGCGGTTGAGCATATCGGCCGAGTGGTACGAGAGCAGCTGGAGCTGGACGTTGGTCAGGAGGCTCGTCAGGTCCGCGTCCGTCGCCGGGACCCGGAGCACCTCGTCGGTACACGCCGAGACATCGACGCCCTCCGGCGCGATGGCCACGATGTCGGCACCACGAGCCTGGACCTCCTTGGCGTTGTTGAGCGTCTTCTCGTCGCGTTCGCCGCCGGTGAAGACGGCGAAGACGACGGTGTCGGGCGTGACGAGCGCGAGCGGGCCGTGCTTCAGTTCGCCCGCCGCGAAGCCCTCGGCGTGCTCGTAGGTGATCTCCTTGAACTTCAGCGCGCCCTCCTTCGCGACCGGGCAGGCGACGCCCTGGCCGATGAAGAAGTACGCCTCCTTGTGGACGTGGTTGCGGCAGACGCGCTCGGCCTCGGAGGTGCCGAGCACCTCGCCGATCTGGTCGGGGAGACGCTGGAGCGCCTCGAGGTAGGACGCGCGGTCCTCGCGGGGCGTGCCGGCCGCGACATCGTCGATGATGCGCTCTGCCAGGAGCGCGAGCGTCGTGACCTGCGAGGAGAACGTCTTCGTCGCGGCGACCCCGATCTCGGGACCGGCGCGGATGTACAGCGGCGTCTCCACCTCGCGGGCCGCGGTCGACCCGACGACGTTGGTCACGGTCGTCGTGCGTGCGCCCATGTCCTGGGCCTGCCGGAGTGCGCTGAGCGTGTCGGCGGTCTCCCCGCTCTGGGTGACCGCGACGACCAGCGTGTCCCCGGTCGCGGGGATGTCACCGCTGGCGTACTCGCTGGCGCGGTAGGCGTTGGCCGGGACGCCCGCCTTGTTGAGCAGGCGGGCGGCGTAGAGGCCAGCGTGGTAGGAGGTCCCGCAGGCGACGAACTGGACGGCCGCGACGCCCTCGAACGTCCCCGGCGGGAAGTTCTCGAGCGAGACGTCGCCGTCCTCGACACGGCCCTGCAGCGCGTTGGTGATGGCCTCGGGCTGGGTGTCGATCTCCTTGTGCATGAAGTGGTCGTACTGGCCCTTGCCGGTCTCCTCGGCGTCCCACTCGACGACCTCGCGCTCGCGCTCGACCTCGTCGCCGTCCGCGTCGGTCACGCGGAGGCCGTCGGCCGACAGCATCGCCGTGTCGCCGTCCTGGAGGTAGGCGACCTCGTCTGTGTGTTCGAGGAAGGCGGGCACGTCGCTCGCGATGTAGGTGGCGGCGTCGTCGAAGCCGACGACGAGCGGGGAGTCCTCGCGGGCCGCGAGGATGCGGTCCGCGGACTCGGCGACCGCGACGATGGCGTAGCTCCCGGCGATGTCGTCGACGGCACGCTCGAAGGCACCCGTCAGGTCCTCGGTCGCTGCCTGGTAGCGCTCGATGAGGTGCGGGACGACCTCCGTGTCCGTCTCGCTGGTGAACTCGCGGCCCTCGGCCTCGAGTTCCTCGCGGAGCTCGTCGTAGTTCTCGATGATGCCGTTGTGGACGACCGCGACCTCACCCGTCTCGCCCGTGTGCGGGTGGGCGTTCTCGTCGGTCGGGGCACCGTGGGTCGACCAGCGGGTGTGGCCGATGCCGAGCTGTCCGCGCGGGACGTCGTCGACGATGGCGTGCTTCAGCTCGGTGACCTTCCCGGCGTTCTTCTCGACCCGGATGTCCTGCCCGTTCCGGACGGCGATGCCGGCCGAGTCGTAGCCGCGGTACTCCAGGTTCTCCAGTCCGGAGACGAGGCGGTACGCGGTGTCTTCGGTCCCCACGCAGCCGATGATGCCACACATGGTCAGCCCCCTCGCTGGCCGGCAGGGCTGACGGCGGGCGTGCCGTGGTCGTCGAGCGATCGGGGACGTCGGAACCGGGCCGCGGGTATCTGGTGGGTCATTGGTCGAATCACACGGAGCCGGGGGGTCCGTCTCTCCGTGGTCATCCAATGCGCAGTACGTTCCATTACTATCGGCCGGGTAAGCGCACCGACCGCGTCAGCATCCGGGAACGGAGGGAGTACGGATGACAGTATAGCCGTATTACCGCGGTTTGCACACGCGTTCCCACCGGTCGGCGGCTATTACGAGCGTAATAATCGCCGCGACAACCGATTTGTCAGACGGTAAGCGACGGCGTGGGTCGTCACCGTATCGACACCCCCGCCGTGACGGACTCGGTGGGGGTCGTCCCAGTACCGGTGAGCACCGCCTGTGCGGACCCGACGCGGACGGCTACCGCTCCGGCTCTTCGCCAGACAGGACGATGATGTTCTCGCGCCCGACGGCGACCTTCTCGATGTAGCCGTCCGACTCCATCGCCGAGAGGAGGCGACTCACCTTCGATTTCGACCAGTCCGACGCTTCCACGATGTTCGACTGCCGGACGCGACCCTCGTTCCGCCGCAGCAGGTCCACCACGAACCGTTCCTCCTCGGAGAGCCGCGCCGCCGACGGGATGCCGGCCGTCGACCCGGGACCATCGTCGGAGAGGCGGTCGGCGACCCCCGTTGCGGCCACGGCGTCGGACAGCCGGTCACGGATGCCGGCGAGCAACGCGAGGACGGCCGCGACCCCGACGAGGAACAGGCCGAGCACTGGGGACGTGAGCGACAGCTGGAGCTCACCGACCCCGGCCCCGAGGACGCCGAACGAGGGGCGGGTGATGGCCCCGGGTCCCGACGGGGCGAGCGTGGCTGTCGGCTGGAAGGTGGTCGTGAGCGTCATGGATACAGGATGGGAGCGCCGGTCAGCGCCCGCGGTCGATGAACAGTGCGGCCGTCAGTGCCGTGTGGATGGCGAGGACGGCGGCCGCCGCCACGCGGAAGGAGACCGCGAGCGTGGCGACGGGACCGAACCACGCGAGCGCCAGCAGGCCGACGCCGAGGGCGTTCGCGCCCACGAGCGCCCGGGGCCACCGACCGCCGCCAGGGGGCCCGTCCGGGGCATCGTCGTGCTCGTCGCCCGGAATCGGAGCACCGAGGTAGGGTGCGAAGTGGTCGGCCCTCCCGGTCAGCGTCACGGTCTCGCTCGACTGGTCGAAGTCGACGAGGTCGAGGCTGTCCAGCTTGGGGAGATGGCACTGGTAGAGCGAGAGATACGTCCGCTGGGATGCCTCGGCCGACGGGCCGCCGTCATCCTGGCCGTGTTCCCGACTGGCGACCCATTCGGCGAGCCGGTCGACCTCGACCGGTTCCATGTGGTCCAGCAGGCACCGAAGCGCGTGCCGACGACGTTCCTCCTGGAGCGCGTGGAAGAACTCGTCGGCCGAGAGTCCGGGCGGCGACGTATCGGCGGGGGCCGACGGCGGCCCCGACTCCTCCTCGGCGGCCGGCTCCGCCGGAGGAGCGCCATCGCGTGTCGCTGTCATCGACCCACTGTTGGCAACAGGGACTTACAAACGACCGAGATTGTTGTCACCTGTTTCACTCCGTTGCACGGGCCGAGAAGCCCTTAGACCGTGCATATCGTCGGTGTTCGATTCGGCGCCGGACCCCAGCAACATGGAGCGAAGGGTGCGGCAGGACCGGGACGAGACATCGAGTGCCGGTCAGCCGTCGGGCTCGATGTACACCCGCGTATGCAGCCACCCACCCGTGGGACCCGATGTACGCCCGCGTATGCAGCCACTCAATCGTGGGGCTCGGAATACACCCGCGTATGCAGCCCCGCGTTCGAGCCGAGGTCGAGGGCGAACCCCAGCAGGAGTGAGAGACCGCCGGCCACCAGCAGCGCCGGGGAGCCGTCGGCGGAGTCACCCGCGGGGGCCACGACGCTCGAGAGCAACAGCACGAGCGCCACCACCACGCCGACGACGCCGACGGCGTACAGCGCGAGGAGCGACCGGACCGGACCGGGGCCACCGTCGCGCCGGAGCCGCCAGCAGAAGTTCCGGAGCAACAGCACGGAGGTCTTCGGGACGAACGTCTTCAGGTCGATGTGGCTGTCCCACTCCTCGTCCTCGTAGAAGAACTCGGAGGGGGTCTCGACGTCGGCGATGGGCATCCCGTGGGCGTTGAGCCGGACGAGCAGGTCGTTCGCGAAGCCGTAATCCTCGTACAGCGCGTCGAGGTCCAGCTCGGTCAGCGCGTGCTGGGAGATGACGGTGTAGCCGTTCTGTGGGTCGGTCATCCGCCAGTAGCCACTCGAGATGCGGGTCAGCCCGGTCAGCAGCAGGTTCCCGAACAGGCGGAACGGCGGCATCCCCGTCCAGTCCTCGCGGCGGAGCAGGCGGCTGGCCTTCACGTACTCGGCCTCGCCCTCGACCACGGGGTCGAGCAGGCGCGGCAGCACGTCGGGGTCCATCTGCGCGTCGCCGGCCATCACCGCCGTCGCGTCGATGTCGTCCGCGAGCGCGCGCCGGTAGCCGGTGAGGATGGCCCCGCCGACGCCCTGGTTGTCGTCGTGCTGGATGGGAACCCAGCGTTCGTCGAACGCGCCGTGGATGGAGCCGTCGTCGAGGGCCTCCGCCTCGCGAGCGGTCGCGACGGCGTCGTTGATCTCCGCCCAGGTGTCGTCGGTCGAGGCGTCGTCGACAAGGTAGACGCGGTCGACGAACTCGGGCATCGTCTCCACCACCCGACCGACCAGCGCCTCCTCGTTGTACGCAGGCACCACCACACCGACGGTGTGGTCCCTATACACGGTCGACACCCCCTGCCGCCGGGTGGACGACGCCGGACCGACCCGGCACGCCCATCGTCAGCGAGACGTGAGTCATCACGTCCCCGTGGAGGGTACAACGAGTTTACTATGAGATAGACAATCTGCGAGAGCGGAGCGTTAGCGACCGCGTAATGCCCTCTCGAAACCGTGGCCCGGGGGCCACTCGTCGGATGAGATGGGAAATCCCCGGAATTTCTCAATAATTTCGACAATTCACTAGAAAGTCCAATCACAAACGATAATTCCTGGCCAGAACGGGACCACGACCGCGCCGCTCAGTCCAGCACCGACCGGTACACCTGCGCGAGGTGGCGTGCGGTCTCGTCGATGCCCAGTTCGTCGACCGTCGCGCGGCCGTCCGAGCGGCCGTCGGCGTCGAGGACGCGTTCGAGGGCGGCCGCGAGGCCGGCCTCGCCCTCGGCGATGGCGCAGTTGGCGACCCCGTCGAGGGCGTCGGCGGCGAAGCCGACGTCCCGGGAGACGACCGGGAGGTTGCAGGCCGCAGCCTCCCGGACCACCATCGGCCCGCTCTCGCGGTCGGAGGTCACGAGCAGCGCGTCGCTCGCCGCCATGTAGTACGGCATCTCCTCGTAGTCGACGCCCGAGACGGTCCGGAGGGTGGCGTCGGGGACCTGCTCGACCACGCGCTCGGCCAGTGGGTGGTTCTTCACCGGCCGGTCGGGGGCGTAGGGGAACAGGACGACGCGCTCGTCGGGGGTCCAGCCCACGTGGTCGCGGGCCGCGTCCCTGGGGATGGGCCGGAACAGGTCCGTGTCCACGCCGAACGGGACGAGGTCGTGGTCGGTGTCGAGGTCCGCGGCCATCGACGGCCACGGGACGACCGTCCGGTCGGCGAACCGGGCCGAGAGCTGGCTGGTCCGCGAGAGCCAGCCCGGTCCCTGCAGGTCCGAGCCCCAGAGCGTCAGCACCACCGGGCGGGTCGGCTGGGCGAGCGCGAGCGGCCCGAGCATCCCGTAGTTAGCGTGGACGAGGTCGAACTCCTCCAGCCCACGTCCCAGCGTCCGGAGCGCGAACGCGAGGTACTCGCGGGGCCCCCGGCCCCGTTCACGGCCGTCACGGGTCGGGACCGAGACCGTCTCGCACTCGATGCCCAGGGCCTCCAGCCCCTCGACCTGCTTCTCGAAGAACGACCGGCGCGAACTCGTCAGCTGCAGGACGCGCAGGCCGGAGACGGCCTCCTGGAGGTCGTCGTGGGAGGCATCGGCGGTCGTGGTGGCCGCCGGAGCCGCCCCTGCGGTGCCGTCCGGGGTGTCGTCGCCAGTGTCGGCCGCGGCACCATCCGGAGTGTCGTCCACGGCGCCGGACCCGTCCGGAGCCGGGACCGACGCCGGGCGCTGTCCACCGTCCCGGAGGAGCGGCGTGCCCGCGAGAGGGATACCGTCCACGTCGGGACTGGCGCGACCGCCGGCGTCGCCAGCGTCGTCGCCGGCCCGGTCGCGGTTGCCGACAGTGGGGCCGCGAAGCGTCACCGACACCCCGGACCGCGACCACTCGGTCCCCGTCAGTGACGGGGGGTCGTCGGGGTCAGTCATCGGCCGGGGCGACCGTCGCCGTGGGGTCGGACCCGGCGCCGGTCGGCGGTGTCTCGTCGCGCAGTGCGGCCAGGACGACCTCGGTGGTGTCGACCGTGTCGGCGAGCAGAGCCTCGCGCCGTTCGGCCCAGTCACCACCCTCCTCGCCGGCGAGGATGCGCTCGGCGGTCGAGAGCGCGCGCTGGTGCCGGAACGACCCCTGGCAGTTGTAGAGCAGCCCGTAGCGGGCCTCCACCTCGTCCGTGTAGCCCATCCGCAGGGTGTTCACGTAGACCGCCGGGGTGCCCAGCACCGCGCTCTCGACGGCCATCGTCGCCCCCTCGCCGACGAACAGGTCGGCGGCGGCGAGGAGGTGGTGCATCCGGTGGGGGTCGACGCTGGCGCGACGGTCCTCCAGTTCGGGCGGGAGGTCGACCTCGCTCGTCACGAGCACCTCCGCGCCGGTCGCCTCGAGGCGCTCGACGGCGTCGGCCATGTCCTCGAAGCCGCCCTGTCCCACGTCGTGCGAGGCGTCCCACGCCGTCAGGCGGAGGACGACGAACCGGTCGTCCGGGTCGAGGCCGGCCTCCGCGACGACCGCGGGGTCCGGCTCGAAGCGGTCCGGGTGGAGGTAGGCGAGTTCGTGGTAGCCGGGATAGGTGTGGTGCTCGTCGGGCACGTCGCCGTGGTAGCACGCCGGCGTCCACACCTCGTCGGCGAACGGGAACGTGACCCGGTTGCCGGGCGCGTGCTCGGTGTCGGTGAAGACGACCGAGCGGGCCCCGACGAGCGGCGCGACGTGCGCGACGGCCGTCCCGCCGATGGCCGTCATCACGTCCGGGTCGATGGCCCGCGCTCGGCGCAGCAGCCGCGCCTCGTAGGTGAGCTGGGTCACCGCGAGGTTGAGCAGGCTCCCGCGGTCGCCCGCGAGCGCCTCGTACACGATGCCGTACTCCTCGAGCAGGTCACAGACCACCTCCAGGTCCTTGCAGAAGACATGGACCTCGTGGCCCGCGTCCTCCAGCTCGCGGATGGCGTGCCTGAAGAAGTGGACGTGGCCGGGGTGCTGGATGGTGACGACGTACTTCATTGGGTTCTGGGCGTGGTGTCGTGGCTCACGGGTCACAGCGTGCGGTAGGTCAGGCCCGCCTCCTGGGCCCGCTCCTCCTCGACGGTTCCCATCACGTCGAGCAGGACGGGGTCGTCGTTGAGCGACTCCGCCATCGCCTCGACGTCCAGGTCCGCGTACGCCTCGTGCGGCGTGGCGAGGACGACGCCGTCGTACCCCTCGAAGTCGGGGTCGTCGACGGTGTCGATGCCGAACTGCTCCTGGATGGCCTCGTCCGGCGCGTGCGGGTCGTGGCCCTCGACGTCGATGCCGTACGTGTCGAGTTCCGTGATGACGCCGCCGACCTCGGAGGTGCGGATGTCGCCCACGTTGGGCTTGTACGACAGGCCGAGGACGAGCAGGCGGCAGTCCTTGAGGACCTTCCCGCTCTCGTTGAGTGCCCGCAGCGCCAGCTCCGCGGCGTGTTTGGGCATGTACTCGTTGACCTCGCGGCCCGTGAGGATGAGGTCGGGCGAGTAGCCCGCGCGCTCGGAGCCGTGCGCCAGGTACAGCGGGTCGACGGGGATGCAGTGCCCCCCGACGAGGCCGGGGCGGTAGTCGTGGAAGTTCCACTTCGTGCCGGCGGCGTCGAGCACCTCGTCGCTGTCGATGCCGATGTGGTCGCAGATGATGGCGAGTTCGTTGACCAGGGCGATGTTGACGTCGCGCTGGACGTTCTCGGTCACCTTCGCGGCCTCGGCGGTCTCGATGTTGGGCGCGCGGTAGATGCCCGCGTCGACGACCATCCCGTACAGCGCGGCGAGTTCGTCGAGCGTCTCCTCGGTGTCGCCGCTGACGATCTTCATCACGTCGCGCAGGCCACGGCCCTCGTCACCCGGCGAGAGGCGCTCGGGCGAGTAGCCGAGGTTGAACTCCTCGGTCATCTCGAGTCCGGAGGCCGCCGCTATCTCCGGGCCGAGGACATCGCGCGTGACGCCGGGATAGACGGTCGACTCGAGTACCACGGTGGCGCCCTCGGAGAGGTACTCGCCGACGGTCCGCCCGGCGGCCTTCACGAAGTCGAGGTTCGGGTTCTTCGTGTCGTCGACCGGCGTCGGGACCGTGATGATGACGTAGTCGGCCTGCGAGATGTGGGCCTCGTTGGCCGTGAACTCGATGTCGCTGGCGGCGACGGCCTCGTCACCGTGGTCGCCGGTGACGTCGACGCCGCTGTCGAGGCGCTCGACCTTGTCCGGGTCGATGTCGAACCCGACGACGTCGAGGCCCTCCTCGTCGAAGCCGAGGCTCAGCGGGATGCCGACGTAGCCGAGGCCGACGACGCAGACAGTCGCGCTCTCTGGAACCGGCTCGGCGAACTCCTGCTGGACACTCCCGCTCATGCGAGGGCATTCACCCCCTCGAGGTCAGCGGGGAGGTCACGGTGTTCGGCAGGCGACCCCATCGCGAGCGTCTCCGGCGGCACGTCCTCGGTCACGACGGCGCCGGCGGCGACGAACGCCCCCTCGCCGACGGTGACGCCGGGCAGGAGCGTCGCGTTCGCGCCGACGGAGGCGCCGTCCTCGATGGTCGGCCCCTCCATCTCGGCGTCCGTGCGGACCGGGTACGGGTCGTTCGTCAGCGTCGCCTTCGGCCCGACGAAGACGTTCGAGCCGATGGTCGTCTGGCGCGGGACGTAGACGCCCGTCTGGAGGCTCACGTCCGAGCCGATGGTGACGGCGCCGTCGATGACGGTGTCCGTCCCGACGACCACGTCGTCGCCGATGACGGTCGCCTCGCGGATGAGGGCGTTGTGGCCGGTCGTCAGTCCGTCGCCGGCCTCGACGCCCGTGTAGACGATGGTCCCCGCGCGGACGGTCGCGCCGTCGCCGAGGACGGTCGGTTCGGGGTGGTCCGGGTGCTGGTAGCCGACCGTGGCGCCGTCGTCGACGTGGCAGTCATCGCCGAGCTGGGCGGGCATGGTCAGACCACCATCTCCACTGTCGGCCGCCGGTTCTCGACACTGCCGAGGGCCTTCCCGAGACCCAGGAGCAGTGCGACGATTCCCAGTACGGCGATGAGTGTTCTCGCGTGTGTCATGGTTGAGGGCGGTAGCGGATTGGGCTACTCGCTCGTGTCAGCCGCTGGGGGACGTGCCGGCTTTCTTATCCGTGAGGTAAGCACCGGCTTAGGGCCGTGCTAGGGCCGAAATCGGCTGTTTCACTCTCGAGGAGGAGGCGTGAGGACCGTGCCAGCAAGGGTTCCGAACCGCGAACGGCCGCTCTGACAGACCGGGCAGGAAGGACGCTACCGCACCGCGACCGGCCGCCCCGACAGACCGGGCAGGAAGGATGCTACCGCACCGCGACCGGCTGTTCGACGGGAGTCCGCTCGTCCGCGAGGTCCTCGATGAGCCGGGACAGGCGGAGCGCCCGGAGGCCGTCCTCGGCGGTGACGACCGGCTCTGCGTCCGTGGTCGCGGCCTCGACGAACGCCGACAGCTCGTTCTTCAGCGGCTCGCGCTTCTCGACGGAGACCCGCTCGACCACGTTCTCGTGGTGGTAGGTGACGTCGCCGTCCTCCTCGACGTACTCGGGGGCGGACTGGCGGTGGATCTCGATGGTCTGGTCGATGTAGTCGACCTTCACCCGGCAGTTCTCCGCCGAGAGCGAGAGCTGACGCTCCTTCTCCTGGGTGACCCGGCTGGCGGTGAGCTGGCCGACGACGCCGGAGTCGAACTGGAGGTTCGCGGCGGCGTAGTCCACGTCGTCGTTGCCGATGGCGTCGAGGGTGACGACCTCCTCGTCGACGAGCGCGGTCACGATGTCGATGTCGTGGATCATCAGGTCCATCACCGCCGAGTCGTCGATGTCGCGGTCGACCGGGGGACCGAGCCGCCGGGCGTCGACCGCGATGACATCGAGGTCCTCGACGATGTCCATCAACTTGCGGGTGGCAGGGTTGAACCGCTCGATGTGGCCGACCTGAAGCGTGACCCCGCGGTCCTCGGCGAACTCGACGAGGCGGTGGCCGTTCTCCGGCTCCGCGACGAACGGCTTCTCGACGAGCACGTGGACGCCCGCGTCGATGCACTCGCGGACGGTCTCGTAGTGGTACTCCGTCGGGACCGCCACGGAGACCACGTCCACGCCGTCGAGCAGGTCGTCCATCGAACGGAACTCGGTGCCGTACGTCTCGGCGACCTGCGTGGCGCGCTCCGTGTCGGCGTCGAAGACGCCACGCAGCTCCGCTTCGGGCAGTTCGCGGTAGACGCGGGCGTGGTTCTGACCCATCGTCCCCACGCCGATGACGCCGGCCCGGACCGGGGCGGCGCTAGACACGAGGCACCTCCATGCCGGCCGCGGCGTCGGCGATCCGTTCGAGCGCCGCCTCGTCGAGGCCAGGGTGGACCGGCAGCGAGAGCACCTCGTCCGAGAGCCGCTCCGCGACGGGCAGGGAGTGGTCGGCGCCGTCGTAGGCGTCCAGTTCGGGGATGAGCTCGGGGTAGTAAACCGCCGAGTCGACGCCGCACTCGGCGAAGCGGTCGCGGACGGCCTCGCGGTCGTCCGTCCGGACCGTGTACTGGTGGTACGCGTGCCGGCGGTCGTCGGGTTCCGTCGGCGTCCGGAGCGGCGTGTCCGCGAGCGCCGCATCGAGCGCGGCGGCGTTCTCGCGGCGGGTCTCGGTGAACTCGGGGAGCTTCTCCAGCTGGGCGCGGCCGATGGCGGCCGCGAGGTTCGTCATCCGGTAGTTGTGCCCCAGCTCGACGTGCTCGTACGAGTCACCGTCGACCGGCCGGCCGTGGTCGATGAACCGCTCGAGCGCGTCGGCCACGTCCGGGTCGTCGGTCGTGACCATCCCGCCCTCGCCGGTGGTCATGTTCTTCGTCGGGTAGAACGAGAACGTGGCCGCGTCCGCGAGCGAGCCGACCGGCTCGCCCCCGTACGAGGCGCCGTGGGCCTGCGCGGCGTCGGCGACGAGCGCGGCGTCGTACTCGTCGGCGAGTTCGCGGAAGCGGTCCATGTCGGCCGGCAGCCCGTACAGGTGGACGGGGACGATGGCCGAGACCGGCCCGTCGATGGCCCGGATGCGTGCCTCGACCGCCTCGGGGTCGAGATTGAACGTCTCGGGGTCCACGTCGGCGAACTTCGGGATACCACCCGCGAACCGGATGGCGTTGGCCGTGGCGACGAACGAGAACGGCGTCGTGACCACCACGTCGCCAGGACCGACGCCGACGGCCTCGAGCGCCGCGTGGAGCGCGGTCGTCCCGTTCGTGGTGGCGACGGCGTGGTCGGTCCCGCAGTGGGCGGCGAACTCGTCCTCGAAGGCCGTCACCTCCTCGCCGGCCGCGAGCATTCCCGAGTCGAACACGTCCGCGACCCGCTCGCGCTCGGCGACGCCGAGCTGCGGGTCGGCGATGGGAACCTCGCTCACGCCGAACGCACCCCCTGCATCGTCCGGTCACCACGCGTCACACCGCCCGCCGTGGCCGTCGACGGCGGCGCTGTCTGTCTCCTGTGTCGTCGGGCGGCCCCGTCGAGGGGCGCCCGTGATGGTACTGTTGTCATGGGTCTGTCAGGCGGCCGGGCCGCCCGGTTCTGTCCCATCGATGGAGACGACACGGTTTTCTTATAGAGGCAGTAACCGGCCGAACCGCGTATTGACGGACAGTAAGGCGCCCAATAAGGCCGTTCAGGGAGTGAGCGTGGCCGGAGGAGGGGCGGTTAGGTGGCCCGTATCAGCCGAAACGATGCCGAACGGTCTGGCCCGCTTTTGTCCGGTCGCATGATACAGCCGAGCAATGAGTCGCCCCCTCCGGTCGACAGGAGACCTGCTGGTCACACTCGCGTGGACGCTCGCGGCCGGCGCAGCCGTCCTGACCGGCCTGCCACCGGGCACGGTCAGGACCGTGCTGGCGGTCCCGCTCGTCGTACTGCTCCCCGGCTACAGCCTCGTCTCGGCGCTGTTCCCCGAGGCCCTCGGGACCGACACCGCGGACGAACAGGAGACCATGAGCCTCACGGGGGTCGAACGGTTCGGCCTCTCGGTCGTCCTGAGCATCGTGCTGGTCCCGATGGTCGGGTTCGTCGTGAACTACACCTACGGGTTCTTCCTCCGGCCGCTGCTGCTGGCGGTCTGTGGCCTGACCGTCTTCCTCGCGCTGGTGGCCGTCCTCCGCCGGCTCTCGCTGCCGGCCGAGCGGCGCCACGCCGTCTCGCCCGGCGCCTGGTTCGACGAGACCACCGGCTCGTTCCTCTCGGTGGCGCGCCG